>Ga0153961_1000008_pt1 | contig 176946 bp, 165 predicted proteins | sample TSFL045MetaG_FD_104748 | JGI IMG/M metagenome (GOLD analysis project Ga0153961, IMG submission 104748) | Attine ant fungus gardens microbial communities from Florida, USA - TSFL045 MetaG | ecosystem: Host-associated > Fungi > Mycelium > Unclassified | place: USA: Florida, Withalacochee...
GATTTTGCTCATCAGCCTGCTGGCACAACTCTTGCTACTTGTATGTACAAGTTAATTCTCTGCCACTTTTAACAAAATTTTATCAAGTGATGCTCACAATCTGGGCAAATGAGCGATGTGTCAGAGCAATTTTACTTGTATATACATGAAATGTCATTTGCACCGATTTCACGATGAGATGGCCTAATCGATCACTGACCAGGAGAAGCCGCATGACGCAACGCGCCATACACCGTTTTTGCCTTACCACTCTTTTCGCCACCCTCGCGCTGAGCGGTGCGGCCGCGCAGGCCAAAGAGTGGAAATCGATCGTAATAGCGACCGAAGGAAGCTATGAACCCTGGAACCTGACGCTGCCGGGCGGCAAGCTGGGCGGCTTTGAACCTGAGCTGATGGCAGATCTCTGCAAGCGCATGGGCGTTCAGTGCAAGCTGGTGGTGCAAAACTGGGACGGCATGATCGCCGGACTCAATGCCGGCAAATATGATGTGATCATGGATGCGATCGTGATTACGCCCGATCGTAAAAAAGTGGTCAACTTCACCACGCCTTACGCCTCCACGCCCGCCACTTTTATTACCAGCAAAGAAAATCCGCTGCTGCCGGCCGATAGCCATATCATTAAGCTGCACGACGATGAGGCCGCGGTCAACGCGGCGATCGCCCCGCTTAAAGCCGCGCTGAAGGGCAAAACCATCGGCATCGCCTCCGGCACGGTTTATACCCCCTTTATTGATAAATACTTCAAAGGCGACGCCGACGTGCGCGAATACACCTCGTCGGCGGACGCCATTCTCGATCTGCAGTCGGGCCGTATCGACGCAGTGTTCGATGATGTCACCTTCGCCCAGTCGATGCTGGCGCGCAAAGAAAACGCCAACCTGAGCTTCAGCGGTCCGCAGCTGGGCGGACCGATCTGGGGCGAAGGCGAAGCGATGGGCGTGCGCATGGCCGACAGCGATCTCAAAGCCAGACTTGACGAAGCGATTCATGCCGCGCTGGCCGACGGCACGGTGAAAAAGCTGAGCGAGAAGTGGTTTAAAACCGACGTCACCCCGTAAGAGAGGTTAAAGATGATGAGCCTGCTGAGTTTTGGCCCGGACGGCTGGGGTCGACTGATCCTGAGCGCCGCCTGCACCACGCTGCTGCTGTCGCTGGCGGCGCTACTCATCGGCGCCGTGGTCGGCTCCGGCGTGGCGGCCGCCAGGCTCTCCCCTCAGCGCTGGCTGCGCGTGCTGGGCGAGAGCTATTCGGTGGTGTTTCGCGGCATTCCCGAACTGCTGGTGATCTACCTGTTTTACTTCGGCGGATCCGGGTTAATTACGCTGGTGGGCCAGCTGTTCGGCGCGGACGGCTTTATCGAGGCGCCGCCGTTCCTGATCGGCGCGCTGGCGATCGGGCTCATCTCCGGCTCCTATCAGGGCGAAGTCTTTCGCGCGGCGCGCCTGGCGCTGGCCAACGGCGAAGTGGAAGCGGCGGTGGCGATCGGCATGCCGCGCTGGCGCATCGCACAGCGTATTTTGCTGCCGCAGGTCATGCGCTACGCGCTGCCCGGCCTGTCGAACGTCTGGCAGATGAGCCTGAAGGATTCGGCGCTGGTCTCGGTGACCGGCATCGTCGAACTGATGCGCGCCAGCCAAGTCGCCGCCGGTTCCACCCGCGATTACTTCACCTTTTACCTGGTCGGCGGCGCCTGCTATCTGGTGCTGACGCTGCTGTCTAATCAGGCGTTTCGTCGGGCGGAGTCGCGCCTCGGACGCGCGTGGCAGAGCCGCACCGCGGCGCAGCATTAAGGAGCAGCAGCATGATTGACTTTGCCTTTCTCTCCGACACCTTTCTTAAGCTGAGCGCCGCCCTGCCGGTGACCCTCGGCCTGTTTATCAGCGCCTTTCTGTGCGGCGGCGTGCTGGCGATCGGCATTCTGGCGCTGCGCATGAGCCGCTGGCGACTGCTGAGCGGCCTGGCGCGCGGCTACATTCTGGTGTTTCGCGGCTCGCCGCTGATGATCCAGCTGTTCCTTATCTACTACGGACTTGGACAGTTCGGCGTCATTCGCCACAGCATCGTCTGGCCGTTCCTGCGCGAGCCGTTTATTTGCGCGGTGCTGGCGCTGTCGCTCTGCACCGCGGCCTATACGGCGGAGATCCTGCGCGGCGCGCTGCTCGCCGTGCCCGCCGGACAGGTTGAGGCTGGCCTCGCCTGCGGCATGTCGCGCTGGCTGCTGCTGCGCCGCATTATTGCGCCGGTGATGCTGCGCTATGCGCTGCCCGCCTACTCTACCGAGGCGATTCTGCTGGTGAAGTCCACCGCGTTAGCCAGCCTCGTTACCGTCTGGGACGTGACGGGCGTGGCGCAGCAGATCATCCAGCGCACCTACCGCACCATGGAGGTGTTCCTCTGCGCCGCCGCGATCTACCTACTGCTGAATTTTATTATCGTCCAGCTCTACGCGCTGCTGGAACGTCGTCTGACCCCGGTGCATCGCACGGCAAAAAAGCCGTTGCCCGCCGCTAAACCGCTTGTCGGAGAGTAATATGCATTCCACCTCCCCCGTTACCCTGTCCGCCACGGATATTCATAAATCCTTTGGCGCCATGGAAGTCCTGAAAGGCATTTCGCTGCAGGCGCATAAAGGCGATGTTATTTCGATTCTCGGCGCCAGCGGCTCGGGTAAAAGCACCCTGCTGCGCTGCATTAATCTGCTGGAGACGCCCGACGCCGGCGTGGTCAGCGTCGGCGGCGAAACCATTGAAATGAAGCGCCACGCGCGCGGCCATCAGCTGGCGGCTAATCCCCGGCAGATTGAGCGCCTGCGCTCGCGTCTCGGCATGGTATTCCAGAGCTTTAACCTCTGGTCGCATATGACGGTACTGCAAAACGTGATTGAGGGCCCGCACTACGTGCTGAAGCGCGACAAAAGAAGCTGTATCGCCCAGGCGGAGCAGCTGCTGGATCGCGTCGGCCTGCTCAACCGCAAAGATTTCTATCCGGCGCAGCTCTCCGGCGGTCAGCAGCAGCGCGTGGCGATCGCGCGCGCGCTGGCGATGGATCCCGAGGTGATGCTGTTCGACGAGCCAACCTCCGCGCTCGATCCCGAACTGGTGGGCGAAGTGCTGAAAGTGATGCGCAGCCTGGCGGAAGAGGGACGCACCATGCTGGTGGTGACGCACGAAATGGGCTTCGCGCGCAACGTCTCTAACCGCGTGGTGTTTATGCATCAGGGCACCATCGACTGTCAGGGCGAACCCGACGCGATGTTTGGCGAGCAGGGATCGCAGCGCTTCAGGCAGTTTATCTCCAGCCACCACGGCGCGGGGCAGCCGTCATGACCCTGGTCTGGGGCGACGGGCCGCTGCGCTGGCAGGATCTGGTCGCAGTAGCGCGGCACAACGCGGAGTTAAGTTTAAGCGCCAGCGCCTGGCAGCGTATCGCTCAGGGACGCGCTATTGTCGATGAGATCGTCGCCAGCGGGCAGATCGCCTACGGCGTCAACACCGGCCTCGGCGCGCTGTGCAACATCACGCTGGCGGATGAACAGCTTAGCCAGCTGTCGCGCAATACCCTGCTGAGCCACGCCTGCGGCGTCGGCCCGCTGCTGACGCGCGAGCAGACGCGCGCCATCCTGTGCGCGGCCATCGCCAACTACAGTCACGGTAAGTCGGGCGTATCAGCCGGGCTGGTGCAGCAGATGCTGGCGCTGCTCAATCACCAGATTACGCCGCAGGTGCCGTCGCAGGGATCGGTCGGCTACCTGAGCCATATGGCGCATATCGGTCTGGCGCTGATCGGCGTCGGCGAGGTGGAGTATCAAAACCAGCCTGTGCCCGCCGCGCAGGCGCTGGCGCTGGCTGGCCTGACGCCCTGGCGTCCCGGCGCCAAAGAGGGACTAAGCCTGGTGAACGGCACGCCCTGCATGACCGGGCTCGCCTGCCTGGCGCTGGACGATGCCGCGCGCCTGCTGAACCAGGCGGACGTCACCGGCGCAATGAGCTTTGAGGCGCTGCGCGGCCAGCTGGCGGCGTTCGACCCCGAGGTGCTGGCGCTCAAGGCGAGCCCCGGCATGCAGATCAGCGGCCAGCGGCTGCGTCAGCTGCTGCACGACAGTCCGCTGCTGGCGGCCAGCATTGGCGTCCGCACCCAGGACGCGCTGAGCCTGCGCTCAATGCCGCAGGTGCACGGCGCCAGCCGCGATCAGTTCGCGCACGCCGCGCGCCAGATCGAAACCGAGCTCAACGCCTGCACCGACAACCCGCTGGTGCTCGGCACGCCGGAGAGCTGGCGCGTGGTATCGCAGGCCAACCCGCACGGCGAGTCGGTGGCGATGGCGGCGGATCTGCTGGCGATCGCCATGGCGGAGATCGGCAGCATCGCCGAGCGGCGGCTCGATCGGCTGGTTAACCCGCTGGTGAGCGGCCTGCCGCCCTTTCTGGTGGCGCAGCCAGGGGTTAACTCCGGCATGATGATCGCGCAATATGTGGCGGCGTCGCTTTGCGCCGAGAATCGCCAGCTGGCGCAGCCTGCGGTGCTGGATAACTATGTTACGTCGGGTTTACAGGAGGATCACCTCAGCCTCGGCACCGGCGCGGCGCTCAAGCTGCTGAGGCTGCTGGAGAATGTCTGGCACATTCTGGCCATTGAGTATCTGCTCGCCGCGCAGGCGCTCGATTTTCACGGCGACGCGGCGCTCGCCTCGGGCACGCGGCGGGCGCTGCGCCGCCTGCGGGCGGTGGTGGCGAACTGGCAGCAGGATCGCTGGCTGGCGCCCGATATTGCTTTGGCGGTCAGGGTGTTGAAAAACACGCCAGATTTAAACCAGCCGTAACGCCCTTGTCGCGGACCTCTTCCCCCGGCGGGCGCCGTCCCGCCGCGGCGCGGTCCGCTTTGCCGCTGCGCTTGATCGACGCGCCAGCCTCCTTCTCGCTTCCTGCCCGCCGCCAGGTCCGCTTTTTACTGCTACCTTTTAGTGATAACCCACTGTTTTGCCGGAGAGAGACGTTGCCCTTGCCCCGCGCCAGGCAAACAGAGCGCTTTGTGCTGCTGTTTCTGCTTTTTATCAGCGTTTTTATTGTGACGGCGTGCAGCTGGGCGCTCTGGCAGTCGTGGCAGAATCGGCTGCAGGATGTTGCGGTACAGGCGCGCAACCAGTCGCTCTCGCTCTCTCGTCAGGCCCAGGATACGTTTCTACAGGTCAACCTCGCGCTGGATGAAATCGCCCGCCAGAGTGATGAGGTGTTTAGTCGTCCTGAAGCCTACAGCGGCAAAAGCGGCATTCTTGCCGGATACGCGCTGCCGCTGCCGCAGCTGGCCGGGCTGTTTATTTATGATAAGGAGGGCAACTGGCTGGCCACCTCGCGCGATATGCCGTTCAGGCAGATGAACAACGCCGACCGCGCCTCCTTTATCTGGCACCGCGACCATGCGGATGCTGGCGTGCATATCGGCCACGTCATTCGCAGCCGCAGCGCCAGCGAGCTGGTGATCCCGATTTCTCTGCGGCTCAACGATGCGGCAGGAAATTTTCGCGGCGTGGCGCTCGGCTCGGTTAAGGTCGCCTTTTTCCGCCAGTTCTACGGCTGGTATGAACAAAGCCCCGGCGATCTGCTGGCCCTGATGAACACCGACGGCATCTTGCTTTACGCCCGCCCTTTCCCCGATAGCGTACTCAACCGCAGCCTCTCTTCCAGCCCGCTGTTTACCCGTCTGCTGAGCCAGTCGCGCATCGGCAGCGCCACCTGGGACAGTCGCCTTGACGGCGAGGAGCGTCTTTTCGGCTACGCCCGGCTGGAGCGCTATCCGCTGGTGGTGGCGGTCGGCTATGAAACCCGGGCGATCCGGCAAGCCTGGTGGAGGAGCAATATCACCGGCATCGGCGTCAATATCTTCACCTGGCTGCTGGTGCTGCTGTTCGGTTTTCTGGTGCAGCGACAGCTGCGCGCCAACCAGCGCAGCCAGCAGGCGCTGATGCGTTCGCAGGATGAGCTGACCCGACTTAACGGCACGCTGAGCGATCTGGCGATGCTGGATGGCCTGACCGGCCTGGGCAACCGGCGACAGTTCGATTTTTATCTGGAGAAGAGCCTGAAGGGCGCCGCCTCGCCCGTCTCGCTGATTATGTTCGACGTGGACTTTTTCAAACGCTACAACGATGAGTACGGTCATATTGCCGGCGACCGCTGCCTGCAGGAGGTGGCGACGGCGCTGAAGCACCTGCCGCTGCGCACTACAGACCGGGTCACCCGCTACGGTGGCGAAGAGTTCGCCATTATCCTGCCGGGTACTCACGCCCGCGACGCAGAGAAGGTGGCTCACCGCGCGCTGGAGGCGATTCGCCGCGCGGCGCTGCCTCATGAGGCGAGCGATCTGCCGGATAAAATCGTGACCCTGAGCGCCGGTATCAGCGCTTCGCTACCCGGCGAAGCGCCCGATTCGCTCAAGCTGGCCGCCGACGAGGCGCTTTATCTGGCGAAAAAAGCGGGACGCAACTGCATTGCCGGGATGGACGGCATCTGCCTGCTATAGTTTTGCGCGGCGCGGCGGCACGGCAACGGCCAGCAGACCCAGCACGATCAGCAATACGCCCGCCAGGCCGCTCCAGCGAAAGGGCTCGCCGAACGCCGGGAGCAGCACCGCCGCCAGCCACACCAGCACGTAGCTCAGGCTCAGCAGCGGATAGAGCCGGTTAAGCGGCAGATAACGCAGCGCGACCATCCAGCAGAGCATAGAAAGCGCATAGGCCCCCAGCCCGACGGCCAGCAGCAGCAGCGCCCTGCCGTGCTGCATCCAGTCAACGCTCAGCCACGCCTCGACGGGCGGAAAATCGCGCATCGCCAGGCGCAGCGTTAGCTGCGCCAGCGTTACCAGCAGCACCGATCCGATTGCCAGCGCAAACCCTTTCACAGATGGCTCCCAATCAGCGCCACGCCTGCCACGATGGCCAGCGTGCCGAGCCACTGCCGCAGCGTATAGCTTTCCTGCCAGATTACGCGCGCGGCGATGGCCACCAGCACAAAGTTAATGCTGAGCATCGGATAGGCGACGCTGACCGGCACCAGCCGCAGCACCCACAGCCAGAGCAGCATCGCCAGGCCCAGCAGCAGCAGACTTGCGCCAACCCACAGCACCAGTCGGGCTTTCCCCCGGCGCGCGCCGAGGGTCGCCGCCTGCTTCTGGCAGAGCTGCGCGAGGCAGCTCAGCAGGCTCACCAGCACAATCAGCAGCAGGCTCATGGTTTTTCGTCGTAGCCGTAGTAGACCAGACGCCCCTGACGCCGGGTCTCGTCCGGCGTCGGCATCGTCGCATCAGGCGCTTTCTCGCCGGCGTTGAGCATGATCACCACCGACACGCGACCGTAGCGACGATGCTCCCTCAGCCAGTCGGCGAAGGCGGCGCCATCGACGTAGCGTCCCTGGGCATCAGGATAGCTCAGGCCATACTGCACCTCGCCTTTGGCGTCGTAGAGGGTGATATCGCTGCGGCGCAGCGTCCAGGCCATCGCCGAGGCGACGCCGGGATTATCGGCCAGCAGATAGCGGCTGTCGGCCAGCTGCGCGCGCACCGCGCTGACGAAGCCCAGCGGCTGCTTCGAGTCGCGCACCTTCTGCGGAATGGCGTACCCCACCAGCAGCGCCAGCGCCAGCGGACAGAGCGCCGCCCGCTGCCAGCGGTTGTCGCCCGGCCGCAGGCTCAGCCAGCCCGCGATGCCCCAGCCCGCAAAGGCCGCCGCCGCCGCTGCCGCGCGCAGCGTCTCGTCGCGCGCATAGATCGGATGGCGCGCCAGTCCCCAGGGCGCGAGGAACGCCACCACCGCTGCCGTAGCCAGCAGGCCGAACAGCAGATTGATCCAACCGTTGATGCGGAACACCCTGTCGAGGCGCGCGCCGCCGCTGTGGGCGTAGCGCGCCATCAGCAGCGCCAGCGGCGCGAAGCACGGCAGGATATAGGTCGGCAGCTTGCCTTTCGCGATGCTGAAAAACAGCAGCGGCAGCAGCACCCAGCTCAGCAGATAGGCGGCGTCGCTGTGCTTTCCGCGCTGCCGCCACGCCGCGGCTAGCGCGCCGGGCAGCAGCGCCAGCCAGGGCAGCGAGCCGGCCAGCACCACCGGCAGGTAGTACCAGAACGGCGCTTTATGCTGCGCGTCGGCTTCGGCGAAACGCTGGATATGCTCGACCCAGAAAAAGTAGTGCCAGAAATCGCCCTCCTGCCGCGCGATCGCCAGCGCCCAGGGTGCGCTAACGATCAGCGCCGTCGCGACGGTCAGCGTCCCCCAGCGCAGCAGCTCGCCGAAACGCCGCTGCCAGATGGCCCAGGGCGCAATCGCCAGCACCGGCACCGCCAGCGCCAGAAAGCCCTTGGTCATAAAGCCCATACCGCAGGCGACGCCGAGCAGCAGATAGCCGCAGAGCCGCTGCCGCGCGCTGGCCGCCTGCGCCGCCAGCCAGTAGCTGCACATCGCCGCCGCCAGCCACAGCATCAGCATGGGATCGAGTACCGCATAGGTGCCGATCCCATACACCAGCAGCGAGGTGAGAAACATCACGCTGCCGCTGAGCGCGACGGCGCGGCTGGCGAACATGCGCGCGCCCAGCCAGTAGAGCAGCAGCGCGCTCAGCGCGGTGCTGAAGATCGCGCCCGCGCGCACGCCGAACAGGGTGTGGCCGAACAGCAGCTGGCCGATGTTGTTAATCCAGTAGCCGGCGATCGGTTTTTCAAAGTAGCGCAGGCCGAAAAAGTGCGGCACCACCCAGCTGCCGCCCGCCACCATTTCGCGGCTGATCTCGGCATAGCGGGTTTCATCCGGCTGCCACAGGCTGCGAAACTCAATCGGAATCAGGTAATAGAGGGCAAAAAGCGCCAGCAGCAGCGCCGTTTTCGTCCCCGTTCGCATCGGTGTCCACATAGAGAAGCGTTCCGTCTTAGATTAACGCTGGCAGCCCAGCCAGCCTTCACGCCCGGCGATCTCGTCGCGTACTACCTTGCCCTGCGGCAGCGTCGCGAGATCCTCAGGCAATAGCTCGCTGAGCGGACAAAAGCGAATGCCCATCCGTTCCGCGCGCGTCAGCAGCTCGCGGAAAGCGGGCAGTCCGACGATGCCTTCCACCTCGGCGTGAATGGTATAGACCGGCGATCCGCTGGCGGCCTGCATCTGCGCAAGAATGAAGTCGTTGAACCCCGCCGCGCTTACCGTCTGGCCTACCACCTCATCCCAGGTGGGCAGGGTCACCGGAATTTGCACCGTCGCCGGGTTGCCGTCGGCCAGCAGCGGGATAAAGGGCCCGCTGCCGCGGCAGTCGCTGTTATAGCGGAAGCCAAATGCCTCTTTAGCGGCGATGGCGCGCGTATCGGCGCGCCAGCCCGCCACGGCGGAACAGGTGACAACGTCACCAGTTATCGCCTCCAGCGCCGCTTTGCCGCGTGCGATCTGTTCACTCAGCTTCTCCTGCGGCCAGACGCCCGCCCAGGTTTGCCAGGCGAAGTGATCCCAGGCGTGCAGCCCGATTTCATGGTGCTCCGCCGCCGCGCGAATGGTGTCGGCCAGCCCGCGCCCGATATCCCGTCCCGGCCAGGCGGTGCCGGCCAGCAGGATGTCCCAGCCGTAGAGCGACGCCGCGCGCGAGCGCAGCATCTTCCATAAAAAGCGCGGCTTCATCAGACGCCACAGGTGACGTCCCATGTTGTCCGGCCCAACGCTGAAAAAAAAGCTCGCCTGCAGCTGATGCAGGCTGAACTGCTCCAGCAGCGCGGGCACGCCCAGCTTCGTGCCCCGCCAGGTGTCGACGTCGACGCGCAGCCCGACTTTCTTCATGACTTATCCTGAAGCTCAACGGTGCGCAGGAAGAAATCGAGCGTGTTGTCGATTGTGGTGTCTATCTCTACCGTCGGCGTCCAGTTCAGCAGGCGGCGCGCGTTTTTGATCGAGGGCTTGCGGTGCTCGACGTCCTGGTAGCCTTTGCCGTAGTAGCTGCTGCTTTCGACTTCGCGGAAGCCGGCGAACGGCGGGAAGCGGTCGCGCAGCGGATGACGCTCAAAGCTCGCCAGCAGACGCTCCGCCAGCTCTTTGATGCTCGCCTCATTGTCGGGATTGCCGATGTTGACGATCTGGCCGTCGCAGTTGCCGTTTTTGTTTTCAATAATGCGGAACAGCGCCTCAATGCCGTCGCGAATATCGGTAAAGCAGCGCTTTTGGGCGCCGCCGTCGATCAGCTTGATCGGCGAGCCCTCCACCAGGTTAAGGATCAGCTGGGTGATGGCGCGCGAGCTGCCGATACGGGCGGCGTTCAGGTTATCGAGGCGCGGCCCCATCCAGTTAAACGGACGGAACAGGGTAAAGCGCAGACCCTCTTTTTCGCCGTAGGCCCAGATAACGCGGTCCAGCAGCTGTTTCGACACCGAGTAGATCCAGCGCTGCTTGTTAATCGGGCCGACCACCAGGTTAGAACAATCCTCGTCGAAATGGCTGTCGGTACACATGCCGTAGACTTCAGACGTAGACGGGAAGATGATGCGCTTTTGGTACTTCACGCAGTCGCGAATGATCTTCAGGTTTTCTTCAAAGTCGAGCTCGAATACGCGCAGCGGGTTACGGGTGTACTCAATCGGCGTGGCGATCGCCACCAGCGGCAGCACCACGTCGCACTTCTTGATGTGGTACTCAATCCACTCGGAGTGAATGCTGATATCGCCTTCAACAAAGTGGAAGCGCGGCCGATCGAGGAAACGGCTGATGGCGTCAGAGCCGATATCAAGCCCGTAAACCTCGAAGTTGTCATCCTGCAGCAGACGTTCGGTCAGGTGGTTGCCGATAAAGCCGTTGACGCCGAGGATCAGCACGCGGGTGCGTCGTTTCACCGCGGCGACCGGCTGCGAATAGAGCAGCGCACCCGGCACCATGCCCAGGCTTTGCGCCAGCTGGCTACCGTTCATATAGACGCCGTTGTCGCTCTGGCCGGTCACCACCTCCAGCGCCCCTTCGCCGCAGGCGATCAGGAACGGTTCCACCGACAGCACCGTGCCGGGCTTCGCCTGCGGCGCGTCCGCGTGCACGCGCCCTTTCCACACCACGAACTTCAGCGTGCCCGCATAGGCAAAGGCCCCGGGCCAGGGATCGGTCACGGCGCGCACCAGGTTGTTCACCTGCTGTGCAGGCCACTCCCAGCTGATGCGCCCGTCTTCCGGCGTGCGGCGACCCACCACCGTCGCTTCGCTGTCGTCCTGCGGCCGCGCGGCGATTTCGCCGCGCTTCATCGCCGGCAGCGCCCCTTCCAGCAGTTCGGTGGCGCAAGCGACCAGCTTGCGGTGCAGCGTCAGGGCGTTGTCCTGCGCGTCGATCGCTACGCGCTGCTGCGCCACAATGTCGCCCGCGTCGGCGCGCTTCACCATGCGGTGCAGCGTCACGCCGGTTTCCGTTTCCCCGTTGACCAGCACCCAGTTGAGCGGCGCGCGACCGCGGTATTTCGGCAGCAGCGAGCCGTGCAGATTAAAGGCGCCGACCCGGGCGGTGCGGAGAATGTGCTCGCTCAGCAGCGCGCGATAGTAGAAAGAGAAGATAAAGTCAGGCTGCATCGCCTTAATGCGATCGACCCACAGCGGATGGCTGGCGTCTTCTGGCGCGTAAACCGGGATGCCCTGCTCTGCCGCCAGGCGCGCCACGGAAGGAAAGGCGTGGCTTTCCGGCGAGGTGTCGGCGTGGGTGAAGATGGCGCTGATTTCATAACCGGCGCTCAGTAGCGCGCGAATGCCCGCACAGCCCATTTCGGCGTAGGCGAAGACGATGGTTTTCATTGCTTGGATTCCTGTACAGGAGAGGCTTTTTGCTGGGGATGGATAACACGCTGGATAAAGTAGCGAGGGCGCGCGCGGACGTCGTTGTAGATGCGCCCGATATATTCGCCGAGCAGCCCCATACCAATGAACTGCGCGCCGATAAAGATAAACAGGACGGCGAACAGCATAAAGACGCCGTCGCCCGCCCAGCTGGCGCCGAGAAACAGGCGCAGCACGACCAGCACCAGCGAGAAGGCGAAACCGGCCAGCGCGATCAGGCTGCCGACAATGCTCAGCAGACGCAGCGGCGTAGTGGTCAGACAGGTCACCAGGTCGTACATCAGGTTAATCAGCTTCATAAAGCTGTATTTAGAGTCGCCGAATTCGCGCTCGGCGTGGGCCACCGGCAGTTCGATGGTGCGCCGCGCGAAGGTATTGGCGAGGATGGGAATAAAGGTGCTGCGCTCGTGGCAGTTCAGCATCGCATCGACGATATGGCGGCGATAGGCGCGCAGCATGCAGCCGTAGTCCCCCATCGCTTTCCCGGTGACGCGCTGGATCAGATGGTTGATGGCGCGCGAGGCGCGGCGGCGAAACCAGCTATCCTGGCGGTTCTGGCGCACGGTGCCGACCACGTCATAGCCCTCCTGCGCCGCGCGCACCAGGTTCGGGATCTCCTCCGGCGGGTTTTGCAGATCGGCGTCCAGCGTGATGATCAGATCGCCGGAGACGTGGCTGAAGCCGGCCATAATCGCCGAGTGCTGGCCGTAGTTGCGGTTCAGCAGCACGCCGACCACGTGGCTGCCGGGCATATCGGCGGCGTCGTCAATCATCTGGGCGGAGCGGTCGGCGCTGCCGTCGTCCACCAGCAGAATTTCATACTCCAGCCCCAGCGTGGCGCAGGCGGCGTCAGTGCGGCGCACCAGCTCTGCCAGGCTCTCTTCTTCGTTGTAAACCGGAATGACCACGGACACTTTGTGAATTGCTTTTTCCTGCTGCATCTCAGACTCCTGCCAGCTGGCGTAACGCGCTGATGACGCGGGTGACATCCTCCTCGCGCATATCGGGAAACAGCGGCAAAGAGCAGATGCGATCGCTGTTCCACTCGGTGTCAGGCAGCGAAAGCTGCGGGTAGCGTTCGCGGTAATATTTATGGGTGTGCGCCGCGCGGAAATGCAGGCCGGTGCCGATATCCTGCGCCTTCAGCGCCTCCATCAGCGCATCACGGCTAAGGCCGCACGCCGCTTCGTCTACGCGGATGATAAACAGATGCCAGGCGTGCTGATGCGGCCAGTCCGGCTGCGCCAGCGGCAGAAACGGCGTATCGGCCAGTTCACGCAGATAGCGCTGGGCAATAGCGGCGCGGCGCGCATTAAAGCTGGCGAGTTTTTGCAGCTGCACCAGCGCAATGGCGGCGCTGATATCGGGCAGGTTGTACTTGAAGCCGGGCGCAATCACCTCCGCCTGCGGCTTACGGCCGTGGGTATGGCGATCGTAGGCGTCGACGCCCAGCCCGTGGAACTTCAGGCTGCGCATGCGATCCGCCAGCCGTGCGTCGTCGGTGACGATCAGGCCGCCTTCGGCGCAGGTGATATTTTTGATGGCGTGAAAGGAAAAAATCGCGGTGCCCGCGCTGCCGATATGGCGTCCCCGGTAATAGCAGCCCGCCGCGTGGGCGGCGTCTTCGATCACTGGAATGCTATAGCGCGCGCCGAGGGCGCGGATGGCGTCCACATCCGCCGGCGCGCCGGCGTAGTGTACCGGGATGATGGCGCGGGTGCGCGGCGTAATGGCGGCTTCAATCTGTTCCGGCGTCACCATCAGCGTATCGCGATCGATGTCGATCATCACCGGCGTCGCGCCCAGCAGCGTAATGATATTAAGGGTAGAGACCCAGGTCAGCGACGGCGTAATTACCTCATCGCCGGGCTGAATATCGAGCGCCAGCAGCGTCACGTGCATCCCTGCCGTCGCCGAGCTGACGGCGATGGCGTGCTGATTGCCGGTGAGCTGACAAAACGCCTGCTCCAGCGCCGCATTTTGCGGACCGGTGGTAATCCATCCCGATTCAAACACCGCTTTAACCGCCGCCAGCTCGTCTTCACCTAACGAAGGCCGCGAAAAGGAGAGAAATGACATAGTTAAATTCCATCCGTTCCAGATGTCTAAAATAAAAAGGCTTAAGCGTCGGCTAAAGAAATACATCTTACAAAGATGAATAACTTGTTTCTTTTTGACGTCACTTAAGTGAATCTCGCCAGGGCATCCACCTTGATGGGGGTGAGAAAATAATGCTGGCGAAACCTTAAGACAGCCTTAAACAGGCTGTCGCTATTTTTCATCTGGTGTGAGAGGGAATGCAAGGTTATCCAGGCGGAAAAGGCAATGATATTTCAGATATATTTAGTATTTATTATTATTGCCATATCTGTTGGTTTTGAGTGTACATCCACTTTCAATGAGATCAACCCATTTGTAAAAAAAAAGTTAAATACATTGCTTTAGATTATTATTAACAGGCTAAGAAATCCGTACCCACCCAAGAATAAAGCATTAAAAATCAATAGAATAGTGGGGGTGGTTTTTTCAGGAATGTTACTTAATTTCGTTTTTCCGGCCTGACTCGCTACATAAGCAACCAACGAGATACAGGACAATTATGCTCGCAAAAAATACACTTCATATATGAAATGGATATTCCAGCTCACTGTGAATAACTTTACTTTGTTAAAAATGAGTCTTGAGCACAGCAGTAAAAAGTACGCACAGCCAGCGCAAAAAAAATAAAAATCTTTTTTGCGTTATTTTTTACTGTGACACGACGGTTTACTTTTTGTTTAAGTCAGGGGATTCGGCTATCGCCAGCAGCGCAAAACGCTAAATAGCCATCGCTGCGCTACCGTCAATACAAATCTTATCTCAAAACTCCGCCTCTTCGCCCGGCAGCGGTTGAGAAAGCGCCTGCCCCTCGACGCCTGCGTAGAAAATCACTAACTCCGTCGGCTCGTCGGTGGTGTAGCCGCGGTGCGCGCTGTTAATCGTTTCGTTCAGCGCCTCTCCCGCGCCTGCATGGAAGCATTCGCCGCTGTTTTTATCTTCGATGGTCAGGCGGCCGGAAAGAACATAGGCGGTATTGGGCATGGGATGAGTATGCCAGGGGAGCTCGCTGTGGGCAGGCAGCGACATGCGCATCACCGATATCAGCGGTTTGCCCGCGGGATAAGCCTCATAGGGCTGGCCGTTCCAGGCGCTGCCGCTCTGTAACAGCTGTTGATGCGCGATCTCTGCCGGGCGTCGCTCTGGGTTGGTTTTTTTCACCGTCATGGTCTCTCCTGTTGGTTAGTCTATTAAAGTGTAGCGGACAGGCAAGCCAGAAACGCCAAAGGCCGCACTAAGCGGCCTCTGAAACAGGTATTGCGACAGCGTTATTTGATCAGTTCGGCGGAAACGTAGGCGCCGTTATCAAAGCGAGCCCCGGTAATTTTGTATGAGGCGCCAGCCTGATGCGCCTGCGCGGCGATTTGTGCTTCTGCCGCGTCGAGCGTGGCGGCTGAAGCGGTAATGCTCTGAGCGAAGCTGCCGAATGAAACGAAAGAGAGCGCAGCAACAACAACGAAATTTTTGATGTTTTTAATGGTCAATTCCTTAGGGTTTATTTCGGTTGATGAGGCGTTTTGCCTCGATGTAGTTATGATGCGCCTGAGAGAGACGGTTTAAAAGCTAACACATTTGCTTTTAAACGACAAAAATATTGAAAGACTTTCCTGTCGCTCTTTTGCCTGCCAGCGGGTAACGCCCCGCTTAATGGCGCAAATTCTGACCTTTCATCCGCCCAACACGAAATTGCTGTCCCCCTTTCCTTGCCTGTAAGCGGGTTATCGACGGATAATCCCTACAGACTTCGTCGCGCTGACGCGGCTATGCCGCCGCGCGACGCCATAACGTTGAAAATTTAGGCAACGCATTGAGATGAATGAAAAATGTAAAGCGCTGCGAACTACGCTGATTCCCCTTCAGGCGATGGTTTATGCCGCACGATAACGTCTATGCCGAGAAACGGCTGCCCAGCGCGTTTCGCCGCAGCTGGCACCATTTCTATCGCAACACCACCGCCATGATCGGCCTGTACGGCTTTGGCGCTCTGCTGTTTCTCTGCCTGTTTGGCGGACTGCTGGCGCCCTACGGCATCGATCAGCAGTTTCTCGGCTATCAGCTGCTGCCGCCCTCCTGGTCGCGCTACGGCGACGTCTCGTTTTTCCTCGGCACCGACGATCTCGGGCGCGACGTGCTGAGCCGGCTGCTGAGCGGCGTAGCGCCGACCGTAGGTTCAGCTATTCTGGTGACGCTGTTCGCTACCCTGTGCGGGCTGGCGCTCGGCGTGCTGGCGGGCATTACGCACGGTTTGCGCTCGGCGATTATGAATCACGTACTGGATACGCTGCTGTCGATCCCCACGCTGCTGCTGGCGATTATCGTGGTGGCGTTTCTCGGCCCGCGGCTCGAGCATGCACTGCTGGCGGTCTGGCTGGCGCTGTTGCCGCGTCTGGTGCGCGCCACCTATAGCGCGGTGCACGACGAGCTGGAAAAAGAGTATGTGGTGGCGGCACGCCTCGACGGCGCCAGCAACGTCGATATCCTGCGCCATGCCATTTTTCCCAACGTGCTGCCGATGCTGATCAGCGAAGTGACGCGCTCGCTGTCGCTGGCGATTCTGGATATCGCCGCGCTCGGCTTTCTCGATCTCGGCGCGCAGCTGCCCTCGCCCGAATGGGGTGCCATGCTCGGCGATTCGCTGGAGCTGGTTTACGTCGCGCCCTGGACCGTGATGCTGCCGGGCGTCGCGCTGATGATCAGCGTCTTAATCGTTAACCTGCTGGGCGACGGTATCCGCCGCGCTGTAGAGGCGGGAGTAGAATAATGCCGTTACTCGATATTCGTAATCTGACCATTGAATTTATGACCGCTGACGGGCCCGTAAAAGCGGTGGACCGCATTAACCTGACGCTGATGGAAGGCGAAGTTCGCGGGCTGGTGGGCGAATCGGGTTCAGGCAAAAGCCTGGTGGCGAAGGCAATCTGCGGCGTAACCAAAGATAACTGGCGCGTCACCGCCGATCGCATGGTGTTCGATGATATCGATCTGCTCCGGCTGTCGCCGCGCGAGCGCCGCCGCATCGTCGGTCACAACGTCTCAATGATTTTTCAGGAGCCGCAGTCCTGTCTCGATCCTTCGGAGCGCATCGGCCGCCAGCTAATGCAGGCAATCCCGCGCTGGACCTATAAAGGTGCGTGGATGGGACGCTTCTGGTTCTGGCGCAAAACCCGCGCCATTGAGCTGCTGCACCGCGTCGGCATTAAAGATCATAAAGACATTATGCGCAGCTTTCCCTACGAGCTGACCGAAGGCGAGTGCCAGAAGGTGATGATCGCCATCGCGCTGGCCAACCAGCCGCGGCTGCTGATCGCCGACGAACCCACCAACGCCATGGAGCCGACCACTCAGGCGCAAATTTTCCGCCTGCTGAGCCGTCTCAACCAGAACAATAACACCACCATTTTGCTGATCAGCCACGACCTGCGCACCATGAGCCAGTGGGCGGATCGCATCAACGTGATGTACTGCGGGCAGACCGTCGAGACGGCGGGCAGCGACGATCTCATCGCCACGCCGCACCATCCTTACACCCAGGCGCTGATCCGCGCGATGCCCGATTTCGGCCGCGCGCTGCCGCATAAAAGCCGCCTTAATACGCTCTCCGGGGCGATCCCGTCGCTGGAGAGCCTGCCGATCGGCTGTCGTCTCGGCCCGCGCTGCCCCTATGCGCAGCGCAAATGCGTGGAAACGCCGCGTCTGACCGGCAGCAAAACACACCTTTTTGCCTGCCACTTTCCGCTGAACAGGGAGGAGCCGTAGATGGAGACGCTGCTTGAAGTGCGCAATCTCAGCAAAACCTTCCGCTACCGCACCGGACTTTTTCGCCGCCAGCACGTTGAGGCGGTAAAGCCGGTGAGCTTTATTCTGCGCGAGAAGCAGACGCTGGCGATCATCGGCGAGAACGGCTCCGGCAAATCAACGCTGGCAAAAATGCTGAGCGGCATGGTGGCGCCGAGCAGCGGCGAAATTCTGATTAACGATCATCCGCTGGAGTTTGGCGACTACGGCTATCGCAGCCAGCGCATCCGCATGATTTTTCAGGATCCCTCAACCTCGCTCAACCCGCGCCAGCGCGTCAGCCAGATCCTCGACCTGCCGCTGCGTCTCAACAGCGACCTGGCACCGGAGGCACGCGAGAAGCGCATCATCGCCACGCTGCGCCAGGTGGGTCTGCTGCGCGATCACGCCGGCTACTATCCTCATATGCTGGCGCCGGGGCAGAAGCAGCGCCTCGGCCTGGCGCGCGCGCTGATCCTGCAGCCGAAGGTGATTATCGCCGACGAAGCCCTCGCCTCGCTCGATATGACAATGCGCTCCCAGCTGGTCAACCTGATGCTGGAGCTGCAGGAACAGCACGGCATTACCTACATTTATGTGACCCAGCATCTCGGCATGATGAAGCATATAAGCGATCAGGTGCTGGTGATGCATCAGGGAGAAGTGGTGGAGCGCGGCGGCACCGCCGACGTGCTGGCTTCGCCGCTGCACGATCTGACTAAACGGCTAATTTCCAGCCACTTCGGCGAGGCGCTGACGGCGGAAGCCTGGCGTCGTGAAGCCTGATTCAGGTTGGTTTACCCCATTTGCCTGAGACGTGCTAGAATCCGCACGTCGATTAACGCGGCCGCCTGTTTTTTAACCAATACGGCCGCCAACAACAATGACCATAAGGATTACAGCTATGGGTTTTCTTTCCGGTAAGCGCATTCTGATTACTGGCGTTGCCAGTAAACTCTCTATTGCCTACGGAATTGCGCAGGCGATGCACAAGCAGGGCGCAGAACTGGCTTTCACCTACCAGAACGACAAACTGAAAGGTCGTGTGGAAGAGTTTGCTAAAGATCTGGGTTCAGAGATTGTGCTGCCTTGCGATGTGGCCGAAGACGAGAGCATCAAATCGCTGTTTACTGAACTGGCAAAAACCTGGCCAAAATTTGACGGCTTCGTTCACTCCATCGGTTTCGCCCCGGGCGACCAGCTGGATGGCGACTACGTGAACGCCGTGACCCGCGAAGGCTTTAAGATTGCTCACGACATCAGCGCCTATAGCTTTGTGGCAATGGCGAAAGAGTGCCGCGAGATGCTGAACCCGAACTCCGCTCTGCTGACGCTCTCCTACCTGGGCGCAGAGCGCGCGATCCCGAACTACAACGTGATGGGACTGGCGAAAGCGTCGCTGGAAGCCAACGTGCGCTATATGGCGAACGCAATGGGCCCGGAAGGCGTGCGCGTGAACGCCGTTTCCGCCGGTCCGATCCGTACCCTGGCGGCGTCAGGCATTAAAGATTTCCGTAAGATGCTGGCGCACTGCGAAGCGGTAACCCCGATTCGCCGTACCGTTACCATCGAAGACGTCGGCAACTCGGCGGCGTTCCTCTGTTCCGACCTGGCTGGCGGCATCACCGGCGAGATCGTTCACGTTGACGGCGGCTTCAGCATCGCCGCGATGAACGAACTGGAACTGAAATAAGTTTTAAGGGCGAGCCTGGCTCGCCCTTCTTTTTTGCTTACTTTTCCCGCCTTATAGCTGCGCGCTATTAATTATCACCGATCGGTCTTTTGCCCTTCCCCACCGTTAAGCGACGATAAGCCAGCCCCCGGCGCGCGTCACGGTTTCGGATTCACGCCATGCGCGACGTGCCAGTTATTTGCAAAAGGAATAACCATGGAACAACGCCGCTATCCTGGCCACAACCACTGGTTTTACGAGAGCCAGACCAGCCCGCACGCTATTCAGGCCGAGCCGCTGGTTCCCGAAGCTGCCCTTATCAATGACCGCTTCCTGCTCGGTCTGCAGCAGGAGGCGAGCGCGCTTCAGCCGCTGTTGCAGGCCAGCCAGCCGATGCTGCTGGCCTCTCGCGATCTCTGCCAGCTGCTGTTTCCCGATCGCGTCGCGGCGACGCTGACCCATACCCTTACCCTCTACGATCGCCTCAGCACCGCGCTGACCGTGGCGCAGGTCGCGGGCGTGCAGCGGCTGTGCAATCACTACTCGGCGCGCCTTAATCCGCTGCCCGGCCCCGACTCGTCGCGCGAGAGCAATAACCGTCTGACCCAGCTGACGCAGTATGCGCGCCAGCTGGCGATGCAGCCGGAGCTGATTAACGCGGCGGCGCTCAGGGCGCTTGACGCCGTGGGTCTGACCGAGCCGGATATCGTTACGCTGAATCAGATCGTCGGCTTCGTCAGCTATCAGGCGCGCGTGGCGGCCGGTTTACAGGCGCTGCTGGCGCTGCCGGTGCGCTGGCTGCCAGGCGTGACGCCGCCGCCCGATGCCAGCCGCGACGGGTTTGCGGAAAAGCCTCTCTGGAAGTCGGGCGTGAAGCCGCTGGAGCTGCGCTACGCCAGCGCGGAGCAGCTGGCCGCCGTAACCTTCTGCCAGCCGCATCCCGAACTGACCGATGCGGTCTGGCTGCTGGCGCACGACCCCGCCGCGCTCTACGGCTGGCAAACCCTGCGCCAGCGCATCGCTCCGACAGCGTTTACCCCGCTGGCGGAGGCGACCTGCGCGCGCGCGCTCGGCAGCCGCTGGGCGTTTCGGTTTTTCTCTGATGAAGTGCGAGAGGCGCTGCTGGCGTCGGTGGATGACGCCGCCGATCAGACCACGACGCAGGGCCGCGTCGTGGCGCTGGCGGCACAGCTAACCCGCTCGCCTGAGCGCTTCAGCGCGGCGCACCTGCAGCCGCTGGTCAACGAAGGCTGGCAGCCGGACGCGATGTTCGCCCTGATTCAGGCGGTGGCGATCGGCAACTGGAACAGCCGCCTGTTTTACGCCATGGGCGAAGCGGCGTAGCCTTCAAGGTGGCTGCGCGCTTCGTCAAAGAAGTGTTGCGACAGCGGCGAGGCGCGACCCGGTTCGGCAATCACCAGCGCCGCCTGGCGCGCCATAGGGGTAATGGCAATCGGACGCTGCGCCATACCCTGTAGCATAGAGGGCAGCAGATGACCGACGGGCGACACCAGCACTCCCAGCCCCACCTGCGCGCTCTGCACCAGTTCGAAAATCGAGGCGCTCTCCACCATGACCTGCGGCGTCAGCCCCGCTTCGCGAAAGGCCATATCGAGATAGCGGCGAAAATAGCGCGTCGGCTCGGAGAGGCAGAGCGGCAAAGCGGCCAGCGCGGCGAGTGAGAGCGGTTCGTCGCCCACCAGATCGGGAAACTGCGTCGGATCGAATATCGCCTCAACGCCGCGATCGGGCAGAAACGCCGTCTGAAAATGCAGTTCGCGCAGCGTCGCCAGCTCGAAAAAGCCGATGCCGACGTCGACGGTATGGCTGTTAAGCGCCTCCAGCAGCCGATCGGCGCTGAGCGCGGCGATGCGGTAGTTAAGCTGAGGATAGCGGCTCTGCACCCTTTTCAGCAGCGCCGGCAGCGCCACGCTGCACTGCGGCATCACGCCGATGCGCAGCGTGCCGTTGACGCCGTGCTTCAGCGACTCGACCTCCAGCTTCAGTCCCTGATAGACCGACACGATCTCCCGCGCCCACGCCAGCACGCGATCCCCTTCCGGCGTAAAGCCGACGAAGTTATTGCTGCGGTTGATCAGCGACAGGCCGAGTTCGCGTTCGAGGTTTTTCAGGCGCATGGAGAGCGTCGGCTGGCTAACGAAGCTGGCTTCGGCGGCGCGGCCAAAGTGGCGCTCTCGCTCGAGGTTGCAGAGGTATATCAGCTGTTTAATGTCTATTTTCTTTACCCGTCAATGACATAAAAGCATAATTTGGCGGAGGAATATTATGTCGCACGTTTCCCTGTACCCGTTTATAAAGTGACTCGTCCTGAAGAAGATCTTCGGGTACCTTGCTCGCGATGTCAATGCTGCAGACCAGGATAATTCTTACCAGCCGCTTGTTAAGCGGCGAGTAAATTGCTCAGTAAAAAACGTGAAAGGCCGCCCAATGGCGGCCTTAAATAAGTAGGGTAATTCGGATGAAAAAAGAAAATCAGGCAGCGATCGGTTGCGGATTTATTTTAATCATGGCCGATTTACAAAAAATACATTTTGCGCCAAGCGGGTTTTTGACGTTGATGTCAAAAACGGAGCGGCGGTATTGCGAGCCCTGACAGTGCGGGCAGCGCAGAGGAATAGTGACTGTAATAATTTTTAGCGTCCTGTGACATTGGCAGTCGATGATTCTTTGCGATCATCCTGCACAGTAAATTCACCCTTCTGCCACTCATTAAGAGTGCAAAAGTCATTGCTTTCAATAGCAGAAAAGTGCACGAGCTCATCCTTGCCGCCCTTTTCAGGCGAAATAAAGCCGAAGCCTTTTTCTGCGTTAAACCTGTTAACCCTGCCGGGCCTGTTATTAGAGATAAGCTCCCTTTACCTTAAGCCTGTAAGCAATGATAGCTGAATGACAGAGGCACATCGGTACAATTGAGATAAAACTCAAACAGAGAGGCTTAATCGCGGCACTAACGCAGGAGAAACGACAGAAACAGAAGATGAGGTTGTCTGCTTATCAGACCAGACCTTCATTTACGCATGCTCTGGCAGCCGTTGCAAGCAAGTTAAGAAGAATTTTGCTGTTACACTCTTTATGACGATCCTGGAGCCATTAAGAATGCGAATTGAATATCAACAAGGAGTAAAGGGTGAAAAATAAGATTTATCTTCCGCAGTTCGATGTCAGCGCAGACGTGGAGATATTTGGTAATAAAGTCACGGTGCGCTATGAAGGAAACGAACATTTCCCTAAGCGCCTGAAGGTCAAAGAGCAATATTTCGTGGTCATCGACGGTAAAGAAAAGATTATGGTGCTGGAACGCAAAGCGATTGGTTCCTGGCAGTTCTCTCTGCAGTCATGATGGCGGAATTCCCACCTTCATTTACCGATTCAGTAAGGTGGGAATACGCTGTGATGCTATTTCTTTTCGCGGTCCTCGTAAGGATCTTTCTTGTCATCATTATGATCGTCACGGGTACGCGGAATCTCGCCGTGTTCAGCAGGCGCATCGGTCGCCGGATGATCGTCCTCTTCCCAGGCGTTGTGGACGTGCGGCGTGCTTTCGGGCGCGCTCTTGCTGACGTCCCCTTCCTGTTTACGTTCTTCGTTGGTGTTATGTTTAAACATTTCCGTCTCCTCGTTCGCTTCCAGTCTGTTAAGTGTAGACGCAAATCCTTCAGGCTACGCCGAGCGCGCTTTTTACCTCGTTAGCAATCTTCTCTACCTGCGGACCATAGATAACCTGAACGTCGTGCTCGCTGACGCGGTTGATGCCGTTGGCGCCGGTGGTGAGCAGCGTCTGATCCACCACCTCTTTCATATCTTTCACTCTGACGCGCAGGCGGGTAAAGCAGCAGTCGACATCTTCAATGTTCGCCTGCCCGCCCAGGCCGCTGATAATCACCTTTGTGCGCTCGTCCGCCGCCACCTGCTGCGGCTTTTCATCTTCTGATTCACGTCCCGGCGTCTCGACGCCCATGCGGGTGATAATAAAGCGGAATCCATAGTAGTAGAGCGGCGCGTAGACCACGCCGAGCGCCAGCGTCCACCACCAGTGCGTTTTGCCGCCGCCGAGAATGCCGAACACCACCAGATCGATCACGCCGCCCTGCACGTTGCCGATCATCAGGTGCAGCATCGACATCAGCATAAAAGAGAGGCCGGTCAGCAGCGCGTGCAGCAGATAGAGCACCGGCGAGACGAAAATAAAGCAGAACTCCAGCGGCTCGGTGATGCCGGTGGTGAAAGAGGTCAGCGCGCCCGCCATCATCAGCGCCTTAACACGCTGCTTATGTTCAGGCCGCGCGGTGTGATAGATCGCCAGCGCGGCGGCCGGCAGGCCGAACATCATCACCGGAATTTTGCCCTGGGCGAGAAACTGGGTGGCGTTGCGCAGCACGTCGTCAGGCACCGAGCCGGGATGGGTCAGCGAGGCGTTGAAGATATTGAGCGCGCCCACCAGCGTTTGCCCGTCGACGATGGCGATGCCGCCAATCGGGGTAAAGCGCACGGTTTCGTTGAGGATATGGTGCAGGCCGGTCGGGATCAGGATGCGCTCCGCCGCGCCGAGCAGAAAGGCGCCATACTGTCCGCTTTTACCGATCATTTCGCCTACCCAGGCGATGCCCGTGCCCAGCGTCGGCCAGATCAGCGCCAGCAGCACGCCCACCAGCGGCAGCACAACCACGGTAACGATGGGCACGAAGCGGCGGCCGCCGAAAAAGCTGATGGCGGTCGGCAGCTGCTGGGTATAGAAGCGATTGTGCAGCAGCACCGTCAGCAGCCCGGCAATCACGCCGCCCAGCACGCTCATGTTGTAGGTGAAGATGCCCAGCATCTGGATATATTCCGCCGAGGTCATCATCGCCGTGGTCTGGTCCATGCCTGCCTGCTGTAGCGCAGCCGGCGTGGTGGTCGCCGCCGTCAGCCCCTTTGCCGCCAGCGTGGCGCTGATGCCGACGTTCATGGTGATGTAGCCGATGACCGCGGCGAAGGCCGCCGTCGGCTTTTCCGCCTTCGCCAGGCCGATGGCGCTCGCCACGGCGAAGAAGACCGGCAGGTTGGCGAAGAGCGCGCCCGCCACTTTGCGGATGAAACCGATAATCAGCTGCGGCACCTGCATCTGGGCAAAAGCGTCGCCGGTAATCGCCGGGTTCTGCATCGCGGCCGCGAGGCCGAGGAAGATCCCCGCTGCGGCAATCACGGAGATCGGCATCATCAACGCTTTGCCAAACGCGTGGATCTGGCTGGTGAGCTGTTTCATGGCGTGTGCCCTTTAAGAGGTTAAGGGGCAAGTATTAACCCGTTGCGCCCGTAACTCCCGTTATCAGCAGGTTGCCAGCGAGTAAAATTTGAGCAGCATCACAATTTAGTGAACGATACGATAAACAGCGGCTATCGCACCATTAAGTCAATCAATTAGACAACTTATGATTGCAGTCGCACACTTCCCTTACCGTCAGGATATATCCTGATAACAAACTTCCTACAAAAAACATAAGCCTGCACTCACCATGAAATTCAAACGTAAAATTAAGCCTTACCGCGCCGCTGCGGGCGGCTGGGGATCGCTGGAAGCCACTACCCGTTTCGTTTTAGACAGCAAAGCCGCGCTGAAAAATATGCGCAACCTGATGCGCATGAACAAAGCGCGCGGCTTTGACTGCCCGGGCTGCGCCTGGGGAGACGACAACAAAAGTACCTTTAGTTTCTGTGAAAACGGCGCTAAAGCGGTGACCTGGGAAGCGACGCGTCGCGTGGTCGACACCGATTTCTTCGCCCAGCACAGCGTTACCAAACTCTATGCGCAGAGCGACTACTTCCTGGAGTATCAGGGTCGCCTGACCCACCCGATGCGCTATACCGCCGAAACCGATCACTATGAGCCGGTAAGCTGGGACGACGCCTTTGCGCTGATTGCGCAGCATATTAAGGCGATGGACAATCCGAACCAGATGGAGCTCTACACATCGGGCCGCGCCAGCAACGAAGCCTCCTGGCTCTATCAGCTGTTCGGCCGCATGGCGGGCACCAATAACTTCCCGGACTGCTCCAATATGTGCCACGAAGCGAGCGGCGCCGGTCTGAAGCGCAGCATCGGCGTCGGCAAAGGCACCATCCGCCTCGACGACTTTGACCATGCCGACGCCATCTTCGTTTTCGGCCAGAACCCGGGCACCAACCATCCGCGCATGCTGCACAGCCTGCGCCACGCCGCCGATCACGGCGCGAAGATCGTCACCTTCAACACCCTGCGCGAGCGCGGTCTTGAGCGTTTCGCCGATCCGCAGAAGCCGCTGGAGGTGGTTACCTCTAAAGCGGGCACCATCAGCTCCGCCTATTACCAGCCGAATCTCGGCGGCGATATGGCGGCGGTACGCGGCATGGTGAAAGCGCTGCTCGAAACCCATCGCGCGCGCGTAGCGGCCGGTGAGAAAGGCCTGTTCGACGAAACCTTTATCAACGCCACCACGCACGGCGTCGAAGCCTATTTTGACGCGGTCGACAACACCGACTGGATGCAGATCGTGCAGCAGTCCGGACTGAGCGAAGCGCAGATCCGCGAGGCCGCGGCAATCTATCAGAGCGCCGATCGCGTTATCGTTACCTGGGCGATGGGCATTACCCAGCACAAACACTCGGTGGACACGGTGCGCGAAATCGTGAACCTGCAGCTGCTGTTCGGCCAGCTCGGTAAGAAAGGCGCAGGCCTCTGCCCGGTGCGCGGCCACAGCAACGTGCAAGGCAACCGCACCATGGGCATCGACGAGAAGCCGAGCAAAGCCTTCCTCGACGCGCTCGGCAGCCATTTCGGCTTCGAGCCGCCGCGCGAGCACGGCCACAACACCGTTGAAGCGCTGAACGCCATGCTGCGCGACGAAATCAAAGTGCTGATCGCGCTGGGCGGCAACCTCGCCGCGGCGGCGCCCGACTCCCCGCGTACCGAAGAGGCGCTGCAGCGCTGCGGCCTGACGGTGCATATCAGCACCAAGCTCAACCGCAGCCATCTGGTGCCGGGCGCGGAGAGCCTGATCCTGCCGACGCTGGGCCGCACCGAGCGCGACACCCAGGCGACCGGCAACCAGTTCATCACCGTGGAAGACTCTTTCAGCATGGTGCACGCCTCTGAAGGCATCGGCATTCCGCTGGCGGAGACGCAGCGCTCGGAAACCGCTATCGTCGCGGGCATTGCCCACGCGGTGCTGGGCGACGAGAAGGTGCAGTGGCTGAAGCTGGCCGCCGACTATAACCTGATCCGCGACCATATCGCCGCTACCATTCCGGGATTCGCCGACTTCAACGAGAAGTGCGACCAGCCGGGCGGCTTCTACCTCGGCAACGCGGCGGCGGATCTGCGCTTCAACACCCCGACGCAGAAAGCGGAGTTCAGCAGCGCGGCGCTGCCGGCCTCTCTCTTCCCGCTGGACGTGGCGGAGGTGCCCTTTACGCTGCAGACCCTGCGTTCCCATGACCAGTACAACACCACGATTTACGGCCTCGACGACCGTTACCGCGGCGTGTACGGCCAGCGCGAAGTGGTGTTTATCAACCCGGAAGATATGCAGGCGCTCGGCTTTTCAGAAGGTCAGCTGGTGGATATCGAAACCCTGTGGAACGATAACGTTTCGCGTCGCGTCAGCGGTTTTAAACTGGTGCCCTATAATATTCCGCGCGGCAACCTCGCGGCCTATTACCCGGAAACCAACCCGCTGGTTCCGCTGAACAGCTTCGGCGACATCAGCGGCACGCCGACCTCAAAATCGGTTCCGGTGAAGCTGGCACTGTCGGTTTCGCTGCCGACTCAGCGCATCGCGTAAGCGCCGAGTATCCTTAGTAAAAAGCCGGTTAATCCGGCTTTTTTACCCTCTTTTGCCTTGCCGCGCGCCCCTGATTCGCGTAAAACTAGCAGCCGCTCTTAGGCCACGAAACTAAACTGACTATGTTCCAGGATAATCCGCTGCTCGCGCAGCTTAAAGAGAAGCTCCACGCGCAGACTCCCCGCGCAGAAGGTGTTGTGAAAGGCACCGAAAAAGGTTTCGGCTTCCTTGAAGTCGACGCGCAGAAAAGCTATTTCATTCCGCCGCCGCAGATGAAGAAAGTGATGCACGGCGACCGGGTATCCGCCATCATCCACAGCGATAAAGATCGTGAAAGCGCCGAGCCTGAAACGCTGATCGAGCCCTTTCTCAGCCGCTTTGTCGGCCGCGTGCAGAAGAAAGATGACCGTCTTTCCATCGTTCCGGACCATCCGCTGTTAAAAGATGCTATTCCCTGCCGTCCGGTGCGTGGTCTGAGCCATGATTTCCAGGCAGGCGACTGGGCCGTTGCCGAAATGCGCCGCCATCCGCTGAAAGGCGACCGCGGTTTCTATGCCGAACTGACCGAATTTATCGTTAAAGCCGACGATCATCTGGCGCCGTGGTGGGTCACCCTGTCGCGCCATAACCTTGAGCGCGAAGCGCCGCAGGTCGGCTTTGGCGAGATGCTGGACGAACAGCTGACGCGCGAGGATCTTACCGCGCTCGATTTCGTCACCATCGACAGCGCCAGCACCGAAGATATGGATGACGCGCTCTATGTCGAAGAGAACGCCGACGGCACGCTGCGCCTGACCATCGCTATCGCCGATCCCACCGCCTACGTGGCGGAAGGCAGCGAGCTGGATAAGCTGGCGGCGCAGCGCGCCTTCACCAACTACCTGCCGGGCTTCAATATCCCGATGCTGCCGCGCGAGCTCTCCGACGACGTCTGTTCGCTGCGTCCCAACGTGCGCCGCCCGGCGCTGGTCTGCCGCGTCACCGTGGCGCAGGATGGCTCGCTGGGCGACGACGTGCACTTCTTCGCCGCCTGGATCGAATCCAAAGCCAAGCTGGTCTATGACCAGGTGTCCGACTGGCTGGAAAACAGCGGCGAATGGCAGCCGCAGAGCGAGGCGATCGCCCAGCAGATCCGTCTGCTGCACCGCATCTGCCTGGCGCGCAGCGAATGGCGTCAGAACCATGCGCTGGTCTTTAAAGATCGCCCGGATTACCGCTTTGTTCTCGGCGAGAAAGGCGAAGTGCTGGATATCGTCGCCGAGCCGCGCCGCATCGCCAACCGCATGGTAGAAGAGGCGATGATCCTCGCCAACGTCTGTGCCGGTAAGGTGCTGCGCGAGAAGCTGGGCTTCGGCGTCTACAACGTGCACACCGGCTTCGACGCCACCAACGCCGAGCAGGCCGCCGCCGTGCTGGCCAGCCACGGCGTCGAGGTCGATGCCGCCGCGATTACCACGCTGGAAGGTTTCCGCCAGCTGCGCCGCCAGCTCGACGCGCAGCCGACGCAGTACCTCGACAGCCGCATCCGTCGCTTCCAGTCTTTCGCCGAGATCAGCACCGAGCCGGGTCCCCATTTCGGCCTGGGGCTGGAAGCTTACGCTACCTGGACCTCGCCGATCCGTAAATCGGGCGACATGATCAACCATCGCCTGCTGAAAGCGATTATCCGCGGCGAGCAAGGCGCGCGACCGGATGAAGCGCTGACGGCGACCATGGGCGAACGTCGTCGCCTGAACCGTATGGCGGAGCGCGACGTCGGCGACTGGCTTTACGCGCGCTGGCTGGCGCCGCACGCCGGGACCGACCGCAAATTCAGCGCCGAGATTATCGACGTTTCGCGCGGCGGCATGCGCGTGCGCCTGCTGGATAACGGCGCGGTCGCCTTTATTCCGGCGCCCTTCATCCACGCGGTGCGTGATGAACTGGTGTGCAGCCAGGAGAACGGCACCGTACAGATCAAAGGCGAAGTCGCCTTCCGCGTAACCGACGTGATCGACGTGACCATTGCCGAAGTGCGCATGGAAACGCGCAGCGTGGTGGCCCGCCCGGCGGTCTGAGCATGAAAAGATGCGGGATAATCGCTGTTATCCCGCATTTTCACCTCTCTCTTTACACAAATGTTAAATTTGTTCCCCGCTTCACACTTCTCAACACATTAACTTTCACTTACATTCCATTACATTACCTTTGACTCGTTGTCTTTGAACGTCCCTTTCGGTTCATACAAGGAGTGAGGTCATGAAGAACGTCAAAACCAGCGCCATCTGGTTAGCGGTGGCGTTAGTCGGCGCGGGCGCATTCGCCATGCTGGCGTTAAACCGCGGCGAGCACGTCAACGCCGTCTGGCTGGTGGTGGCCGCTGTCGCCTGCTACAGCATCGCTTATCGCTTTTACAGCCTGTTTATCGCCCGCAATATTTTCGAGCTGGACGATCGCCGCCGTACGCCCGCCGAGCGCTTCAACGACGGCCTCGACTATGTGCCGACCAATAAATGGGTGCTGTTCGGTCACCACTTCGCCGCTATCGCCGGCGCCGGCCCGCTGGTCGGGCCGATTCTGGCGGCGCAGATGGGCTTTCTGCCCGGCACCATCTGGATCCTCGTCGGCGTCATGCTGGCGGGCGCGGTGCAGGATTTCCTCGTGCTGTTTATCTCTACCCGCCGCGACGGCCGCTCGCTGGGTGAAATGGCGCGTCAGGAGCTGGGCGCCTTTGCCGGCGTGATTACCATGCTTGGCGCGCTTGGCGTAATGATCATCATCCTCTCCGCGCTGGCGCTGGTGGTGGTGAAGGCGCTGGCCAACTCGCCGTGGGGACTCTTTACCATCGCCGCGACCATTCCCATTGCGCTGCTGATGGGCGTCTATATGCGCTTTATCCGTCCCGGCAAAATCGCGGAGGTGTCGCTGATCGGCTTTGTGCTGATGATGGCGGCGATTATTTACGGCGGCAGCGTGGCCCAGGATCCCTACTGGGGCCCCTTCTTTACCCTGAAAGGCACCTCGCTCACCTGGGTGCTGGTGATCTACGGCTTCGTCGCCTCGGTGCTGCCGGTCTGGCTGCTGCTAGCGCCCCGCGACTATCTTTCCACCTTCCTGAAAATCGGCGTGATCGTCGGGCTGGCGGTCGGCATCCTGTTCGCCATGCCGGAAATGAAGATGCCGGCGGTGACGCGCTTTATCGACGGTAGCGGCCCGGTCTTCGCCGGCCAGCTCTTCCCGTTCCTGTTTATCACCATCGCCTGCGGCGCCATCTCCGGCTTCCATGCGCTGGTCTCCAGCGGCACCACGCCGAAGCTGGTGGAGCGCGAGAGCCATATCCGCTTTATCGGCTACGGCGCAATGCTGATGGAATCGTTCGTCGCCATCATGGCGCTGATCTGCGCGTCGGTTATCGATCCCGGCGTCTACTTCGCCATGAACGCGCCGGCGGCGCTGATCGGCACCACGGTAGAGAACGCTTCGCAGGTGATTAACGGCTGGGGCTTCGTGGTGACGCCGGAGATGCTGTCCGGTATTGCGCGCGACGTCGGCGAGGCATCGGTGCTGTCGCGCGCGGGCGGCGCGCCGACCTTTGCGGTGGGCATGGCGCATATCATCACCGATGTTTTCAACAGCCGCGCGATGATGGCCTTCTGGTATCACTTCGCTATCCTGTTCGAAGCGCTGTTTATCCTGACGGCGGTGGATGCCGGGACGCGCGCCTGTCGCTTTATGGTGCAGGATCTGGTCGGCACCGTGGTGCCGTCGCTGGCGAATAACCGCTCGTGGGCGGGCAATATGGCGGGCACGGCGGTCGCGGTGGCCGGCTGGGGCTTTTTCGTCTATCAGGGCGTGGTCGATCCGCTGGGCGGCATCAATACCCTGTGGCCGCTGTTCGGCATCGGCAACCAGATGCTCGCCTCGATGGCGCTGATCCTCGGCACCGTGGTGCTGTTTAAGATGAAAAAGCAGCGCTACGCCTGGGTGACGATTCTGCCGACCGTCTGGCTGTTTATTACCTCAATGACGGCGGGCTGGCAGAAGATTTTCCATGAAAAGCCCTCTATCGGTTTTCTGGCGCAGGCGAACAAGTTCCGCAAAGGCCTCGACGAAGGCGTGATTATCGCCCCGGCGAAGAGCGTGGCGGATATGCAAACCATCGTCTTCAGCAACCAGATTAACGCCGTGCTGTGCGGCTTCTTTATGCTGGTGGCGGTCACCATGCTGATTGCCGCCTTCTTCGTAATTCGCCGCGCCCTGCGCAGCAGCGTGCCAACCACGCACGAGGCGGAGCCGTCGCTGCGTAAGGAGGTTCACCATGTCTGATGCGATTCGCCGCGCCGTTCGTCCGGCGCGCCTCGATACCATTACCCGCTGCCGCCCGCTCGACGCTCCCAGGCGCTTCAGCTGGCGAACGCTGTGGCGCGGCGTGCAGCAAAGCTTCCGCCTGATGGTGGGCGTGCAGGATTATCAAAATTATCTTCAGCATATGCGGCGTCAGCACCCGGATTTATCCCCGATGAGCGAGCGCGATTTTCATCGTTACTGTCTTGATGCCCGGTTCCCCAGCCAGGCAGGCAAGCTGGGAAAATGTCCTTGTTAAGCAGATAAATCGGCCCCGCAGCGCGGGGCTTTTTTGTGCCATTCTTTACCAGACGGGAAAATATATTTGGCTGGCATCTTGTACTGGAGTGAGATGCCGAATACTGTTGATAAAATAATGAGATAACGCCAGTAGAGCACTCCCCGGAGGACCTTTCCATGACCGATGAACAAGGGCAGACGTTGCTATATACCCTGTTTGGCACGACCAGCCCTCATTGGCACCTGACCACCGACAGCGATGCCCTGCATTTTGCAGAGGATGAAAACGCGCACACCAATATCGCCGTTGCGCTGACGCCCGCGCAGGCCAGCCTGCTGCGCGCCATGCCGGTGATCACCTCCAGCGTAAACCTGACGCTGTCGCTGCACGGCACGCCGGTGCCGATGCATTTTGTCGGCCGCAAGGTCAATCAGTCGAGCTGGGCCGGCACCGCTTCAGCCTGGGGCGATACCTCCGCCGTCGCGCGCGATCTGACGCAGGGACTCTCTTTTGCCGAACAGGTGGTATCTGAAGCCAATTCGGTGATCGTGATTGTCGATCAGCGCGGCAATATTCAGCGCTTCAACCGCCTCAGCGAGGAGTACACCGGTCTCAACGAGCACGAGGTGATTGGCCGCAACGTTTTCCAGCTGTTTATGACCAAACAGGAAGCGGCCGCCTCGCGCCGCAACATCGCCGGCTTCTTCCGCGACGGCCACGCCTATGAGGTGGAACGCTGGGTGAAGACCCGTAAGGGCCAGCGACTCTTTCTGTTTCGTAATAAGTTCGTTCACAGCGGCAGCGGGAAAAATGAAATTTTCCTCATCTGTTCCGGAACGGACATAACCGAAGAGCGACGGGCGCAGGAGCGCCTGCGGGTGATGGCAAACACCGATACGGTGACCGGATTGCCTAACCGCAACGCGATCCACCAGCAAATTAGCCTGGCGCTGGAGCTGGCGAAAGAGGATGAGACCGGTGTGGTCTACCTCGATCTCGATAATTTCAAGAAAGTAAACGACGCCTACGGCCATATGTTCGGCGACCAGCTGCTGCAGGCGGTGTCGCTGGCCATCCTCAGCTGCCTGGGCAAGGACCAGACGCTGGCGCGCCTCGGCGGCGACGAATTTGTGGTGCTGGCGGAGCACACTAGCCAGGCGGCGCTGGAGGCGATGGCGTCGCGCATTCTCGAGCGCCTGCGCCAGCCCTTTCGTATCGGCCTGATTGAGGTTTATAGCGGCTGCTCTATCGGCATTGCGCTGGCGCCGCTGCACGGCGCGGATCGCGAGAGCCTGATCCGCAACGCCGATACCGCGATGTATCACGCCAAAGAGAACGGGCGCGGCAAATTCTGCGTCTTCGCCGCTGAAATGAATCAGCGCGTGTTTGAATATCTCTGGCTCGATACCAACCTGCGCAAGGCGCTCGAACAGGATCACCTCACGGTGTTTTATCAGCCGAAGATCGACAGCGACGGTGCGGTACGCAGCGCGGAAGCGCTGGTGCGCTGGAACTCGCCGGAGCGCGGCATGGTCTCGCCCGCCGATTTTATTCCCTATGCCGAAGAGTCGGGGCTGATTGTGCCGCTCGGCCGCTGGGTAATGCTGACGGTGCTGCGGCAGATTCTGGCCTGGCGCGAAGAAGGCATTCATCTGCGCGTGGCGGTTAACGTCTCGGCGCGACAGCTGATCGATCAGAGCATCTACAGCGATCTCAAGCTGGCGCTGATGGACAGCGGACTGGCGGAATGCCCAATCGATATCGAGCTGACCGAAAGCTGCCTGATTGAGAATGAAGCGCAGGCGCTGACCCTGATGAAGCAGTTCCAGGAGCTGGGCGCGCAGGTGCACCTCGACGATTTCGGCACCGGCTACTCTTCGCTGTCGCAGCTGGCGCGCGTGCCGATCAACGCCATCAAACTTGATCAAAGCTTTATTCGCAATATTAATGAGCAGCCGGTCTCTCAGTCGCTGGTGCGCGCTATCGTCGCCGTCGCCAAGGCGCTGGCGCTGCAGGTGATCGCCGAGGGCATCGAGACTAAGGCGGAAGAAGAGTTTGTTCTCCTTAATGGCGTAGATGGGCGTCAGGGGTATTTTTATGCAAAACCAATGCCCGCAGAACAGTTCGGGCATTGGCTGGCTAAGCATCCTGCCCGCGTTTAAAACTCCGCGTGATTAGCCCGCTTTACGCAAGGATGCGCTATGGCGGTTTTGTAACTGCACCAGACGTTCCATATAGGCAATGTCTTTAGGCTCCAGCGTAAAGGCATAATCGACCCAGTCCTCAGTGATATCCATCAGCTCGGCGCGCGACAGCTGCAGGACGCGCTGGCGCGCCTTCAGCATGGCGCGCACGCCGTTCAGCTTCGGCCGCAGCGTATCGATAAAGGTGCGCGTGCAGCGGTAGCTTTCGCCGGGCTGGAACACTTTATCCACCAGGCCGCGCGTCTCATACCATTCGGCGCTGTGCGACTCCCCTTCGCAGATCAGCTCTTCCGCCAGCTTCATTCCGGCCCGACGCGCCACTAATGAGTAGCCGCCCATGCCGGGAAACAGGTTGAAGGCGATTTCCGGGAAGCCGAGCCGGGCGTTGTTTTGCGCCAGGATAAAGTGGTGCGCCAGCGCGGCTTCGAAGCCGCCGCCAAGCGCGCTGCCCTCAATCATCGCCAGCGTGACCGCGCCGGTGTCGAAGCCGCGCGCCGCCGAGTGAATGCAATCGACGCAGGCCCGCGCATAGGCGCGCAGCGCCTCGCGGCGGTTGTTGCGAATGCACTCAACGAAGAAGCGCAGATCGCCGCCCGCGTTAAACATCTGCGGCACCAGCGAGCCGGTAACCCAAAAATCGATTGGCAGACCGGAACGCTGCGCCGCATAGCTCAGGTTCATGATCTCCTCGATTAATTCGTGGTTGAAGCTGGGGCGCGGCTGCGCCCGCAGCATCATCCACATGGTGCGGCGACCCTCTTCGTAGTACGCGGCAAGCTGAGTGGTCTGTCCCACTTCGGTGAACAGTCGGCAGGTTGGTTGGTTAATTACTGTCATCGTCTCATCCTCTGTTTATTTGATGCGTTAAACGCCACATCAGCGTAATGCAGAGAGAGGCCAGACCAAATGAGAGATTGATTTATAAAGTAAAATCCAGAGATATCCCCGACTTAGGGGTCGGGGATGCTTAAGCGGGGTTACTTAATCGCCGCGCGCTGGCCCACCGCAACGCGAGAACGCTTAACGCGTTTTGAATAGACAGCAGTTATCACTGGCACCAGAACCGAGGTAACAATTACCGATGTCGCCACCAGCGCGGTGGCGGCTGGCGCAACCGGTTTAAACTGCGGCAGCATTTCGGCTATCAGCACCGGCGTCGCTACCGCCGCGCCCGCCGTGCTCGAGGCGGCGATGCCCGCGGTGCCGTCGCCGCCGCCAATCAGCCGGTCGGCGATAATCAGCGGAATGCCGGTAATGATGATCACCGCCACGCCCAGCAGGATGCCCAGCAGCCCGGTTTGCGCGATCACCTTAAGGTCAATGGTGTTGCCAAGCGCGAAGGCGAAAAAGGGAATCAGCGTGTGCACCGCTTTGCCGAAAAACTCCCGCAGTTCCGGATCCAGATTGCCAAGGGCAAAGCCGATCAGGAACGGCAGCACCGCGCCGACGAAGACGTGCGGTTCAAAAGAGGCGATGCCGGCCGTGCCGAGAATAACCATCGTCATCAGCGGGCCTGACTCCAGCGACATCAGCACAAAGGCGCCCGCCTCTTCTTTGCTGCCGTACTGCTGCATGATTGAGGCGTAGAGGCCGCCGTTGGTCATGTCCATCGCCGCCACCAGCGCCAGCGTCGATAGCCCGGCGAACATGCCAACCTCGACGCCGTTTTCCGGCACCACGCGAGAGGCGATCGCCGCCACGATCCACGCCACGGCGATTTTAGTCATCACCAGCGTGCCCGACTTGCGCAGGACCGTGCCGGTAGCGCTGAGCTTGATAGACGCGCCCATGCAGAAGAACCAGATGGCGAGGATCGGCACCGTGCCGGTCATCAGGCCATTACTAAAGGATCCGAGGTATTTACCGGCGCCAGGGGTCAGCGTATGGCATAGCGCGCCGAGAAAGAGCGGGATGAGCATCATGCCGCCAGGAATTTTATCGATAGCACGTTTGATATGCATAAGGAGTCACCTTTGCTGTCCAGAGGGAGGTGCATTTTTTTATGCCCGAGGGCGTGACAGCAAAGTACGGGGAACGACAAAGAAAAACAGTGATCGCATCGTAAAATTGAAACGCTGTTTTATTTTTAGTGACCGTTATGTTTTATTCTTTTGATCCCCGTCGCCATACCAGCGAAATCGCTTATCTGATTGGCGGTTGTATTGTGCAGTCGCAGGCGGCATTAACCAAAGGCAAGGTGGTCTGCATTCCCTGACGTAGGGTGCTTTGCTCTTTGGCCAATGCCGCGTGCGTACGATGCTGGCCCTCTCTTTACAAGCGCTGACGCAGCGGCTTACGCTTTTTGGCCGTACCAGGCGTTTTTACCGTGTTTGCGCAGGTAGTGGAGGTCAAGCAGCGTCTGATTGAGAGGCGGCAGGTCGGCGCGCAGCTGCTGGCTAAACAGTGCCATATAGGCCACCTCTTCCAGCACCACGGCGCTGTGCACCGCCGCCTGGGCGTCGCGTCCCCAGGCGAAAGGCCCGTGCGAGTTCACCAGTACCGCTGGAATGGCGCTGGGCGAAAGGTCGCGCTGGGCAAAGGTCTCGATAATGACGCCGCCGGTGTTCCACTCGTAGTCGCGCTGAATTTCATCGTCATACATGGCGCGGGTACAGGGAATGTCGCCATAAAAATCGTCCGCGTGGGTGGTGCCCCAGGCGGGGATCGCGCGACCAGCCTGCGCCCAGATGGTGGCATGACGCGAATGGGTATGCACGATGCCGCCGATCTCCGGCCAGGCCAGATAGAGCGCGCGGTGGGTCGCGGTATCGGATGAAGGACGCTTATCGCCCTCAATAATTTCGCCGCTGGCGAGATCGACCACCACCATATCGTCGCGCTGCATGCTGGCGTAGCTGACGCCTGAAGGCTTGATCACCACCAGGCCCTGCTCGCGATCCACCGCGCTGACGTTGCCCCAGGTAAAGGTCACGAGGTTGAAGCGCGGCAAATCCAGGTTCGCTTCCAGCACCTGCTGTTTGAGATGTTCCAGCATAGTTTTCTCCTGCTCAGATTGATCTCTGAATTGTGCAGGCGCTGGCTAAAAAGCTTATGGAGAGACTGGCTGGAAAAGCGGCGGAAAACGGCTGATAAATAAAAAATGTGGCGTGAATTAGGAATCTTCCATCTTCGGAAATTTTGCCTAAGGCTTAGAATTCACTCATGCTATGGGCGGACCTGTTTGCCGACTGCATCTCTCTGCCCGAGACAACATTGTCCATAGTGAAAGGCATATCGGCATCTTCAGGAAAGAAGCGATGGCGTAATTCGGGTAGATATAAGAACAGAGAAAAAACCGCCTATACTGAGTGTGTTGCCTCTGTGAGCATAACCAAGGAGAAGTTTATGACAACAAATATGAAACGTATTACCGCCGCTGTTTTAGCTACCACTTTAGTTGTCGCGCTGAGCGGCTGTTCAAACTGGTCAAAACGCGATCGTAACACCGCTATTGGCGCCGGTGCCGGCGCAATTGGTGGCTCGGTGTTAACGCACGGCAGCGCGCTCGGCACCCTGGGCGGCGCGGCAGTGGGCGGTGTCATCGGTCATCAGGTCCATTAATGACCGAAAAGCAATTTTAATAATAAAAGGCTACGCAGCGTATCTACACTTCCATCGGGCTACAGACGTAGCCCGATTTTAATTTAACCGCCCGCCAGTTTTACCTTCAGGCCTTTGGCTTCCAGCAGTTGCTTAAGCAGATCGCGCTTGTCGCCCTGAATCTCGATAACGCCCTCTTTCACCGATCCGCCGCAGCCGCATTTTTTCTTCAGCTCCGCACCCAGCTTATTCAGGGCGTCGTCGTCGAGATCGAGTCCGGTAATCAGGCAGACGCCTTTGCCTTTACGACCGCTGGTCTGGCGCTGAATGCGCACGATGCCGTCGCCTTTAGGGCGCTCGACCTTCTGTTGCGGCTGCTCAATGCGGCCCGCGTCGGTAGAGTAGACCAGGGGATTGTCGCGGCTCATGCGCCCTCCTTAAGGCTGGTTAAAATAGCTGACAGCGTGGCGGCGGGATCGGCCGACTGGGTAATGGGACGCCCGATCACCATATAGTCTACGCCCGCCTGCTTCGCCTGCTGCGGGGTCATGATGCGTCGCTGATCGCCTGCGTCGCTGCCTGCCGGACGAATGCCAGGCGTCACCAGCGCAAAATCGGCGCCGAACGCGGCTTTGAAACGCGCGGCCTCATGCGCGGAGCAAACCACCCCGTCAAGGCCGCAGTCGCGAGTCAGCTTCGCCAGCCGCTCCGCCTGTTCCGCGGGCGACAGGGTTATTCCCAGGCCGCGCAGATCCTCGGCGTCCATGCTGGTGAGTACCGTGACGGCGATCAGCAGCGGCGCATCCTTGCCGAACGGCAGCAGCGCCTCGCGCGCGGCGTTCATCATGCGCGCGCCGCCGCTGGCGTGCACGTTCACCATCCAGACGCCCAGATCGGCCGCCGCGGCGACCGCATGAGCGGTGGTATTAGGAATGTCGTGAAACTTTAGGTCAAGAAAGACCTCAAAACCGCGCTGCTGCAGATCGTTCACCAGCTTTGGGCCAAACAGGGTAAACATCTCTTTGCCGACTTTTAAGCGGCAGCTCTGCGGATCAATCTGGTCGACAAAACGCAATGCGCTGTTGAGTTCGTGATAGTCAAGCGCCACCAGAACGGGCGACGCGGTCACGGTTGACGATAAAGGCATGGCATTTCCTCGTAGTTGACGGCGGCAGGCAAAGGGGAGAAACGGCAAGCATTCTACCCGCGCCTTATGCCAGGGACAACGTTTGCGGCTCCCTCGCCGCCTGCGTGGCGAGAAGTTGCACACTGCCGCGCGAGGGCTGTTTTGATATATTTAGTATGTTGTAACTAATAAACAGTGACACTGCGACCCCCTGCGACGGTCGTTTACTGACCGTCGAGTCCGCGAATCGGCTTGACCGAGGACCAGGTGCGGCAAGAAGGACAATGCCAGTAGAGCGCATGGGCGGTAAAGCCGCACTTTTGGCAGCGATAGCGCGGCTTAGTGCGGATCTGCTCGCCGACCATATCGCGCAGCACCATCAGGCTCTCTTTGGCGCGCCCATCTTCCGCCTCGTGCAGGTGGAAGTCCATCAGGCGATGGAAAACGCGCATGGTGGGATGGCGCTGCAGCTGGCGGTTGATGTAGAGCTGCGCCTCTTCCGGCCCTTGCTGGCGCTCAAGAATATCGGACATATAGAGCTCGGCCGCCGCGCCGGTGTTCTCCTCCACGCAGCGCTGTAAGAAAGCCGCCCAGGCGTCGGGCTGGTTCAGCCGCTGATAGCAGGTTTCCAGCATTGGCAGGGTTTCGCTCACCAGCTCTTTATCCTGATCCAGCACCCGCTGTAAATGATCGATCGCCCTGGCGTACTCGCCCTTTTCAATCAGGATACGGCCCATCATGATCGACACGCGCGCGCTCTGGCGGTCGGCCGCCTCGCCCTTTTTCAGCAGGCTCATGGCGCGGTCGAGATCGTCGCTGCTCATCGCCTGCAGCGCCAGCTCGCAGTAGAAATGGGCAATCTCCCCTTTCTGCTTATCTTTGCCCAGCTTGACCAGGCGTTCGGCAACCTCTATCGCCTGCTGCCAGTCGCTGGTTGCCTGGTGGATCAACAGCAGCTGCTGCAGCGCGCTGATGCGGAAATCGGTTTCATCCGTCAGCTGCTTAAACATATCCTCGGCGCGGTCGTATAGCCCGGCGGCCATATAGTCGCGGCCCAGCTGCTGGATCGCCAGCAGGCGCTGGTCGTAGTTCAGCGAGGCGCTCTCCATCAGCGACTGATGAATGCGTATCGCGCGGTCGACCTCGCCCCGCGAGCGAAACAGATTGCCCAGCGTCAGGTGCGCCTCTACCGTGCCGCTGTCCTCTTTCAGCATATCTAGAAAGAGATCGACCGCTTTATCCTGCTGGTTGGAAAGCAAAAAGTTGACGCCCGCAACGTAATCCCGCGACAGGCGACTCGCTTCCTGTTGCTTGTCCTGTTGCGCGCTGCGTCGCCCCATATACCAGCCGTAAGCCGCAGCGACGGGCAATAACAGAAACAGCAATTCAAGCATGGAGAACTATTCCCGGCCTGCGACGGCGGTCGACGAGGCGGCAGGCGGCGCGCCTTTATCCAGCTGAGTCTGCATGCGTTTGATTTTGCGCTGCGCATGCGCCAGCGAGACGCGCAGGCGCAGCCAGAAGAGACCGCAGATGGCCCAGCCCAGCACAAATCCCGCGCCGAACAGCGAAGCCAGCAGCGTAGAAATACGGAATTCGCCCTGCGCCAGCAGATAATTGAAGGTGATGACCTGGTCGTTATGCGCGCCTAAGGTGACGGAAATGATAAAAATGACCAATACCACTAAGAAAATCAGCAAATATTTCACAGTGCATCCTGTTGTGAGGTTATCCAATAGAAGTATGCCAAAAAAGCGGCAATATTGCTGCTCCCTGCGGCGCCAGGCGCATCGCTTTTACGCAAGCGCAATCAATAATATGGGGATAAAGTTCGGAATTACAATCCGCTTTCCCTTTGCGCCACTTCCTTTCGCTCTTCCGGCGGTAGAGTGAGCGGGCCGCAAAAGCGCTGCGCCAGCCAGGTAGCGAAAGAGACCAGCAGCCATGAGAGCACCACCGCCGCCGCCAGATCGTCCGGCCAGTGCATGCCCAGCAGCAAACGGCTGGCCATCACCGCGACGGCCCAGGCTCCCACCACCGCAATGGTGATATAGCGACGGCGCGGCCAGAGCAGGCTCAGCACCAGCAGCGCCCAGCTAGCGGCAAACAGCGTATGACCGGAAGGAAAAGCGAAGCCGGTTTCAAACGCCCAGTGGCGCTTCAGCCAGCCCGGCAGCAGCTGGTCGCTGGCGAGCAGCTGGTCGACGCGCTGGCCGCGCTCTTTACGCGTCATGCTGTAAAACTCGCGCGCGTCCAGACCGTGATTATGCTCCAGCCAGACGACATAAGGACGCGGCTCCTGAACCTGATCTTTGATGTAGGACTTGCTGTACTGTCCGGTGAGAATGGTGGCATTCATGATTAACAGCAGCAGCAGCGCGGGTTTGAGGCGAAAGCGCAGGCACCAGAGCACCCACAGGCTAAGCAGCAGGCTGGTTAGCGTGCCCCAGGGGCGCGTCACGGTTTCCGTCATCCAGTAGAGAAAGCGCAGCAGCGCGTCGCTTTCATCAGGCTGCCAGCGCCAGCCGGTTGCCCAGACCGCAAGCGGAACGATCATCAGCAGCAACATGCCTGCCGTAGTACGACGCAAAATCTGCAGCATCCTTTCTCCTCTGGTGCGGGCGCTTTTTGCCGCTTGCAAATAACTTTATCTTAAAAAATAATAACATAACTTGTTGAGCATTGGGTATTCGTGCTTTATCACGCTAATAGCTCTGACAAATTAGCAGCCCAACTTCACGTTGTGGCACAATATTGCCAATTTTTTTAGGCCATACTGGCCTGTGCGCTATTTTAGAATAGCGCATCCTCTGAAGGTTCTGGAGAGTCACATGCAGCTTAAACGGGTGGCAGAAGCCAAACTGCCCACGCCCTGGGGCGATTTCCTCATGGTCGGTTTTGAAGAACTGGCAACCGGTCACGATCACGTCGCGCTTATCTTCGGCGACATCAGCGATAACACGCCCGTGCTGGCGCGCGTTCATTCGGAATGCCTGACCGGCGACGCGCTGTTTAGCCTGCGCTGCGATTGTGGTTTTCAACTGGAAGCGGCGCTGAACGCCATCGCCGAAGAGGGCCGCGGCGTGCTGCTCTATCACCGTCAGGAAGGCCGCAATATCGGCTTGCTGAACAAGATCCGCGCCTATGCGCTGCAGGATAAGGGCTATGACACCGTTGAGGCCAATCACCAGCTCGGCTTTGCGGCAGACGAGCGCGACTTCACGCTGTGCGCCGATATGTTTAAGCTGCTGGGCGTGAACGAGGTTCGTTTGCTGACCAATAATCCGCGTAAGGTGGAGATCCTCAGCGAAGCAGGCATCAATATTGTTGAGCGCGTGCCGCTGATCGTCGGCCGTAACCCGAAGAACGCGCACTATCTCGACACCAAGGCCGAGAAGATGGGCCATCTGCTGCCGAAATCGGAATAGTTGCTCAGTCAGCTTCAATACTGAGACGCGGGCGGCAGGGTTCGAGGAGCAAAGCGTCCTGCGCCACAAAAGACGCAGGGACGACAGAAAGGTTGTCTTTTGCATCTTTGCGATCGGCCCCTGCCGCCCGCGTTAGTACCCTGTCGCTATGCGCCGGGTTTCCCCGGCGCTGCGCTTAGTTGAGCATATTGCGGATTACATAGTGCAGGATGCCGTCGTTGCGGTAATAGGTTAACTCGTTGCCGGTATCGATGCGGCAGCGCGTCTCCAGCGTCTCGCGCGTGCCGTCCGGGCGCGTCATCGTTACCTGCACCGTGCAGCCCGGCTGCAGCTGCGACAGATTGTCGATATCAAACACCTCTTCGCCGGTCAGCCGCAGCGTCTTACGCGTCACGCCCGGCGCGAACTCCAGCGGCAGGATACCCATGCCGATCAGGTTGGAGCGGTGGATACGCTCGAACGATTCGGCGATCACCACGCGCACGCCCTGTAGGCGCGGGCCTTTCGCCGCCCAGTCGCGGCTCGAACCGGAGCCATACTCTTTACCGGCAATCACCGCCAGCGGCGTGCCCTCCTGCTGATACTTCATCGCCGCGTCATAGATCGCCAGCTGCTCGCCGCTGGGGATATGGCGCGTATAGCCGCCTTCAACGCCGGGCACCATCTCGTTGCGAATACGGATATTGGCGAAGGTGCCGCGCATCATCACTTCATGGTTGCCGCGTCGTGAGCCGTAGGAGTTAAAGTCGGCCCGGTCAACGCCGTGAGACTGGAGATAACGTCCCGCGGGACTGTCCGCTTTGATGCTGCCGGCGGGCGAAATATGGTCGGTGGTCACGGAATCGCCCAGCATCGCCAGCACGCGCGCTCCCTTGATATCCTCAACCGCTTTCGGCTCGCGCTCCATATCGTCAAAGAACGGCGACAGGCGAATATAGGTAGAGCCCTCGTCCCAGGCATAGGTGGCCGCTTCGCTGACCTTAATCTGCTGCCACTCTTTGGTGCCGTAGAAGACCTCAGCATACTCTTTATGGAACATGTCGCTGGTCACCTGCTGTACCGCCGTGGCGATCTCTTCCGGCGACGGCCAGATATCCTTCAGGAAAACGTCCCTGCCCTGCGCATCCTGCCCCAGCGGCTCGGTTTGCAGGTTGATCTTCATATTGCCCGCCAGCGCATAGGCAACCACCAGCGGCGGCGAAGCCAGCCAGTTGGTTTTCACCAGCGGATGGATGCGGCCTTCGAAGTTGCGGTTGCCGGAGAGCACGGCGCCAACGGTGAGATCGCCCTCTTTGATCGCCGCCTCGATTTCGTCGGGCAGCGGCCCGGAGTTGCCGATGCAGGTGGTACAGCCGTAGCCCACCAGGTTAAAGCCAAGCTTGTCGAGGTAGGGCGTCAGCTGCGCCACCGCCAGATAGTCGGAGACCACTTTTGAACCAGGGGCCAGCGACGCTTTCACCCACGGCTGGCGTTTCAGCCCGCGCTCTACCGCTTTTTTCGCCAGCAGACCCGCCGCCATCAGCACGCTCGGGTTAGAGGTGTTGGTGCAGGAGGTAATGGCGCTGATTACCACGGCGCCATCCTCGATCTCATGGCTGAGCCCGGTGCGGCTGTCGGTATAGGTGACGGCTTTATGCGCCGGCTGGCTGTGATTCACCTCCAGCTCGTTGCTGGCGTTAAACGCGGCGGGTACATCGCCAAGAGAAACGCGATCCTGCGGGCGTTTAGGGCCGGCGATGCTCGACTCCACGCTGTCCATATCCAGCGCCAGCGAGCTGGTAAAGATCGGCTCATCGCCCGGATTACGCCATAGCCCCTGTGTTTTGGCATAGGCTTCCACCAGCGCGACCTGCTCGGCATCGCGCCCGGTCAGCGTCAGGTAGCCCAGCGTAACGTCATCAACCGGGAAAAAGCCGCAGGTGGCGCCATACTCCGGCGCCATATTGGCGATGGTCGCGCGGTCGGCCAGCGGCAGATCGGCCAGGCCGTCGCCGTAGAATTCGACGAACTTGCCCACGACGCCATGTTTACGCAGCATCTGGGTCACGGTCAGCACAAGGTCGGTTGCGGTAATGCCGGGACGCAGCTTGCCGGTGAGCTTAAAGCCGACCACATCCGGGATCAGCATGGAAACCGGCTGTCCGAGCATCGCCGCCTCGGCCTCGATGCCGCCAACGCCCCAGCCCAGTACGCCCAGCGCGTTGATCATCGTGGTATGGGAGTCGGTACCAACCAGCGTATCTGGCCAGGCAAACTGTTTGCCATCGATCTGCTCATGCCAGACCGATTTACCGAGGTACTCCAGATTCACCTGGTGACAGATGCCGGTGCCCGGCGGCACTACGCGGAATTTATTGAAGGCCTTCTGGCCCCAGCGCAGGAAGACGTAGCGCTCATGGTTGCGAGCCATCTCCAGCTCGACGTTCTCTTCAAATGCGCTGTCGTCGCCGAAGTGGTCCACGGTAACCGAGTGGTCAATAACCAGGTCGACCGGCGAAAGCGGATTAACCTTCGCTACATCGCCGCCCAGTCGCTTTACCGCCTCGCGCATCGCCGCCAGATCCACCACCGCCGGCACGCCGGTAAAGTCCTGCATCAGCACGCGCGCGGGACGATAGGCAATTTCTCGATCGGCATGCGCATTCTGCTGCCAGCCAACCAGCGCCTGAATATCCTCTTCCGTCACGGAGTCGCCATCCTGCCAGCGCAGAAGATTCTCCAGCAGCACTTTTAATGATTTGGGAAGGCGGTCAATGTTGCCGAGATGCTGGGCGGCGCGGGGTAGACTGAAAATATGGTACTGCTGCTTGTCGACCTGCAGGGTGTCCTGACTCTGCTGGCGTAGGGTGTCCGACATAGCTCCTCCTTTTCTTATCGTGATCGCGGTAACCTCAGAGAGAACAAGGTTTATGTTAAAGATAGACTACATTTTCTTTAACGTTTTGATTACAACACGAAATGCTACACCATTGCGCAGGCAAACGAAAACGCCCCGCGTGTCAGGCGAGGCGTTGGCGCAAAGAAGAAGGGGTAATACTGCTTTCAGGTTATACAGCAATCCATACGGCCGCTGCCCAGAATGCAAATGAGAATGCATACACGCTCAGCCAGGAGATCTTAATGCTATTGATTGTCATATTCATACATCACTCCTCCCGAATTCGGGCGTAAAAAAATCGCGCTGTCATCCGTTTGTGATGACACCCTTTTTTATGCTGAGTGTAAAAGAATGGGCTTTTAATTTGCCCGCCGGATAACCGGAAAGAAGTATTACGCTGGCGAAGCCAGTCACGCTAACAGCTTATTTGGCTTTCGTGTCCATGAAAGACTCGATGAAGTGACGCTGGTTTTCACTCAGTTCCCAGCTATCGGGGATGGTCACTTTGTGTTCCGTCACGCTGCTCTCTTTACCTTTACAGGCTGGAGCCTGAAGCTGAGGCGTAGATAACGACGGTTTACGGCTGAGTGTATTTGCCCACATGGCTTAGCCCCATATACGCCAGATCGTCAACGCTACCACTACCCAGAACAGCGCAGAAGCAGCTATTACGGTTAACCAGGCCTTGCGACGGGTGTTACCAGAGCGCTCAACCTTGGTGCTTTTTGCCCGGAAGTCCGGTTGTACAGTCAGTCTCGTAGCCATAGTTTTTGATAATCACTCTCAATAAAACGATTGTTAACATCGATTAAGATTTAGGACGAATCCTAAACGCATTAAGGCCGAAAATCCAGTTATTTTTATTGAGCACAACGATTAACGCTATTAATCAACACAGCCATAAAACTTAAGAAATAATGAACCGCGACACATTTCCTTAATTGAATTATTACATTGCAAATTTGAGTTATATTGCGATTAGTACCATTTAAAATTTGAGTTAACTTTATAACCCCTGATAAAAAGCGCTTTCACATCAGGTCTTAACTGGAGTATGGGAATAATCCTGGCAGGGCGCAAAGCGGCAAGGTTAAAATTGTGTACTATTTCTCATTTAAGTAACGCAAACCTATAAACATGTGATCGATGTTTCATTTACAAAAAAATAATAACTTTTTTCGACATTAAGGTGGCGCTAACGACTACCCACAAAAAAGGCTGCGCGGGGCAGCCTTTAGCAGCGCTAAACGAAACGCAGGCTTATTTAAACGGCAGCTTGATATCTTTAAACATCGCTTCGATGTCGTCGTTAGAGCGCAGCGCTACCGCCGCATCCACCACGTCGCGCGTCAGATGGGGCGCAAAGCGCTGAATAAAATCATACATATAGCTACGCAGGAAGGTGCTGCGGCGGAAGCCGATTTTCGTGGTGCTGTTGGTGAAAATCTCCGCCGCCTCGATGCGCACCAGGTCAGGATCGGCGACAGGATCGACCGCCATGCTGGCAATTACCCCGACGCCGAGACCTAAGCGTACATAAGTTTTGATAACGTCTGCATCGGTCGCGGTAAACACGATTCGCGGCGTGAGGCCTGCGCGGTTAAAGGCGGTATCCAGCTCCGAGCGCCCGGTAAAGCCAAAGGTGTAGGTCACCAGCGGATACTCCGCCAGCTCTTCAATCGACACCTGGCCCTTGCCCGCCAGCGGATGATCGGGCGTCACCACGATGGCGCGGTTCCAGTGATAGCACGGCAGCATTATCAAATCGTCGTAAAGATGCAGCGCTTCGGTGGCAATAGCAAAATCAGCGTTGCCCTTCGACACCGCTTCGGCGATTTGCGTCGGCGATCCCTGATGCATATGCAAAGAGACGCGCGGGTAGCGCTCGATAAAGCCTTTAATCACCCCAGGCAAGGCGTAGCGCGCCTGGGTGTGGGTGGTCGCTACGTAGAGCGAGCCTTTATCCGGCCAGGTATGCTCTCCCGCCACCGATTTAATGGCATCGACTTTAGACAGTACCTCGCGGGCGATGCGGATAATTTCTTCGCCAGCCGGAGTGACCTGGGTTAAATGCTTGCCGCTGCGCGCAAAGATCTGCACGCCCAGCTCATCCTCCAGCATACGCACCTGTTTGCTGATGCCCGGCTGAGAAGTGTAAAGCCCTTCTGCGGTCGAAGAGACGTTCAGGTTGTGGTTAACCACTTCGACGATATAGCGCAACTGCTGCAATTTCATATCTGTTCCATCCCAGTAAGCTACAGAGCGGCATCCCCGATTGACGTATTTTCGCCGGATCGGTGAGAAAAGAGGCAAAGCACAGGAACATGTCGGAAATGCTATAACCACTATATCATCGCGGGGAGGAATGTAGAACGTTTTGATATAAGGCTAAGAAAAAGGCCAGCAGTGCTGGCCTTAGATAAAGAGAGGAGATTACTTTTTCGCTTCCTGCCACTTGCCGTCGATATAAAACGCCGACCAGCCCGTCGCTTTGCCCTCTTTTTCAGAGGCGACATACTGCTGTTTGGTTTTACGGCTAAAGCGCACCATCGTCTTGTTGCCGTCGGCATCGGTCGCAGGCGCGTCAGCCAGGTAGCGCAGTTTCTCCGGCAGGCGATCCTTAAATCGCTGCAGCTCTTCCACTAACGGCGCGCGGGTTTCGCGCGATTTCGGGAAGGTGTTGGCCGCCAGGAAGACGCCCGCCGCCCCGTCGCGCAGCACGAAATAGGCGTCCGATTTCTCACACGGCAGTTCAGGCAGCGGCACCGGATCTTCCTTCGGCGGCGCAACTTCGCCGTTACGCAGGATTTTACGCGTGTTCTTACAGTCGTCGTTGGTGCAGGCCATATATTTGCCGAAACGCCCCATTTTCAGGTGCATTTCCGAGCCGCATTTCTCGCACTCCACCACCGGACCGTCGTAGCCTTTGATACGGAATTCGCCCTGTTCGATCTCATACCCGTCGCACTCTGGGTTATTGCCGCAGACGTGCAGCTTGCGCTGCGGATCGATCAGATAGCTGTCCATCGCCGTGCCGCACTTCTGGCAGCGGCGGCGGGCGCGTAACGCGTTGGTTTCCGCGTCGTCGCCTTCCAGCACGTTCAGTACTTCATTTTCCGGGATCAGGTTGATGGTCTGCTTGCAGCGCTCTTTCGGCGGCAGCGCATAGCCCGAACAGCCGAGGAATACGCCGGTGCTGGCGGTGCGGATACCCATTTTCCGTCCGCAGGTCGGACAGTCGATAGAGGTGAGCACCATCTGGTTCGGCTGCATGCCGCCCTCTTCCGGATCCTTCTCCGCCTTATCCAGCTGCTGAGTAAAGTCGCTGAAGAAGTTGTCCAGCACGCCTTTCCACTCCGCCTGGTTATTGGCGACGCGGTCGAGGCTGTCTTCCATTGTGGCGGTAAAGTCGTAGTTCATCAGATCGCGGAAATTCTCTTCCAGCCGATCGGTAACAATTTCACCCATCTTCTCGGCGTAGAAACGGCGGTTCTCCACGCGGACGTAACCGCGGTCCTGAATGGTCGAGATAATGGCGGCGTAGGTCGACGGACGGCCGATGCCGCGCTTTTCCAGCTCGCGCACCAGCGAGGCTTCGCTGAAGCGCGCCGGCGGCTTGGTAAAGTGCTGGCTTGGCGTCAGCTGCTGCAGATCGAGCGTCTCGCCTTTGGCAACGTGCGGCAGCGTGCGGTCTTCGTCATTTTTACGCAGCGCAGGCATTACGCGCGTCCAGCCGTCGAAGCGCAGCGTGCGCCCTTTCGCCTTCAGCCTGAAGCCGGCCGCGGCGACGGTAAGCGTAGTGGAATCGTACTGCGCCGGCATCATCTGACAGGCGACGAACTGACGCCAGATAAGCTGATAAAGCTTCTGCGCGTCCGCCTCCATATCCTTGAGCTGTTCCGCCACGACGTTAACGTCGGAAGGACGGATCGCTTCGTGCGCTTCCTGAGAATTCTCTTTGCTGGCGTAGGTGTTCGCCGACTCCGGCAGATATTTTTTGCCGAAGTTTTTGTCGATGTAGCCGCGCGCCATCGCCAGTGCATCCTGACTCAGGTTGGTCGAGTCGGTACGCATATAGGTAATGTGGCCCGCTTCATAAAGGCGCTGCGCCATCATCATGGTTTTCTTGACGCCGAAGCCGAGCCGGGTACTCGCCGCCTGCTGCAGCGTGGAGGTAATAAATGGCGCACCCGGCTTGCTGCTGGTCGGTTTATCTTCGCGATCCACCACTTCATAACGGGCGTTTTCCAGCAGCGCAACGGCGGCCTGCGTCTGTTCGCCGTTAACCGGACGGAACGGGCTGTCGTTCTGGTGCGTAACGGACATCGCCAGCAGATCGCCTTTCGCAGTATGCAGATCGGCGTTCAGCTCCCAGTACTCTTCCGGCACGAAGGCTTTGATTTCTCGCTCGCGCTCCACGACCAGACGCACCGCCACGGACTGCACGCGGCCGGCAGAGAGACCGCGCGCGATTTTCTTCCACAGCAGCGGCGAAACCATATAGCCGACGACGCGGTCCATAAAGCGACGCGCCTGCTGGGCGTTAACGCGGTCAATATTCAGCTCGCCTGGCGTTTCGAACGCCTGACGAATCGCATTTTTAGTGATTTCGTTAAACACCACGCGGCTGAAGCGCTTGTCATCGCCGCCGATCACTTCCCGCAGGTGCCATGCGATGGCTTCCCCTTCGCGGTCAAGGTCGGTTGCGAGATAAATGTGGTCGGCGTTTTGCGCCAGCGCTTTCAGTTCGGAAACGACTTTTTCCTTGCCGGGCAGGATCTGATAATCCGCTTTCCAGCCGTGATACGGGTCGACGCCCATGCGGCTAACCAGCGCGGCCTTTTCATCTTTTTTAACTTTTTTTGCTTTTTTGTCGCCGGCCCCGTCAGCACTCTTTTTCGCGGTTGAACCACTGGTCGGCAAATCACGGATATGACCGACGCTGGATTTCACCACGTAGTCGCTACCGAGGTATTTATTGATTGTTTTGGCCTTTGCCGGGGACTCAACGATGACGAGTGCTTTACCCATATGTACCTTTACCTAATGAAAACGTCCTGATAAACGGGAGAGGATTTGATGCCCAGAAACCCATTGGGTTCAATATTGTTGCGCCTCTTTTGCTTTTCAAGGCTGCGGGGTCAATCTCGGGCCAGCTGGCATATACTTATGCAAGGGTATGAATAAGAGCGACTTTTTCATCTGACACAATCACACATCCCGGTGCGATCTCCCTGAAATCTGAATCGCCCACACTCTACCTGATAAAATTCGTTACGCAACTTAATTAGCACTCAGTTGAATTTTGCGCCAGATTTCCAGGCGTTTTGCCGATTTGCCGCGCAGTGGATTTGGCACGTAATATAGAAAGGATTTTGTGTATGTCAAAAAGGCGATATTCAATGCAGAAAAATACGCAACCCATTTCACGCCAGGCGCTACTGGAAAAAGCCAATATGCTTATTCGTGAACACGATGATTATTTTGCCGGTCTGGAAGCTGACGAGGTGATTCAGCAGGGCGACGTGCTGGTATTCCGCGGCCCCTTTTTTCTTGATAAGGAAGGACTGCCGACGGCCAAAACCACGGCGGTGTTTAACGTTTTTAAATATCTGGCGCTAACGCTCTCATCGCGCTATCACCTGGCATAAAGAAAACCCGGCGCCAGCCGGGTTCGTTTGTGGAGAGATGCCTATGCGGATGCCTGGCATCCGCCTTCAGGCTGACCAGACGTTTGCCTGGCGGGCCGTTAAAGCAGCGGCTTCTCGCCGCGCTGCCACCATTTCATCAGCAGGCGTTCCGCCACCGAGCCGGCGCTATGGGTAACGCGGTCGATCATCTTGCGGCGGCGAGCATAGTGCACGCCCAGCACGTTGAACACATCCATCTGACCGATGATCAGCTCGTCGCTGGTCATGATATCGTCGATAAGGTTTAACGCGAGGGCCTGGCGGCCATACCAGTGTTCGCCCGTGGCGACTTTATCGATATCCAGCGACGGGCGCATCTGGTGCACGAACTCTTTAAACAGCAGATGCGTTTCGTTGAGATCTTCCTGAAACTTCTCGCGACCTTCGTCGGTATTCTCGCCAAATAGCGTCAGGGTGCGTTTATACTGCCCGGCGGTGTGCAGTTCGACGTCGATATCGTTACGCTTGAGCAGACGGTTGAAGTTGGGGATCTGCGCCACTACGCCGATTGAACCAAGAATGGCGAAAGGCGCCGCCACGATGCGATCCGCCACGCAGGCCATCATATAGCCGCCGCTGGCGGCCACTTTATCCACCGCCGCCGTCAGGCGCAGGCCGCGATCGCGCAGGCGCTGCAGCTGGGACGCCGCCAGGCCGTAGCCGTGCACTACGCCGCCCGGGCTTTCCAGCCGCAGCAGCACTTCGTCGCCCTTTTCCGCCACCGCCAGCACGGCGGAAACCTCTTCGCGCAGCGCCGTGACTTCGCCGGCGTCCATACTGCCCTTGAAATCGATGACGTAGAGCGTCGGCTTCTGGCTCTCGACGACGCCCTGCTTCGCCGCGCGCTTCTCCGCTTTCGCCTTCTGCTTTTCCGCTTTTTTATGCTGCTTCAGCCACACCTTCTGCACCTGCGGCTTCATTTTAGCCAGCTGCAGATCGTCCTTCATTTGCTGATAGTCGTCGCCAAGGTGCGTCAGCCGCAGCTGCCCGGCCGCCTGACCACGCTTGCGCAGCGCCGCATTAACGATAATCGCCACCACGGCAGCGACGGCTACCACGACCGTCACCGCTTTAGCGAGAAATAACCCATAACTGGAGAGTAGATCCATTCTGCCGCCTTATTAAACAGAGCATTAGCACCGATCGGAGAGTTTACCGGGTTTAGCGCCGCGCGTCGCCTGAAATGCCAGCGGCCGGCACAGAAAGCGCCTGTGGATGATTGCGCCCGCTGGCGAATTAAGGCATAAAGCCAAAAACCCGTTTATGCGCTGAAGGAAATCGCCGTGCACTATCAACCGAAAAGCGACCTGCTGCAAAACCGCATCATTCTCGTCACCGGCGCCTCCGACGGCATTGGCCGCGAAGCCGCTATTACCTACGCGCGCTACGGCGCGGAAGTTATCCTGCTGGGTCGCAGCCCAGCGCGGCTGGAGCACACGCAGCAGGCGATCGCTCAGCTGGGTCTGCGCCCGGCGCACTGCCTGGTGTTCGATCTGGCGCAGGCGACCCCGGAATCCTGTCAGCAGCTGGCGGATGGGCTGGCGCAGCAGTTCCCTCGCCTGGACGGCGTGCTGCACAACGCCGGCATTTTAGGCGAAATTGTGCCGCTGGCCGAGCTGGATCCGCACATCTGGCAGCAGGTAATGAAAATTAACCTCGACGCCACCTTCTTTCTTACTCAGGCGCTGCTGCCGCTGCTGCTGAAATCGAGCGCCGGTTCGCTGGTCTTCACCACCTCCAGCGTCGGTCGCACCGGCCGCGCCGGCTGGGGCGCCTATGCGGTGTCGAAATTCGCTACCGAAGGCATGATGCAGGTATTGGCGGACGAGTATAAAAACCAGCCGCTGCGGGTTAACTGTATCAACCCGGGCGGCACGCGCACCAAAATGCGCGCCTCCGCCTTCCCGCAGGAGGATGCGGGCAAGCTGAAAACGCCGGCCGATCTGATGCCGCTCTACCTTTATGTTATGGGCGACGACAGCCGTCGTAAAACCGGCATCAGTTTCGACGCCCAGCCCGGCCGCAAGCCCGGAGCGGCGGAGTAATGAGTGACGATCGCCACCAGCGGCGGCAGCAGCGGCTGAAAGAGCAGGTTGACGCGCGCATCGCCGCCGCCACGGAAACGCGCGGCATCATGATGGTGTTTACCGGCAACGGGAAAGGCAAAACTACCGCCGCCTTCGGCACCGCGCTGCGCGCCGTGGGGCACGGCCAAAAGGTCGGTGTTATCCAGTTCATTAAGGGCGAATGGCCCAACGGCGAGCGTAACCTGCTGGCGCAGCACGGCGTGGAATTTCAGGTGATGTCTACCGGGTTTACCTGGGATACGCAAAACCGCGCGACCGATACCGCCGCCTGTCTGGCGGTGTGGCAGCACGCCACGCGCATGCTGGCGGATGCGGCACTGGATTTAGTGCTGCTCGATGAGATCACCTATATGGTGAGCATGGATTATTTGCCGCTGGACGAACTCGAGCGCGCGCTGGCCGCGCGTCCGGCGCATCAGAGCGTGATCCTGACCGGGCGCGGCTGCCATCGCGCGCTCATAGCGCGGGCGGATACCGTAACCGAAATGCGGCCCGTCAAGCACGCCTTCGACGCCGGCATTCAGGCGCAGCAAGGCATCGACTGGTAGACAAAAAAAATGCAGCCCGAGAGCTGCATTTTTTATTAGCCGCGTTTGCCGCCGCTGCTACTGTTGCGTCGGCCGCCGCTGCCGCTCACCTGCGTGTGGCGCTTCACCGCGCGACGAATCTGATTCGCCTTGGTACGACGGCGATCTTTTTCCACCGCCAGCTTGGTCACGGTCTCATCATCCATACCCACCAGCGAGCGCAGGTAGTTAACCGCCGTCAGATCCATCTCCATCCAGCCGCCGCGCGGCAGGCCTTTCGGCAGCGTGATATCGCCATAGCGCACGCGCATCAGGCGGCTGACCTGCACGCCGACCGCTTCCCACAGGCGACGCACTTCGCGGTTACGTCCCTCGGTCAGGGTAACGTTATACCACTGGTTGATCCCTTCACCGCCTGCGAAACGCAGGGTTTTAAAGGCAGCCGGACCATCTTCCAACTGCACCCCTTTGCTCAGCTGACGAATTTTATCATCGTCGACCTGGCCAAACACGCGCACCGCGTATTCGCGCTCGACCTCGCGGCTCGGATGCATTAAACGGTTCGCCAGCTCGCCGTCGGTAGTAAACAGCATCAGGCCGCAGGTATTGACGTCAAGACGTCCGACCGCAATCCAGCGAGAGCCGCGCAGGCGCGGCAGGCGATCGAACACCGTTGGGCGGCCTTCTGGATCGCTACGGGTGCAGAGTTCGCCTTCGGGCTTGTAGTAGGCGAGCACGCGACATACTTCCGTCGCCGACTCGGCGATAGAGACCAGATGGCCGTCAATGCGGATTTTCAGGGATTTGTCATTTTCAATGCGGTCGCCCAGGGTGGCGAGTTTGCCGTCGATACTGACGCGACCGGCGGCGATTTTTGCTTCGATTTCACGACGGGAACCGTGGCCTGCACGTGCCAGGACTTTCTGTAACTTTTCGCTCATTGCGGCCTCACTGTCGCCTTCCCAGGCGTCGACTTGATACCAAAAAATCTTTATAAATCAATACGTTAGCATGTTTTGATGAAAGCCATTATACGCGATGTTCATCATGTTGTAACCTACTTTGTTGTACACCATGTTTATCACCTTAAACTTAGATGCTGATTACGTATTGAGCAAAAGAAAGGGGGTTCCGTAACTGCCTCATCAGGGCGCGAACATGGAGGCGCTAAAAACATGTGGAAATCGTTAAGTTTTTATGGTAATGAAATTGACTTTCGATAGGAAAATGTGCTACCCTGCACATGAATTTCGCGCGCGAAACGAGGAAGGTTTGTTATCCCGAAGGGATAGAGCTACCTTTGTACAATAGTATTCTTTCATGTTAGTCATGAAAGAGATAGTATGTCTGTTCCTGTGTATCAATCACTACTCAGGTGTACTCTCTCCCTCCGATCTGAACTAACCATTAACATACCCTGATAATAATCTCTTCTTGTTACTACCTGATGTAGCTACGTAGGTATGAGTAATCCGAAGTCATGCACTGATTCAACTACCATTAACTTAACCTTTACACCTGCCATAGCATCCCCTGTCTGAGATTTATTGAAGATTAACGCTCACCACTTTACCGAATAACCCTCTGTTACGAAACTCAGTTTCGCTTAAGTCTAATACTCGTTGCGCATGTAGCCATTGCTTGTAAAATGACCATCATGATTATTTCCATAACAAGCAGAGGGACTTATGCAGCAATACACCAACGAGATCACGCCTGAAATCCGAGAATCCTTCTCAGAGCCACCCTACGACGAAGATTTTTTAGCAAGCTATGACAGCAAGACACGCGAAGAGCTTGAGGATTTTAACAAACAAGTTAGTCGCCCATTAGCTTACATTTTCCGTTTCGCTGTAGTGGGAAGCATCACCCGCAACGGGGGAGTGATCCGCAATGCTTCGGCAGGCAGTACAACTGGTGGGTATAAGATGGCGCGAGTTGGAGATAAAGTTGTTTACGCTGATGGCAGTGAATCCACTATAGTTTCCGGTGCTGGCAAGGCCCGAATCATGCAGGGCGCGTCCGCTGCACTCGTTGGCAGTATGCTTGATAACGGCGACGAAATAATCTCAACGCCACAATCCCGTAGCAGATTGGTATTCCGTGAAGGTGATACACTCCCGGAAGGATTCCTGACCATGCCAGGGAGTAAGCACTGATGGGAGTTAAGGGTTACTTTCTGTTCAGAGGTGATAAGACTGCTTGCGGCGGAAGAATCCTCGAAGGTTTTACCAATCACCAGTTCTTCGATAAAGACATGGCGTGCGAAGGCCATAAAGTTACCTGCGGCAAACATCCAGGCCATTACCGCATTTGCGGCGGGCTTAATGACGATGACATACATGGTAAAAGGATTGCTGGAACTCTGGACAGTTATAGCTCCTGCCCCTGCAAATCGAAGTTCGTTCCTTCAAATTGGGATGATTATTACGAACTGGGTGGAGAACCAACAGTAACGCACACCGATCTATCTCACCTCGTCAAAATGCCTGAACTTCCAGGGCCGATTGAGTCAGAACCAGAACAACACGCCCAGACAGCGAAAAAGAAAACAGGCATCGACGCAGGTTTTGCCGTTATCCCCTATGGCGGTACTACGGAAGCCTGGCAGCGCCTGCTTTTCACTGAAAACCCACCAGCAGGAGCTAAAGAGCTATTTGCTACGCTAAACGGTGCAGACAAAAGCTATAAAGCTGGTTCTATCATGCTTCTGGTGGATCCGGATAAGCAGGACAGCGAACAGATCGCCCACATGAAAGCCGCGAAAGCACGAGTTGATGCGGCATTAGCTCCCCTTTCAATTCACCAGGCCAACTTTCTTTTCAAACACAAAGACACTATTGAGATGTTCGCCGCTGCCGCCAGTACAGCAAGCGACACTTATGGATACTCAGGGCAAGCTACTGAAGCCGCGAAGGGCTATTTCGAGCAGGTAGAAAAAATTCTTGTCGAGATTGAGAAAACTTACAAAAATCAGTACATCACCAGTGGCACGCTGATCGGCGAACAGTTCTTCGTTGAACGTCGTCGTTTGTTCGGTCAACTTGATAGCGTCCTGAAAATGTTCATGAAGCACCGATTCATGTTCAACGAGTACGCCGACCTTAAAAGCGCTCTTGGCCTTTCCAGCAGTTCTATCACGCATCGCTGGAACGAAACAGGTGTTAGCGATATTGAAGGTTACGCGACTCACATCGAAAAAATGGCTAAGTACGTCAAATGGATGGAAACAGCCGGGAAGATTGGTCTTGGTTTGTCTGTTTTTGATACCTCCGCGAAAATCACCGAAGCCTGCACGGTTGGTAGGGATTGCGCCAAAACCTCGTTTACCTCCATTGGGGAGTTTTCGGGGAGCCTTATTGGGGGGAAAGTGGCGAGCAAAATATTAGCGGGAAGCGCCGTTGATACAGTTTGTGCTGTTGTTTTGGGGGCTGCGACGTTTGAAGCTGGCGGCGCTGGTGCCTTGCTCTGCACGCTTGGTGTAGCAGGTGGCATTTCCTATGGAAGCGATAAAATATTCAGTTCAACTATGGGTACTATTGGTGAATTCTCAGGGGAAAAGTTAGGATTTTATGAGGCCACAAGTGACAATTGACCTAAAAGATGTGGTAATCGTAACTGGACTCATTGCAATGGTTTTAGGCGCAGGCAGTATCATAGCTTCAGCCCTGAACAAAAAAAGGTACAAGGAGATCTGCGTACTCTACAAAGATAAATTTGGTGATTTACCTCCGATTGTTCAGATTTTCGATGATGTGAACACCCTGTATGTGGATTTTGCATACAGCGTAAAAATGCAGTTCATCTTCAGGCCACTGCTCTGGAACAAAAGTTCCAACATGACCAAAAACGATGATCAGGACTTTATTCGAGGGCTACCGAAACGACTCATTCGCCCATTTTATGTAGAGCTATACCTCGCAATTATAAGCCTTGCATTTTTTATCATTAGCGGCGTGTTGGTTTTCTATATAAAGCACAGTGGCGGTTAAAAGGGCTGTTCTGACCAACTTAACACCTCATATGGCTGGAATCCCCAGCCTTTCCCCGATAATTTAGACAATAAAGCCCAATTTCCATTGGGGAGTAGCGTAGTCAGGGCATTCAACGATACGTTAGTTGCTTACTGTCAATTGTTCACCGGTTTCACTATCCTGCACAACACCGTTATCCCCCCATTCGCCGCTGTGCTCATCCCCGTTTTCAGTGGTAATAGTTACTTCTTTATCGGCACTGTTAGCACAGATAGTAGAACCATCGTCAGTACTGTATTCATAATCGCAAGCAATAGCAGATGACGTTGAGCAAACCAGCAATAACAGTATCATCGAAGGTTTTATTTTATTCTCCATCAAGTCTGGGCAAACCAATGCCCTACCATTTATCAGTTTATGCAATCAACCACCGGGAGCAAATCTCTCAACGGCGGCCTATATGTGTATCTTGCTGTGATGCCTAACGATTGGGTTCGTGAGTGTCCGACGCAGAACTGCACCATTACGGGCAACGCCTTTGTCATAGCCTCTGAAATGAAAGTGTGACGAAGGGCATGGATCACCCTCTTCTGTCCAAATTCATTAAACTTTTGTATTTTACAATCAGCCATGATGCTGTGCCACTCAAGCCCGATTTGCTCATACGTTGGCAGATCACCGAAGACTGGATCAGTAGGTGTGAGCGATTTAATTCGCGCTAAAAGTAACTTATCTAAGGTTGTACTTAACGGTATCTGCCGCACTGCCTGATCAGTTTTACCACCGTCAATGAATATATACCAGCGCCGTGTTTCCTCATCCTCACGAATGTGCTCTTTACGGATCACAGCAATTTCGCCCCGGCGTGCTCCGGTATAAATCAGAGTCAGAAAATAATCTCGTCGCCAATCGGTGCAGGTATTCAGATACTTCACAAGGCGCTGCATCTCAGGGCGCGAATAATGGCCCCCCTTATTCTCTGTCACCTCGTATTTTATTCCTTCCGTGAAAGCTTTCTCTAAAATATCCTTTTCGTCTTTCAGGAACACTTTGAAGAATGAGGAATAAATCTTGAGATGTTTTTGGACGTTGGCACTGCTCAGTAAATTTTCTTCAGGAACATCGAAATCGACACATTCTGCAAGCGTCATTTCTGAGTACGGTTTTTTGTTCCGGCGCGTTAAGTTTTCAATCACTTCCAAAATTTGGCGAATGTGCTGTTTCGTGATCGCTCCGACAGGAAGATCACCGATATCGAACAGCAACACATCATAGAAACGCTGATTTTCGTTAGCTACAGCAGCCGCCCAGCCCTTACCTTTCTCATTGGTAAACATCTTCCATGCGGCAGAAAGCAAAAGCGTATCGTGACTTTCAGGTTCAACCGTAGGCACTACAGCTTTTTTTGCCGTTGGCCTTTTCAGCCGTTCCGCTTCCGTTAGCTTAATTGCATCTCTTCAACCAAAGAACGATATCGAACAAGTTCACCAGAATAGAACGCATGGTAGGCTTGCTGGAGCATGGCCTGGTGCATGTCGATCTGCCCCGCCACCTCGTAAGCCTGTTCAACATCACTTTGGTCAAAGAAAACCTTCTTCTTAAACAAAGTGGCAAGCAACATCCGCGCCGTTGAATCATCGCCGCTATACACACGATTTAGATGTACTTGAGCACGACCTTTAGCTTCAGTAACGCTGGCAGTTGGGGAGATTGAGGAATCAGGATCGATCTTACGTTGCATCCGTCCGAGTTCAGGCATCCGTTTAGCCTCTTCAACACCAATCCGCAACCAATCCAACAGGTAAGTATCAAAGTCTTTTTGCGTGGCTTCTCTGAAGCCGTCAATGTGCATTTTGAATTGTTCGACAGACAGCGAACCACTTTGAACGAGGGGAATGTAAGCGCTAAGGCTTATCATTGTAACTTCGACCGCTTGCAATGAATCCGTGCCAAGGCTTCGACGAAAAAATGTTCCGTCTGGAAGTCGAAAGTTGATGTAGTAGACGTTCTTGCGCTTTGTCGTGAATCGAGGAGGCTTGTTGTACACTCTGTTCCTCATAGCGTTACCCAATTTGTTATACATCTTATGAGGTTAACGCTAACACTTTGATTTAGTTAGATGGTTTTTCGCCTTCCCAGGCGTTATTTTTATTAAAATTCTTGGAAATCAATAACTTAAGTTATGACATTCCGCCCATTATACCTTTTATTTACTGCTTTGTAACCTGCTTAATCAGGGCTGCCGCAGTGCTGCATAGTTAACAACTGTGATCATCTTCGCAACAGATGCTTATGCAGACTTGTATGGTAGAACAACGTCTATCTAAGGGATACCGCAATGACTTCTCTCTCTACTCAGGCTGCGCGCGATAGCGCAGCGCGCGCCGACCATAAGAGCGTAATACGCCGCGTCGCCAGCGCATCCGCTATCGGCACCGCCGCGGAATATTACGATTTTTTCGCCTACGGCACCGCTGCGGTCCTGTTCTTTGGGCACCTCTTCTTTCCCAGCGCAAATCCGCTGGTCAGTACCCTGGCCGCCTTCGCCACCTATGCGGTCGGCTTTCTGGCGCGACCGGTGGGCGGGATTATCTTCGGCCATATCGGCGATAAGGTGGGGCGGAAAAAAGCCTTAGTGGTGACCATTTTGATCGTCGGCCTGGGCACCTTTTGCATCGGCCTGCTGCCGACCTACGCCACTATCGGCATCTGGGCGCCGATCTCCCTGATCGCTATCCGCCTGCTGCAGGGTTTTGGCGTCGGCGGCGAACAGGCTGGCGCGGTGCTGATGACGGCTGAGTACGCTGAGCCTGCACGGCGCGGCTATTTTGCCAGCTGGGTGCAGATTGGCGCGCCGACCGGTTTTCTGCTGCCGCTGGCGCTGTTCGCCATGCTCAACGCCCTGCTGACGGCGGACCAGATGATGAGCTGGGGCTGGCGCGTGCCCTTCCTGCTGAGCGCCCTGCTGGTGATTGTGGGCCTGTTTATTCGGTTGAGCATTGACGAGTCGCCGGTTTTCGCCGAGATCCGCGCCAACAAGGCGGCAGAATCGCGGCCGCTTAAAGAGGTCATACAAACCTACCCGGGGCTGGTGCTTAACGGCGTAGCGGCGAAGCTGATTGAAGCCTGCGCCTTCGCGCTGTTTACGGTGATCATTCTGGCATGGGGCAAGGCAAATCAGCTCGACAGCACCATTTTAATGGAGAGCATGATTGTGGCGGTGATACTGGAGATCTTTGCGATTCCGCTGATGGGCGCGCTATCCGATCGCATTGGCCGCAAACCGGTCTATCTGCTGGGCACGCTGCTGATCGTGCTGTCAATCGTGCCCTTTTTCCTCGCGCTGCAGCAAAACAGCTTCTGGCTGACGCAGATCGCCATGATTGTCGCGCTGACGCTGGGCCACAGCATGTGTTACGCGCCGCAGGCGTCGTGGTTCCCCGAGCTGTTTCCTACCCATATCCGCTGCAGCGGCATTGCGGTAATCTGGCAAATCGGCTCGTTGATCGGCAGCGGCATTCTCGGCCTGGCCGCGGTTAAAATTCTGCAAATTACGGACGGCCACTGGTATGGACTGGCGATTTACGTCGGGGTGCTGGGAGCGGTCTCTCTGGTGGGTCTGACGCGGTTGCCGGAGACCGCGCCGGGACGGCGCAACGCGGAATATCACAGCTGGCAGCGGCGCTAACCTAACGCTGCGGTCGGGTAATGGCCCCGTTCGCGCGGGGCAATGATTAAACGGTCACGCAGCGGCGCTTTTTCGATTTTTTTGCCAACCCGCTGAAGCGAAAATGCTTTTTTGCGCCATCGGCTCTGATGGCTAGCGCTTATGTATACTGCCGCCAGAAGATTCATTAGCTTTGGGACACAATTAAAGGTGCATTAAGCTTTAACCCCGTCTCTTCGACATTTTTCCACCTGACAACAGCTAACCCTGCAGCTAATTATTCTGCCAATTTAGCTCAGAACGCGTCACCTGTATCGGCAAGACGCTTTATACCTGCTTTTAAAACTGCAGATTGATTTATCACCCTATATATCGGTATTTATACTTAAGATTAGTCTTAATCAATTGTTGATTAGCTTAATACAGGTAAAATCAGAGCCAGAAATGCAAATAATCACTTTCGTATTATTAATCTTAAGGCGTTAGCCCAGCGAAAGTTATTAACGATATTTTAACTCTATTTTTGCAATTCCCTAAAAAACCGGCGCTGCCGGAAATGCAGCGTTAATACGGCTCAATGATGAGTCTGAAATTGCATGTCAAAAATCTTCACCAGGGATTTTCCGACATGCCAGCATGAAGATAATCACCATGAGAAAACTGTTCTTATGGTCGGCGTTTGCTGCGCTGGCTTTAAGCGGTTGCTCTGTGGGCCATACCGAATATAGCCGTACGGCAATGCAGCACGTGGACATGAGTTTCACCGGCATTCCGACGATTCTCGGGCTTGGCACGCTGGGCAGCAGCATTCCCATCACCCCTGACTACAGCCTGACGGCGGCGCACGTGGCGAAGTTTGCCGTGCAGCGCGTCAAGGCGTATCACCCCTATTGCGATCTGGCGATTATTTACCACAAAAACGACGCGACCACGCTGGCTAAATTCCGCAGCGGCGCCATCGGCGATCCGGTTAAAATGTACGGCTACAGTTTTATATCCGCCATGCCGGTTGAATCAACGGGAACTAATTTAGCGCGTACCGCAATCCGCAACGGCTGGAATAAAAAGCCCTGTATGGCGATGGCGTCAAATGCAGGCGTGGTTAAGGGAATGTCGGGCGGCGCGGTCTATAACGCGGATAATACGCTGGGCGGGGTAATAGTCGGTTTTAGCGATAACATAAAAAGCAGCAGCAGCGGCAAAGTCGTTTTAAAAGATGTGTCGCTCTATATTCCCTATTCCGATTTTCAAAACTGGCTGAAACAGAATATTGGTCAGACGGCGCAGAGCGGCGTCTGACCAGCCGGTTAAAGGAAAGGCCGGATATCGCCTGAACCTTCGCGCACGATGGCGGGCGCATCGCTGGTGAGATCGACAACCGTTGTCGGCTGCTGTCCCAGCGTGCCGCCGTCGATAATTAAATCGACCAGCTTGCCGATGCTGTGCTGGATCTCTTCCGGATCCGATTCGGTGAAATCGTTGCCCGGCAGGATCAGCGAAGTCGACATCATCGGCTCGTTGAGCGCCTCAAGCAGCGCCAGCGCAATCGGATTGGATGGCACGCGCAGCCCGATGGTTTTACGCTTATCGTTCATCAGACGACGCGGCACAATTTTGGTCGCCTTCAGAATAAAGGTATAGCTGCCCGGCGTGTTGTTTTTCAGCAGGCGAAACGCGCTGTTATCCACCTGAGAATAGTTGGAGATTTCCGACAGATCGCGGCACATCAGCGTGAAGTTGTGATTACCGTCCAGCTGACGAATGCGGCAAATGCGCTCCAGCGCGTTTTTCTCTTCCAGACGACAGCCGAGCGCATAGCCGGAGTCGGTAGGATAGACGATCACGCCGCCCTTATTGAGATAGTCAACAGCCTGCGAAACCAGGCGCGGCTGCGGATTGTCCGGGTGAATGTGAAACAGTTGACTCATAAAACCCCTCGTATCACCTGTCCGCGTCAGAGCCTGCGGGTGCCAGCGCCGGGAAACGTTCCCATACCGGCTCGACGCCGGCCGGCAGCCAGAGTTTGCGGCCCAGCTCAATCCATGGACAGGGTTGGTGAAAATCAGAACCTTGCGATCCAGCCAGATCGGCGTCGCGGGCGTACTGCGCCAGCTGCGCGCGTTCATTCGGCGCCTGCTGACACTGCGCCACTTCCATGGCGTCGCCGCCCGCTGCGCGGAAATGCGCGATTAGCCGCTTCAGCCATTTCGCTGACAGACCGTAGCGGCCAGGATGCGCCAGCACCGCACAGCCGCCAGAATGGTGAATAGCATCAATGGCTTGTTTAATTGTACACCATTGCGGCGGAACGTAGCCGGTTTTGCCGCGCGCCAGGTAGCTTTTGAATACCTGCGCCACCGTGTCGGCTTTACCCTGCTCAATCAAAAAGCGCGCGAAGTGGCCGCGGGTAATAACTCCACCGTCGGCCAGCCGCGCGGCGCCAGCCAGCGCGCCAGGGATGCGCGCCTTCTCCAGCCGCTCGGCGATCAGCGCCGCGCGCGCCTGACGGCTGCACGCCTGCTCCGCCAGAAAGTCGGTCATCGCCGGATGGCTGATATCGATGTTCAGCCCGACGATGTGAATCTCATGGTTTTCCCACAGCGTCGACGCCTCCACGCCCGCCAGTACCTTCAGCGGCAGCGCCTGCTGGCTGACGGCGCGCTGCGCCGCGGCAACGCCCGCCACGCTGTCGTGGTCGGTGATCGCCAGCACGCCGACGCGCATCGCCACGGCGCGCTCGACCAGCGCCTCCGGCGTCAGCAGGCCATCAGAGGCGCGGGTATGGCTGTGTAAATCATAAAGAGGAAAACGGGCAATCTCGTTCAAATGGCACTCCTGCTGCACGATGAAGCGGCCAGCATGATAACGATTTTGTGCCCGCGTGAAAAAGCGTATTGACTTTTATCTGCTGAACCCGTTAACTAGTACACAAGTTCACAACTAAACGGGCTCTCTGTCATGGCGACGATGATGATGCATTCTACAGGCTGGTGGCGCGATGTTTCCCCCTGACGGGCGACGTCCAGCATCCCTTGCGTAACGCAGTGCAGAGACCCGAGCCCGCTTAAAGCGGGCTTTTTTTTAGGCGAATTTCAGAGAGAACATCATGCCAAATGCGAAACCTACAGTGAAGTTGATTACCGGCACCGCGCCCTACCGCGAAGATCCGGCCGCAGTGTTTCACCAGCTATGCGGCGCACGTCCGGCAACGCTGCTGCTTGAGTCGGCAGATATTGACAGCAAACAGAACCTGAAAAGCCTGCTGATCGTCGACAGCGCCCTGCGCGTCAGCGCGCTGGGATCCTGCGTGACGGTGCAGGCCCTGTCTGAGAATGGCCGTGCGCTGCTGCCGCTGCTCGACGCCGCGCTGCCTGCCGGCGTGGAAATTGCACCGCGTCCGGACGGCCGCGAGCTGCACTTCCCGTCCGCCGACGCAGTGCAGGATGAAGATTCTCGCCTGCAGGCGCTGTCGGTTTTCGACGCGCTGCGCCTGATTCCACAACTGGTGAACGCCCCGGCGGAGGAGCGCGAAGCCGTACTGCTCGGCGGCCTGTTCGCCTATGATCTGGTGGCGGGCTTCGAGGAGCTGCCCGCGCTGGAAAATCAGCAGCGCTGCCCCGACTACTGCTTCTACCTGGCGGAAACGCTGCTGGTGCTCGACCATCAGACGCGCAGCGCCACGCTGCAGGCGAGCCTGTTCTGCCCCTCCACCAGCGAATTCCAGCGTCTGCAAGGCCGTATTGAACAGCTGCACGGTCAGATGCTGCAGCCCGCGCCGACGCTGCCGGTGCAGAAAGTCGAACAGATGACGCTGAACGTCAGCCAGAGCGACGAAGCCTATTGCGACACCGTGCGTCAGATGCAGGAAGCGATTCGCATCGGCGAGATTTTCCAGGTCGTGCCGTCGCGCCGCTTTTCGCTGCCCTGCCCGTCGCCGCTCGCCGCCTATGAGACGCTGAAGCGCAGTAATCCCAGCCCTTATATGTTCTTTATGCAGGATCGCGACTTCGCCCTGTTCGGCGCTTCGCCGGAGAGCTCGCTGAAGTATGACGCCGCCACGCGCCAGATCGAAATTTACCCCATCGCCGGTACGCGTCCGCGCGGCCGACACGCCGACGGCTCGCTGGATCGCGATCTCGACAGCCGCATTGAGCTGGAGATGCGCACCGACCATAAAGAGCTGGCTGAGCATCTAATGCTGGTCGACCTGGCGCGCAACGATCTGGCGCGCATCTGCGTGCCGGGCAGCCGCTACGTCGCCGACCTGACCAAGGTTGACCGCTACTCGTTCGTGATGCATCTGGTATCGCGCGTGGTCGGCACGCTGCGGGAAGATCTTGACGTGCTGCACGCCTACCGCGCCTGCATGAACATGGGCACCCTGAGCGGCGCGCCGAAGGTGCGCGCCATGCAGCTGATCGCCGCGGCGGAAGGCACGCGCCGCGGCAGCTACGGCGGCGCGGTCGGCTACTTCACCGCCAACGGCGATCTCGACACCTGCATCGTTATTCGTTCCGCCTGGGTAGAGGACGGCGTTGCCACCGTACAGGCGGGGGCTGGCGTAGTGCTCGACTCCAACCCGCAGGCCGAAGCGGACGAAAGCCGTAACAAAGCGCGTGCCGTGCTGCGCGCCATCGCCACCGCCCATCACTGCAAGGAGATTTTCTGATGGCCGATATCCTGCTGCTCGATAACATCGACTCCTTTACCTATAACCTCGTTGACCAGCTGCGATCCTTCGGCCACAACGTGGTGATCTACCGCAACAGCGTACCGGCGGCCGTCCTGACCGAACGCCTGCAGCGCATGGAGAATCCGGTGCTGATGCTGTCGCCGGGCCCGGGCGCGCCAAAAGATGCCGGCTGCATGCCGGAGCTGCTGCGCACCCTGCGCGGACGTCTGCCGATTATCGGCATCTGTCTTGGCCATCAGGCGATTGTCGAAGCCTACGGCGGTCATGTCGGCCAGGCGGGCGAGATCCTGCACGGCAAGGCCTCCGCCGTGAATCACGACGGCGAAGCGATGTTCGCCGGGCTGAGCAACCCATTGCCGGTCGCGCGCTATCACTCGCTGGTGGGCAGCAACACGCCCGCGGAGCTGACGGTCAACGCCAGCTACAACGGCATGGTAATGGCGGTGCGCCACGACGCCGATCGCGTCTGCGGCTTCCAGTTCCATCCTGAATCCATCCTGACCACTCAGGGCGCCCGTCTGCTGGAGCAGACGCTGGCCTGGGCGCTGGCGACACCACAGGGAGAATAATCATGCACGCCATCCTGGAAAAATTGTATCAGGCGCAGTCGCTGACCCAGGGCGAAAGCCATCAGCTGTTCAGCGCCATTATTACCGGCCAGCTGGAGCCGACGCAGCTCGCCGCCGCGCTAATCGCCATGAAGGTGCGCGGCGAATCGCCGCAGGAGATCGCGGGCGCGGCCAGCGCGCTGCTGGAAGATGCCCGGCCTTTTCCGCGGCCTGACTACGCCTTTGCCGATATCGTCGGCACCGGCGGCGACGGCAGCAACAGCATCAATATCTCAACCGCCAGCGCCTTCGTCGCCGCCACCTGCGGACTCAAAGTGGCGAAGCACGGCAACCGCAGCGTTTCCAGCAAATCGGGCTCCTCCGATCTGCTGGCGGCGTTCGGCATCAGTCTGGATATGCCCGCTGAGCGCGCGCGCGCGGCGCTGGACGATCTTAACGTCTGCTTTCTGTTCGCGCCGCAGTACCACACCGGCTTTCGCCACGCGATGCCGGTGCGCCAGCAGCTGAAAACCCGCACGCTGTTCAACGTGCTCGGCCCGCTGATTAACCCGGCGCGGCCGCCGCTGGCGGTGATCGGCGTCTATAGTCCCGAACTGGTGCTGCCGATCGCCCAGACGCTGAAGGTGCTGGGCTACCAGCGCGCCGCGGTGGTACACGGCGGCGGCATGGACGAGGTGGCGCTGCACAGCGAAACCCACGTCGCCGAACTGCGCGACGGGGAAATCACCCGCTATCAGCTCACGCCGGAAGACTTCGGTTTCGGCTTTCATCCTAAGGATGCGCTGGCAGGCGGCACGCCGGAAGAAAACCGTGACATTCTGACGCGTTTACTTCAGGGTAATGGCCAGCAGGCCCATGAGGAAGCGGTCGCCGTCAACGTGGCGATGTTGTTGAAAGTATTCGGTCATGAAGATTTGCGTGAAAATGCGCAGCGTGCGCTTCAGGCTATCCGCAGCGGACAGGCCTATGAACGCGTTGTCGCTCTGGCAGCAAGAGGATAACCATGCAAGGTACGATTTTAGAGAAGATTGTTCAGGACAAAGCGCAGTGGGTCGAGGCGCGTAAGGCGCAGCAGCCGCTCGCCTCCTTTCAGAATGACGTGCAGCCCGCCTCCCGCAGCTTTTATCACGCGCTGCAGGGCGCCCGCACCGTCTTTATTCTGGAGTGCAAAAAAGCGTCCCCTTCCAAAGGGCTGATACGCGATGATTTCGATCCGGCGGCTATAGCAGGCGTTTATCGCCACTACGCCTCCGCCGTCTCGGTGCTGACCGATGAGAAATATTTTCAGGGCAGCTTCGACTTTTTGCCCATCGTCAGCGCGGCGCTTACGCAGCCGGTGCTGTGCAAAGACTTTATTATCGATCCCTATCAAATCTACCTGGCGCGCCACTATCAGGCTGACGCCATCCTGCTGATGCTGTCGGTGCTGAATGACGATGAGTATCGTCAGCTGGCCGCCGTGGCGCACAGCCTGAAGATGGGCGTACTGACTGAAGTCAGCAACGAAGCGGAGCTGGAGCGCGCCATTGCGCTGGAAGCGAAAGTGGTCGGCATCAACAACCGCGATCTGCGCGATATGTCGATCGATCTTAACCGCACGCGCCAGCTGGCGCCGCGCCTGTCGCATGGCGTGACGGTGATCAGTGAATCGGGCATCCATAACTATGCTCAGGTGCGCGAGCTGAGCCACTTTGCCAACGGCTTTCTGATCGGCTCGGCGCTGATGGAAGAGGCGGATCTGGCGGCTGCGGTGCGTCGCGTGCTGCTCGGCGACAACAAGGTGTGCGGGCTGACGCGAGCGGAAGACGCGCGCGCCGCCTTTGAGGCGGGCGCGCTTTACGGCGGCCTGATCTTCGCCGACGGCTCGCCGCGCCGACTCGATGTCTCCCAGGCGCAGCAGGTCATGGCCGGCGCGCCGCTGCGCTACGTCGGCGTAGTCCGCAACGCCGCAATCAGTGACGTTGTCACTCTGGTCGATACGCTGCGTCTGAGCGCGGTTCAGCTGCACGGCGATGAAGATCGCGTCTATGTAGCGGAGCTGCGCGCCGCGCTGCCCGCCAGCGTTGCCATCTGGAAAGCGCTCAGCATTAAAAGCGCGCTGCCCGCGCGCGACTGGCCGCACGTCGACCGCTACGTCTTTGACAACGGCAACGGCGGCAGCGGCGAACGCTTCGACTGGTCGCTGTTGCAGGATCAGGATTTAAGCGATGTGCTGCTGGCCGGCGGCCTGGGCGCGGATAACTGCGTGGAAGCGGCGCGCCTCGGCTGCGCAGGCCTCGACTTCAACTCCGGCGTGGAAAGCGCGCCCGGCATTAAAGATGCCAGCAAAATCGCGGCGGTTTTCCGCACGCTGCGCGCCTACTGATTTGTCAGGTCCGCTGCGGCGGGCCCAAAAGGAAGATGAAAACATGACTCTACTGAACCCCTATTTTGGCGACTTTGGCGGCATGTATGTGCCGCAGATTCTGATGCCGGCGCTGAGCCAGCTGGAAGCGGCCTTTGTCGAGGCGCAGAAAGACCCGGCGTTTCAGGCGGAATTCACCGACCTGCTGAAAAACTATGCGGGACGTCCGACGGCGCTGACGCTGTGCAGCAACCTGACCAAAGGCACGAAAACGCGCCTCTACCTGAAGCGCGAAGATCTGCTGCACGGCGGCGCGCATAAAACCAATCAGGTGCTGGGCCAGGCGCTGCTGGCGAAGCGCATGGGTAAAAACGAAATCATCGCCGAGACCGGCGCGGGCCAGCACGGCGTCGCCTCAGCGCTGGCGTGCGCGCTGCTCGGCATGAAGTGCCGCATCTACATGGGCGCGAAAGATGTCGAGCGTCAGTCGCCGAACGTTTTCCGCATGCGACTGATGGGCGCCGAGGTGATCCCGGTGCACAGCGGCTCCGCCACGCTGAAGGACGCCTGCAACGAGGCGCTGCGCGACTGGTCCGGCAGCTACGAAACGGCGCACTATATGCTCGGTACCGCGGCGGGTCCGCATCCCTTCCCGACTATCGTACGCGAGTTCCAGCGCATGATCGGCGAAGAGACCAAAGCGCAGATTCTGAAAAAAGAGGGGCGCCTGCCGGATGCGGTTATCGCCTGCGTCGGCGGCGGCTCGAACGCCATCGGCATGTTCGCCGACTTTATCAATGATGAGAGCGTCGGCCTGATCGGCGTAGAGCCGGCTGGTCACGGTATTGAGACCGGCGAGCACGGCGCGCCGCTCAAGCATGGCCGCGTCGGCATCTATTTCGGCATGAAGTCGCCGATGATGCAGACCGAAGAGGGTCAGATCGAAGAGTCCTACTCTATCTCCGCCGGTCTTGATTTCCCCTCCGTCGGCCCGCAGCATGCCCACCTTAACAGCATCGGTCGCGCCGACTATGTGTCGATTACCGATAATGAAGCGCTGGCCGCCTTTAAAGAGCTGTGCCGCGCGGAAGGTATTATCCCGGCGCTGGAGTCCTCGCACGCCCTCGCCCACGCGCTGAAGATGATCCGCGACAATCCTGAGAAAGAGCAGCTGCTGGTGGTTAACCTTTCGGGCCGCGGCGATAAAGACATCTTTACCGTTCACGATATTTTGACTGCGCAGGGAGAGATCTGATGGAGCGTTATCAACAGCTGTTTACCCGTTTACAGGCCAGCAAAGAGGGCGCGTTCGTCCCCTTTGTGACGCTGGGCGATCCCTCGCCCGAACTGTCGTTAAAAGTGATCGACGCGCTGGTCGCGGGCGGCGCCGACGCGCTGGAGCTGGGCATTCCCTTCTCCGATCCGCTGGCCGACGGTCCGACGATTCAGAATGCCACCCTGCGCGCCTTCGCCGCTGGCACCACGACCGCGCAGTGCTTTGAGCTGCTCAGCAGCGTGCGTCGAAAATATCCCGACCTGCCTATTGGCCTGCTGATGTACGCTAACCTGGTGTTTAGCAACGGCATTGACGCCTTTTATGCGCGCTGCGCCGAAGCGGGCGTGGATTCAGTGCTGGTCGCGGATGTGCCGGTGGAAGAGTCGGCGCCTTTCCGTCAGGCGGCGCTGCGCCACGGTATCGCGCCGATCTTTATCTGTCCGCCTAACGCCAGCGACGACCTGCTGCGCGAGGTTGCCTCACACGGCCGCGGCTACACCTATCTGCTGTCGCGCGCCGGGGTGACCGGCGCGGAAAATCGCGCCAGCAGCCTGCCGCTGCAGCGCCTGATTGATAAACTGCGCGAATATAACGCCGCGCCGCCGCTGCAGGGTTTCGGCATCTCCGAACCGGCACAGGTTAAAGAGGCGCTGGCCGCGGGCGCTGCGGGTGCTATCTCCGGCTCGGCGATCGTCAAAATCATTGAGCAGCATCACGCACAGCCGGAAGAGATGCTGGCGAAACTCACCGCCTTTGTCGGCAGCCTGAAAGCCGCCACCCGCTGATCTTTTCATGCTCTCTCTGCCGGGGGAGCATGATTTTTCACTCTTTTTTACATCCCGACGTTGCCGCTTTCGCTTTTCGCGCCCACACTTACTTTGCGCGCCGTTATGGTAACGGCGCATCTTGTTTGAGACAGGGAGAGAAGCAATGAAACTGTTTAAAGTCCTTGCAGGCGCGCTGACCGCCGTGTTCTTCGCGTTAACGCTGAGCGCCTGTGCGCCGACGGCAAAGCAGGAAGGCACCGGGGGCTATATCGACGATACGGTGATCACCACCAAAGTCAAAGCACAGCTACTGAATGACGATGAACTCAAATCACGCGAAATTAACGTTGAAACCTTTAAGGGCCGCGTGCAGTTAAGCGGTTTCGTGAGTTCGCCGCAGATGGCCAGCCGCGCGGTAGAAGTGACGCGTACCGTGAAAGGCGTGAAGTCTGTTGTGAACAATATGCAGATTAAATAACGCAGACAGGCATAAGGCCGCGAATAATTCGCGGCCTTTTTTTATCAGAAGCGGTAGCCCGCGCCGAAAAAGAAGACGAAAGGATCGATACGCGTATCGATGTTTTGCTGTTTGCCGCCCGCCTTAAACTTCACTTCCGTATCAATATCCATGTACCAGAGCGAAGCGTTCAGCATCCAGTCGCGGTTAATCTGGTAGTCGAGCCCGACCTGTCCCGCCACGCCCCATGAATCTTTCACGCTAAGATCGCTGAGACCAGCGTCACGACCGGTCTGATTGAAGTCGGTATCGAAAAAGGTGGTGTAGTTGATACCCACACCAACGTAGGGACGCACCTTGCTCTGGCTGTCGAAGAAGTAATACTGCGCCATCAGGGTGGGCGGCAGCTGACGTACCGTCGCCAGCGTGCCGGTCGCGCCCAGCCCCACCTTGTGACGGAACGGGGTCGCCGCGAGGAGTTCGATACCGATATTGTCGGTGGCCATATAAGTAAAGGTCAGGCCGAGCTGCGTATTGTTGCTGACGTTGAAGCCGCCCATGCCCAGGACGTCATCGGAACCTTCGGTAGGACGCACCGTCGCGCTGCCCGCGCGCATAAAAAAATCGCCTGCTTCATGAGCCAGCGCCAGTTGAGGTAGAGCCATTGCCAGTAATAACGCGCATTTTGTCAGTTTCATGATCGCTCCTTTGCACAAGATAAACGGGGGGAATTATGGTGTGACGTTGTGGGCAACGTTCTAGCGCGATTTAGCAAAAAATGCATCCGAATCAATCGCAATAAAGCGCTTAAAAAACAACAGATTGATTAAGATCAATTTTAGCGCGGCTGGCCTGCCTCAAATTTCACTTGAAGAAATTTAGCGGCGTGATTATTTTGCTTTTTTCCCGTGTTGATTTTGGTTCGATGCCTCAGGAGTGGCGGGCGATCAAATGAGCGATAATCTAAACCCTTGCATGACCTGCGGCGCCTGCTGCGCCCACTTCCGCGTCTCTTTTTACTGGGCCGAAGCTGATGATGCCGGCGGCGCTGTGCCGGTTGAACTCACCGAGCCCTTAAGCCTGCTGATGCGCAATATGCGCGGCACCAACGCGCGCGCGCCGCGCTGCGTGGCGCTGCAGGGCGAACCTGGCGGCTGCACCTCCTGCGGCATCTATGCGCAGCGCCCTTCGCCCTGTCGTGAATTCGCCATGTCGGGCGAAAACGGCATTTATAACGAAGCCTGCGATCGCGCCCGCGCCCGCTATGGTCTGCCGCCTCTTTTTCACCCATCTTTACCTTCCATGACAGAAAGTTATCGCGCTGCGGGTGCCAGCGCGGGGCCAGACCATGTACAATCGCCGGGTTAATCAACCCGGTTCCACCAAGGAGAGTACATGTCTATCACGGCGAGCTCGTTATACCGTGACACAGGAAATTTTTTCCGCCACCAGCTGCTGACCATCGTGCTGATGTCGTTGCTAACGGCGTTCATCACGGTCATTCTGGTACACGCGTTTACCCCAGGCGGCGACCAGCTGGCCCAGCTTCAGCAGGGCGACAGCAGCGCCTCCTCGTTGTTTGAGCTGGTGCAAAATATGTCGCCTGAGCAGCAGCGCATTTTGCTGCGCGCCTCTGCGGCCGGCACTTTTTCCGCGCTGATCGGCAATACGCTGCTGCTGGGCGGCATGCTCTGTCTGATCTCGATGGTTTCCGCAGGACAGCGCCTCAGCGCGCTGCGCGCCATCGGCGCGTCTGCGCCGCTGCTGCCAAAGCTGCTGCTGCAGACCTTTTTAATTACTCTGGTGGTGCAGCTGGGCTTTATGGTGCTGATGGTGCCGGGCATTATTCTGGCGATTCTGCTGTCGCTGTCGCCGGTGATCCTGGCCAGCGAAAAAAGCGGCATTTTTGCCGCGATGCGCGCCAGCTGCCGCCTGGCGTGGAAAAACGTCCGGCTGATCGCGCCGGCGATTATTCTCTGGCTGCTGGCCAAAATGGCGCTGCTGTTCGCCTCGTCCTCGCTGACGGCGCTGCCGGATAACGTGCTGGCCATCGCCATTACCGCTATCGGCAACCTGATCTCCGCCCTGCTGGTTATCTACCTTTTCCGGCTCTATATGCTGGTTCGTTAAGCGCGCGGCGCCCTGAGGGGCGCGCGGCTTTGTGTTGTTTTCGCTGAACTGGAATGACTATGAAGCAGTTACTCGATTTCCTTCCCTTAGTGGTCTTCTTTATTTTCTATAAGCTTTACGACATTTTCGTCGCGTCCGGCGCGCTGATTGTCGCCACCGGCCTTGCGCTGGTAGTGAGCTGGGTGCTCTATCGCAAGCTGGAGAAGATGACCATTTTCACCTTTGCCCTGGTAGCGATCTTCGGCACTCTGACGCTGGTTTTCCATAACGATGAGTTCATTAAATGGAAAGTTACGGTGATCTATAGCCTGTTCGCGCTGGCGCTGCTCTACAGCCAGTTCTTTATGGTGCAGCCGCTGATCAAAAGCCTGCTGGGCAAAGAGATCCAGCTGCCGGAAAGCAGCTGGCGCCGCCTGAATGTCGCCTGGGCGATCTTTTTCCTCGCCTGTGGCCTGGCGAATATTTACGTCGCGTTTTGGTTGCCTGAAGCCTTTTGGGTTAACTTTAAGGTATTCGGTCTGACCGCGCTTACCCTGCTGTTTACCCTGATTAGCGGACTCTACATCTGGCGGCAGATGCCGCAACAAGAAGGAAAATAAACGCGGCCCGGCCAGACCGGGCCTGACGGGCGCGGCGCGCCTTCACCTGCATAAGAAGTCGAGCAATGGGCGAAAGACATAAGTTGCCGCAAGGCGAAATGGTGTTGCGGACCCTGGCGATGCCAGCGGACACCAACGCCAATGGCGATATTTTCGGCGGCTGGCTAATGTCGCAGATGGATATGGGCGGCGCCATTCTGGCGAAAGAGATTGCGGAAGGACGCGTCGTAACGGTGCGCGTCGACGGCATGTCGTTTCTCAAGCCGGTCGCGGTCGGCGATGTGGTGAGCTGCCACGCGCGCTGTATCCGCACCGGCAACAGTTCCATGACCATCAACGTCGAAGTGTGGATCAAAAAGGTTTCATCGGAGCCAATTGGTCAGACCTACTGCGCCACTGAGGCGGTGTTTATCTACGTCGCCGTAGACAGCGAGGGCAAATCGCGCCCGCTGCCGTCAGGCCGCGCGAATATCACCGCGGCGGAGTAGTGAAAAAGCGGTCATCTGACCGCTTTTTTTATTCGATGCTGGAGCCGCCGTTGATTCTGAAGACGATGTTCATTTTCAGGTTTTTACCGGGACGGCCAGGCTGGTAGCGCCACTGCTTCATCGCCTGCTTCACCTCGCGCTCAAACATGTTGCGCGGCTGCGCGGAGAGGATAGTGATATTTTCTACCCGTCCATCATCGCCCACGTCGAACTGTACCTGCACGCGCCCTTCAATACGCAGCGCCTGCGCGCGCGCGGGATATCCCGGTTTCGACACGCTGAGCGCCTTGGGTCCCTGCGAGGTCGCCTGAGACGGCGCAGGTGACGGCGTCGATGCTGGCGCGGTCGTCGGTTTCGACTGGGTGGCTGGCGCATTCTGTTTGAACGGATTCGCCTGCGGCTTAGCCTCCTGGCGCGGCTTCACCTCCCGCTTGTGCTCCACCTTTGGTTTTGGTTTGGGTTTAGGCTTCGGTTTAGGCTGCGGCACCGGAATTGGCACCGGCTCGGCTTTGGGCGGTTCAGGCACCGGCTGAGGTTGCGGCTCGGGTTCTGGTTCCGGTTGCGGCTCAGGCGCCGGCTGTTCCACGACAGGCGCGGGCTCAGGCTGCACTTCCGGCGCGACCAGGCTGACGCTAATCGGCTGCGATACCTTAGGAACGTTGATTACCTGATGAAACGAGGCATAGAGAATGCCGGCAATAACGGAACCGTGCAGGACAACGGAGAGCAGCACGGAAACCGGCGTACGTTTTAAAATGGGCATCGTCAACGTGGTCATAGCAGTCGCAGTAAGAGAATGAAGCCACGATTTTAAATGCAAATAGCAATCAGTTTCAATAACTGCTGATAAATGGTCAGATATTGCCTTTTTTTAACCTGACCTGCTGCGCCTTTTGCATTACGCCATCTTTCGTTTGCACTCTTATTTACGATCCCTTACCGTGTTGCGAAAATATGATGAGCCAATGGGGGCTTTCAAGTGCTGTACATCATTTACGCCGAAGATAACGCTGATTCTCTGGAAAAACGCACCTCGGTGCGCCCTGCCCATCTGGCGCGCCTGCAGCTGCTGCAGGATGAAGGCCGCCTGATCGTCGCTGGCCCAATGCCCGCCGTCGACAGCAACGATCCTGGCGTTGCCGGCTTCACCGGTTCGGCGATCATCGCGGAGTTCAGCTCGCAGGAAGCGGCGCAGGCCTGGGCTGAGGCCGATCCCTATATCGCGGCTGGCGTTTACAAAAATGTTGCGGTAAAACCCTTCAAACGCGTTTTCTGATCCTCTCCCGATATGCTTTCGATGGCTTCCGCGTCTGCGCCGAAGCCATTTTTATTTTCTCGCACGGAGTAAAAACGATGCAATGGCTGGTGATTGCGCTGCTGGCGCTGGCCCTCGGCCTGATCGTCAAGGCGCTGCTTATCTGGCGCCGTGACGGCTGGAAACAGAAAAAACAGCTTATTGTGATGCTGATTGTGATCGCCGCGGCGGCGCAGCTGGTGAACGTGGTGCTGGTTTCAAAAGGCCACTAAAAAGCCGCCCTTGCGGCGGCTCCGATCAGCTATTCTGCGTGATAAACAGAATTGAACGGCGCTGCTGCTGCGCCAGCTGGTGACGAATCGCGTGGATCCGGCTGTAGCGACGCGACTGGCCTTCCAGCCAGCGGGCGCGACGACGATGCGCCTGTCGCAACATTCTCCAGCGCGCGACTTCATTTTTGCTTTTTCTCATCACCTTCTCTCCTGCTTCGATATCACGCGGCCGCATTATAAAGATCCTGACGCTAATGCCAACTCGAATCTCTTATCGACCTGCAGGGCGATTGGGGGTTTCGCTGATGCCTGCCAGCACGTAAACTTCTCTGACCAAGCGCGAACGGGATGTCCACTTAATGACCACCTTTTACACTTTAATCAGTTGGCTGCTGCTGTTTGGCTACTGGTTGCTGATTGCCGGCGTCACGCTACGTATATTAATGAAGCGCCGCACGGTCACTTCCGCCATGGCCTGGCTGTTAATTATCTATATCCTTCCTCTGGTAGGAATTATCGCCTATCTCTCTTTCGGCGAGCTTCATCTGGGCAAGCGCCGCGCGGAGCGCGCGCGCACCATGTGGCCCGCCACCGCGAAATGGCTGAGCGATCTGCGACAGCGCAGCCATATTTTCACCACCGAACACAGCGACGTGGCGCGCTCGCTGTTTCAGCTCTGCGAGAATCGTCAGGGCATCGCCGGGGTCAAGGGCAACCAGCTACAGCTGCTCACCAGTTCGGACGACGTGATGCAGGCGCTTATCCGCGACATCCAGCTGGCGCGTCACAATATTGAGATGGTGTTCTATATCTGGCATCCGGGCGGGCTGGCGGACGAGGTGGCCGAATCCCTGATGGCGGCGTCGCGACGCGGCGTGCACTGTCGTCTGATGCTCGACTCGGCCGGCAGCGTCACCTTTTTCCGCAGCCAGTGGGTCGGCATGATGCGCAATGCCGGCATTGACGTGGTGGAGGCGCTGCAGGTCAGCCTGCTGCGCGTGTTTTTGCGCCGTATGGACCTGCGTCAGCACCGCAAAGTGGTGCTGATTGACAACTATATCGCCTATACCGGCAGCATGAACCTGGTGGATCCGCGCTATTTTAAGCAGGATGCGGGCGTGGGTCAGTGGGTCGATCTGATGGCGCGCATGGAAGGCCCGGTCGCCACCACCATGGGCATCATCTACAGCTGCGACTGGGAGATTGAAACCGGCAAACGTATTCTGCCGCCGCCGCCCGACGGTAATATTATGCCGTTCGAACGCGAGAGCGGCCATACGGTACAGGTGATCGCATCCGGACCCGGGTTCCCTGAGGATATGATCCATCAGGCGCTGCTGACCGCCGTCTATTCGGCGCGCCAGCAGCTGATTATGACCACGCCCTACTTTGTGCCGAGCGACGATCTGCTGCACGCTATCTGCACGGCGGCGCTGCGCGGCGTCGAGGTGAGCATTATCGTGCCGCGCCATAACGATTCGCTGCTGGTGGGCTGGGCGAGCCGCGCCTTTTTCAGCGAGCTGCTGGAGGCAGGCGTCAGGATCTATCAGTTTGAAGACGGTTTGCTGCATACCAAAAGCGTGCTGGTCGACGGCCAGCTCAGCCTGGTCGGCACGGTGAATCTCGACATGCGCAGCCTGTGGCTAAACTTTGAAATTACGCTGGTGGTGGACGACGCTGGCTTCGGTAGCGATCTGGCCTGCGTGCAGGACGACTATATCGCGCGCTCGCGCCTGCTGGACGAAAAACGTTGGTCAAAACGTGCCTGGTGGCAGCGCATCGTTGAACGACTGTTTTACTTCTTTAGTCCTTTACTGTAAAACGAGCGGAAATTGCAACGCGCCTCAGGGCAGACAGGATCGATCATGGATTTAAATAATCGCCTTACCGAAGACGAAACGCTGGAACAGGCCTACGACATTTTTCTTGAACTGGCAGGCGACAACCTCGATCCGGCGGATATTATTCTTTTCAACCTGCAGTTTGAAGAGCGCGGCGGCGCCGAGCTGTTCGATCCTTCAGAAGACTGGAAAGAGCACGTCGATTTCGATCTTAACCCGGACTTCTTCTCGGAAGTTGTTATCGGGCTGGGCGAAGCGGACGGCGAACCCATTACCGACGTTTTCGCGCGCGTACTGCTTTGCCGCGAGAAAGACCATAAGCTGTGTCATATCCTCTGGCGCGAATAAGCAAGCGGAACCGCCTGCTGGCCGTATCGACACGCTGAACGCCGGGCAACTGCCCGGCGTTTTTTTATTACAGCGGATCCACCTTCAGACAGGAAACCGCATGGCGGAAACTTCCCTCCAGCAGCGGCCGCGTTTTCGCGCACTCTGGACCGGCGATTGGACAGCGCGTGCGAAACACGCAGCCTGACGGCGGGTTGATGGGCGACGGCAGCTCCCCTTCCAGCAGCTGGATCTGCTTGTTCTTCTCCAAATCCGGATCGGGGATCGGCACCGCCGACATCAGCGCCCGGGTGTAGGGATGCTGCGGATTATTGTAGACCGCGTCGTAGGTGCCCAGCTCAACCGCGTGGCCGAGATACATCACCAGAACGCGGTCGGAGATGTGCTTCACTACCGCCAGATCGTGCGCGATAAAGATCAGCGACAGCCCCATTTCCCGCTGCAGCTGCTGCAGCAGATTCACCACCTGCGCCTGAATTGAGACGTCGAGCGCCGAAACCGGCTCATCGCAGATAATCAACTTCGGCTCAAGGATCAGCGCGCGCGCGATACCGATGCGCTGACACTGGCCGCCCGAAAACTCATGGGGATAGCGGTTGATCAGGTTCGGCAGCAGACCCACTTTCATCATCATGTTTTTGACGCGGTCTTTCACTTCCTGACGCGGCATTTTCGGATGATAGGTGCGCAGCGGCTCGGCGATAATATCGCCGATGGTCATACGCGGGTTAAGCGAGGCCAGCGGATCCTGGAAAATCATCTGGATGTCGCTGCGCGCCTTGCGCCACTCCTCTTCGCTCTGCCCGAGCAGATCGCGCCCCAGCCAGGCGACGCGCCCGTCGGTGGCCTTCACCAGGCCGATGATAGCGCGCGCCAGCGTCGATTTGCCGCAGCCGGACTCGCCGACCACGCCTAAGGTTTCGCCCTCGTAAAGGCGCAGGCTGACGCCGTCTACCGCCTTAAGCGATTTCGGCGGCTGCCAGAACCACTGGCGACCATCTTTAATGTCGAAATGCACTTTAAGATCGGCGATTTCCAGCAGCACTTTTTTTTCAGCGACGGTACTCATACTAACTCCTCCACCGGCTTAAAGCAGGCGCGCAGGCGCCCTTCGCCAAACGGCAGCAGCGGCGGCGCCTGGGTGCAGATTGGCATCGCGTGCGGACAGCGCGGCTGAAACGGGCAGCCCTGCGGCAGGCGCAGCAGGTTCGGCGGGTTGCCGGGAATGGTAGTCAGGCTTTCGCCCTCGGCGTCCAGACGCGGCACCGCGCTCAGCAGGCCGATCGAATAGGGATGCGCCGGCTGGTAGAAGACATCGCGCGCGCGGCCATATTCCATAGTGCGTCCTGCGTACATCACCAGCACCTTGTCACAGATGCCCGCCACCACGCCCAGATCGTGAGTGATCATGATAATTGCGGTATTGAACTCGCGCTTCAGCTCATTTAGCAGCGTCATGATCTGCGCCTGAACGGTGACGTCAAGCGCCGTGGTCGGTTCGTCGGCAATCAGCAGCTTAGGCCGGCAGAGCAGCGCCATGGCGATCATCACGCGCTGGCGCATACCGCCGGAAAACTCGTGCGGGAACATTTTCATGCGCTTGCGCGCTTCCGGCATTTTCACCGCGTCGAGCATGCGCACCGACTCTTCGAACGCCTGCGCGCCGCTCAGCCCCTTGTGCAGCTTCAGCACCTCCATCAGCTGGTCGCCAACGCGCATGTAGGGATTCAGCGAGGTCATCGGATCCTGAAAGATCATCGCAATTTGCTCGGCGCGCAGCTTGTTTAGCGCCTTCTCCGGCAGGTTAAGGATCTCTTTGCCGTTGAACAGCGCCGTACCGCCGATGCGACCGTTCTTCGCCAGCAGTCCCATCAGGGCAAATGCCGTCTGCGACTTGCCGGAACCCGACTCGCCAACGATGCCCAGAGTTTCCCCGGCGCGCAGTGAGAAGTTCAGGTCGTTGACTGCGGTTACGTCGCCGTCATGGGTCTGGAAGGTGACGCGCAGGTCTTTGACTTCCAGTAACAGGTCGCTTCCCGCGCGGGCGGCCATCGCCGGCTGAAATTCATGAATAGTCATCGGGAAACTCCTTAGCGATCTTTCGGGTCGAGGGCGTCACGCAGGCCATCGCCGATAAAGTTGAAACAGAACAGCGTTACCACCAGAAAACCGGCCGGGAACAGCAGCAGCCACGGCGAGACTTCCATTGAGTTCGCGCCGTCGCTCAGCAGCGCGCCCCAGCTGCTGAGCGGCTCTTGGGTGCCAAGGCCGAGGAAGCTCAGGAAAGATTCAAACAGGATCATGCTCGGCACCAGCAGCGAGGCGTACACCACCACCACGCCCAGCACGTTCGGCACGATATGGCGCAGCACGATGCTGGCGGTAGAGACCCCGCCGACGTGCGCCGCTTCGATGAACTCTTTACGCTTCAGCCCCAGCGTCTGGCCGCGCACGATACGCGCCATGTCGAGCCAGGAGACCATGCCGATAGCGGCGAAGATCAGCAGAATGTTGCGGCCGAAAAAGGTCACCAGCAGGATCACGAAGAACATAAACGGGAAGGAGTTCAGGATCTCCAGGATACGCATCATCACCGAGTCGGTTTTGCCGCCGAGATAGCCGGCGATCGATCCGTAAAGCGTGCCGACAATCACCGCGATCAGCGCCGACGCGACGCCGACCATCAGCGAGATGCGCCCGCCGATGGCGACGCGCACCAGCAGATCGCGTCCGGAGGAGTCGGTGCCGAACCAGTGACCGGAAGTGGTGTCCGGCGCGGCGGACATCATGCCCCAGTCGGTGTCGTCATAGTTAAACTGCGCGAACATCGGGGCGAAAATAACAAATAGCGTAATCAGCACCAGCACCAGCAGGCTGATCAGCGCCGCACGGTTATGGATAAAACGGCGACGCGCATCCTGCCACAGGCTGCGCCCTTCTACCTCCAGCTTTTCGCTAAAGGCGTCGAGAGCTTCGCTGTTTTTCTTACTCAACATCATTGCGAGCTCCAGCTTAATAACGGATTTTCGGATCGATCACGGCGTAGAGCACGTCGACGATCGCGTTAAAAATAATGGTCAGCAGGCCGACCAGTATGGTCAGGCTCATCACCAGCGAGTAGTCACGGTTCAGCGCGCCGTTGACGAACAGCTGGCCAATGCCGGGCAGGCCGTAAATCGACTCAATAACCATGGAACCGGTGATGATGCCGACAAACGCCGGGCCGAGATAGGAGAGCACCGGCAGCAGCGCGGGCTTGAGCGCATGGCGCAGCACGATGCGGCGCAGCGGCAGTCCCTTGGCGCGCGCGGTGCGGATGAAGTTGGAGTGCATCACCTCAATCATCGAGCCGCGGGTAATACGCGCGATGCTGGCGATATAGGCCAGCGACAGCGCTACCATCGGCAGCACCATATAGCGCAGCTGCCCGCCGTTCCAGCCGCCGCCGGGTAGCCATTTCAGCGTGATGGCGAAGAGCAGCACCAGCAGCGGCGCCACCACAAAACTGGGTATCACTACGCCGGTCATGGCGACCCCCATCACCGCATAATCCCACAGGCTGTTCTGTTTCAGCGCGGCGATAACGCCCGCCGTTACGCCGAGGATCACCGCCAGCACAAACGCCGCCAGGCCGAGTTTCGCCGATACCGGAAACGCATGGGAGACCAGATAGTTAACCGTATAGTCTTTATATTTAAACGACGGGCCAAAATCGCCGTGCGCCAGCTGGATCAGGTAATCCAGATACTGTTTGCCGATGGGATCGTTCAGATGATACTTCGCTTCGATGTTCGCCATCACTTCCGGCGCCAGCGTGCGCTCTCCGGTAAAAGGACTGCCGGGCGCGAGGCGCATCATAAAGAAGGAGATAGTGATCAGTACGAAAAGCGTGGGAATCGCTTCGAGCAGTCGACGCAGGATAAATTTTAACATTGCCGTACCTACCAGGCTTATTGCTTCACAAAGCGTACAAAGTACATAAAGGCGGCGCACAGCGCGCCGCCCTTGCCGATAGCCTGTTTGCTATTAGTGTTTGATAATATAAAAGTTCTTATCGAGCGTTTTATCCAGCGGATCTTTACCGGTGTAGCCGCCAACGTAAGGTTTCACCAGGCGCGCGTTCACGTAGTAGTAGACCGGCACGATGGTGCTGTCCTTATCCATGATCTGCTCCGCTTTGGCATAATCCGCCGCGCGCGCCTTATCGTCTGCCGCCTTGATCGCATCGTGGATCACTTTATCGAACTCCGCGCTCTTATAGTGCGCGGTGTTGCTGCTGCTGTCAGAGAGCATGGTGTTCAGGAACGACGTCGGTTCGTTATAGTCAGCGCACCAGGCGGCGCGCGCGACGTCAAAGTTGCCCTGATGACGCGTGTCCAGGAAGGTTTTCCACTCCTGGTTTTCCAGCTTGATGTTAACACCGATATTTTTCTTCCAGATCGACGAAGCGGCGATCGCCAGCTTCTTATGCAGATCGGAAGTGTTATACAGCAGATTGAAGGTCAGCGGTTTGTCGGCGCTGTAGCCCGCTTCGGCCAGCAGTTTTTTCGCCTCTTCGTTACGCTTGTCCTGCGACCACTTGAACCAGTCTGGCGGCAGGATATCCATACCGTCGGTGGCCGGCGGCGTATAGCTATAGGCCGGCAGCTGACCCTGCGCCAGCACTTTGTTCACCATAATGTCGCGGTCCAGACCCAGCTTGAGCGCGGCGCGCACGCGCGGATCGGTAAACGGCGCTTTCTGGTTGTTGATTTCGTAGTAGTAGGTGCAGAGATAAGGATCGACGTGCAGTTCTTTCGGATTTTCGCGCTGCAGCTTTTTGAACAGCTCGATCGGCATGTTGTTATAGGTCATGTCGCTGCCGTTTTCTGAGAAGTAGCGGTTAACATCGCTGACTTCAGAGTTAATCGGCAGGAAGGTGACCTTGTTCAGCACGGTATGCTCGTTATCCCAGTACTGGGGGTTGCGCACCAGCGTAATACGCTCGTTAATAACGTGGGCTTCCAGCTTGAATGCGCCGTTGCCGACCCAGTTCTGCGGCTGCGTCCACTGATCGCCAAATTTTTCAATCGCCGGCTTATAGACCGGCGACATCACGGAGTTGATCAGCAGCTTGTTAAAATAGGGAACCGGCTCGCTCAGCGTTACTTCCAGCGTATGGTCATCAATGGCTTTTACACCCAGCTCTGAAGTCGGTTTTTTACCGGCAATAATCTCATCGACATTCAGGATATGGCCATACTGCGGATAGCTGGCGTAAGGAGAGGCGGTCTTGGGATCAACCAGGCGCTGCCAGCTGTAGACAAAGTCCTGCGCGGTCACCGGCTCGCCGTTTGACCATTTGGCATTTTTGCGTAAGTGGAAAGTCCACACTTTAAAATCTTTGTTTTCGTAACTTTCCGCGACGCCCGGCACCGGGTGGCCATCGCTGTCGCTAACCAGCAGCCCCTCATAGAGGTCGCGCGCGACGTTGTCTTCCGGCACGCCTTCAATTTTGTGCGGGTCCAGCGACTGCACTTCATCGCCGTTGCCGCGCACCAGCTCCTGTTTCGCCGCCAGTTCGACGCCTGCCGGAACGTTTGCCGCCAATGCATTCCCTGCCAGTACGCCCATCGCTGCCAGCACGCCGGCGGCAATCAGACTTTTTTTCGTGATGTTGTTCATTATTACACTCCAGTTTTTATCTTCACCGATACGGCAAGCCGTATCGGCGTCCCCCGTTAGCGGGTTCCTCATTGTGGCTGAGGATAGTGGTTTGCCCCGAAAGGCTTCTGCACCGCGCAGGCTTCCTGACTTATGCTGTCGGGTCAGCCTCAGTGCTTTTTAATGAAGTAATATTTCAGATCGGTCATATCGAGCGGATCTTTACCGGTAAAGCCGCCTGTCCAGGGTTTCACCAGCCGCACGCTGACGCGGTAATAAACTGGCACAATCGCCGAGTCTTTGTCGAGCTGCGCTTCTGCCTGCTGGTAGAGCGCGGCGCGCGCCGATTCGCTGCTGGCGGATAAGGTTTGCGCCAGCAGGCGGTCATAGGTCTCGCTGTGATAAAACGCCGTATTGATTGAGGCGTTGCCGATCAGCATATTCAGGAAGGTCGACGGCTCGTTGTAGTCGGCGCACCAGGTGGCGCGTACCACGTCGTACTGCGCCTGATGCCGGGTTTCCAGCAGGGTTTTCCACTCCTGATTTTGCAGGCTGACCTGCGCGCCAAGGTTCTTTTGCCACATCGAGGCGGCGGCGATCGCCTGCTTTTTGTTTTGATCTGAGGTGTTATAGAGCAGCGTAAAGCGCAGCGGACGCTGGGCGCTATAGCCCGCCTCGGCCAGCAGCTTCTTCGCGGCCGCATTGCGCTCCGCCTGACTCCAGGTAAACCAGGCCGGCGGCGTCAGCGTCACGCCCGCCGTCGCTGGCGGCGTCAGGCTGTAAGCCGGGATCTGGCCCTGCCCCATGATTTTCTGCGTGATGATATCGCGATCCAGCGTCAGCTTGATGGCGGTACGGACGCGCACGTCGTTAAACGGCGGTTTTTTATTATTGATCTCGTAGTAGAAGGTGCAGAGCAGCGGGCTGACCTTCACCTGCTCGCCCAGTTCGCCCTGCAGCTTGCGGAACAGCTCGGGCGGCACCACGCTGTTGGTCATATCGGTATTGCCGCTGCGATAGCGGTTGACATCGTTATGGTCCGACTCGATCGGCAGAAAAGTGCCCTGCTCAATTACCGTGTGGGCATTATCCCAGTAGGCGGGATTGCGCTTCAGCACCAGCTTCTCGTTGATCACCCACTCGCTCAGCAGATAGGCGCCGTTGCCGACATAGTGCTCGGGACGAGTCCAGGCGTCGCCCCACTTCTCTACCGCCGCCGCGTTAACCGGCGACAGCGCGGTGTTGGCCAGCATGGAGATAAAATAGGGCACGGGTTCGCTCAGGGTGACCTGCAAATGACGATCGTCCAGGGCGCTGATGCCGAGGCGTTCCGGCGCCGCTTTTCCGGCCATAATATCGTCGATATTGCTGAGGTGCGCCGCCTGCAGATAGCTGGCATAGGGCGAGGCGGTTTTGGGATCGGCCAGACGTCGCCAGCTGTAAACGAAATCGTGCGCGGTAACCGGCGCGCCGTTGCTCCATTTCGCGCTGTCGCGCAGGGTGAAGGTCCAGACCTTTCCGCCCTGGTTTTGCCACGACTGCGCTACGCCCGGCACGATAGCGCCGGTGTTGTCGGTGGTGACCAGCCCTTCCAGCAGATTAGAGATAATGCGCGATTCCGGCACGCCCTCTGTCTTTTGCGGATCGAGCGAAGAAACCTCCGTGCCGTTATTGATCACGATATTTTGCGTGGCGGCGAGTTCAGTGCCGGGAGGAACAGTAGCGGCGTGCGCAGCTCCAGAGAGTATCATCAAGCTAAGTGCCAGCGGCGTAATCTTCCATTTCATCAAAAAAGTTAACCCTTCTTCATAAGCCCTTTAGCTCATAAGCAAGAAGCGTTCTCACTTTGAGACCAAATGAAAAACTATTGCGCCGAAAATTAGCAGAACGCCGCCTCTGCCGACAAAGTAAAAATAACAAAAATGTTACCTGATTCTCTTTTATCACGTCCCCACGCAGGAGGATAGCGTTAATTTCCGCGAGAAAATAACAATTATCATGCTGTTTATACAAGAGTTTACCTGTTTTCCCGCGTTTTCACCCGTGCTAACCGTTTCATACACCCTTAACTACGCAACCCTTCTGTTTTTTTCTTTATTGTGAATACAAAAAACAGATAACTGCAGCTTTCGTGCCAGTTTATGATGTCGTTTCAGTGAGAGCTGGAGTTTTATGATGTGAAAATAGTCACAGTCGGGAAAGATGGCGCCTGCCAGGACTAGCGAGGTAGTAATTTGCTTAATAATTTTTGCCGCAGATTAAGCGGCAAGAATAATTGCATCATAGCGGTGCAACGCGATGTGCAATTGCACCATTAAAATGCACTACCGGGTTTGCGCTGGAAATTAAGCTGGCTTAATTCAACAGGCCAGGAAATAGCGCCTTAATGCCGGTAACCACAAACTCAATGCCGAGCGCCATTAGCAGCAGGCCCATAATACGCGTAATCACGTTAATGCCGGTCTGGCCAAGCACGCGCACCATCAGCGGCGCGGCGCGAAACAGTAGCCAGCAGCAGAAGGCGAAGAGCGCAATGGCGAGGCTAAAGCCCAGCAGGTTTTGCCAGCTATGGTAGCGGGTACTCCAGACAATAGTCGAACTGATCGCGCCGGGTCCAGCCATCAGCGGCAGCGCGAGCGGCACTACGCCAATGCTCTCGCGGATGGCGGTTTCCGACTTCTCCTGCTTGTTCTGTTTATCTTCCCCCAGCTTGCCGCTGATCATCGACATAGCGATGGTGACCACCAGAATGCCGCCCGCAATGCGGAAGGAGTCAATGGAGATGCCGAAAATATGCAGGATGGCGTCGCCCAGAAACAGCGAGGTCCAGAGAATAATAGCGACTGCCAGATTGGCGGTCAGATTGGTTTTGTTACGCTCGGCCGCCGCCTGATAGCTGGTCATGCTAATAAATACAGGAATAATGCCGACTGGATTCACCAGCGCGAACAGGCCAACAAAGAATTTGATATAGCCCGAAAGATCAAGCAACGCAGGGTTCACGGTTCGCTCCGATGAGGGAAAAGAAATCGCGCCTAATTTACGCAAAAACCGTCCGGTTAACCAGTCGGCGCAACAGAAAATTCTGCTGAGTCAGGTCAGGTCTGAGAGTGGCTTACGCCAGCTTGAGGCATAAAGAAAAAACCATAGCGTGCGGCGTCGCCTGCTTTGCAGACTTTAGCAAAAATGGCTGCTGAAAGGTGTCAGCTTGGGCTTAAATTGACCTAAATCAATATTCACCTACCCCATTCCAGGTAATCTTTTCCCATAGAAAGTGATTAGCAAGGTTGTCCAACCCGTGCGAAAACTCTTTCAGTAAGCCAACGAAAATTCTGGCTTTTTGGCTTAGGCCAAAATATTAGCGCAGCATGGCTATAATCAGGACTCCGGGCAGGTTTACTAACAGAGTTTAACTTCCTTCAGGAGAGCACCATGGCCGTTACTAATGTCGCTGAACTTAACGCACTGGTAGAACGCGTAAAACAAGCACAGCGTGAATACGCCAACTTTACTCAAGAACAGGTTGACGCCATCTTCCGCGCTGCCGCCCTTGCCGCCGCTGACGCCCGTATTCCTCTCGCCAAAATGGCGGTCGCCGAATCCGGCATGGGTATTGTCGAAGACAAAGTGATCAAAAACCATTTTGCGTCAGAATATATCTATAACGCTTATAAAGACGAGAAGACCTGCGGCGTGCTGGATACCGACGATACGTTCGGCACCATCACTATCGCAGAGCCAATCGGCCTGATTTGCGGTATTGTTCCCACCACAAACCCAACCTCAACGGCGATTTTCAAAGCGCTGATTAGCCTGAAAACGCGTAACGGCATTATCTTCTCGCCGCACCCACGCGCTAAAGAAGCCACCAATAAAGCCGCGGACATCGTGCTGCAGGCGGCTATCGCCGCCGGCGCGCCGAAAGATATTATCGGCTGGATCGATGCGCCGTCGGTTGAGCTCTCTAATCAGCTGATGCACCATCCGGACATTAACCTGATCCTGGCAACCGGCGGTCCGGGCATGGTGAAAGCCGCCTACAGCTCCGGTAAACCGGCCATCGGCGTCGGCGCGGGCAACACGCCGGTGGTGATTGACGAAACGGCCGATATTAAACGCGCCGTTGCCTCTATCCTGATGTCCAAAACCTTCGACAACGGTGTTATCTGCGCCTCTGAACAGTCAGTTATCGTGGTTGATTCCGTTTATGACGCGGTGCGCGAACGCTTCGCCAGCCACGGCGGCTACCTGCTGCAGGGCGAGGAGCTGAAAGCCGTACAGAATGTGATTTTGAAAAACGGCGCCCTCAATGCGGCGATTGTTGGCCAGCCTGCGCATAAAATCGCCGAGCTGGCGGGCATTAGCGTGCCGAGCAGCACCAAAATTCTGATTGGCGAAGTGAAGCTGGTGGATGAGTCTGAACCTTTCGCCCATGAAAAACTTTCGCCGACGCTGGCGATGTATCGCGCCAGCGATTTCGAAGACGCCGTAGCGAAAGCGGAAAAACTGGTGGCGATGGGCGGTATCGGCCACACCTCCTGCCTCTATACCGATCAGGACAACCAGAAAGCGCGCGTGAACTTCTTCGGCGACCGTATGAAAACCGCGCGTATTCTGATCAATACGCCGGCTTCTCAGGGCGGTATCGGTGACCTCTATAACTTCAAGCTGGCGCCCTCTCTGACGCTGGGCTGCGGCTCCTGGGGCGGTAACTCCATTTCTGAAAACGTGGGACCGAAACACCTGATCAATAAGAAAACCGTGGCTAAGCGAGCAGAAAACATGTTGTGGCATAAACTTCCGAAATCCATCTACTTTCGCCGCGGCTCGCTGCCGATTGCGCTGGAAGAGGTGGCTGCCGACGGTGCGAAACGCGCCTTTATCGTCACCGACCGCTTCCTGTTCAACAACGGCTACGCCGATCAGGTGACGAGCGTGCTGAAATCGCACGGTATCGAAACTGAAGTGTTCTTTGAGGTTGAGGCCGATCCGACGCTGAGCATCGTGCGTAAAGGCGCCGAGCAGATGAACAGCTTTAAACCTGACGTGATTATCGCGCTGGGCGGCGGCTCCCCGATGGATGCCGCGAAAATTATGTGGGTGATGTATGAACATCCAGAAACCCACTTTGAAGAGCTGGCGCTGCGCTTTATGGATATCCGCAAACGTATCTATAAATTCCCGAAAATGGGCGTGAAGGCGCGCATGATCGCCATCACGACAACGTCAGGTACCGGTTCGGAAGTGACGCCGTTTGCCGTCGTAACGGACGACGCGACCGGTCAGAAATATCCGCTGGCGGACTACGCCCTGACGCCAGATATGGCAATTGTCGACGCTAACCTGGTCATGGAGATGCCGCGCTCGCTCTGCGCCTTCGGCGGTCTTGATGCGGTCACGCATGCGCTGGAAGCCTACGTATCGGTGCTGGCTAACGAATACTCCGACGGCCAGGCGCTGCAGGCGCTGAAACTGCTGAAAGAAAACCTGCCGGCAAGCTATCAGGAAGGCGCGAAAAACCCGGTTGCGCGTGAACGCGTGCACAACGCCGCCACTATCGCCGGTATCGCCTTCGCGAACGCCTTCCTTGGCGTCTGCCACTCTATGGCGCACAAGCTGGGTTCTGAGTTCCATATCCCGCACGGCCTGGCGAACGCCCTGCTGATTTGCAACGTTATCCGCTATAACGCTAACGATAACCCAACCAAACAGACGGCGTTCAGCCAGTACGATCGTCCGCAGGCGCGTCGTCGCTACGCAGAAATCGCCGACCACTTGGGTCTGGCGGCGCCTGGCGACCGCACCGCGCAGAAAATCGAGAAGCTGCTGGCGTGGCTGGATGAGATGAAAACCCAGCTGGGTATTCCAACCTCTATCCGCGAAGCGGGCGTGCAGGAGGCAGACTTCCTGGCGAAAGTCGACAAGCTGGCCGAAGACGCTTTTGACGACCAGTGCACCGGCGCTAACCCGCGCTATCCGCTGATTGCCGAACTGAAACAGATTATGATGGATACCTTCTACGGCCGCGAATACGCCGAGCCCTTCACCGATGCGGTACAGGCTCAGGCCGCACAGCCGGTAAAACAGGAGAAAGCTGAGAAGAAAGCGAAAAAAGCCTGATAACCCGCAGTAAGAAAAAACCCGCTTCGGCGGGTTTTTTTATGGCTGCCTGAAACGGCTTCAGGCGGGCTTCTGCTCACCGTAGATAGCCGCCAGCGATCCCTGCTCTATTGCCTGCTTGTAGTGCTTGCGGCAGACCGAGATATAACGCTCGTTGCCGCCTATTACCACCTGCTCGCCTTCGCTAAACGGATGGCCCTCAGCGTCGAGCCGCAATACCATGCCCGCCTTGCGTCCGCAGTGACAGACGGTTTTTAGTTCAACGAGCTTATCGGCCCAGGCAAGCAAATACTGGCTGCCGCCAAAGAGTTCGCCGCGAAAGTCGGTGCGCAACCCGTAGCAGAGAACCGGTATATCCATGTTGTCCACCACGTCGGAGAGCGCCTTAACCTGATCGCGGGTTAAAAACTGGCATTCGTCCACCAGAACGCAGTGCACCGGCTGACGCGCATGCTCCGCCGCAATTTCCGCATCCAGCTGCGTTTGTGCGTTAAACAGCGCCGCTGGAGAAGAAAGGCCGATACGGGAGCTGACCTTACCCATGCCGAAGCGATCGTCAATTTCAGCGGTATAGACTAGCGTTCTCATACCACGTTCCTGATAATTGTAAGACGACTGCAAAAGCGCGGTGGATTTCCCTGCATTCATTGCGGAATAATAGAAATAGAGCTGAGCCATTAGCGAGGTTTCTCAAAGCATTGCGAACGGAATGGGCGGAATTCTATCACACATAAACGCTAATTATGGCAGTGATTATTTCATGCAGGCTGTTTATAACTTCGCCATTGCGCGGAAAAAAGCGCTTCGTCTTTACTGTTTTTTTTGATTTTCCGTAGCGGACCTTTATTGTAGAGCGGCACGCTTCGGCGCTTATTCAGGCATCGCACCAGTCTGAAAGCCCAGCGCTCTTTAACGCTGCAGATTTTCATAAGGTGCCAACGTGCGAATATCAACCGCCTTATCGTTTCTTTTGATTAAAACTGAAAGGTAAATTTAATTATCATTCTTTACCGTTCTCTTTATTTTGCTATTGCAGTAATTTTTCGCCGCCACTATTATTAGCTGGCAGAACACCTCTTCATTAATATATTCAGAGATCAGGACAATGAGCGAAGCACTAAAAATTCTTAATAATATCCGTACATTACGAGCGCAGGCTCGCGAGTGTTCACTGGAAACGCTGGAAGAAATGCTGGAAAAACTTGAGGTCGTGGTTAATGAACGCCGCGAAGAAGAGACCCATGCTAAAGCGGAAAGTGAAGAACGCACGCGCAAACTTGAGCAATACAGAGAAATGCTGCTGGCTGATGGCATCGATCCCAATGAGCTGTTAAGCACAATTGCTGAAACTAAAGCGCCAGGTAAAACAAAACGCGCCGCACGTCCGGCTAAATATCAGTATGTTGATGAAAATGGCGAAACCCGCACCTGGACCGGTCAGGGTCGCACGCCAGCGGTAATCAAAAAAGCGATCGAAGAAGAAGGTAAACAGCTGGACAGCTTTCTGCTCTAATAACCGATAGTGCTTCTGTCATTTGGGCCACACTGGTTGTGTGACCCCAGTTAATCAGGGAAAGGAAGCGTAATGCTTCCTTTTTTATCAGACCTTGTAAAATTCACGATACCAGCTGACAAAGCGCTCTACGCCCTCTTCCACGCTGGTCTGCGGCTTAAAGCCAATCGCCTGGTATAGCGCTTCAGTATCCGCACTGGTTTCCAGCACGTCGCCGGGCTGCATCGGCAGCAGATTTTTTTTTGCCGTCACGCCCAGCGCTTTTTCAATCGCTTCGATATATTTAATCAGGCTCGTGGGCTGGCTATTACCAATGTTATAAACGCGATAAGGTGCGGAGCTGGTAGCAGGCGAGCCGGTTTCCACCGTCCAGCTCTCATCCTGCTGCGGAATAACATCCTGCAAACGCACAATGGCTTCGGCAATATCATCGATATAGGTAAAGTCGCGTTTCATCTCGCCGCGGTTATAAACGTCGATAGCTTCGCCGGCGATCATCGCGCGGGTAAATTTAAACAGCGCCATATCCGGCCGGCCCCACGGACCATATACGGTGAAAAAACGCAGGCCGGTAGTTGGCAGCTGGTAAAGATGCGAATAGGTATGGGACATCAGCTCATTGGCTTTTTTCGTCGCGGCGTAAAGCGAAACCGGATGATCAACGCTGTCATCGGTTGAAAAAGGCATTTTACGGTTTAGTCCGTAAACAGAACTGGAGGATGCGTAAAGCAGATGTTCGATTTTATGATGACGACAGCCTTCCAGAATATTTAAATGACCAATCAGGTTGGCGTCAGCATAGGCATGGGGATTTTCGATAGAATAACGCACGCCCGCCTGCGCGCCCAGATGAATGACGCGTTGAAACGCGTGCTGTTCGAATAACGAGGCCATGGCCGTGCGATCCGCCAGCTCCATTTTAATAAATTTGAAGCCAGGGTGCTGTGCGATTAAATCAAGGCGAGACTGTTTCAGGGCGACATCATAATAGTCATTAAGATTATCGATGCCGACAATCTGGTGACCGGCGGCCAGCAAGCGTTGAGTGACGTGAAATCCAATAAAGCCTGCGGCGCCGGTGACCAGAATGTTCATACTTCCCTCGTTAATTACGCAATTTGAATAGACGCTCCGCGGCCGATTGCATAATAAACGAAACCGCGTTTGCTGATACGCTCTGGATCATACAGGTTGCGACCATCAAAAATCACGGGTTCTTTAAGGGAATTTTTAATAACGTCGAAGTCCGGCGCGCGGAAGTTCTGCCACTCGGTACAGATAACCAGGCCATCCGCGCCCTGCAGCGCCGCCTCTTTGGTGCCCATCAGCTTCAGATCGCTGCGGTGACCGTAGATGCGCTGCGCCTCATCCATTGCTTCTGGATCGAACGCCTGAACGCTTGCGCCCGCTTCCCACAGCGACTCCATCAGCACGCGGCTGGAAGCTTCACGCATATCGTCGGTGTTCGGCTTAAACGACAGTCCCCAGACGGCGAAGGTTTTACCGCTCAGATCGTCGCCGAAGTGGCGTTTGATAAAGGCGGGCAGCTTGGTTTTCTGGCTGTCATTGACGTCTTCTACCGCCTGCAGCAGGCGCGGCTTATAGCCAATCGACTCTGCCGTACGGATTAGCGCCTGTACGTCTTTCGGGAAGCAGGAACCGCCGTAGCCGCAGCCGGGATAGATGAAGTGGTAGCCGATACGTGAATCAGAACCGATGCCCTGACGCACTTTCTCGACGTCCGCGCCCAGACGCTCGGCGAGGTTGGAGATCTCGTTCATGAAGCTGATTTTGGTCGCCAGCATGCAGTTCGCTGCATATTTGGTCAGCTCCGCGCTGCGGATATCCATGACGATCATACGATCGTGGTTGCGGTTGAACGGCTCATAGAGTTCGCGCAACAGCTCTTCGACTTCCTCGTTATCCGTACCCACCACGATACGCTCAGGACGCATGCAGTCGTTAACGGCTGCGCCTTCCTTGAGAAACTCAGGGTTGGATACCACATCAAACGTCAGGCTAACGCCGCGATCGCGCAGGGTTTCTTCCATTACGCGACGCACTTTATCCGCTGTTCCGACGGGAACCGTGGATTTATCAAGCACAACCTTGTGATCCTTCATGTGCTGCGCAATGGTACGAGCAACGGCGGTCACATATTTAAGGTCAGCCGAACCGTCCTCATCCGGCGGCGTGCCCACGGCGATAAACTGCATTACGCCGTGATTGACGCCCTCTTCCGCATCTGTGCTGAACTTGAGGCGACCGGCCTCATAGTTCGACATAACCAGCGGCGTTAGGCCGGGTTCAAAAATGGGGATGATGCCTTTCTTCAGGTTTTCGACTTTTTTTGCGTCGACATCAATGCAGAGAACGTCATGTCCGACTTCGGCCAACACCGCAGCCTGAACCAGACCGACATAGCCGATACCAAATACAGTGACTTTCATCGAGTTATCCTGTGTTTATGAATTACTTTTTATTGCCAACTGCGCTATCGAGCCACTGAGTAAAATCTTTGCCCAGTACTGGATGGCGAACACCGTACTCAACGAATGCCTGCATATAACCGAGTTTGTTACCGCAGTCATGGCTTACGCCTTTCAGGTGGTAAGCTTCTACCGTCTCTTTCTCCATCAGCATGGCGATAGAGTCGGTCAGCTGCACTTCGCCGCCTGCGCCCGGAGGGGTTTTCGCCAGCAGAGGCCAGATGTCCGCAGAGAGCACGTAACGGCCAACCACCGCGAGGTTAGACGGCGCTTCGTCAGCTTTCGGCTTCTCAACCACGCCCACCATCGGCGCGCTGTCGCCCGGCTGCAGTTCTGCGCCCTGGCAGTCAACTACGCCGTAAGCAGTTACGTCAGCAACCGGCTCAACCATAATCTGGCTGTGGCCTGACTCGTCGAAACGGCTCAGCATTTCCGCCAGGTTATCTTTGGTCGGATTGGATTCGTATTCGTCGATAATTACGTCCGGCAGGATCACCGCAACCGGCTCGTCGCCAATCAGCGGATGCGCGCACATTACGGCGTGGCCCAGGCCTTTAGCGATGCCCTGACGCACCTGCATGATGGTCACGTGCGGCGGACAGATAGACTGGATTTCATCCAGCAGCTGACGCTTAACGCGTTTTTCCAGCATCGCTTCCAGCTCAAAGCTGGTATCGAAGTGGTTTTCAATGGAGTTTTTAGAAGAGTGCGTAACCAGCACAATTTCGTTAATTCCTGCTGCGATGCACTCGTTAACGACATACTGAATTAACGGCTTATCGACCAGCGGTAACATTTCTTTTGGAATCGCTTTTGTCGCAGGGAGCATACGGGTGCCCAAACCTGCTACAGGGATTACCGCTTTTTTTACTTTGGACTTATAGGCAGACATCAAGATACCTCTCTTATAGGCCGTTCAAGTTAATACTTGATATGTCGGTTGAAATTCGGGAATGAGTATATCAGTTACCATCGAACGGATTTATCCTGGAAGGCGTCAATCCGCAGAATTTAAGACTATTACCCAAGTGTAAAGCTAACCTGTGGACCTGTCTTCAGGCCCCGACGAAATTAAATCTTCTCGCCTACTCATCAGCCGATAACATCAGGCGGATCCTGCCTCCAGCGCCCCAGACGTTGCACTGCCAGCTGTCGGCGCGCTGGCTGATTTGGTTAAGATGAGTGCTTCCCATAGTGCCAAGGGGAACGCCGTTGCTGAGTTGAATTTGGTGGGCGTGAACGTGAAGCGTGGCGTTTAATCCAGCAGAAACCAAAATCAGGTTTTGATAGGGACGATGATAATAGCCGACCAGCAGCGGAAACTGCCCGCTAAGATTGGCCTGACGCAACAGTAAATTGACCTGCCGCAGCAGGCCGTTTAGCTCCGGCAGCCGCTGTTTTTGGCCAGAAAGCTGCTCCTGCAGCAGGCCGTTGAACAAGGCGCGCAGCAGCAGCGCCGCCAGCACGCCGTTGTCGCCGGCGCGCGTGACGTCAAGGCAGTAGAACGCAAGATCGTTGTCGGAAAGCGCCGCGATATCCAGCACCAGCCCCGGCTGTTCGGCCATGGTAAGCTGGCGGTAGTTGACGCGGCAGTTTGCTACCGTCTGCTGCACCGGCGGCTGAAGCTGCTTAAGCAGTTTGGCCGCTGCGGCGGGATCGCGCACCAGCGCGTCCCAGTCCTGAAACAGCTGCTCATCCTCCTCCACCTTGGAGGTAAACATCGAAGGATAGAGGCATTCAAAGACCGCTTCGCGGAAGCGCTCGAAATTTTTCAGTGGTTTAAGCAGCACGTCCTGCACGCCAAGGCGCAGCACATGGGCGATATCCGCCATATTTTCCGTCGCCGAGATAATCAAAATCGGCACGCTGTTGCCGCGCGTGCGGATATGCTCGACAAACTGAATGCCGTTCATACGCGGCATTTCCAGATCGCAGATCACCAAATCCACGTCGTGCTGCTGCAGATGGCTAATGCCATCAATGCCGTCGCCGGCTTCAAACGTGCTGGCGCCGAGCGCCAGCAAGAAGTTGTTTACCAGAGAACGGAAAACGACCTCATCTTCGACAATGAGTATCTTTTTGCCGATTAGTGGTTTCTCCATTCTTTCCCCCTGCGTACCAGATCGATCAATAGTGGTTCATAAAACGCAGTTGCGCCTTTCAGAATTAGCCGAAGTAACACCTGTGAATGAACAACCTGATTATCTGTTTCGCACCAGCGGTAATAGTTCATCCATTTTTTTCTCAACGGCGGCCTTGCCTGCCTCGATCGCCTCTTCTGCACGGTGAAAGTCCAGCGTTGATATCTGCGGACAAAACGGCTGAATCAGCACATCGGGAGGATCGCCTGCCATACGGTTACGCTTCAGGCGATTTTCCAGCACCTGGATGGACGTCGACATAATCTCCATCGCACCCGGCGTTTGTGTGGTGCGGCGATGGGTAAACCCCACCAGCCGCTGACGTATTTTTTTGCCCCAGCTCAGGGCCGCGGCCGAAACCGCTTCGTCACCGTTCTGTGGCGTGACGGACAGCAGATCCTGCTGCATCAGGTGTGCATCATGCTGGAGATCGACAGCGATAACGATGTCTGCCCCCAGGGCCCGCGTAAGCGAAACGGGTACGGGATTCACAACCGCCCCGTCAACCAGCCAGTAACCATTGTAGCCGACGGGCGGCAATAAGCCTGGCATACTACAGGATGCGCGCACGGCCCGATGCAGATCGCCTTCAGTCAGCCATAACTCCCGACCGGTGCTGAGATTGGTCGCCACCACGCCAAACGGCTTGCCGCAGTCCTCCAGGCTATCTTGCCTGATTAGCTGGCGCACGTGATTGAAGACGCGCTCGCCGCGCAGCAAACCGCCGCGCTGCCAGGAAAGATCCATCAGGCGAATCACATCCCAGTAGCGAAAGGCGCTGACCCACTTTTCCATCTGCGGCAGGCGGTCGTTGACATAAGCCGCGCCGACCAGCGCGCCGACGGAACAGCCCGCTACCACGTCAATCTCGACGCCTGCTCGCGTCAGTGCGTTAATAACGCCGATATGCGCCCATCCCTTGGCTGCGCCTGAGCCTAACGCCAGTCCAATTTTAACCTTTCTCATTTCCCCTCTTGGCTACGACTGTGCATAGCTTCACTACGTCAGGTCGGCTACCATATGGCGTTATCCTCATTTATCGCTCACAGGAGTTATTGTGTCTGAACCCTGTCCTTGCTGCAGCGGCAAGCAGTATAGCGTATGTTGCGCCCCCTTTGTGTCAGGCGAACAGCTGCCTGAATCAGCTGAGCAGTTAATGCGCTCGCGCTACACCGCCTATGCCATGCAAAACAGCGACTGGCTGGTCGCCAGCTGGCATCCCGCCAGGCGTCAACCCGATATGGCGCAGCGATTATCCGAAAGTTTTGCCGGCACCGAGTGGCTAAGTCTGAATGTAACCTGTTGTAATCATGGAAGCCACGATAATGAAGCTTTCGTCACTTTTTTTGCGCGTTATCGCGAAAATTCTCAGATAAGCGCAATCCATGAGCGTTCTCGCTTTCTTCGCGAGGATCATCGCTGGTACTATGTTGACGGAACGACGCCCGCCGTAGGGCGCAACGATCGCTGTCCATGTGGCTCCGAGAAAAAATACAAGAAGTGTTGCGGCTGAACAGCATACGGCCCAACGGTTTTACCCAATCGCTTTGACAGGACTCTGATCGAGATGCAAGCGCAAACACTGCAACGAAAGGTTTTACGTACCATTTGCCCTGACGCGAAAGGTCTGATCGCTAAAATCACCAATATTTGCTACAAGCACGAGCTGAATATCGTGCAAAACAATGAATTTGTTGATCATCGTACCGGGCGCTTTTTTATGCGCACCGAACTTGAGGGCATTTTCAACGACAACACGCTGCTGGCGGATTTAGACAGCGCGCTGCCAACAGGATCGACGCGCGAGCTCAACAGCGCTGGTCGTCGTCGCGTGGTGGTGCTGGTCACCAAAGAGGCGCACTGCCTGGGCGATCTGCTAATGAAAAGCGCATTCGGCGGGCTGGATATGGAGATCGCCGCGGTTATCGGCAACCATGACACCCTTCGTTCGCTGGTTGAGCGTTTCGATATTCCTTTTGTGCTGGTCAGCCATGAAGGACTGTCGCGCGAAGAGCACGACAACAATATGGCGAATGAGATCGATCGCTATCAGCCTGATTACGTGGTGCTGGCGAAATATATGCGCGTATTGACGCCGGCCTTTGTGCAGCGCTATCCAAATCAAATTATCAATATTCACCACTCGTTCCTGCCGGCGTTTATCGGCGCGCGTCCTTATCATCAAGCCTATGAGCGCGGCGTGAAGATCATCGGCGCAACGGCGCACTACGTGAATGACAATCTGGACGAAGGTCCGATCATCATGCAGGACGTGATTAACGTTGACCACAGCTATACGGCTGAAGAGATGATGCGCGCCGGACGCGACGTAGAAAAGAATGTTTTAAGCCGCGCGCTTTATAAGGTGTTGGGGCAGCGCGTATTTGTTTACGGCAACCGTACGATTATTCTTTAAGCGTACCGGGCGCTGAATTGTTTGTGAATTCAGCGCCGCGGGCAAAAAGTGGGCAAACGGTGCAAATTTTTAAGCTGGGCGCTTTACACGCTGACCGCATTTGATATGATGCGCCCCGCTTTAAGGCACAATGATTCAGGCCAGTGGTGGGATTCCCGAGCGGCCAAAGGGAGCAGACTGTAAATCTGCCGTCACAGACTTCGAAGGTTCGAATCCTTCTCCCACCACCATCTGAATCGTATCGTCGCCTTACCGGTCATTATCAGCATTTCCCAGGTGGGATTCCCGAGCGGCCAAAGGGAGCAGACTGTAAATCTGCCGTCACAGACTTCGAAGGTTCGAATCCTTCTCCCACCACCATCCTTGCATAGTCTTCCGTTATCAAAAGCACTCTTATGATTCTCCCGAAATTACGGGGAGAGGGATAAGAAGCTTCGACCGAAGGTTCGGGTCGAGCGCAGCGAGACAACGCGCACCGCGCGGCCCGCAGGGTGAGGCGCAAGGCGCCGAATAATCCTTCTCCCACCACCATCCTTGCATAGTCTTCCGTTATCAACGCACTCTTATGATTCTCCCGAAATGACGGGGAGAGGGATGAGAAGCTTCGACCGAAGGTTCGGGTCGAGCGCAGCGAGACAACGCGCGCCGCACGCATCCCCATGACTTTTTGCTGAAAAATCGCTACCATCCGGCGCAACATTCCCAGCACACTGGTCCACGCCATGAAATTTGTTTCATTCAACATCAACGGGTTGCGCGCCCGCCCCCACCAGCTTGAAGCGCTGGTCGAACAGCATCAGCCTGACGTTATCGGCCTGCAGGAAACCAAAGTCCATGACGATATGTTTCCGCTCGAAGAGGTGGCGAAGCTCGGCTACAACGTCTTTTATCACGGCCAGAAAGGCCACTACGGCGTGGCGCTGATGACCAAGGTGCAGCCCGTTTCGGTGCGTCGCGGCTTTCCCGGCGACGACGACGAAGCGCAGCGTCGTCTGATTATGGCGGAAATTCCAAGTCCGATAGGCGATATCACGGTTATCAACGGCTATTTCCCGCAGGGCGAAAGCCGCGACCATCCCACTAAGTTTCCGGCAAAAGAGAAGTTCTATCGCGATCTTCAGACCTGGCTGGAGCAGAACATGCAGGCGGATAAGCCGGTGCTGATTATGGGCGACATGAATATCAGCAGCACCGATCTTGATATCGGCATCGGTGAAGAGAGCCGCAAACGCTGGCTGCGCACCGGCAAATGCTCTTTCCTGCCGGAAGAGCGTGAATGGATGGATCGTCTGCTGCAGTGGGGGCTGGTGGATACCTTCCGCGAAAAAAATCCCGAGGTGAGCGACCGTTTCTCCTGGTTTGACTACCGCTCGAAGGGATTTGATGACAATCGCGGGCTGCGCATCGACCTGCTGCTGGCCAGCCAGCCGCTGGCCGCCCGCTGCGTGGATACCGGGATCGACTATGACATCCGCAGCATGGAAAAACCGTCCGACCATGCGCCGGTCTGGTCAACGTTTCAGTTCTGATGCGACGGCGTGGCATTGAGCCACGCCGCTTACCTCACGATTTTCCAGATCAGCGGATTGGTGCCGAGCACCTTTTCATTTCGCGCGCACTGCAGCAGCACCCCTTCCGATTTCACCACCGCGCCCTCGCTGTAGCTGCGGTTCTCGAAAACACAGCACTGCTGACAGGCTGGCGCGCTGTTCTGATTCTGCGTCCAGACCTCAGGCGGCATATCCACTACCACATCCGCATTGCCGCCCGCGCTGTATTCCTGCTGATGCCCGTGCGAGGGACTGGCGGCGGCACCACCGCTTAATAGCGCCGCGATAAAACATAACCCTGCGCAATAACGCATTACTCGCTCTCCTTCGTTTTTCGTTTCGCCGTCCGTTTAGGTTTAGGACGCTTCTTCTGCCCTGAAGCGGGCAGTCCGCGAAAAGCCATCGCGCTGGGCTGCTGGCGCGCCTGATGGATCAGCTCGGTCAGCGTGCCGACCAGCGGCTGCATAAACTCCTCGTAGCGGCACGCCTTTTCGCTGATGCGCGTCAGGGTCGACTCCCACTGCGCCGTCATATCGGGACGCGCCGCCAGTTCCGGCAGAGAGTGGATCAACGCTCGCCCCGCAGGCGTCGCGTTGATATAGCGCCCGTTTTTTACCAGGAACGCGCGGCGGAACAGCAGCTCGATAATCCCGGCGCGCGTGGCCTCCGTTCCTAAACCATCGGTCGCGCGCAGCACTTTCTTTAATTCTTTATCCTGCACAAAACGGGCGATGCCGGTCATGGCGGAGAGCAGCGTCGCATCGGTGAACGGACGCGGCGGCTGCGTCTGCTTCGCCAGCACCTCGCCCCGCTCGCACAGCAACTCGTCATCCTTCGCGACCACCGGCAGCGGCGTACCGTCGTTTTCTTCATCCCGTTCTTTGCTGCCAAGCAGCGCGCGCCAGCCCGCTTCGGCGAGAAAGCGCGCTTTAGCGACGAACTTGCCGCCCGCGATATCCAGCTCGATAACGCATTTGCGGAAAATGGCGTCGGGACAGAACTGCATCAAGTACTGACGTGCAATCAAGGCGTAAACGTTCTGCTCGTTCTCCGTCAGCCGCACCGCGCTGGCGCGCGCGGTAGGAATAATGGCGTGGTGGGCGTCGACCTTCTTGTCATCCCAGCAGCGGTTGCGGCGCTCGGCGCTAAAGTCGTCTGGCGGCGTCATGGCGCCCGCGTGGGCCTGAATCGCCTTCAGCACCGCATGGCGGCCGGCGAAATGCTCTTCCGGCAGATAGCGGCAGTCGGAACGCGGATAGGTGATCAGCTTATGGGTTTCATAGAGCTTCTGGCAGGTGTCCAGCACCGTTTGCGCGCTCAGCCCATAGCGCTTCGCCGCCTCGATCTGCAGACTGGAGAGCGAGAAAGGCAGCGGCGCGCCCTCACCTTCACGCTTATCGTCGTAGCGGGTGACCCGCGCAGGCTGGCCCGCGATGCGGGCCACCACGTGATCCGCCAGCGCGCGATGCAGCAGCCGTCCCTCTTCATCCTGCCAGGGTTCGCAGGCGTCGCTGGGCACCCAGCTGGCGATAAAGCGCTGCTGGTCCGGCGTGACGATATGGGCTTTGACTTCGAAATAATCTTTGGGGACGAAGTTTTCAATCTCTTCGTCGCGGCGTACCACCAGACCCAGCACCGGCGTCTGCACGCGGCCCACCGACAGCACGCCGTCATAGCCCGCGTTGCGCCCCAGCAGCGTCCAGGCGCGCGTCATATTGATGCCGTAAAGCCAGTCGGCGCGCGCGCGCGCCAGCGCCGAGACGCAGAGCGGAATAAATTCGCGGTTTTCGCGCAGGCGACTGACCGCGCGCTGCACCGCCTGCGGGTTCAGGTCGTTGATCAGGCAGCGCTGAACCCGGCTGCGTTTTTCTGGCGGCAGCTGCAGATAGTCGAGCACTTCGTCCACCAGCAGTTGACCTTCGCGATCGGGGTCGCCTGCATGCACCACTTCGCTGGCCTGCTTCAGCAGCTTTTCAATGACCTTCAGCTGCTTCGCCACCGAAGGACGCGGCTGCAGCTGCCATTTTTGCGGGATAATCGGCAGGTCGGCCAGCGACCAGCGCGCGTAGCGGCTGTCGTAGCTGTCCGGCTGCGCCTGCTCCAGCAGGTGACCCACGCACCAGGTGACGACCTGATCGTCGCCGCAGGCGATAAAGCCCTCACCGCGGCGATGGGGTTGAGGCAGTACATCGGCAATCGCGCGGCCAAGGCTCGGTTTTTCCGCAATAAACAAACGCATGAGTCAGCAACATCCTTTACTTCAGGGTATGAGGGCCATTTGGCTAACGCGACAGAGGCGCAGCGTTATCTTAGACGTTTCCTGATAAGGAGGTAAGCTCTGGCGGGCGACTTCTGGATCGGTCGCGCAGGATCCGCGCAACCCGCTACGCTGCACGGAAAGAGAGACGGCGTCGGCTAGAAATAGCTGACAAAAGGCGCGGTATCGGGATGAACCACGGTGGTGCTCGATTTTAGCTGCGGCGTGCCGAGGTAGAGGAAACCGACGATAGCGTCCTGTTCGCGGCAGTTAAAGGCGCTGCGCACGCGCGCGTTGTCGGTCCAGGGACCGCTGCGCCAGATGCCGTTGAAGCCCTGGGCCGCCGCCGCCATCTGCATCGCCATTACCGCGCAGCCCGCCGAAACCACCTGCTCCCAGCGCGGCACTTTGGGATGATCTTCGCAGTGGGCTATCGCAGTAATGATCATCGGCGCGCGAAACGGCGAGCGCGCCGCTTTATCTATCGCCTTTTCCTCCAGCTGCGCCTCGCGCGCCGCCTCTTCCAGTAGCGCGCTCAGCCGATCGCGCCCCTCCTTCTCGACGATAACGAAGCGCCACGGCTGCAGCGACTTATGATCCGGCGCGCGCATGCCGGCGCGGATGATGTTCTGCAGGCTTTCCCCAGCGGGCGCGGGTTCGGTCAGGCGCGACGCTGAGCGACGATTAATCAGTAATTCAAGTGCATCCATGATTTTCTCCTGATGTCATAACGCGTTGGCTAATCCTGGCACAGCCTGATCTTTTGTAACAGTCCGCCGCGATTTCCTGCTGACATTTTCCACGCCGCTCTTTAGGATGAGTGCGTCATGGAAGGCGGAGCCGCGCGGCGACCGCTTTCCGCTAGCGAAAATGGAGAGTCTGATGCGCACATTGTGGCGAATTATTGCCGGTCTGTTCCGATGGACATGGCGAGTGCTGAATTTTATCAGGGAGTTTGTTCTCAATCTGTTCCTGATCTTTTTGATTCTGGTCGGCGTCGGCATCTGGCTGCAGGTCAGCGGTTCCGGCAGCGGATCGACCCCGGTGCAGCAAGGCGCGTTGAAAGTCGATCTCACCGGCGTGCTGGTGGATAAGCCTTCGGTCAGCAACAAGCTGAGCAAACTCGGTCGTCAACTGCTGGGCGCCAGCAGCGATCGCCTGCAGGAGAACTCGCTGTTCGACGTGGTGGACGCCATTCGTCAGGCCAAAAGCGACAAAAATATCACCGGCATGGTGCTGGATCTGCGCGATTTCGCCGGCGGCGATCAGCCTTCTCTGCAATATGTCGGCAAAGCGCTGCGCGAATTCCGCGACAGCGGCAAGCCCATTTTTGCGCTGGGCGACAGCTATAGCCAGGCGCAGTACTATCTCGCCAGCTACGCCAGCAAAATCTATCTCTCGCCGCAGGGCACGGTCGATCTGCACGGTTTCGCCACCAACGGCCTCTACTACAAAACGCTGCTGGATAAGCTGAAGGTCAACTCCCACGTCTTCCGCGTCGGCACCTACAAATCGGCGGTCGAACCTTTTCTGCGCGACGACATGTCTCAGGCGGCGCGCGACGCCGACAGCCGCTGGGTCGGTCAGCTGTGGCAGAACTACCTGAATACCGTTGCGGGCAACCGTCAGATTACGCCGGATCAGCTCTTCCCGGGGGCGGCGGCGGTGATCGCCGGTCTTGAGGCGGTAAACGGCGATACCGCCAAATATGCGCTCAACAACAAGCTGGTTGACGTGCTGGACAGCCGCGCGGCGGCCGATCAGGAGCTGGTGAAAACCTTCGGCTGGGATAAAGCCAGCAACGACTATCACAGCGTCAGCATCTATGACTACAACGTGAAACAGCCGACCCAGCAGGACGGCAATATTGCGGTAGTGATGGCGAGCGGCGCGATTATGGACGGCGAAGAGACCCCCGGCAACGTCGGCGGCGACACCACTGCGGCGCAGATCCGCGATGCGCGTCTCGATCCTAAGATCAAGGCGATTATCCTGCGCGTCAACAGCCCTGGCGGCAGCGTGACGGCATCTGAAGCGATTCGTGAAGAGCTGGCGGCGGCGCATGCGGCCGGTAAGCCCGTCGTCGTCTCTATGGGCGGCATGGCGGCTTCAGGTGGCTACTGGATCTCGACGCCGGCGGACTACATCGTCGCCAGCCCGAGCACCCTGACCGGCTCTATCGGCATTTTCGGCGTCATCAACACGCTGGAAAATAGCCTCGACAGCATCGGCGTGCATACGGACGGCGTGGCCACCTCGCCGCTGGCGGACGTAGCCTCAACCAAGGCGCTGCCGACCGAAGTGCAGCAGCTGATGCAGCTGACGATTGAAAACGGCTATCGTAACTTCGTCGGTCTGGTCGCCGCTTCGCGCCATAAAACGCCGGAGCAAATCGACGCCATCGCCCAGGGGCACGTCTGGACCGGCAGCGACGCCAAAGCCAACGGCCTGGTCGATGCGCTGGGCGACTTTGACGATGCGGTGAAGAAAGCGGGTGAACTGGCGAAGGTGGCTAAGCCGCAGCTCACCTGGTATCAGGATCAGCCCGGCATGTTCGATATGCTGCTCAGCCAGGTGAATGCCTCGGTGCAGGCGGTGCTGCCGAGCACGCTTAAGGCCTTCCTGCCCGCGCCGATGCTGGACGTGATGAGCGCCATGAAACAGCAGCCCGGCCTGCTGAATAATCTCAACGATCCGCAAAATCGCTATGCGTTCTGTCTGAACTGCGGCGAAGTGCGATGAAGCTCGCAGCCCGGTCGTCGACCGGGCTGCTTTTCCCCCGCTTTCCCCTTATACTGCGCGTTTTACGGCAAGTCTGAGTTTCTGATGCAAAAGAAAAATATCTACGTCGCCTATACCGGCGGCACCATCGGCATGCAGCGCTCCGCGCAGGGCTATATCCCGGTTTCAGGTCACCTGCAGCAACAGCTGGCGAATATGCCGGAATTTCACCGTCCTGAAATGCCCGACTTCACTATTCATGAATACGATCCGCTGATCGACTCCTCCGATATGACGCCCGAAGACTGGCAGTCCATCGCAGAAGATATTCGACAAAATTATGATCGCTACGACGGATTTGTTATTCTCCATGGAACCGATACCATGGCCTTCACCGCCTCGGCGCTGTCGTTTATGCTGGAGAACCTGGCAAAGCCCGTTATCGTGACCGGCTCGCAGATCCCGCTGGCGGAGCTGCGCTCGGACGGCCAGCAAAACCTGCTGAACGCGCTCTACGTAGCGGCGAACTATCCCGTGAACGAAGTCTCGCTGTTTTTCAACAACCAGCTTTATCGCGGCAACCGCACTACGAAAGCGCATGCGGACGGCTTTAACGCTTTCGCGTCGCCGAACCTTTCCGCCCTGCTGGAGGCCGGTATTCATATTCGTCGACTGAATACGCCGCCCGCGCCGCAGGGCCAGGGACCGTTAAAGGTGCACACCATTACGCCGCAGCCTATTGGCGTCGTCACCATCTATCCAGGCATCTCGGCGGATGTGGTGCGCAACTTTTTACGCCAGCCGGTAAAAGCGCTGATTCTGCGCTCCTATGGCGTGGGCAACGCGCCGCAGAACGCCGAGTTCCTCGCCGAGCTGCAGCAGGCCAGCGAGCGCGGCATTGTAGTGGTTAACCTGACCCAGTGCATTTCCGGCAAGGTGAACATGGGCGGCTACGCCACCGGCAACGCCCTTGAGCATGCGGGCGTGATAAGCGGATTTGATTTAACCGTGGAAGCTGCGCTGACCAAGCTCCACTTTTTACTGAGTCAGTCGCTCTCTTGCGATGAAATACGCGTCAGGATGCAGCAAAATTTGCGCGGTGAACTGACCGAAGACTAATTACGGAGCCACCTGTTATGAAGCAGGCCCTCATTATTATCGATATTCAAAACGATTTTTGTCCCGGCGGCCCCATGGCCGTGCAGGAAGGCGATATGACCGTGCCGGTCGCCAACCGCTACGCGCGCGAATTTCGCGCGCGCGGCGAGTGCGTGCTGGCGCTGCAGGACTGGCATCCGGCCAATCACGGCAGCTTCGCTTCGGTGTCCGGCGAGCCGGTCTACACGCTGGGCGAACTTAACGGGCTGGCGCAAATCTGGTGGCCGGATCACGGCATTCAGGGTTCCGTCGGCGCCGAGCTTCATCCCGGCCTCGATCGCAATCTGATCGACGCGGTGTTTCATAAGGGACAGGATGTCGACGTCGACAGCTATAGCGCCTTTTTCGACAACGGCCATCGGCGCAAAACCGAACTGGACAGCTGGCTACAGGCGCGCGGCATTACTCATCTGGTGATGCTGGGAATCGCCACGGACTACTGCGTGAAGTACAGCGTGCTGGACGCGCTGGAACTGGGTTATCAGGTAACGGTAGTGAAGGAAGGCTGTCGCGGCGTGAATCTCAACCCGGAAGACAGCGATATCGCGTTTGCGCAGATGAAGGCCCAGGGGGCCGTGCTGATTTAGCCGCACGGAACAAGGCCGACGCAGCGTCGGCCTGATGGCTCAGTGCAGGTTGATGCGCGTAATTTCCGCGTCGATGCCGAACTCCTCTTTCAGCTCTCTCTTCGATTTCGTTACCATGTCACCGCCCTTGCCGATGCTCATATGCTGAGGCGCCTCGTTGTGGCGGGCCTGATAAAGCATCACCAGCTGCAGGCAGTTGTCGCGCTGCGCCTGCGACAGCGCCACGCCGTCCGGCCATTTTCCGGTTTCGACCGCCGTCGCCAGCCGTTGGTAAACCTCAGGCGTCATGGCATCGACCATCGCCTCAAGCTGCTGTTTCATTGGTTACCCCTGCTTTTCGTCGCCCTGCTCGTCGGTGAAGCTCAGCGACGCCGAGTTCACGCAGTAGCGCTCGCCGGTCGGCTGCGGGCCGTCCGGGAACACGTGTCCCAGGTGCGCGTCGCAGTTATTGCAGCGAATCTCGATACGGTGCATGCCGTGAGAATCATCCTCCAGATAGCGGATCGCGTCGTCGCCTACCGGCTGATAGAAGCTCGGCCAGCCGCAGCCGGAGTCATACTTGGTTTCCGAGAGAAACAGCGGCGCGTTGCAGACCAGACAGTGATAGATGCCTTCCTGTTTATTGTGCAGAAGCGCGCCGCTGAAAGGCGGTTCGGTGCCGCGCTGCTGGGTCACATAGCGCTGCATTTCAGACAATTGCGCAATTTTTGCTTCAGGTGCGGTTTCTTTAGCCATTTGAGTGGTTCCGGAGAGTGTCATTCTGAAAAAATCGTCTACTATTCTAACAAACGAATAACATTACCGGGGCTTTTTTCGTGCTTAGCGACCATACTTCCCTTTCGCAGCGTAGATTTGTGACCTCGATCACCTTTTGCTAACGCTATCCCTTTATATTCAGCAATCGGGTTTCGGCATCATCTCAACACGCTTGGTGCGCAAGCGGTTGCGCATCAAATTATTCCTGTCGAACGGATTGACCTGTCGCAACTATTGACACGATTCCGCTTGACGCCTGGTAAGGTTTTTGTAATTTTACAGCCAACCTTTTATTCACTAACAAATAGCTGGTGGAATATATGACTATCAAAGTAGGTATCAACGGTTTTGGTCGTATCGGCCGTATCGTTTTCCGTGCTGCTCAGCAGCGTTCTGACATCGAAATCGTTGCAATCAACGACCTGTTAGACGCGGACTACATGGCTTATATGCTGAAGTACGACTCAACGCACGGCCGCTTCGACGGTACCGTTGAAGTACAGGACGGCGCGCTGATCGTTAACGGCAAAAAAATCCGCGTTACCTCTGAGAGAGACCCGGCTAACCTGAAGTGGGACGAAGCAGGCGTTGACGTTGTTGCTGAAGCGACCGGTATCTTCCTGACTGACGAAACCGCACGTAAACACATCACCGCCGGCGCGAAGAAAGTCGTGCTGACCGGTCCGTCTAAAGACGACACCCCGATGTTCGTTCGCGGCGCTAACTTCGACAAATATGCTGGCCAGGACATCGTTTCTAACGCTTCCTGCACCACCAACTGCCTGGCGCCGCTGGCGAAAGTGATCAACGACAAATTCGGCATCGTCGAAGGTCTGATGACCACCGTTCACGCCACCACCGCTACGCAGAAAACCGTTGACGGCCCGTCTCACAAAGACTGGCGCGGCGGCCGCGGCGCATCTCAGAACATCATCCCGTCTTCTACTGGCGCAGCGAAAGCCGTGGGCAAAGTCCTGCCGGAGCTGAACGGTAAACTGACCGGTATGGCGTTCCGCGTACCGACTCCGAACGTCTCTGTTGTTGACCTGACCGTACGTCTGGAAAAAGCGGCTTCTTACAAAGAAATTTGTGCAGCGATCAAAGCCGCAGCAGAAGGCGAAATGAAAGACGTGCTGGGCTATGTTGAAGACGACGTAGTTTCTACCGACTTCAACGGCGAAGTGCTGACTTCCGTGTTCGACGCCAAAGCCGGCATCGCGCTGAACGACAACTTCGTGAAACTGGTTTCCTGGTACGACAACGAAACCGGCTACTCAAACAAAGTTCTCGACCTGATCGCGCTGGTTGCTAAATAAGCAGACCGGTCACGACAGACAACAAGGGCGACTTCGGTCGCCCTTTTTTTTCGTAGCAACAGGAAGGATTCGGTTATGCAAGATAAAATTTTCTCGCTGCCCGTGGTGAAGCAGATTTCCCCTTACCTCTCGCAGCGTCAGCTGGGCGATCTGCCGGTGATTGTGGTCAGCCATCCTCAGGTGCGTGCTGCGATTACGCTTCAGGGCGCACATCTTATCGCCTGGCAGCCGAGTGGAGAAAAGCCGGTTATCTGGCTGAGCGAAAAGTCGCTTTTTTCCGCCGGCAAAGCCATTCGCGGCGGTGTGCCCATCTGCTGGCCGTGGTTTGGGCCGGAAGGCGAGCCGGCGCACGGTTTCGCCCGCAATCAGCCCTGGACGCTCTCTGCGCACGATGAGAACGAAGAAAACGTGATGCTGACCTTCGTGCTGGAAAGCACTGCGCAGACGAAAAAATTATGGCCGCATGACTTTACCCTGTTCGCCCGTTTCCGCCTCGGCAAGCACTGCGAAATCGAGCTGGAGGCGCACGGCGACTTCAACGCCACCGGCGCGCTGCACAGCTATTTCCAGGTGGCCGATATCGCTGGCGTAGAGGTAAGCGGGCTGGGTTCGCGCTTTATCGATAAGGTCGACAATAACAGCGAGCAAACCTCCAGCGGCAAACAGAGCTATCCGGGCCGCATTGACCGCGTTTATACCCAGCCGGAGGATTGCTCGCTGATTCATGATAAGCAGGGGCAGCGCGTGATTGAGGTCTATCACCATCATCACAGCGACGTGGTGACCTGGAACCCAGGCGTTGAGCTTTCATGCAGCATGGCGGACATGGCTAACGACGGCTACAAAACTATGGTTTGCGTTGAGACGGCGCGCATCTCTAAGCCGATGCGCAGCGCAGGCGAAAAACCGGCGCGGCTGGCAACCACCTTCCGTCTGCGCCATAAAGTATAATTAGCTCAGGCGATTATCTGATTTAACAAGTGGGTGGCATGGAACGCTGAGTAAAGCGTTTAAGGCCGGACTGTTTCAGGCCACTGGCAATCGATCTGTGCCACCCATAATCCTGCCAAACCAGCAGAACTTTCGTTTTGCCTCATGTTTACACAACATCCAGCGCCATTTTGTGCTGCGGTGGCGGAAACGCCTGGTTGATACGCGTGAGATCCTCGTCGCTCAGCCTGATCTGCAGCGCAGCGGCGTTCTCCCTCACGTGCGCCTGCGAGCTCGCTTTGGGGATCGCCATCACGCCCTCTTTGCGAATCACCCATGCCAGCAGCAGCTGCGCCACGCTAATGCCCTTCTGTTGTGCAATCTCCACCAGCGTCGCGTCGGAAAAAAGCGTCTGACGCAACCTTCCCGCCTGCGCCAGCGGGCAGTAGGCCATAATCGGCATCTGCTGCTGATGGCAGGCGGGCAGCAGATCGAACTCAACACCGCGCGACGCGAGATGATACAGCACCTGATTGGTGGCGCAGCGTGCGCCGCCGGGTTCTTCCAGCAGCTCATGCAGATCGTCGACGTCAAAATTAGAGACGCCCCAGTGCAGGATTTTGCCCTGCTGCTGTAGCCTCTCCATGGCGCGGATGGTCTCTTCAAGCGGCACGTTGCCGCGCCAGTGCAGCAGGTAAAGATCCAGCCGGTCGGTGCCAAGGCGCCGCAGGCTGCGCTCGCAGGCGTCAACGGCATCCGTTTCGCCCGCGTTCCAGGGATAAACCTTCGAGACGAGAAACGCCTCATCGCGTCGTCCACGCAGCGCCTCGCCTACCACCTCTTCCGCCCCGCCGTCCGCATACATTTCGGCGGTGTCGATTAGCGTCAGGCCAGCATCAAGTCCTGCCTGTAGGGCGGCAACCTCTTCGCGACGACGCGCCGCCTCCTCGCCCATGTACCAGGTGCCCTGACCTATCGCGGGTAGACGCGTGTGGTCATCAAAAGCGATCGCTTTGTCCATCCATTTGCTCCTGCATTAAATCAGGGCACCATTTTGGTGCCCGGTTAACAATTTGCCCCGTGACGGTGCCGTTTAGAAGCTGTAGCTGATGCCGGTCCAGAGCGTGGTTTGTCCACTCTTGTCGACCATCGGGCTATCTTTGATCTCGCTGTCGAAACGGGTATAGCGTCCGACCAGACTGGCGTTCCACTGCGGCGTAATCTGATAGCTGGCGCTCAGCTCAACGTAAGGAGACCAGCTGTCATCAGGCTGATAGCGGTTGATGCCGGTGCGCGCGGACTCATGGCTGGAAACGCCATAGTAATAGCGGTTTTGATTTGCGCTGTTCCACATCGCGCCGACGCCCGGCGTCAGGCTGAAACTGCCGAAGTCGAAACGATAAAGGTAGGTCAAGTCCCAGATAATGCCGTTGCTGTTGTTGAGCACATCGCCCAGCAGCGCCGTGCGCAGGATGCCCCACTCTGCTATATGGTTGTAGGTGGCGCCGCCCATCAGCGTCATGCGACGCTTATCAAGCCCTTTCATGTCGCCGAGATCGTTATCGTCTGGATCGTACTGCTGCGGCGAGCCGAGCAGCGTCAGAGAGAGCTGATTTTGCGGATCTTTCCACAGATAGTAGCCGCCCTGCAGAGTATGAAACCAGAAGTTATCACCCTCGTAATTGATGACGGGAACCGGCAAATAGCGATCCTGTCCGCCACGGTAGGGAGACTGCGCGTAAATCACTGATGCGCCAAGCGACAAGGATTCAGCAGCAGCGGTATTAGCAAAAAAAAGAGCACAAATAATCGCGCCAGGCGCTTTAAGTTTGAATTGGTTCACAATTTATTTCTTCCATAAATATAAAAATCACTACGAAGTTTAACGATTTTTGCTCGCCGGTTTAACCATTATCTGAGGTGCTCTTCAGCAGAGCGGCTGAAAGCGGCACATCTGCCGGATTCTACTCTCTTTTCCCTTAGGATGACGCAAAGCAGGCTTTGCAACAATCTGACTTTGTTATTGATATATCGCCAAATAGTAAAATTATACGGAGGAAATTTCCTAAATGCCTTCTACAGTTAAAAGTAAGCCATGAGTCTTTGTAAGAGCAGAGTGACCATAAGAAGTGTGTACCCCGATAACAATACATCAGGTTGGCATAAGGGTTGCTGTACTCAAATGAGAATATCTTCCGGGAGCTGCATGAGCCTTTAATTACGCTCCTTTACCTGTGCTAAAAACGAAAGGACGGGCATCGCTATGAATATATTCGATCACTATCGTCAGCGTTATGAAGCTGCCAAGGACGAAGAGTTCACACTGCAGGAATTTCTTGCCATCTGTAAGCAGGATCGCAGTGCATACGCCAACGCCGCAGAGCGACTATTAATGGCTATAGGTGAGCCAGTAATGGTCGACACTGCCCAGGAGCCACGCCTTTCCAGAATATTCTCCAATCGGGTGATTGGCCGCTATCCGGCCTTCGAAGAGTTCTATGGCATGGAAGAGGCCATAGAGCAGATTGTTTCCTATCTGAAACATGCCGCGCAGGGTCTGGAGGAGAGAAAACAGATCCTGTACCTGCTGGGACCGGTCGGCGGCGGTAAATCCTCGCTGGCGGAGCGTCTTAAAGCACTGATGCAGCGCGTGCCTATCTACGTGCTGAGCGCCGATGGCGAACGCAGCCCGGTTAACGATCACCCACTCTGCCTGTTTAATCCGCAGGAAGACGCCAACATCCTTGAAAAAGAGTACAACGTGCCGCGGCGCTATCTCGGCACCATTATGTCGCCCTGGGCGGCGAAGCGGCTGCATGAATTCGGCGGCGACATCACGCGCTTCAAGGTAGTGAAAGTCTGGCCGTCGATCCTTGAACAGCTGGCGATTGCCAAAACCGAGCCTGGCGATGAGAACAACCAGGATATCTCGGCGCTGGTGGGTAAAGTCGATATCCGCAAGCTGGAGAACCACGCCCAGAACGATCCCGACGCCTACGGTTACTCCGGCGCGCTGTGCCGCGCTAACCAGGGGATCATGGAATTCGTCGAGATGTTTAAAGCGCCGATTAAGGTGCTGCACCCCCTGCTGACCGCCACGCAGGAAGGTAACTACAACGGTACGGAAGGGATCTCCGCGCTGCCGTTTAACGGCATTATCCTGGCGCACTCTAACGAATCGGAATGGGTGACCTTCCGCAACAACAAAAATAACGAGGCATTTCTTGACCGCGTCTATATCGTCAAGGTGCCTTACTGCCTGCGCGTTTCCGAAGAGATTAAAATCTACGAGAAACTGCTTAATCACAGCGAACTGGCTACCGCGCCCTGTGCGCCCGGCACGCTGGAAACCCTGGCCCGCTTCTCTATCCTGTCGCGCCTGAAAGAGCCAGAAAACTCCAGCATCTATTCAAAAATGCGCGTCTATGATGGCGAAAGCCTGAAGGATACCGATCCGAAAGCGAAGTCCTGGCAGGAGTATCACGACTACTCTGGCGTGGACGAAGGCATGAACGGCCTCTCCACGCGCTTCGCGTTTAAGATCCTGTCACGCGTGTTTAACTTCGACCACAACGAAGTGGCGGCGAACCCGGTGCATCTTTTCTACGTGCTGGAGCAGCAGATTGAGCGCGAGCAGTTCCCGCAGGATCAGGCAGAGAAGTATCTGGAGCATCTGAAGGGCTATCTGATCCCGAAATACGCCGAGTTTATTGGCAAGGAGATTCAGACGGCCTATCTGGAATCCTACTCTGAATATGGCCAGAACATCTTTGACCGCTATGTGACCTATGCCGATTTCTGGATTCAGGATCAGGAGTATCGCGATCCCGATACTGGACAGCTGTTCGACCGTGAGTCGCTGAATGCGGAACTGGAAAAAATCGAGAAGCCGGCCGGTATTAGCAACCCGAAAGATTTCCGCAACGAGATTGTGAACTTCGTGCTGCGCGCCCGCGCGCAGAACAACGGCCGCAATCCTAACTGGACTAGCTACGAGAAACTACGCACCGTGATTGAGAAGAAAATGTTCTCAAACACCGAGGAGCTGCTGCCGGTTATTTCGTTTAATACTAAAACCTCCACGGATGAGCAGAAGAAACATGACGATTTCGTTGAGCGCATGATGGAGAAAGGCTATACCCGCAAGCAGGTGCGTCTGCTGTGCGAATGGTATCTGCGCGTGCGTAAATCGTCCTAATCACAACGCGTAAGCACGTTGATGCGCTGGCATTAATACCCATAAGGTCGGGCCGTTGCCCGACCTGCTTACAACGTTTGGGGGAGTTTTATGGCCTACTTCATCGATCGGCGACTCAATGGCAAGAATAAAAGCGCAGTCAACAGACAGCGCTTTTTGCGCCGTTATAAGTCGCAAATCAAACAGTCTATTTCGGAGGCCATCAATAAACGTTCGGTTACCGACGTTGAAAGTGGCGAATCCGTTTCGATTCCAGTCGACGATATTAACGAACCGATCTTTCATCAGGGCCGAGGCGGCAGCCGCCATCGCGTCCATCCCGGCAACGACCACTTCGTGCAAAACGACCGTGTCGAACGGCCTCAGGGCGGCGGCGGCGGTGGCGGCAGCGGTCAGGGTAACGCCAGCCAGGATGGCGAGGGCCAGGATGAGTTCGTGTTCCAGATCTCGAAAGATGAGTATCTCGACCTGCTGTTCGAAGATCTGGCGCTGCCGAATCTGCGTAAAAACCAGCATCGCCAGCTTAACGAATATAAAATCCATCGCGCCGGTTTCACCTCTAACGGCGTGCCCGCCAATATTAGCGTAGTGCGGTCGCTGCAAAACTCGCTGGCGAGACGCACCGCGATGACCGCCGGCAAGCGCCGCATGATGCATGAGCTGGAAGAGGCGCTGACGGCGATTGAGAAAGCGGAACCGGCGCAGCTGCTGGAAGAAGAGCGCTTGCGCAAAGAGATTGCCGAACTGCGCGCGCGCATTGAGCGGGTGCCTTTTATCGACACTTTCGACCTGCGCTATAAGAACTTCGAAAAGCGGCCTGAGCCCTCCAGCCAGGCGGTGATGTTCTGCCTGATGGACGTTTCCGGCTCAATGGACCAGGCAACAAAGGATATGGCGAAGCGTTTCTATGTTCTGCTCTACCTGTTCCTGAGCCGGACCTATAAAAATGTGGACGTGGTGTATATTCGTCACCATACCCAGGCGAAAGAGGTTGATGAGCAGGAGTTTTTCTATTCGCAGGAAACCGGCGGCACCATTGTCTCCAGCGCCCTGAAGCTGATGGATGAGGTGGTCAAAGAGCGTTACGACCCGTCGCAGTGGAATATCTATGCGGCGCAGGCGTCGGACGGCGATAACTGGGCGGACGATTCGCCGCTCTGCCATGAGATTCTGGCGAAGAACATTTTGCCGGTGGTGCGCTACTACAGCTACATCGAGATTACCCGACGCGCGCACCAGACGCTGTGGCGCGAATATGAACATCTGCAGTCGATGTTCGATAATTTCGCTATTCAGCATATCCGCGAGCCGGAAGATATTTATCCTGTGTTTCGCGAGCTTTTTCACAAACAGGCAGCGGAAGCCTGATGCTTTGAGCCGGTCGCTGACCGGCTTTTTTACTTAATCCCGCGAATACCTGCTAAAATACCCGCCATTAATACTCTTGACGAACAAGGGCTTTTTTTTGCACATTAAGCCTGAGCTCAAACATAAAAATCAATTCTTATAACTCAAGTTTACGCGCTGACAACCTACTGATTACGCATCTTCTTTTTCAGATGCACGGCCATTCTTCGCGCCATCCTTCTTGTAACTGTCGTAACCGCAGGAGAGAGCATTGAACCACAACATTGTCTATAGCCTTTTTATCATTGGTTCTGTGCTGGTTGCGTCAAGCATCTTACTCAGTTCTTTCTCGTCGCGGCTCGGCATCCCTATCCTGGTGATCTTTCTGGCATTAGGCATGCTGACCGGCGTTGACGGTATTGGCGGCATTGCCTTTGATAACTACCCTGCCGCCTATCTCATCTCCAACCTGGCGCTGGCGGTGATCCTGCTCGACGGCGGCATGCGCACCAAGGCCAGCTCTTTTAAGGTGGCGCTGGGACCGGCGCTTTCGCTGGCGACGGTGGGAGTAATGATAACCGCCGGGCTGACCGGCCTGGCCGCCGCCTGGCTGTTTCGACTCGATTTGATGCAGGGCTTTCTTATCGGCGCCATTATCGGCTCCACCGACGCCGCGGCGGTCTTCTCGCTGCTGGGTGACAAGGGCCTGAACGAGCGCGTGAGTTCCACGCTGGAGATCGAGTCAGGCAGCAATGACCCCATGGCGGTGTTTTTAACCATTACCCTGATTGAGATGATCCAGCAAGGCGAAACCGGGCTCGACTGGATGTTCCTGGTGCATCTGGTGCAGCAGTTCGGTCTGGGCATCGTGCTGGGACTGGGCGGCGGCTGGGCGCTGCAGCAGCTGATCAACCGCATCAGCCTGGCCACCGGGCTCTATCCGCTGCTGGCGCTGAGCGGCGGCATTTTGGTGTTCGCGCTAACGACCATGCTCGAGGGCAGCGGCATTCTCGCGGTCTATCTCTGCGGCTTTTTGCTCGGCAACAGGCCGATCCGCAACCGCCACGGCATTCTGCAGACCTTTGACGGCATGGCCTGGCTGAGCCAGATCGGCATGTTTATCGTGCTAGGCCTGCTGGTGACGCCGTCCGATCTGTGGCATATCGCGGTGCCGGCGATGATTCTGTCGCTGTGGCTGATTCTGGTGGCGCGCCCGCTGTCGATTCTGGTGGGGCTGCTGCCGTTTCGCGGCTTTACCGGCCGCGAGCGCATCTTTATCAGCTGGGTCGGCCTGCGCGGCGCCGTGCCGATTATTCTTGCGGTCTTTCCGATGATGGCGGGACTGGAAAACGCGTCGCTCTACTTTAACATCGCCTTCTTCGTGGTATTGGTGTCGCTGATGCTGCAGGGCACGTCGCTGGGCTATGCCGCGAAGAAAGCGCGCGTGGTGGTGCCGCCGACGGCGTCGCCTATCAGCCGCGTCGGGCTGGATATCCATCCGGAAAATCCCTGGGAGCAGTTCGTCTATCAGCTCAGCGCCGACAAATGGTGCGTTGGCGCAGCGCTGCGCGACCTGCAGATGCCGCGCGAAACCCGCATCGCCGCGCTGTTTCGCGATAACGCGCTGATGCACCCCAACGGCAATACCCGGCTGAAGGAGGGCGACGTGATCTGCGTAATCGGCCGTGAACGCGATCTGCCCGCGCTGGGTAAAATGTTCAGCCAGACGCCGCCCGTGTCGCTGGATCAGCGCTTTTTCGGCGATTTTATCCTTGATGCCGATGCGCGCCTGCGCGACGTGGCGCAGATTTACGGGCTGGAGCTGGATCAAGAGACAAACGATCAGCAGTCGCTCGGCCAGCTGGTCATGAGCATGCTTGGCGGTACGCCAGTGGTAGGCGATCACGTTGAGTGGAATCATCTGACATGGACGGTAGCGGAAAAAGAAGATAACCGCATCGTAAAAATCGGGGTGCGCGTCGCTGAAGAGCGAGAATAATCTGAGGCGCTGCGGCTCGATATTCCAGCGGAAACCGCTATGCTCATTATTTGGTCCAGTAAACGGGAGAGAGCTATGGGGCACGTCGTTAAAATTGGTCGCTATGAGATTATTGATGCCGAACTCGACAGCGATAATCTGCAGACCGTCAGTATTCCCTGTCAAACCAATCCCGGCCTGAGTTATCAGCTCGACGGCTGGGATCACGATACCAGCGTGCCGGCCTGGATTGATGGCGAACCGGTGGATCTACAAATCGGGCATTACGATAAGCAGCAAGACCAGTGGGTATTAAAAAAACCTGCCTGACTTTCCTTTTCGCCGCCAGCGACGGTGCCTGGCGGTAATTCCGAAAAGACTGTCTGAAATATTCGGTTATTTGCTCCCCACCTGCCGTTTTAAGATTCATATTCAACAAGTTACCCATAAAAAACTTTAGGCAAAAAAAAGCTTTTAGGATTTGTTCCGTATTAACTCTGTCAAATATCTCCTGCATACTCTTAATCGCTGCTGCAGATTTCCGTGACAAAAATCACGCTATTGCTTTATCTCTTCCCTGCAGCCCGTATGGCTCTAACGACTGTATTGAACTGAAGACAATTGTTCTGGCTTTTCAGTTGTCCACTCCTGAGCGCGTACTTGATTCTGGTCAGGCCATCTTTTACTTAAGAAAAAAGAGAGCAGGTGTTATGGCAAGTACACTGGTAATGAATGATGCGAGCCGCTCCTGGAGCGGAACGCGAAAAAATATCATCGCAAAGCTTGCGTTAAGCTTTTCCGATCTGGTTGCCCTCAATCTGGCGCTGTTTTTATCCGCTGCCACTATTCAGGGAATCTGGGGTAACCTTGACGGTTTTATTCCCCCTCATCAAATTGAATATCGTTTTGTTGCGCAGTTTGCGCTTTCCGTTTTGTGCACCGCTTATTTCTGGATGCGCATGCGTCACTACACCTATCGCAAACCCTTTTGGTTTGAACTGAAAGAAGTCGTGAAAACGCTGTTCGTATTTTCGCTGCTGGATCTCGCGCTGATCGCCTTTTCCAAGTGGGACTTTTCGCGCATGGTCTGGCTGTTTAGCTGGAGCTACGCGCTGCTGCTGCTGCCGCTAATGCGCGCCGCGGTCAAGCGCGCCATTAACCGCGCCGGGCAGTGGCAAAAAGAAACCATTATTATCGGCTCGGGCAAAAACGCCATGGAAGCCTACGCAGCGCTGCAGAGCGAAGAGATCCTTGGCTATAACGTGCAGGCATTTATCAGCACCGACGACGAAAATAATCCACCGTCTGTTAACGGCGTGCCGGTTATCAAACAGCAGGACATTAACTGGCAGACCATTGACCGCGATAACGTACAGTTTATCGTCGCCACTGAATTCGAACAGCAGGTGGTACGCGACACCTGGCTAAAATTCCTGTCGAAAATGAACTGCCGCTCGATCTCCGTGATCCCCACCCTGCGCGGGGTGCCGCTCTACGGCACCGATATGTCGTTTATCTTCAGCCATGAAGTGATGATCCTGCGCGTCAGCAACAGCCTCGCCAAGCGCTCTTCGCGTTTCCTGAAGCGCTGCTTCGACATCGTGGTCGCCTCGCTGCTGCTGCTGTTCCTCGCGCCGGTTTTCGGCCTGCTCTGCTACATGGTGAAACGCGACGGCGGCAATGCTATCTACGGTCACGAGCGCATTGGGCAGAACGGCGAGAAGTTTAAATGTCTGAAGTTCCGCTCGATGGTGACCAACTCGAAAGAGGTGCTGGAGCAGCTGCTGGCCACCAGCGCAGAAGCGCGCGCCGAATGGGACAAAGATTTTAAGCTGAAAAAAGATCCACGCATCACCAGCATTGGCGGCTTCCTGCGCAAAACCAGTCTTGATGAGCTGCCGCAGCTGTGGAACGTTATCCGCGGCGAAATGAGTCTGGTCGGCCCGCGTCCGGTTATCGAAGCGGAGCTGGAGCGCTATGCGGGCGACGTCGACTATTACCTGATGGCAAAACCGGGCATGACCGGCCTGTGGCAGGTCAGCGGCCGCAACGATATCGACTATGATACCCGCGTCTACTTCGACTCCTGGTACGTGAAGAACTGGGCGCTGTGGACCGATATCGCCATTCTGTTTAAAACGGCTGGCGTGGTGCTGCGTCGCGACGGCGCATACTAACCTCGCCCAGGATGCCCGCTTTATGCGGGCATCACATTTTCCGCTTTTCTTTTCGTCCCCAACTCATTACCCTTCCCGCTCGTTTTAACAGGACGTTCACCTTCTGGTTTTTATGCAAAAATTTACTCTGATGCTGTTAAGCCTGGTGCTGCTGGCGCCGCTGGGCATCGATCTCTATCTGCCTACCCTGCCTGAAATCGCCCTTGGCCTGAATACGCCGGTCAGCCTGATCCAGACCACCATTCCCGTTTTCTTGCTGGTGATGGGCTTAGGTCAGCTGGTGACCGGACCGCTGGTGGATAACTACGGCCGCAAGCCGATCGCGCTGCTGGGCCTGGCGCTCTACGTGACGGGCAGCGTGGTGGCGGCGACCGCTACCAGCTGGCCGATGTTTCTGTCGGCGCGTTTGATTCAGGGCTGCGCGGTCTGCTGTAGCGCCGTCGTTGCCTTTAGCGGCGTGCGCGATCGCCTGAGCGGCGACGACGCGGCGCGCGCCTACGGCTTTCTGAACGGCGCGCTGAACATCGTGCCCGCGCTGGCGCCGTTACTGGGCGGCCTGCTCGCCAGCGCCTTTGGCTGGCGCGCGCCCTTCTGGTTCCTGTGCGCCTACGGCTCGCTTATCGCGATTATCGTTCTGCTCTGGCTGCCAGAGACGCGCCCCGCTAATACGCTGCGGGTGAAGGGACTGCCGCTGGCGCAGTATGGCGCTATCCTCCGCCAGCCGCGCTTTCTCGCTTTTGCCTTCGCCAACGCCGGCGCGCTCGGCATGGTGCTGACCTATGTTTCGCTGGCGCCGCACGTGCTGATGACGGAAGGTGGCCTGACGCCGCTGCAGTTTTCATTCGCCTTTGGCGCTAACGGCTTCTGGATCATGCTGGTGAGCGCCTTCGTTAATAAAGCGATCCGCAAGGCAGGCCGGCCGTTCTGTCTGGCGATGGGCTTCGTGACGATGCTGGCAGGCGCGCTGCTGCTGGTTGCCGGCATGCATCTGCTGCCGCAGGGCGCGCAGAGTCATTGGGCGCTCTATATGCTGCCGGTCGCGGTTTCGGTCGCCGGTCTGGCCTTTACCGTCGGTCCCGCCACCAGCTATGCGCTAGAGCCCTACCAGCAGCAGGCTGGCGTAGCGTCGGCGCTACAGGGATTTATTCAGATGGCGGGCGGCGCGGCGGGCAGCCTGCTGATTGTTATGCTGCCCGTGGCGGAAAAGAGCGCGCTGGCGCTGATGATGCTGGCGGGTGCAGCGCTGGCGCTAATCGCCTGGCGCTGCAGCAGGAAGATGCGCGGCTCGCTGACCGCGCTTAAATAACCCTGACCGGCACGCGCGGCGCCAGCGCGCACATCAGCTCATAGCCGACCGTGCCGGCCGCTTTCGCCACCTGATCGATTTTCACCTGTTCGCCCCACAGCTCGACCGTCGAACCGATGCCCGCCTGCGGGCAGGGCGTAAGGTCGACGGTGATCATATCCATTGAGACGGCGCCCACCACCTGGGTCATTACGCCGTCAACGCACACCGGCGTGCCGCTGGGCGCGTGGCGCGGATAGCCGTCGGCGTAGCCGCACGCCACCACGCCGATGCGCTGCTCCTGCTGTGCACGATAGCGATAGCCATAGCCAACGCCGTCGCCGCGGCTTAGCTGCTGAATGCCGATAATTTCGCTGTTAAGCGTCATTACCGGCTTCAGGCCGGTGCTGGCGATATCCTGCCAGTCGCCGCTGGGTGAGGCGCCGTACAGAATGATGCCTGGACGCACCCAATCGTAGTGTGCTTCAGGATGCCAGAGCGTGCAGGCGGAATTGGAAAGCGATCGTGGAATATCAAGCCCTTCGGCGGCGCGTTCGATGCGCTGCAGCGGCTCAATGAGCCCTTCAGGATTTTCCGCATCGGCAAAATGCGCCATCAGCGTGATATCGCCGACGTTTTCCAGCGCGCGCAGCTTTTGATATGCGCCGTGCGCCTGCTCGGGGCGAAAGCCGAGGCGGTTCATACCGCTGTTAACCTTTAGATAGATATCCACCGGCGCGGAGAGCCGCGCTTCCGCCAGCGCTTTAATCTGCCAGTTGCTGTGCACGCTGGTGGTCAGGCGGTAGCGATCGATTAGCTGTAAATCGTCAGCGTGGAAAAAACCCTCCAGCAGCAGAATCGGTTTACGCCAGCCGCTGTCGCGCAGCAGCATCGCCTCCTCCATATTAAGCAGAGCGAAGCCGTCGGTCTGCGCCAGGCTTTCCCAGGTGCGGGCCAGGCCGTGGCCATAAGCATTGGCCTTTACAACCGACCAGACGCGCGCGCTGGGCGCCGCCTGGCGCGCAATCGCCAGATTATGCCGCAGCGCCTGCCGATCGATGGTGGCGAAAACTGGACGTGACATACCTCTCTCCCTGACTGTTAACGCGTGGCGTTCGCGTTGCGTAATGGTGAAGATGACGGGGCAAAACCCGGTAAATAGCGAAAAACCGACAGGTCGTCGGCGGCAATCGCCGGGGTTTTGCCGCTGATAAGGTCGGCCAGCAGCTGACCGGAGCCGCAGGCCATCGTCCAGCCGAGCGTGCCGTGTCCGGTATTCAGATAGAGATTGCTGAGCGGCGTCGGTCCGACGATCGGCGTACCGTCCGGCGTCATAGGGCGCAAACCGCTCCAGAAGCTGGCCTGTTCGATGTGACCGCCTTCAGGATAAAGATCCCGCACCACCATCTCCAGCGTTTCCCGCCGCGCAGGCAAGAGTTTGTTGTTAAAACCAACGATTTCCGCCATGCCGCCTACGCGAATACGGTTGTCAAAGCGGGTGACCGCGACCTTATAGGTTTCATCGAGAATAGTGGAAACCGGCGCGGCCTCTGGATTTTTCACCGGGATGGTCAGGGAGTAGCCCTTCAGCGGATAGACCGGGATATCGAGGATATGCTTCAGCAGCGCGGTAGAATAAGAACCGAAAGCCACTACGTAGCTGTCGCCTTTAATCACTTCGTCGCCGCACTTCACGCCGTAAATGCGGTTGCCTTCGCGCAGCAGCCGATCCACCGGCGTATTGAAGCGAAACGCCACGCCCGCCTCCTGCGCCATTTTTGCCAGCCTTTGCGTAAAGAGCTGGCAGTCGCCGGTTTCGTCGTTGGGCAGGCGCAGCCCGCCGGTCAGCTTGTGCTGGGTGGTCGCCAGCGCCGGCTCGACGCGCGCCAGCTCATGGGCGTGCAGCAGCTCGTAGGGCACGCCCGCTTCGCGCAGCACCTCAATATCTTTGCTGGCGCTGTCGAACTGCTGCTGAGTGCGGAACAGCTGCAGCGTGCCGCCCTGCCGACCTTCATAGGCGATGCCGGTCGCTTCGCGCAGCGCCTTCAGGCAGTCGCGGCTGTATTCGGCGATGCGCACCATGCGGCTTTTATTCTGCTGATAGTGCTGCATGTCGCAGTTGCGCAGCATGTTCCACATCCATTCCAGCTGAAAGCTGCTGCCGTCCAGGCGAATAGCCAGCGGCGCGTGGCGCTGGAACATCCACTTGACCGCCTTCAGCGGCACGCCCGGCGCGGCCCAGGGCGCAGCGTAACCGGGCGAGATCTGCCCCGCGTTGCCTGCGCTGGTCTCCAGCGCGGCGTCGGGCTGGCGATCCAGCACCGTCACCTGATGGCCCGCGCGCGCCAGATACCAGGCGCTCGCCACGCCAACCACCCCACTACCGAGTATCACTACGTGCATATCGCCCCCACCGGAAATTTCAAAAGCATAATTCACTAGACTGCAGGGCAATACCAGCGCATTCGCACCTGTTGGTAACAGCCCTTCCCATATGAACTTATTTCACATGTTTTTTACTTTTCCGAACACTAAAATTGTTAGCCAGAGAAAAAATCAGTAACTTATGCGCCTTTTTACCGCTTCTTAGCAGTTAATAATAGCGCATGCGTCAATATCCACTTATTTCAGGAGAATAAGCCGACGCCATACAATCCACTTATAAACAGCATTTTATCCCGACTTTTCGCCATTTAGTATGACAAGCGTTCATCAAATGCTTTTGCGCCCTTTTTCAAATGATTTTGTGCCGAATAATTCAGTTGAGTTCCGCGATCAGATAGGTGACAGTGGACTATCATTGAAGTGTTCGCTCCGTTTTTGGGGTTCTCTTTCTTAGGGATGAGCCTTGAAATAACCGAAACCGGCTGCTCGCGGCGGGCAGGCCTGTTGGCAAAACAGAGGTGCGCTATGACGACAATCTTTGACGTTCCGCTTAAGGACAGCAAACGACTCAGCGATGGACCGGACTGGACATTTGAATTGCTCGATGTCTATCTTGCAGAAATTGACCGCGTAGCCAAACTCTACCGACTCGATACCTATCCCCATCAAATTGAAGTCATCACCTCCGAGCAGATGATGGACGCCTACTCCAGCGTCGGCATGCCGATTAACTATGCGCACTGGTCGTTTGGCAAAAAGTTTATTGAAACCGAGCAGCGCTATAAACACGGACAGCAGGGGCTGGCGTATGAGATTGTGATCAACTCTAATCCCTGCATCGCCTATCTGATGGAAGAAAACACCATGACCATGCAGGCGCTGGTGATGGCGCACGCCTGCTACGGCCACAACTCTTTTTTCAAAAATAACTATCTGTTCCGCAGCTGGACCGACGCCAGCTCTATCGTCGACTACCTGCTGTTTGCGAAGAAATATATCTCCGACTGCGAAGAGCGCTATGGCGTCGAAGAGGTAGAACGGCTGCTCGACTCCTGCCACGCGCTGATGAACTACGGCGTCGATCGCTATAAGCGTCCGCAAAAGATCTCCCTGCAGGAAGAGAAAGCGCGACAGAAGAGCCGCGAGGAGTATTTGCAAAGTCAGGTCAATACGCTGTGGCGTACCCTGCCGCGCCGCGAGAAAGAGGCGGTGCAGATTGAGGCCGCGCGTTATCCGTCAGAGCCGCAGGAAAACCTGCTCTACTTTATGGAGAAGAACGCGCCGCTGCTGGAGCCCTGGCAGCGTGAAATCCTGCGTATCGTGCGCAAGGTAAGCCAGTATTTCTATCCGCAGAAACAGACGCAGGTGATGAATGAAGGCTGGGCGACCTTCTGGCACTACACCATCCTTAATCATCTTTATGACGAGGGTAAGGTGTCTGAACGCTTTATGATCGAGTTTTTGCACAGCCATACCAACGTGGTATTTCAGCCGCCTTACAATAGCCCCTGGTATAACGGCATTAACCCTTATGCGCTTGGCTTCGCCATGTTCCAGGATATCAAGCGCATCTGCCAGTCGCCGACGGAAGAGGATCGCTACTGGTTCCCGGATATCGCCGGTTCCGACTGGCTGGAGACCCTGCACTTCGCCATGCGCGAATTCAAGGATGAGAGCTTTATTAGCCAGTTCCTGTCGCCGAAGGTAATGCGTGATTTCCGCCTGTTTACCGTGCTGGACGATGACCGCAACAACTATCTCGAGATCGCTGCCATCCATGACGAAGCAGGCTATCGCGCCATTCGTCAGCAGCTTTCAGCGCAGTACAACCTGAGCAATCTGGAGCCCAATATTCAGGTATACAATGTCGATCTGCGCGGCGACCGCTCGCTGACGCTGCGCTACGTGCCGCAAAGCCGCACGCCGCTCGACAAGAGCCGTCGCGAGGTGATGAAGCACGTTCATCGCCTGTGGGGATTTGATGTGATCCTTGAACAGCAAAATGAAGACGGCAGCGTCGAACTGCTGGATCGCTGTCCGACGCGCGGCAGCGCGCTCTGAGCGATAAGTAAAAAAACCGGACGCTGTCCGGTTTTTTTCTGGCCGCACTTCTGTTCAGGGAGCGGGCAGCACGAACAGAAGAGCAAAGCGTCCCGCGGCAGGGATGCGCGGGCCGAGCGCGCAGTGATGCCTTGAGCGACTTTGCGATCTGTTCCTGCTACCCGCGACCGCGCCTGGTTTACAGGCATAAAAAAACCGGACGGCGTCCGGTTTTCCTCTTTTTAGCGCTTGCTGCCAAGATCTTCCGGCATGCTTTTCTGCATGCTGTGCCAGATCTCGCCGCTGCGGCGGCCATATTCGCGCACCGCGTCAACAATCTGATCCTGCGACGGCTCTTTAACGCACAGCCCTTCAAGCCGCGAATAGAAATTGCGCGCCAGCTCGCGGGCCTCTGGGTTAGAGAAATAGTAACGACCCACGCGGGTATAGAGCCCTTTCAGGCCGTTGAGAATCAAACCGTAAATCGGATTGCCAGAAGCGAACGCCAGGCCGCGAAATACGCGGTAGTCGAGTTCGGTATAGGCATCAGCCTGATCCTCAATGCCGGCCACGCTCTCCAGCACCGCGCGCGCTTTGTCGGGATGGTGACGCAGCGCGCGGCTAATAAAGATTGAGGCGATATTCGTGCGTACCGATAGCAGGTTATCGATCAGCACCGGCACGCTGTCGTGATCCAGGCGCGCCAGCGTCTCCAGAATATTCAGCCCTGACGTTTCCCAGAAGTCATTTACGCGAGTCGGTTTGCCGTGCTGAATCGTCAGCCAGCCGTCTCGCGCCAGACGCTGCAACACCTCGCGCAGCGTAGTGCGGGTGACGCCGATAAGTTCAGAAAGCTCACGTTCAGCAGGAAGGATTGACCCCGGAGGAAAGCGGCTGTTCCAGATGCTTTCAATAATATACTCTTCAGCAAATCCCGCAGGGCTCTGCGCCTTAATGACCATAGCGATATGTTCTCGTTGCTTTCTTTGTCGAAATGGCACTCATCATACCAGACGTCCCTGGCGTGTATAGACTGAGCAAGGATTAAAAGCGCATACTGGCGCAAAAAACACCACCCGCGCGCAATCCTGCATGAGGAGATTGCGCCTCGCTGATTCGCTGATTACCCTTTTCACAACTTATTGTTTGATACAGGACTTTACGCCATGGAAATCACCTGGGGCCAGGCGCTGCATCGCAACTTTCTCGGTCAGTCGCCGGACTGGTACAAAAAGCTGCTGCTGGCGTTTCTGGTCGTCAATCCGCTGCTGTTTTTCTTCGTCAGCCCGTTTCTCGCCGGCTGGCTGCTGATCGCCGAATTTATCTTCACGCTCGGCATGGCGCTAAAATGTCACCCGCTGCTGCCCGGCGGCCTGCTCACGCTGGAAGCGATCGCCATCGGCATGGCCAGCGCCGATCAGGTGAAGCATCAGCTGGCGGACAATCTTGAAGTGCTGCTGCTGCTGATCTTTATGGTCGCCGGCATCTTCTTTATGAAACAGCTACTGCTGTTCGTGTTTACGCGACTGCTGCTGTCGCTGCGGTCAAAGATGCTGCTCAGCCTCACCTTTTGCCTGGCGGCCGCGTTTCTCTCCGCCTTTCTTGATGCCCTGACCGTGGTCGCCGTCATCATCAGCGTCGCCGTCGGTTTCTATCAGATCTACCATCGCGTCTCATCCGATCCTCACTACGGCGCGGCGGATGCCGAGCAGCGCGCCACGCTAGAGCAGTTCCGCGCCTTTTTGCGCAGCCTGATGATGCAGGCAGGTGTTGGTACGGCGCTGGGCGGCGTGATGACCATGGTGGGCGAGCCGCAAAATCTGATCATTGCCCATGCGGTCGGCTGGGATTTCGCCAGCTTCTTCCTGCGCATGGCGCCGGTTACGGTGCCGGTGCTGCTGTGCGGCATTGTCACCAGCCTGCTGGTCGAGCGCTTTCGCCTGTTCGGCTATGGCGCTACGCTGCCGGAGGCGGTGCGCGTTATCCTGCTGCAGAGCGACCGCGAGCAGACGGCGCAGCGCACGCGCCAGGATCGGCTGAAGCTATGGATTCAGGCGGCTATCGGCCTGTGGCTGATCGCCGCGCTGGCGCTGCATCTGGCGGAGGTTGGTCTGATTGGCCTGTCGGTCATCGTGCTGGCTACCTCGCTGTGCGGCATTACGGATGAACATACTATCGGCCAGGCTTTTACCGAAGCGCTGCCGTTTACCGCCCTGCTGACGGTGTTCTTCGCCGTCGTGGCGGTGATTGTCGAGCAGCAGCTTTTTAATCCCTTGATCGCTTTTGTGCTGCAGGCTGAACCCCATACCCAGCTCAGCTGGTATTACATCTTTAATGGGCTGCTCTCATCGATATCCGACAACGTCTTTGTGGGTTCGGTATTTATTAACGAGGCGAAACAGGCCTATGCACATGGTGCCATCGATCTGCAGCAGTATGAGCTGCTGGCTGTGGCGACCAATACCGGCACCAATCTGCCGTCGGTAGCGACGCCCAATGGCCAGGCGGCGTTTCTGTTCCTGCTGACCTCCGCGCTGGCGCCGCTGATCCGCCTCTCCTATGGACGTATGGTGTGGATGGCGCTGCCCTTCACTATCGTGATGTCGCTGGTCGGCTTTGCCTGTCTCCACTGGCTGCTGGAGCCGATGACGGACATGCTGCAGCTATGGGGCTGGATAACCACGCCGCCGATGTAAATGCCTGCACTGGATCAGGTAAAGCCCAAATTGACCAGGATTTTCGCCAGCGCCTGGCTGGCACCGCCGCGCTTTTGGTTTACACTGCGTGGCACTACCGTTTACAGGGAAAGCAAGATGTTGCGATATCTGAATCAATGTTCGCGCGGTCGCGCCGCCTGGCTGCTGCTGGCGTTAACGGCGCTGGGGCTGGAGCTGACGGCGTTATGGTTCCAGCATGTGATGGGCCTGAATCCGTGCGTCATGTGCATTTATGAACGCTGCGCGCTGTTTGGCGTGATGGGCGCTGGCATCATCGGCGCCATCGCGCCTAAATCACCGCTGCGCTGGGCCGGGCTGGCTGTCTGGATCTACAGCGCCTGGGAGGGACTGCGCCTCTCGTATGAGCATACGATGATCCAGCTTCATCCCAATCCCTTTACCACCTGTGATTTTGCCGCGCGCTTTCCGAGCTGGCTGCCGCTGGACAAGTGGCTACCGTCGGTGTTTGTCGCCAGCGGCGACTGCGCCGAGCGCAGCTGGGCCTTTCTGACGCTGAGCATGCCGCAGTGGATGATTGTGGTGTTCGCCGCCTACCTGATCGTTGCCGTGGCGGTGCTGATTGCGCAGCTGTTTAAACCCAAACGCCGCGATATTTTCTCCCGCTAAAACGCTACCGGGCGGGTGACAGGAAACCGGGATCGCAGGGTCCCGGGCCAGCAATAAAATGCAGGGAGCATTTATACACCACGCAGCGCGTTGGTGAGTTAAGGGCGCACCTCAGGGATGAGGTGCGTAGCTGCAAGGGCCGAGCCGCCGGGGATTAGGCTCTTAGCGCCTTAGCGAGCGGACATGGCCACCCGCATTCACATTCCCGTTAGCCGACTTTTTATCGCTTATCCGTTGCGGTCGGGACGATCGATAATATGATCTTCCCAGTCGCGCACTTCGCTCTCCCGCACCGCAATATAGCGCACCGAAATACGCTGGGCGTGCATCGCCGCCTTTGATCCGCTCAGCAGCGGATGCCACGCCGGCAAGGCTTTCCCCTCGCCCAGCAGGCGATAGGCGCAGGTGCGCGGCAGCCAGTTAAACTGCGTCAGGTTTTCACGCGTCAGCTTGATGCAGTCCTCTTCATATTCAAAGCGGCGCTCGTAGTTGCGGCACTGGCAGGTCTTGATATTGAGCTGGTTGCAGGCAACGTTGGTAAAATAAATCTCGTCCGTGTCGGCGTCCTGCAGCTTATTCAGGCAGCACTGGCCGCAACCATCGCACAAGGATTCCCACTCGTCGTCGTTCATTTGATCGAGGCGTTTGGTCTGCCAGAAAGGAAGTTCACTCATGATGGCGGCGTCCAGGTTAATCACAAAACCGCACCTTATATCGGGTCAGGCGCGGCGTTGCAAGTTTTACAGCACGCGCGTGCTGATACCGTGGCCGGCCAGCGAGACCTCCAGCGTATCGCCCGAGCGCAGCGGGCCAACGCCTTCCGGCGTGCCGGTCAGCACCACGTCGCCCGCGCGCAGGGTAAAATACTGGCTCATGTGGGCAATAAGCGGCAGAATTTTATGGATCATATCGGACGTTCTGCCGTGCTGACGCACCTCGCCGTTCACCGCCAGCTTAAGCTCGGTATCCTGCGGGTCGCCCGGAAACTCCGCTGAGGGAATAATGCCGGAGAGCGGACAGGAATTATCGAAGCCCTTCGATTTTTCCCACGGCTGACCCGCCTTTTTGAATCCCGCCTGCAGATCGCGCAGCGTCAAATCCAGCGCCACGCCGTAGCCGGCAATCGCTTTCGCCACGTGCTCTTCGCCTGCCTGCTTCAGCGTGGCGCCGATCAGCACCGCCAGCTCAACCTCGTGGTGCACTTCACCAAAGGCGGAGGGAAGAGAGAGCGGCTGACGCAGATCGCAGATGGCCGTCTCTGGTTTGATAAACACCACCGGCTCAGCTGGCGTGGCGCTGCCCATTTCCTTAATGTGTTTCGCATAGTTGCTGCCGACGCAGACCACTTTGTTAACCGGAAAATCCAACAAGGCGCCCTGCCAGTTACGATGCTGATACATGCTAATCCCCTGCTCTGGTTGATGTGGTGCCAGCCATGCCGGCACGTTGGTGTTTGCGGTTCAGCGGCTCTTTCGCCCGCCGTAACGGTCATGATAAGGTGCTTTAGCAAAGATTAGTGTGCGTAAATTGTCAAAAAAGCGTGAATATATGCTGGCAGGCCGGTGGATTTATCGCCAGCAGGTGGACAATGAAGAATAATGAACAGTAAAAGGCGCGGTAATCGCGCCATTATTTTGCTAGAAATCGTTATATATAATTATGCTGAAGAAGCTGGAAGCACTGATTATATTTACAGATGAATCTGAATTAATCTTTTTTTGCCGACTCAAGATGAACTTTTAGCAAATTTTCAACCGGCGGCGGGATTTGTAAATAATAGCCCTGGTCGATAAGTGCCTGTTTGACTTTATTGATATCGGCATTGGCCAGACGATCGCGTCCGTCCAGCTTTAGCACCATCGCCAGCTGCGGCTTGCCGAAGCCGCGAAGCAGCTCGTCAGGCACGCGGGAGAAATCGTCCTTTTTTTCAACATAAAGATAAGTCTGGTCACGGGTCGGGCTTCGATAGATCACACAAAACATATTTTTTACTCGAATAAACCTGGATGGTGGCTTGCCTGGAAATAACAGTAACTATAACATGCTTGCAGAACTTCGAATATTCACCGGATGGACTGAAATGATGATTTTATCGACGTTTGTTCGCCGGGCGAGAAAACAGGACTGAGTGGGACAGATGTCACAAACGCCAATCGAATTCAAAGGTAGCAGTTTTACCCTGTCTGTTGTTCATCTGCACCATCCCGAACCTGAAGTGATACGCAAGGCGCTTCAGGACAAAATCGACCAGGCGCCGGACTTCTTAAAAAACGCGCCGGTGGTACTCAACGTGGCAGCGCTTAACGGCAACGTCAACTGGAAACAGCTGCAGCAGGCGATTGCCGCGACCGGATTGCGCATCGTTGGCGTCAGCGGCTGTAAAGACGACGCGCTGAAACGCATGATCGCCCGCGCCGGCCTGCCGATTCTGGCAGAGGGCAAAGAGAGCGTGCGGCGCGGCGAAGCGCCAGCGCCAGCGGCTCAGCCCGCTGCGCCAGCAGAACCTCTGGCGAGCAAAACGCGCATTATCACTACGCCGGTGCGTTCCGGGCAGCAGATTTACGCGCGCAACGCCGATTTGATCGTCACCAACAGCGTCAGCGCCGGTGCCGAACTGGTCGCCGACGGCAATATTCATATTTACGGCATGATGCGGGGACGCGCGCTGGCAGGCGCCGGCGGCGATCGCAACAGCCAGATTTTTTGCACCAACCTGGCAGCAGAGTTGGTCTCCATCGCTGGCGAGTACTGGATCATGGATCAAATCCCGGCGGAATTTTTTGGTAAAGCTGCGCGCCTGAGTCTCGAAGAGGGCGCGCTGACCATCCAGACACTTAATTAGGCCCCTTTTCTTCTGTTAAGGAAATCACTATTTATGGCACGCATTATTGTAGTTACATCCGGTAAAGGGGGCGTTGGCAAGACCACGTCAAGCGCGGCCATCGCCACCGGTTTAGCGCAAAAAGGCAAAAAAACGGTCGTCATCGATTTCGATATTGGTCTGCGTAATCTTGACCTGATCATGGGCTGCGAACGCCGCGTGGTTTACGACTTCGTTAACGTTATCCAGGGCGACGCCACGCTGAACCAGGCGTTGATCAAGGATAAACGTACCGAGATGCTGCATATTCTGCCCGCTTCCCAGACGCGTGATAAAGACGCGCTGACCCGCGAAGGCGTCGAGAAAGTCCTGAACGATCTGGCCGCAATGGATTTTGACTTTATCGTCTGCGACTCTCCGGCAGGCATCGAGACCGGCGCGCTGATGGCGCTCTACTTTGCCGACGAAGCGATTATTACCACTAACCCGGAAGTCTCGTCGGTTCGCGACTCCGACCGCATTCTCGGTATCATCGCCTCTAAGTCCCGCCGCGCTGAAAATAGCCAGGAGCCGGTAAAAGAGCACCTGCTGCTGACCCGTTATAACCCTGGCCGCGTTAATCGTGGCGATATGCTGAGCATGGAAGACGTGCTTGAGATCCTGCGCATTCCGCTGGTGGGCGTTATCCCGGAAGACCAGTCGGTGCTGCGCGCCTCTAACCAGGGCGAACCAGTGATCCTCGACACGAATTCCGATGCCGGCAAAGCCTATGCTGATACCGTAGATCGGTTACTCGGCGAAGAACGTCCCTTCCGCTTTATTGAAGAAGAGAAGAAGGGTTTCCTGAAACGCCTGTTCGGGGGATAAACCATGGCATTACTCGATTTCTTTTTATCCCGGAAGAAGAACACTGCCAACATAGCCAAGGAAAGGCTGCAGATTATCGTGGCAGAACGCAGAAGGGGCGACAGTGAGCCCCACTATCTTCCGCAGCTTAAGCGCGACATTCTGGAAGTGATTTGCAAATATGTGAAGATCGATCCAGACATGGTCACCGTTCAGCTTGACCAGAAAGGCGATGATATCTCCATTCTGGAACTGAACGTAACGCTGCCTGAAACGGAAGAAGCGGCCAAATGACGGTGTCGGTTTCCTGAGATTCCCCTGCGGCTCAGCAGGGGAATGTTTTATATCAGTACTGCGCCAGAATCGCCTCAATGCGGGTTTTAAACAGATCGCCACGCCAGCCTGCCAGCAGCTCCGGCACGCGCGTTTGCGGCTTCAGCCCCCAGTACTGGCTTAATACCTGATTAATCTGACGGCGCGACGCCAGCAGCTCCTGGCTAAAGCCGGTCTCCTCGCTCACTTCCTGCACCAGCGCCTTGATCGCCTTGAATACGCTTTTGTAGTGCGGATGATCCACCAGATTGCCCAGCGGCGGCGGCAGCGCCTCTTCCGGCAGCGCCTGCGCGTCAGCCACCAGCGCCACCAGGGTTTTACCGTGGAAGCGAATTTCATGGCCTGACAGGCCAAGATGATCCAGCTCGCCCATTGAGCCCGGCATAAAGCGCGCCACTTTCCACAAATTCTCTTCGCGCACCACGAAATTGACCGCCATATCTTTCTCGCGCGCCACGTTCAGGCGCCAGGCGGCCAGCAGCTGCAGCGCCGCCAGCTGGCGCGGACGCAGCTGCCAGGCGTTGGTGATGTCGCGCCAGGCTTCCTGCGGCTGCAGGACGTCAAGGCGTCGCTGGCAAAGCTGGTCGCATTCGCTGAGCGCCGCGGCCATATTGCCCGCCGCCTCGGTCAGCGTCATTAGCTGCTGCGCGATGGGCAGCAGATAGTGCACGTCGGCCGCGGCGTAGTCGCACTGACGCTGCGTCAGCGGGCGCGCCAGCCAGTCGGTGCGCGATTCGCTCTTATCCAGCGCGACCTGAGTAAAATGCGCCACCATCGCGGCAAAGCCCCATGAAAGCGGCTGGCCGCTGAAGGCCGCCAGAATCTGCGTATCGATCATCGGCTGCGGCAGCACGCCGAAGCGGTGCAGAAAAACCTCAAGATCTTCGCCGCCCGCGTGTAGAAATTTTTTCACCTGCGTGTCGCTCAGCAGCGCGATGAACGGCGTCCAGTCGCTAATCATCAGCGGGTCGATCAGCACCAGCTGTTCGCCGTCAAACAGCTGAATCAGCCCCAGCTGCGGGTAGTAGGTGCGGGTACGCACGAACTCGGTGTCGAGCGCGACGGCCGCATGCTGGCGCGCCTTCTGGCACACCTCGGCCAGCTGCTCATTTTGGTCGATCAGGGAATAATTCAAATCTCGTTTCCACCGCGACAGACTGCGCGCGGCGCTCCATCTCATCATCAATAAAAACGCCGGGCTTCGCCGGCGTTCAACCAGAAATCTTGCCTGACTTCAGCTTGCGCTGGGTCGGGCCTCATCTCGCAGCTCACGCCGCAGTATTTTTCCCACGTTGCTTTTTGGCAATTCGTCGCGGAACTCGATAATTTTCGGGACCTTATAGCCGGTCAGCTGACGCCGACAGTGGTCAAGCAGCTCTTCTTTGGTCAGCGACGCCTCTTTCTTCACGACGCAGACCTTAACCGCTTCGCCCGACAAATCACTCGGCACGCCGATCGCCGCCGCTTCCCGCACTTTGGGATGCTGCATTAAAACATCTTCGATCTCATTGGGATAGACGTTAAAGCCTGAGACGAGGATCATATCTTTTTTGCGATCCACGATGCGGATAAAGCCCTGCGGGTCAACGGTAACAATATCGCCGCTGAGGAGCCAGCCATTTTTCAGCACCTCTTCGGTGGCATCCGGCCGCTGCCAGTAGCCGGCCATCACCTGCGGGCCGCGGATCCACAGCTCGCCCGGCTCGCCGGGCGATACGTCGTTGCCCTGATCGTCCACCACGCGCACGTCGGTCGAGGGTACCGGCAGGCCGATACTGCCGGTATGCTCGGTAATATCATAGGGATTGACCGATACCAGCGGTGAACACTCCGTCAGGCCGTACCCTTCCAGCAGGTAATGGCCGGTGAGCTTCTCCCAGCGCTCCGCCACCGCCTTCTGCACCGCCATGCCGCCGCCCGCCGAGAGTCGCAGCGTGGAAAAGTCGAGTTTATTAAACTGCGCGTCGTTGAGCAGCGCGTTGAACAGCGTATTGACGCCGGTGATCGCCGTGAAGGGAAACTTCGACAGGGATTTCACAAAGCCGGGAATATCACGTGGGTTGGTAATCAGCAGGTTCTGCCCGCCCAGTTCGAGAAACAGCAGGCAGTTCACCGTTAAGGCGAAGATATGGTAGAGCGGCAGCGCGGTTACCACATTCTCTTTGCCGTCGCGCAGCAGTTTGCCATAGGTTGCTTTAGTCTGTTCGAGATTGGCCTGCATATTGCGATGGGTCAGCATCGCCCCTTTGGCGATGCCGGTGGTGCCGCCGGTATACTGCAGGAACGCCAGGTCGTCGTTGGTGACGCTGGGGCGCTGGTAGGCCAGTCCTTCACCCTGCTGCAGCGCATTGCGAAGGCTCACCGCGCCGGGCAGATGATACTTCGGCACCAGCTTTTTGATGTATTTTACCACGAAGTTAACCAGTGTAGCCTTTACCGGCCTGAGCTGATCGCCAAGACGCGTCAGGATCACGTGCTTCACCGCGGTTTCTGCTACCACTTTCTCCAGCGTATGGGCGAAGTTCGAGACGATGACAATGGCGCTGGCGCCGCTGTCGTTGAGCTGGTGCTTGAGTTCACGCGGGGTATAAAGGGGATTGACGTTCACCACCACCATACCAGCGCGCAGCACGCCGAACAGCGCCACCGGATACTGCAGCAGATTAGGCATCATCAGCGCGACGCGATCGCCTTTTTTCAGACCCAGCCCGGACTGCAGATAAGCGGCGAACGCGCGGCTCTTCTGCTCCAGCTGCCGATAGCTCAGAGGCTGTCCCATATTGATAAAAGCGGTTTGATCGGCGTAGCGCTGCGTGGCCTGTTCGATTAAATCAACCAAAGAGGTATAACGATCCGCGTTAATTTCGGCGGGTACATCTGCCGGATAGCGTTTCAGCCAGACCTTATTCAAGGGATCACCTCGATTTATATGTTGTTGTTCCATTGCACCCTCAACGCCAGCCCATTAACAATATTTTAACTCATTGTACCAGTTTGCCGGATTCGGCCTGCTGAGGTTGCGAAGCGCATCACTAATTTTCGTCCCGCTTTTTAGCGGCAATAAAAAGCCCGGTCGCGGCAGGCGCGCCCGGGCCTGAAAGTCTGCTTAAAACGCCTATTCCGTCAGAATCGTCTCCACCTGCGCTGGCCCGCTGTTCATTCCCCAGTAGGGATTGGGCCCCCAGTAGCCGGGATGGCGACGCGACGGGCCGTACCAGATCCAGGGATCGATCGGCTGCGGCGGCGTATTGATCTGCTGCGTCAGATGCCAGCGCTGATAGCCGCGCACGTCGACGACGACAAAGTTGTAGCTGGCCGCGCCAATCGTGCCCTTCTCCGTTCCCCTAATATTTCCCAGCACGGTAACGTACTGGTTATTAACGTCAGTAGGATCGACGAAGTTGTTGATGTCGGCATAAATACGCCCGACGGAAGCGGCGCCTAAACGCGGACGGGCGCTGTCGTCCAGCGGCTGCGTAGCAATCTCCAGCCGGGTTTTGCCGTTAAGGTTGGTGACCTTAACCACTTTGCCGCCAAAGCGGGACTCCTGACCAACATAGAGCGACGGAGCGTTCATCACGCGCACCAAATCCTGCTGTGGAAGCTCGGAACTTCCTTTAATCGCATCCGGCACCGTGACGCATCCGCTGAGCAGCAGCGCGCAGGCTAACAAAACACCGGACATTCCTTTATGACATATTGACATAGGCGTTCTCCTAAAAGATGTTTGTTAGACTGGCGCTATCGCATTAAGTTGCGCCCTCTACCCTTAACGGCCCGGCAATTTTTTCCACGCGACTTCGTTGCGCAAATAGGTCGGCTCGGCGTGCTCGGGCTGGACGGTTGCGCCACGCTGCCACGCCTGCTGCGCCAGCGGCAGCATATCTTCCGCGGCGGGCAGCGCGACGCCGCTCTCTTTGAGGGTTAAGGCGTGCCCCTGCTGCAGCTGGGGCCAGGCCTGCCAGCCGGTGCCGGCGGTAAACCATTCGCCCTCCAGCGCCTGCATGCGCGCCAGCGCGGCCTCCGGCGACAGCACGCTTTCGCTCGCTTCCCCCTGCCAGACGCCGTGTTCGTCGCGCTGATATTCGGCCCAGTAAACCTCGCCCATGCGCGCGTCGATCGCCGCCAGCACGCGCGTCGCGCCCTGCTGCCGATATGCGCCCTGCGCCAGCGTCGCCAGCGTTGAAATGCCGATCATCGGCAGCATGGCGCCGAGCGCGAGCCCCTGCGCGATGCCGATGCCGATGCGCACGCCGGTAAAGCTGCCGGGGCCGCGGCCGAACGCCAGCGCGTCGAGCGCCGTCAATTCCAGCTGCTGCGCCTGCAGCAGCTCTTCAATCAGCGGCAGAATACGCTGCGTATGGTCGCGCGGCGCGATTTCAAAACGGGCATCGATCTGCTGCTGATTAAGCAGCGCGGCTGAACAGGCTTCTGTCGCGGTGTCCAGCGCCAGGATTCGGGAAGACATAACAACCTCGGGTCATTTAAAACGGCGCGCATGTTAGCACAGCCAAAGGAAAATTACTGTTTCACCTGCTGCGTGAAGGCGATGGCGCGCGCCAGATCGCGGGTGCGCGGCGTCGGCGGCAGGCTGTTGAGAAACAGCGCGCCGTAGGGACGCGACACCAGCCGCTGATCGCAAATCACCAGCACGCCGCGATCGTCGGTGTCGCGGATCAAGCGCCCTACGCCCTGTTTCAGGGTAATTACCGCGTCCGGCAGCTGCACGTCGCTGAAGGGATCGCCGCCGCGCAGGCGACAGTCTTCCATACGCGCCTTCAGCAGCGGATCTTCCGGAGAGGTAAAGGGCAGCTTGTCGATGATCACCAGCGACAGCGCGTCGCCGCGCACGTCGACGCCCTCCCAGAAGCTGCTGGTCGCCACCAGCAGCGCGTTACCCGCCTCGATAAACTGCCGCAGCAGCTGGCCTTTGCTGGTCTCGCCCTGTACCAGCACCGGCAGCGTCATGCTGGCGCGAAACTCCGCCGCCAGCTCGCGCATCATCAGGTGGGAGGTGCACAGAAAGAAGCAGCGCCCTTTATTAGCGTCGATCAGCGGCTTCATCATGCGCGCCAGCTGACGCGCGCCGCCGGGCCGGTTTGGCTCTGGCAGATTGCGCGGCACGCAGAGCAGCGCCTGACGGCTGAAGTCGAACGGGCTGTTGAGGATCAGGGTTTTCGCGCTGCTGACGCCCAGACGGTCGGCAAAGTGGTGCATCTCTTCATTGACCGCCAGCGTCGCGGAGGTAAATATCCACGCCGCCTTGCGCGCGTCCATCACCTCACGGAAGCGTTCCGAGACCGAGAGCGGCGTTAAGGCGAGCGTAAAGTGGCGCGAAGTACACTCATACCAGTAGCTGTAGCCAGGCTCGTTGATGGCGCGCAGCCGCTTAAGCCGTCCACGATACAGCGCGGCGCGTTCGAAGGCCGCGTCCAGCAGCGCCGAGCGTCCCAGCGACATTTTTATTACGTCGTAGCAGAGCTCAAGCGCATCGTCGAGCAGCGTAAACATGCGCTGCACGTTATTGTCGGTGAAGAGTTCGCGCAGGTTGCCGCGATAGCCCGGATCGCCCAGCGTCAGGCGAAAATCCTGCGCGCACTGCGCAAGGCGGTCCGCCGACTTTTGCAGCTGCTGCACGTCGCGCACTTCGGTACGGTAGGCAATATTGATATCTTTCGCCAGATCGAGCAGCTGGCGGCTGGAGAGCTGCTGGCCGAAGTACTGGCTGGCGATATCGGGGATCTGGTGTGCCTCATCGAAAATCATCACGTCCGCTTCCGGGATTAGCTCCGCGAAGCCGCTCTCTTTCACCACCAGGTCGGCGAGAAACAGATGGTGGTTTACCACCACCACATCAGCGTCCATTGCGCGCTTGCGCGCTTTGACCACGAAGCAATCTTTGTAGAGCGGACAGTCGCTGCCGAGGCAGTTGTCGTTGGTGCTGGTCACCAGCGGCCAGATCGGGCTGTCTTCGGTCACGCCGCCGCAGCTGCTGATGTCGCCGTCAACGGTTTGCGACGACCAGCCGCGCAGCGTAACCAGATCCCCCAGCGCCTGAGCATTGAGATCGCCGCCCGCCATCGACTGCTGCTCCAGCCGCTCCAGGCAAAGATAGTTGGAGCGCCCTTTCAGCAGCGCCGTTTTTCCTTTGAAATTGAGTGCCTTCGCGATGGTCGGCAGGTCGCGGCCGTAAAGCTGATCCTGCAGCGCCTTTGAGCCGGTTGAGACAATCACTTTTTTTCCGGCGCGCAGCGCAGGCGCGAGATAGGCGTAAGTCTTACCCGTTCCGGTTCCCGCCTCAACCACCAGTTCGCCGCTGGCCTTAACGACCTCTTCTACTGCCCGCGCCATTTCGCGCTGCGCCTCGCGCGGCTTAAAGCCGGCAATCGCCTGCGCCAGCGCGCCATCTACTGCAAAATCGTCCGCCACACTTCCTCACCCGTTTCGGCAAAAACACTGTAATTATGTCAGTATTCCGTCGGCCGCTCCACAACTGATGACAGCGCCCCCTGGACTATGCCAGGCTATCAGCTGGAAAAGTAAGGAGAAACAATGACCATTACCCGTATCGATCCCGAACATCGTATGTCCGAAGCCGTGATTCATAATCAGACGGTTTATTACACCAGCGTGCCGGAAAACCTCGACGCCGACGCCGAGGCGCAAACCGCCAACGCGCTGGCGGTGATTGACGCTCTGCTGACGCGCGTCGGCTCCGACAAGAGCAAAATCCTCGACGCCACAATCTTTCTGGTAGAAAAGCAAGATTTCGCGGCGATGAACCGCGCCTGGGACGCCTGGGTGTCACCCGGCAACGCGCCGGTGCGCTGCACCGTTCAGGCCGGTCTGATGAACCCGAAATACAAGGTAGAGATTAAAATCGTCGCGGCGCTATAGGCTGCCGCGCCGGACGCTACTCCTCATCCTCGTCATCTTCGAAGCGCGCCAGGGACCGCTCGCCCGTGTGGGTCTGGCGGATCTCCTGCGCCACCTGAGTAATCGCCTCTCCGCTGGACATGCCGCCAGCGATCAGCTCCTGAATACGCTCCACCGCCTGCTGCTGCTGCTCGTGGGACAGTGCCGGTAAACCCTTAAACATCATTCACTCCTGGTTACGAGGCGGGCACCGTTCCATGCGGAACAAACAGGTGCCAGCCGGGAAAAAATATGTCAGGCTAACGCCCTCATTGATGTCTGATTTTTGCCGAATAATGGTCTCAACGCTCAGTCTACACTATACCCAGCATGCGCTCAGCGCGCATTTCGCCAGGATTTCTCATCTTCCCTGGGCGATGCTGCTCACCTCAGGCCATGCCGATCACGCGGATAACCGCTTCGATATCCTGACCGCCGATCCGCGCGCCACGCTGGTCACCCACGACGATCTTACGATGATTAGCGCAGACGGCGCCAGCAGCCAGAGCGCAGACGATCCGCTGCTGCTGGTGCGGCGGCAGTGCGAGGCGCTGGGCGCGCTTCCCGATCGCCGTGACGACCTGCCGTTTCAGGGCGGCGCGCTCGGCCTGTTCGGCTACGATCTCGGCCGCCGCTTTGAGCGCCTGCCGCAGCAGGCGGCGGACGATCTGACCACGCCCGATATGGCGATCGGCATCTACGACTGGGCGCTGATAGCGGACCACCATCTGCAGCGCCTGACGCTGGTATCGCTGGCAGACGCAGAGGCGCGGCTGCGCTGGCTGCTGCAGCGGCCGCCGCGCGAGGCGGCCCCCTTTTCGCTCACCAGCCGCTGGCAATCTAACCTGAGCTATAGCGACTACGCCGCGCGTTTTCACGCGGTACAGGCCTATATCCAGGCGGGCGACTGTTACCAGGTCAATCTGGCGCAGCGCTTTCAGGCAGCGTACCAGGGCGATGAGTGGCAGGCGTTTTGCCGCCTTAACGCCGCCAACCGCGCCCCCTTTAGCGCTTTTTTACGACTGCCCGACAGCGCCATCCTTAGCCTGTCGCCGGAGCGCTTTTTATCGCTGAAGGGCGACGAGATTGAAACCCGGCCGATTAAGGGCACGCGGCCGCGCGCGGCCGATCCTGAACTCGACCGGCAGGAAGCGCTGGCGCTGGCGCGGTCGGAAAAGGATCGCGCCGAAAATCTGATGATTGTCGACCTGCTGCGCAACGATATCGGCCGCGTCGCCGCGCCGGGCTCCGTTAGCGTGCCGGCGCTGTTCGCGGTCGAGCCGTTTCCCGCGGTGCACCATCTGGTGAGTACTATCCGCGCGCGCTTGCCCGCTTCGCTGCACGCCAGCGATCTGCTGCGCGCCTGTTTTCCCGGCGGCTCTATTACCGGCGCGCCAAAAATCCGCGCGATGGAGATTATCGACGAGCTGGAGCCGCATCGCCGCAACGCCTGGTGCGGCAGCATCGGCTACCTCAGCCTCTGCGGACGCATGGACACCAGCATCGCTATCCGCACGCTGATCGCCGAACGGCAGCAGCTGTTCTGCGCCGCAGGCGGCGGCGTGGTCGCCGATAGCGAGCTGGACGCCGAATATCAGGAAACGCTACACAAAGTCAGCCGCATTTTGCCTGCGCTGTCGGGAGACAACGAATGAAGCCGCTTACGCTCGACGCCTTTGTTACCCGCTTTATCCTGCAGCAGCCGGAAAAGCCGCAGCAGCGTCCCGCCGGACGCCAGGCCGCGGTGCTGGTGCCGATCGTGGCGCGCGATGCGCCGGGCCTGCTGCTGACGCGCCGCTCGCGCGAGCTGCGCAAGCACGCGGGTCAGGTGGCCTTTCCCGGCGGCATGCAGGACAGCGGCGACGCCTCGCTGGTGGCGACCGCGCTGCGCGAAGCGCAGGAAGAGGTCGGCATCGATCCGGCCGAGGTAAACGTTATTGGCCAGCTCGCTCCCGTCACCAGCAGCACCGGCTTTCGCGTGACGCCGGTAGTCGGCATTATCTCGCCGCAGATCGCGCTGCATATCAATCCTGACGAGGTGGAAAGCGCCTTCGAGATGCCGCTGGAAGAGGCGCTGCGGCTGAACCGCTACGCGTCGCTGGAAGTGCAGCGTGCCGGCCTGCGTCATCCGGTCTGGCTCTCAGTCTATGAAGAGTATCTGGTATGGGGCATGACGGCCGGCATCATCCGTTCTCTGAGCCAGCAAATTGCGTTCTGAACCCCGCTTCGTTCTCTTTTATCCTTTATAAGCAATCTGTTGCGCCCTGCTACGCAGGATAACTATTTCTCGCCTGAACGATTAGTTTATTTCATGCGAAAAGGCGCTCGTTTGCCCGGGTCGACGATTACTATTAGCGCCATAAACTGCCCCGGCAGAGATAAAAAATTATTTGTGAGGAGTGTCGCCTGTGATTAGCGTTTTTGACATGTTCAAAGTGGGCATTGGCCCATCGAGTTCCCATACCGTGGGGCCGATGAAAGCAGGCAAGGAGTTTGTCGACCTGCTGGTTGAACAGGGAAAACTTCAGGAGGTGACGCGCATCGCCGTGGATGTTTACGGCTCGCTCTCGCTGACCGGCAAGGGCCACCATACCGATATCGCCATTATTATGGGGCTGGCGGGCGCTTCTCCGGCTACGGTGGATATCGACAGCATTCCCGCATTTATTAAAGATGTCGAACAGCGCGAGCGGCTGCTGCTGGCCAACGGCGCGCATGAGGTAGATTTCCCGCGCGAAGGCGGCATGGTGTTCCGCAGCGAAAATCTGTCGCTGCATGAAAACGGCATGCGCCTGCTCGCCTTTGCGGGCGACCTGCTGATTTTAAGCAAAACCTACTATTCGGTCGGCGGCGGCTTTATCGTCGACGAAGAACATTTCGGCCAGTCGACGCTGGATGAAGTGAGCGTGCCCTGGCCTTTTCATTCGGCGAAAGAGCTGCTGGCGCACTGTCGCGAAACCGGCCTGTCGCTTTCCGGGCTGGTGATGAAAAACGAGCTGGCGCTGCATTCGCGTGACGAGATCCGCGACTACTTTACCGACGTCTGGCAGACCATGCAGGCCTGTATCGATCGCGGGCTGAATACCGAAGGCGTGCTGCCGGGCCCGCTGCGCGTGCCGCGCCGCGCCGCCTCGCTGCGCCGCCTGCTGACCTCGTCATCCAAACACTCCAACGATCCGATGAACGTCATCGACTGGGTTAATATGTTCGCGCTGGCGGTCAACGAAGAGAACGCCGCCGGCGGCCGCGTCGTGACCGCGCCGACCAACGGTGCCTGCGGCATCGTGCCGGCGGTGCTCGCCTATTACGATCACTTTATTGAAACCGTGACGCCCGATATTTTTACCCGCTATTTCCTCGCGTCGGGCGCCATTGGCATTCTGTATAAGATGAACGCCTCTATCTCCGGCGCGGAAGTGGGCTGCCAGGGCGAAGTCGGCGTGGCCTGTTCAATGGCGGCCGCCGGGCTAGCCGAACTGCTGGGCGGTAGCCCGGAGCAGGTTTGCGTCGCGGCCGAGATCGGCATGGAGCATAATCTCGGCCTGACCTGCGATCCGGTCGCGGGTCAGGTGCAGGTGCCCTGCATCGAGCGCAACGCCATTGCCTCAGTCAAGGCGATCAACGCCGCGCGCATGGCGCTGCGCCGCACCAGCGAGCCGCGCGTCTCGCTCGATAAAGTTATCGAAACCATGTATGAAACCGGCAAAGATATGAACGCCAAATATCGTGAAACCTCGCGCGGCGGCCTGGCCATTAAAGTTCAGTGCGACTAATGTGCCGCCGTTGGTTATTTTTCGCGCGGTCGCCATCAATTGCGCTTCCGGCCCTACCTCATCGCCGCAATTAACGATAGAGTAATGTTCCGCGCGACCTTCTCAGGTCGCGCGGTTATTTCAGTACCGCTTTTTTTATCAGGCATAGCTAAATCTTATTAACGCCTTGCCGATAATCTCCCCGTTATCCTGCTTTAATTGAGTGTGTGGAAGGTGGTTACTGATGCTTTTGGCCCAGCAGTATGTTGGACAGTTTCGCCGTAAGCGACTTTTTATCGCGCTGGTGATTGCCGCTGTGGTTTTAATATTGACGCTGGCCTTTCGCTTTTTCGAAGAGAAATCGCGCGTCGAGCAGCAGTCGCTTAATTTCGCTGATAACGCCATTCAGCGCTTTGATCGCATGTTTTCACCGCTCGACGTTTCGGCGAACAATACGCTGGGGCTGGTCGGCTTGCCCTGCCACGATGTGCGCTTCCCGCTTATTGAGAAAATTTCTGCGCTGCAAACCGTGCGCGCTATGCTGCTGGTAGAAAACGACACTATCTACTGCTCGAGCATTTACGGCCCGCGCGCCATTCCTTTTAGCCGGACCTATCCCGAGCTGGCAATTAATAATCAGCGCATGATGCTGACGACCGACAATTACCTGCTTAAAGGCTCGCCGATCCTGCTGCTGTGGACGCCTAAGTCCCTCGACAACCGCTCCGGCATTTTGCAGGCGATTAATATCGAGCTGATGAGCACCTATCTGCTGGAGCCGCAGCTTCCCTGGGTAGAGCGCGCGGTTTTCAGCGTCGGCGGCGAAAGCCTGGAGTATGGCAATCCGCTGATTGAGCCGGCCATGCCGTCGGAGGACGAGGTCAGCTACGATCAGGGTTCGCTGCGCTATCCTTTTTCTATTACGCTCTATGGCCCTCCGCCGAGCCGCCTGGCGATGGCGTCGCTGCCGTCGCAGTTGCCGCTGGCGTTGCTGCTGAGCCTGCTGATCGGCTATATCGTCTGGCTGGCGACGGCGAATCGCATGAGCCTGAGCTGGCAGATCAGCTACGGCATTACCGCAAATGAATTTATGGTCTACTGTCAGCCGCTGATTAATGCCCGGAGCGGCGAGTGTGACGGCATTGAGCTGCTGCTGCGCTGGCATAACGCGCGCCAGGGCTGGATTCCGCCTGACGTATTTATTCCGCTGGCCGAGCGGCAAAATCTTATCGCGCCGCTAACGCGCTTCGTGATCGATAAGGCTGTGGCGCAGCTGCCGAACCTGCCGCGCTGTCCGTCGTTTCATATCGCTATTAACGTGGCCGCCAGCCACTTCCGCGACCGCGCGATCGTCGACGATCTGCAGCAGCTGTGGTGGCCGGCGAATCCGCTGCCGAAGCTGGTGGTGGAGCTGACGGAGCGCGACGCGCTGCCGGTGGTGGACCAGAAGGTGATTTCGCAGCTGCACAACATCGGCGTGCGGCTGGCGATTGATGACTTCGGCACCGGCCACAGCTCGCTTGCCTATCTGAAGGATTTGCAGCCCGACGTGCTGAAAATCGATAAGATTTTCACCGCGGCGATCGGCACCGACGCCATCAACGCCACGGTGACCGATATGGTGATTTCGCTGGCGCAGCGTTTAAATATCAGTCTGGTGGCCGAAGGCGTGGAAACCGCCGAGCAGGCCGCCTATCTGCGCGAGCGCGGCGTGGATCTGCTACAGGGCTATTTCTACGCGCGGCCGATGCCGATTGAGGATTTTCCCGCCTGGCTGACGCAGCATCAGGCGCAGCTGACCCCGTAATAAAAACGGCGCTAATGCGCCGTTTAGCTTATCTGTAAGCGCGGATGCCTGCGTAGAGGAGACAGACCGATCGCAATGTCGCTTTACGCATCCTCGCTCGCTCGGCCCATCTCACCCACGCGTTGAACAGCATCATCGTCCTTTCGATAAACCCGCCACAGATTCAGATAGATTACTGCTCCCCTTCCTCATCCTCGTGCGGCTTATCTTTGGTGACGCGCACCAGGTCGACGCGATAGTCGGTCGCCTGAAGGATAGTAAAGTGCAGCGGCGGCAAATCGATCACCTCGCCCGGCAGCGGCAGCTGGCCTTTCTGACCAATCAGCAGACCCGCCAGCGAGGCGTGATCTTCATCCGGGTCAACCAGATCGTTAACGTCGAACAGCTGCTGCAGCGAATGCAGGTCGGTGCCGCCCTTAACGATCCAGCCGTCGCCGTCGGCAATGATATCCGGCGTTTCATCCTCGTCCGGGAATTCGCCGGCGATCGCTTCCAGCACGTCCAGCGGCGTAATCAGCCCTTGCACCACGCCGAACTCGTTAGTGACGATAACGAAACTGCCTTTGGCGCGGCGCAGCACGCCCAGCAAATTAATCGGGTCCAGCGTTTCCGGCACCACAATAGCGGGCGATGCGGCGGCAAAGGTCGCCACATCCATTCCGTGCTCGATCGCCACCAGCAGCTCTTTGGCGCGCACCACGCCGACAATCTCATCCAGCTCGCCGCGACATACCGGGAACAAACTGTGCGGCGTATCAAGCAGCTGGATGCGAATCTCGTCCAGCGGACGTTCCGCGTCAACCCATGAGATTTCACCGCGCGGCGTCATAATGCTGCGGATAGAGCGCGATGCCAGCGTCAGAACGCCGTTGATCATATAGCGTTCTTCATCCTTAAAGGCTTCCTGCGGCATCACCTGCGTCAGAGTTGACTCCTCGCTGACCGCCGGCTGCGCCGGACGCTGACGACCGCCCATCAGGCGTAAAATCGCCTCGGCGGTGCGCTCGCGCATTGGACGATGCGCCTGGTGACGCATAAAGTTACGGCGCGCAATCTGGTTGAACAGCTCGATTAGAATAGAGAAGCCGATCGCCGCGTAGAGATACCCTTTCGGGATATGGAAGCCAAAGCCTTCCGCCACCAGCGACAGGCCGATCATCAGCAGGAAGCTCAGACAGAGCACCACCACGGTAGGATGCGCGTTGACGAAGTTAGTCAGCGGCTTCGAGGCCAGCAGCATGACGCCCATGGCGATCACCACCGCCGTCATCATAATCGGCAGGTGGTTCACCATGCCCACCGCCGTGATCACCGCATCCAGCGAGAAGACCGCGTCCAGCACCACAATCTGCGTCACTACCGCCCAGAAGCTGGCGTAGCTGCGGTTCCCCTGATGCTCAAGCTGACGGTTCTCCAGCCGCTCATGCAGCTCCATCGTGGCCTTAAACAACAGGAATATCCCGCCCACCAGCAGAATCAAATCACGCCCTGCAAAGCTAAACTCACCTACGCTAAATAACGGGCGCGTTAGCGTCACCATCCAGGAAATCAGCGACAGCAGGCCCAAGCGCATTACCAGCGCCAGCGACAGGCCGATCAGGCGCGCTTTATCGCGCTGCTTCGGCGGCAGCTTGTCGGCAAGAATGGCGATAAATACCAGGTTATCGATACCGAGCACGATTTCCAGTACGACAAGCGTGAGCAAACCGGCCCAGATTGAGGGGTCGAAGAGAAATTCCATCATTGACTCCTGAACGAGAGACAGACTGAACGATATCGTGCCAGCGTCGTCTGGTGACGTGACAGAAAAACAACCGGGTGAACTACAGGTACGCCGTCGGGCGTGAGAGAAGGCGCGAAAGCGCGCATCAAAGTGATTAAGCGACGTCGGTGACGATCCATAAAGGTGGGCTGAAACCCGTTACTCCTGAGTAATAAACAGATCGTTAATGTAACAGGCCAGTAATGTACGTCAAAAAATTTTCTTTCATTTACAAATGATTCAACGGCCGTTTCCAGATAAACGTCGTGAAAAAAGAGTTGAGCCCTCCGATTACTGACGACCGTCACATAAATTATTTTTTCGCGCACTAAAATAAATCGCGTCTCACCGATTCATTTAAGACGCCCGGAGAATGATTCATTTATTCAGATGTTTTGACTACGTTTGTCGGCAGATAACCGTAGCGATAACTCATAACGATTCGTCGACTCCAGACGAATTTCTTTAGCGAACGGAGGTAGCAAGTGACCATTGCGATAGTAATTGGTACACACGGCTGGGCAGCCGAGCAACTGCTGAAAACCGCAGAAATGCTGTTGGGCGAGCAGGAGAACGTCGGATGGATCGACTTTGTGCCCGGCGAAAATGCAGAAACGCTTATTGAAAAATATCAGGCGCAGCTGGCAAAACTGGATACGTCGAAAGGGGCGCTATTTTTAGTTGATACCTGGGGTGGAAGCCCGTTTAACGCCGCCAGCCGCGTGGTGCTGGACAAAGAAAATTACGATGTGATCGCCGGGGTCAATATACCGATGCTGGTGGAGACGCTGATGGCGCGCGACGACGATCCGACCTTTACCGAACTGGTCGGCATCGCGGTGGAAACGGGTCGCGAAGGCGTCAAGGCGCAAAAAACCGAGCTTGCCGCGCCCGCCGCGCCAGCCGCCGCCCCTGCCGCCAAAGCGCCATCGGCCCCAGCGCAGCCTCTGGCGCCGGGCGAGCATATGAAAATCGGTCTGGCGCGCATTGATGACCGCCTGATCCACGGTCAGGTGGCGACGCGCTGGACTAAAGAGACCAACGTCTCGCGCATTATCGTGGTCAGCGACGAGGTCGCGAAAGATCACGTGCGCAAAACCCTGCTGACCCAGGTGGCCCCGCCCGGCGTAACCGCGCACGTGGTGGACGTCGACAAGATGGTTCGCGTCTGGAACAACCCGAAATATGGCCGCGATCGCGTGATGCTGCTGTTCACCAATCCCACCGACGTGCTGCGCGTTGTGGAACAGGGCGTCGACATTAAGTCAGTCAATATCGGCGGCATGGCATTTCGCCAGGGCAAAACCCAGGTCAATAACGCCGTCTCAATCGATGACAACGATATCGCCGCGTTCCGTAAGCTCAATGAACGCAATATCGAGCTGGAAGTCCGTAAGGTCTCCAGCGATCAAAAACTGAAAATGATGGACCTGATTGCGAAGGTCAATGGGTAAAACGCCGCCAGCTGCGCCTGCGGGCCAGTTAACGCTATCCTGCTGAGGAGAAGGGATATGATGGAAATAACCTCGCTACAAATCATCCTGATATTTATTGTGGCCTGTATTGCGGGTATGGGCTCCATTCTGGATGAGTTTCAGTTTCACCGCCCGCTGGTGGCCTGTACCCTGATTGGGGCGGTGCTCGGTGATATGAAGACCGGTATTATTATCGGCGGTACCCTCGAGATGATCGCGCTGGGGTGGATGAACATCGGCGCCGCCGTGGCGCCCGATGCGGCTCTCGCCTCAATCATCTCCACCATTCTGGTTATCGCTGGCGGACAGAGCGTCGGCGCGGGCATTGCGCTGGCGATTCCGCTGGCGGCGGCGGGCCAGGTACTGACCATTATTGTGCGCACCATCACCGTAGCCTTCCAGCACGCAGCCGATAAGGCGGCGGAGAAAGGCAACCTGACGGCGATTTCGTGGATCCACGTTTCGGCGCTGGTATTGCAGGCGATGCGTATCGCTATTCCGGCGCTGATTGTGGCGATTTCAGTCGGCACCAGCGCGGTGCACTCCCTGCTTAGCTCAATCCCCGAAGTGGTTACCAACGGCCTGAATATCGCCGGCGGCATGATCGTCGTGGTGGGCTATGCGATGGTCATCAACATGATGCGCGCGGGCTATCTGATGCCGTTCTTCTATCTCGGCTTCGTCACCGCGGCCTTCACCAGCTTCAACCTGGTGGCGCTGGGCGTCATCGGCGTGGTAATGGCGGTGCTCTATATCCAGCTGGCGCCGAAATATAACCGTGTTGCAGGCGCGCCTGCCGCCGGCCCGGCCAACAACGACCTCGATAACGAACTTGACTAAGGAACAGGTGACAACATGGTAGATACAACTACAACGCAAAAGAAACTCACCCCAGGCGACATTCGCGGCGTGTTTTTGCGGTCGAACCTGTTCCAGGGGTCGTGGAACTTCGAGCGTATGCAGGCGCTGGGCTTCTGTTTCTCGATGGTGCCGGTGATCCGCCGCCTCTATCCGGAAAATAACGAGGCGCGCCGCCAGGCGATCAAACGCCATCTGGAGTTCTTTAACACCCATCCCTACGTAGCCGCGCCGGTATTGGGCGTTACTATGGCGATGGAGGAGCAGCGCGCCAACGGCGCGGCGATCGACGATGCCGCCATCAACGGCATCAAGGTCGGCCTGATGGGCCCGCTGGCGGGCGTCGGCGACCCGATTTTCTGGGGCACCGTGCGCCCCGTGTTTGCCGCGCTCGGTGCGGGCATCGCGCTAAGCGGCAGCCTGCTGGGCCCGCTGCTCTTCTTCGTACTGTTCAATCTCGCGCGCCTGCTGACCCGCTATTACGGCGTGGCGTACGGCTACCGTAAAGGAATCGATATCGTCAGCGATATGGGCGGCGGTTTCCTGCAGAAGCTGACGGAGGGGGCGTCGATTCTCGGCCTGTTTGTCATGGGCGCGCTGGTCAATAAGTGGACGCACGTTAATATTCCGCTGGTTGTATCGCGCATCACCGACCAGACCGGGAAGACGACCGTTACCACGGTGCAGACCATCCTCGATCAGCTGATGCCGGGCATCGTGCCGCTGCTGCTGACTTTCGCCTGTATGTGGCTGCTGCGCCGCAAGGTCAACGCGCTGTGGATTATCGTCGGCTTCTTCGTTATCGGGATTTTCGGCTACTGGATCGGCCTGCTTGGCCTGTAGTTCTCTCGCCGGGCGCGCTGCGCCCGGCCACTTCCCTGCTTTTCCGCCGCATCGCCACAGGAGAATGTGATGACACTAACGGACAGCCTCATCGCGCTCTGCATCGCCGCGCTGCTGCTTTTTTCTTTTTACAACGACCTTATTCTGCCGCGCCGCAAAGGCCCAACGCGCCTGAGCGTGCCGCTGCGGCGCAGGCACAAGATCGACAGCCTGATTTTTATCGGGCTGCTGGCGATTTTACTCTGGAATAATGTGACGCATCAGGGGCCGCAGCTCACCACCACCCTGCTGATGGTGCTCCTCTTTCTCGCCTTCTGGCTCTTCTGGCTGCGCCGCCCGACCCTGCTGATGAAGCGCGAGGGGCTATTTTATGGCGGTGCCTGGATAGCCTATGAGCGCATTCAGAGCATCAATCTCTCTGAAGATGGCATTCTGGTGATGCAGCTAGAGCAGCGTCGCCTGCTGATCGCCGTGCAGCAGCTCGACGATCTGGAACGCATTTACCATACGCTGGTGGAGGCGCGCTAGTCGCGCCGCCATAGCGTCAGACGGAAGTCGGCGTCGCATTCGAACGTTTTCGACGCCTGCAGCTCACCCCACACCGACGGCTTCGCGCGCCAGGCGAAAGGCGTCATCTGCAGCAGCGTAGCCGCTGCGTCGCCGCTCAGCTGCATTGCGTAGCGCAGCGACTGCTGGCTCTCTTCGCTAAAGCCGGTGTAGCACTTCTCTTCCGGCGCATGAAGCTGCACCTCGCGATAGATTAACGCCTTGAACTGCTGCAGATGGTGCGCGCCTGGCGTGACGGTCAGCAGTACGCCGCCAGGCCTGACGACGCGCGTCAGCTCCGCCTCATTGCAGGGCGCGTAGATACGCACGACCCCATCCAGCGAGGCGTCGGCAAAAGGCAGGCGCTGGCTTGAGGCGACGCAGAACTGCACGTTGGGATAGCGTTTTGCCGCCAGACGAATGGCGTTTTTAGCGATATCCAGCCCGTACACCTCAGCGCTCAGCGCGCTGAGCGCCGAAGTGTAATAGCCTTCGCCGCAGCCGATATCGAGCAGCGCGGACGCCTCCTGCAGCTTTTCGCGCAGCAGCGCCACCACGCCGTCGCGCAGTGGCTGGTAGTGCCCTGCCTGCAGAAAATCGCGCCGCGCCTGCATCATCTCTGCGCTGTCGCCGGGTTCGCGCGAACCTTTATGCTGAACGGGCAGCAAATTAAGATAGCCCTCTTTCGCCTGGTCGAACTGGTGACGGTTTTCACAGCGCCAGCTGCGGTTTTCAGGCTGCAAAGGAAGATGACAAAGGGGGCAAATCAGCAACATACGAACTCCATTAACAAGAGCGCCGCAGTGTACTCCGTTCGCTATCGTATCGAAAGCGCAAAGAAAAGCCCCGGCCAGATGACCAGGGCTTTACAGGATTCGTTTTCAGTGGTGCATGGCACCGAGCTGGCACGAAATCAGATAGCGGTTACGTTGACTGCAGCCGGGCCTTTCTGGCCGTCCTGGATTTCGAACTCAACGCTTTGGCCTTCAGCCAGGGTTTTGAAACCGTTGCCCTGGATAGCGGAGAAGTGTACGAACACATCTTTGCTACCGTCAGCAGGAGTAATAAAACCAAAACCTTTAGACTCGTTGAACCACTTAACCTGACCTTTAATCTTTGCCATTTTGCAAATTCCTTAGAGTGTTTATTTTGCCCGAAGGCAGACCTACAGAGAAACCAGAGACGTTACTGAATGAGGCACTAATAAGGTTCGGCAAGGAAGCGGTATTCAACGTCAACGTTTTTACTCGTAACTTCTTTACTGAAGATGCCATACATAAACAGAACTGTACCTCGTTTGACCCACGAATTGTTATCACATATCCGCAAATTAATGGCAAGGCATTTTTAATCGACTACCGGCACGCCGCACAAAATTTGCAAAGCCTCGCCTCACTTTGTTCATTTTGGTACATTACTTGCCCAGCTCCGATCGAAAAAGCGATGTCCATCAATCTGACGATGATACAAATAACCTCAGCAGAGAGCGACCTCTTTGCCCAGGCTTGTTCGCCTTAACAAGTTAATTTACAGATAAATTATTGCAATATTATGGCATTTAGCTTTCTTAAGCGAAACCGTAAAACAAAAATGCGGCCTTGTTTATGCTTATAACGATACCGGGTTCTCATTTTTACTGGCGCAGATAATAAATGCCTTTGCACCAAAATCAGGAAAATAAAAATTAGCGTTGCCCCAATTAAAAGCAGCGTTACACCTGTTTCTTATTACACTTCATTCTTTGATCGTGAATAATTGTTCTCTCGAAACCCAAGACGCTTCTGACGACAGGCCTCGCTCTTTAGGATTTTTCCTGGCTAATATTGTCCAGACTGCGGCTCTCTCCTATTCTCCACGGCGCGAAGCAGCCATTATCTTCTCCGCTGCGCTGGAGGGCGCGCGCTAATTCTGCCGGCGGCTCATCGAGCGATTCGTCAGCCAGTTCAAAAACGCCCCAGTGAATCGGCAGGGTTAGCGGCTTACCCGTTAGCCGCCATAGGGAAACCGCGCAATCGGGATCCATGTGGCTGCTCTGCATGAACCATTTTGGTGCATAGGCGCCGACCGGCAAGGCCGCCAGATTAAAGGGACCAAGGCGACGCGGAATCTCTGCCAGCGTGTCGGCAAAGCCGCTGTCGCCGGAAAACCAGAAATTTAGCGCCTTGCAGCGCACAACCCAGCCGCACCAGAGCGAGCGATTACGATCGTAGGGCGTACGCATGCTCCAGTGACGCGCCGGTACGGCAGTCAGCGTCAGATCCTCTTCCTGCTGGCTTTGCCACCAGTCAAGCTGGCGCACGTGGCGCGCGCCGCGTCGTTTAAACCACCCTTCCAGCCCGAGCGGCACCAGAAAAGTGACCTTCGGGAAGCGACGCAGAATGCGCCTGACGGTGGCGGAATCAAGATGATCGTAGTGATTGTGGGAAATCAACACGTAGTCGAGGCGCGGCAAATCCTGAATGCGCAGCGGCGGCGGCGTTTTGCGTTTTGGCCCAGCAAAAGGCACTGGCGAAGCGCGGGTCGAAAGCGCTGGATCGATCAGCAGGTAGCGCTGGTTGAGGCGTAGCAGCAGCGCCGCGTGGCCTAACCACCAGACGCGGTCGTCCGTACCGGCAAGGTCGGCAGGCTGCCACCAGCGCGCCCTGAACCGATCATAGCCCCCCTGCGGCGGGAATGGCAGCCCGGCCGCTTTGCGCTCTTTGCGCCAGCGAGCGAGATCGCCCGGCTGGCGCAGATCTGGCTCGGGATTGCGGAAGCCCTCAGGGGTATGGTGCGCTTTGCTGGCGTCGTACCAGGGGTTTTGCCAGGCCATTTTGCCTCCTTGCCGGGTTGAGAATTGTTAGCGTTCCGGGATCATGCGGATAAACTCGCGCGGCTCCTCCGGCTCCTGTTTTTGCTGCTCGCCGCTCTGGCTCTCAACCAGGCGACGCAGCAGCGCATTCTGTTTTTTCTGCTCTTCCAGCAGCTGGCTCAGCAGCTGGATCTGTTCGCTGGCGCGCACGCTGGCCCGGTTAACAAAAAACCAGGCGATAAACGCCACAAGGATGATGATCGCCAGTACGCCATAGCTGAACAGCGGATCGGTGGTTGCGGCTAACTCGTTCATAACTGCCTCAAAACGAAAATATCGATGGCGACGATTCTACCTGCTGCGCACGCGGCTGACCAGGCTATGCGCCTGAATGCAGAATTCCCTGACGCAGCGCTTTCGGCAATCTCCGATCGCTTCGGCAGACAAAGCGAGGCAAGCTGTTAATATCAGGGGCAGCAGCACAAGGTGGACAGCTGCGTTGTGTATCACAAGGAGAAAAAATGAAACTCTTTATTCGGGCGATCGTTCTGCTCGCCGTTATCTGGGTCGCCATGCTGTTTACCGGCTATGGCGTGCTGACCGGCAGCGCTAAAAACGCCGCCGGTCTGGGCCTGCAGTGCAGCTACCTTACCGCGCGCGGTTTGATTACCGCTCAGTATCTGCATACCGACAGCGGCGTTATCGGCGTGAGCGACTGCCCGCTGCTGAAGAAAAGCGGAGAGGTGATCGACAACTAAGCGCAGTCAGAGTAGCTTTTCGCACTGCGCATTCATAAACGCATCAGGCGGGCGTCTGCCCGCTTTTTTTATCAGAAGTCGTAGTGGTGATAGCCCATCTCGGCAGAGAGCGCGCGCGCCGCGCGATGCAGCATGGCGACATAGTCGCTTTTCGCCTCTTCCGAGAAGCGAATAGTCGGGAAAGAGATGCTCAGACCAGCGATAACCACGCCAAAGCGGTCGAAAACCGGTACGGCAATGCAGCGCAGCCCCTCTTCCTGCTCTTCATTATCCTCGCCGAAGCCCTGCACCTTAACCTGATCCAACACGTCGATCAGCGCCTCGCGCGTGACGATGGTGTTAGCCGTGCTGCGCTTAAACTCCACCTCTTTAAGGATCTCATTCACCTCTGCGCGGTCGCGCCACGCGAGCAGCACTTTGCCGATCGCCGTGGTGTGCAGCGGATTACGCCGTCCGATGCGGGAATACATGCGCAGGTTATAGAGCGAGTCGATTTTATGGATGTAGACGATGCTGTCCTCTTCCAGCGCGCCAAGGTGAATTGTCTCCTTAGTCAGCCGGGAGAGCTCGCGCATCTGCACGTCTGCGCTGCGGATAAGATCGACGTTTTGCAACGCCTTCGCGCCCAGCTCAAACAGCTTAAGCGTCAGAGAGTACTTTTCGCTCTCCCCTTCCTGCGTCACATAGCCGAGCGCTTTCATGGTCTGCAGAAAGCGGTAAACGGTGCTTTTCGACATCATCACGCGCTGCGCCAGCTCGGTAATGCCGTGATCGCGCTCTTCACCCAGCGCCTGCAGGATGCCGAACACCTTCATGACGGAGGAAACGGCGTCGGGTTGTTTATCATTTTCACTGGCGGCCATCACACACCCTTTTTTAAAATTGTTTTAATAAAATCGGAACAGATGACCAATATAGCGCGTCGCTACGCGCTGCACCATTACCTGTCATCGCGCGACACACTTTACCCCTGCTTTTTGCACTAAAGACGGTGCGTTTTAGCAGCAGATTCATTAGCATGGTGATATTCACCCACTTTATTTCTCTCTCTATGTCCCCGACACCTTTTCAGGATGGCCTGCCGACTCCGCAGCGCTATGGCGCTATTGTTACTATTGCGCTAGGTATTATGATGGCGGTGCTGGACGGCGCTATCGCCAACGTGGCGCTGCCTACCATCGCGCGCGACCTGCATGCCAGCCCGGCGCAGTCGGTCTGGATCGTCAACGCCTATCAAATCGCTATCGTCGCCTCGCTGCTGTCGCTCTCTTTTCTCGGCGATATGCTCGGTTACCGCCGGGTCTATCAGGTCGGGCTCGGCCTGTTTATGCTCACTTCAGCTTTCTGCGCGCTCTCTTCATCACTTTCAATGCTGACGCTGGCGCGCGTGCTGCAGGGATTCGGCGGCGCGGCGCTGATGAGCGTTAACACTGCGCTAATCCGTATTATCTATCCGCAGCGTTACCTTGGGCGCGGTATGGCCATTAACTCTCTGGTCGTGGCGGTATCAAGCGCCGCCGGGCCGACGGTAGCGGCGGCGATCCTGTCGTTCGCCAGCTGGAAGTGGCTGTTTCTGATCAACGTGCCGCTGGGCGTAATTGCACTGTGGCTGGCGCTGCGCTTCCTGCCGGAAAACAGTCAGAAAGCGAAGGCGCAAAAGTTCGACGTGCCGAGCGCGCTGATGAACGCGCTGTTTTTTGGCCTGCTGATCTATGCGCTGACCGGTTTCGCCCAGGGCGGCAGCCGGGCGCTGGCGCTGGCTGAAGTGGCGGTGCTGGCGGTGCTCGGCTGGTTCTTCGTGCGTCGGCAGCAGCGCCTGGCCGTACCGCTGCTGCCGGTGGATCTGCTGCGCATTCCGCTGTTCAGCCTCTCTATCTGCACCTCAATCTGCTCTTTCTGCGCGCAGATGCTGGCGATGGTGTCGCTGCCCTTTTTCCTGCAGAACGTGCTGGGACGCGACGAGGTCGCAACCGGTCTGCTGCTAACGCCATGGCCGCTGGCGACCATGGTGCTGGCGCCGATTGCCGGACGCCTGATTGAGCATATTCACGCCGGGCTGCTTGGCGGCATCGGCCTGGCGCTGTTCGCGGCAGGATTGTTTCTGCTGGCGCTGCTGCCTTCGCAGCCGCAGGACTGGGATATTATCTGGCGCATGGCGCTGTGCGGCGCCGGTTTTGGCCTGTTCCAGTCGCCTAATAACCACACCATTATCTCTTCCGCCCCGCGCAACCGCAGCGGCGGCGCCAGCGGCATGCTGGGCACGGCACGCCTGCTGGGGCAGAGCAGCGGCGCGGCGCTGGTGGCGCTGATGTTTACCTTATTCGACCAGGGCGGCACGCACGCTTCGCTGATCCTCGCCGGGCTCTTCTCTGGCGTCGCCGCGCTGTTCAGCCTGTCGCGCCTGTCGCAGAAGCGCGCCGTGCAGTAAATCCGACCCATAAAAAAAGGCGACTCCATGGAGCCGCCTTTTTATCACCTGAGCGATTACTTCAGATACTGGCCGCTGCGCAGCGCTTCAATACGCTTATCCAGCGGCGGATGAGACATAAACAGCTCGCTCAGCGACTTGTTTTTACCGTTGATGCAGAACGCCATCATGCTGCTCGGCTCCTGCGGTTCGTAGCTGGTTTTCAGGCGCTGTAACGCAGCGATCATCTTCTCGCGCCCTACCAGCTTCGCGGAACCGGCGTCGGCGTGGAATTCGCGGTGGCGCGAGAACCACATAGTGATAATGCTGGCCAAAATACCGAACACCAGCTCCAGCACCGTCGCCACCGCAAAGTAGACCAGCGGATTGCCGTTGCTGCTCTCTTCACCGTCGCGGTTGCCGGAGAGAAAACCCGACGCCACCTGCGCGATAATGCGCGAGATAAAGATCACAAAGGTGTTCACAATGCCCTGAATCAGCGTCATGGTCACCATGTCGCCATTGGCGATATGCGCGATCTCGTGCGCCAGCACCGCTTCCGCTTCGTCGCGGCTCATGTTTTGCAACAGCCCGGTAGAGACGGCGACCAGCGAGGCGTCGCGGCGCGCGCCGGTGGCGAAGGCGTTGATATCAGGCGCATGATAGATAGCAACCTGCGGCATTGCGATGCCCGCCTGCTGCGCCTGACGCCCAACGGTCTGCATTAGCCAGCGCTCCGTTTCATTCCGAGGCTGTTCAATCACTTCACCGCCGACCGAACGCAGCGCCATCCACTTCGACATCAGCAGTGAAACAAACGCACCGCCAAAGCCAAACAGGCCTGCCATGATCATCAGGCCCTGAACACTGCTTGACTGGATCCCTGTGAGGCTGAGGATCAGCCCAAAGACCAACATCACAGCTAAGTTGGTCACCAGGAAAAGAGCAATACGCATCATAAAAGTTATTCTTCCTCAGTTGTTCACGCGCTGACTGCGCGGATCCTTATCCTAGGGTCATCGCAGCGCTTTTCAAGCGACCTTAACTTTTAAGTGTCTAAAAAGACATAACTTTACATTTAGTCACGCCTGCGCCACACGCCTGAGTTTATGCGGGCCAGTCTTGCCTTCCAGGCAAAAAAAAAGCACCGCGGCGCGGTGCTTTTCACTCCCCTGCGCTTACTGCGCGGCGGGGGTCGACGAAGCGGACTGGGACTTATCCAGCTGCGCCAGATCGTTGGCGATTCTCACCGTCTCGTCGAGGTAAGGATCGGGCTCTTTATAATCCTTCGGCAGATCGTCCAGGCTCTTCAGCGGCTTTTTGCCTTCCGCCTGATAGCGCGCGTTGATACGCTCCAGACGCAGCGCATCCTCTTCGTGGTTCTCTTTTTCGCGCTGGGCGAGATTCAGCGACACGATATTGCGCTTGTCCTTCATCGCATTGAAGCGGGCAATATCTTTCATGATGTACTGAAACTCGCGATCCTCGGCGATACGCGCTTCGTGCTGTTTGGTCAGCTGCGCTACCAGCGGCTTCACGTCGCCGGTTTTGGTGTAGGTCGCCGCGTTGATGCTGTCCCACGGCAGCGCGTTATCTTCAAACTTCTCGCCGGTTTCCGCCGCTTCCACGCCGGTCGGCATCAGCAGATCCGGCGTGACGCCTTTACGCTGGGTGCTGCCGCCGTTGATACGGTAGAACTTCTGGATGGTGTACTGCACAGAGCCGAGAGCAGGCCACTCCGGTCGCAGCATCTGATCGTAAATACGGTTTAGCGAACGATACTGCTGCACGGTGCCTTTGCCGAACGTCGGTTCGCCGACAATCAGCGCGCGGCCGTAGTCCTGCATCGCCGCGGCGAAGATTTCCGACGCCGAGGCGCTAAAGCGGTCTACCAGCACCACCAGCGGGCCTTTGTAATAGACCACGCCGTCGTTGTCGCTGTCTTCACGCACGCGGCCGTTGTTGTCGCGCACTTGTACCACCGGACCGCTGGGAATAAACAGGCCCGAAAGCGAAACGGCTTCGGTCAGCGCGCCGCCGCCGTTGGTGCGCAGATCGATTACCACGCTGTCAACGTTCTGCTTCTGCAGTTTCTGCAGCTGCACTTTGACATCATCGGTCAGACCGACGTAGAAGCCTGGAATATCCAGCACGCCAACTTTCTGTTTGCCGACGTTGTGCACGCTCATCTTCACCGCGCGGTCTTCAAGGCGGATCTTCTCGCGCGTAAGGGTCACGGTGCGGGTTTTGGTGCCCTTGCCCGCAGGCAGCACTTCAAGACGCACTTTGCTGCCTTTCGGCCCCTTGATTCTGGCTACCACGTCGTCGAGACGCCAGCCGATGACATCTTCCATCGGCTTGCCCGGCTGACCAACACCCACAATGCGGTCGCCCACGCTGATCGCTTTGCTCTTCGCCGCAGGACCGCCTGCGACCATTGAGTTGATCACCGTATAGTCGTCATCCATTTGCAGCACCGCGCCGATACCTTCCAGCGACAGGCTCATCTCCGTGTTGAACTGTTCGGTGTTGCGCGGCGAGAGGTAGTTGGTGTGCGGATCGATTTCATGCGCGAAGGCGTTCATCGCCAGCTGGAACACATCTTCGCTGTTGCTCTGCGCCAGGCGACGAATAGCGAAGTTGTAGCGTTTCGTCAGCACATCGCGGATTTCTTTATCATCTTTGCCGGTCAGCTTCAGGCTGAGCTGGTCATACTTTACCTTGGCGTCCCATAACGCATTCAGCTCCGCCTGATCTTTCGGCCAGGGCGCTTTAGCGCGATCGATGTCGATGGTATCGTTGCCGGTAAAATTCATCGGGCGCTTGAGCACGTCGAGCGCGTACTGATAGCGCTCAAAGCGGCGTTTTTGCGCCAGATTATAGAGATCGTAAAACACATCCAGCTTGCCGCTGCGCAGCTCGTCGCCGAGCGTGCTTTTTTTGTCGGCGAACTGCGCCACGTCCGATGCCAGCAACACGTTATGGTTGTAGTCGAGCATGTTCAGGTAGCGGTCGAAAATCTTCGCCGAAAAGGCCTGATCGAGATCGAACTGGCGATAGTGAGAGCGGGTAAAGCGAGAGGTCACCCGTTCACTGACGGTAGGATCCTGCGGATCTTCGTGCAGCTGAGGGATCTGATCGACGCGGGTAATATTCTCTGCGCCAAATGAAGGGCCTGCCAGCAGCAGGCCCGCAATCATACCGATTTTTAACAGGGTGTTCATGCCGGGGTCAGCCTCCGTTTCAGAACTGCAAGTGTTCTGCGCGCACAATCATTGCCATGCCGGAAGCGAGCTGTACCCGAACGCCGTCTTTTGACACTTCAAGAACGGTTGCGTCCATCGCACTTTTGCCTGCTTTGACTTTGATATTCTGGCCAGGTTGCAAAGTTGAGGTATCGGTGATGGGTTTAGCCTGCGCTGCGGGGCGCGGAGCCGGTTTGCGATCCTGAGCGGCCGGACGCGGCGACTGAGGACGCGCTTTACGCGGCGCCTCGCCTTCAGCGGGCTTGCGCGCGGCGGGACGACGTGGACGACGGGGTTCTGCGCCCTCTTCGCCTGCTTCACGCTTCGCGGCTTTCTGCTGCTCGCGCTGCGCCTGAACGCGCGCTTTCGCCTCTTCCAGCTGCTGACGCGCATGCTGCACGTGCTGCTCGTCCAGCACGCCGCAGGCGTTGCCGTCGAGATCGACGCGCGTCGCACCGGCCTTGATGCCGTAGAGATAACGCCAGCTGGAGGTATAGAGACGCAGCGCCGAGCGCAGCTGAGTCTTGCTCAGACCCATTTCTCCCTGAACGCGCTCGACCAGATCCTGAAAGATGCCGATTTTGAGCGGACGCGCCTCGCCTTCGGCGCTAAAGCAGTTTGGAAAACGTTCCGCCAGAAAGGCGATCACTTCTTTACTGCTATTCAACTTAGGTTGATTTTCCATGAAATTTCCTGATTACAACGGATTTGCCGACCAGAGCAGGCATGAACAGGCGACATTATAATGACAACATTGCCAAATACCATGCGATCCAGTCGATTAGCTGCGCGTCAGCTGCAAAAATTTTTCGATATCACTGTCCGCCAGCACCGCGCAAAGCCCATCAGTCAGTGCAACCAGCCCTGTCTCATCCTCGCTGTCGAAGCGGTTGAACACCGTGCTGTCGATATCCAGAACGCCTACCAGCGTGCCGTTTACTTTCAGAGGAATCACGATCTCGGCGTTGCTGGCGGCGTCGCAGGCGATATGGCCAGGAAAAGCGTGCACGTCGTCGACGCGCTGTACTTTATCCTGCGCCATCGCCGTGCCGCAGACGCCTTTGCCTACCGGAATGCGCACGCAGGCGATTTTGCCCTGAAAAGGCCCCAGAACCAGCGTGTCGGCCTCCGTCAGCAGGTAGAAGCCCGCCCAGTTAACGCCCTCAAGGCGTTCATACAGCAGCGCGCTAAAATTGCCCAGCGCGGCGAGAAACGATCTCTCGCCCGCTAGCAATGCGCGCATGTCGCGATTCAAATCATCGTAAAAGGCAGTTTTGTTCATTGTTTAACCATTAACATTAACCACAGAGCGGCCTGAATTAACCGCCCGTTAAAATAAGCACTAAATATCCACCGCCACAAGGTGAATCATAGCGTTAGTTGCTATAACCTTAGATTTTTGTGGATCGAAACGTGGGCCCCTTGCGGGGATGCCGGAAACGTGAAAACGTTCTTATGCCCCACGACCGCATCCGGTCACAGCGACAAATATCTGGGCGAAACCTGCGTCACCCTATGAAAATTCACGCTATCAGCCAGCCATTGCCCCACGCACGTTATCAGCGTTGTCCGCAATGCGATACCCTTTTTTCCTTACCGGATGTGAAATCGCATCAGTCTGCCTATTGTCCACGCTGCCACGCGCAAATTATCAGCGGGCGCGACTGGTCGATGACCCGGCTGACGGTGATGGCCGCGATGATTGTGGTGCTGATGCCCTTTGCCTTTACCCTGCCGCTGGTGGATATTCGCCTGCTCGGCATGCGCATTAACGCCACCCTGCTGGGCGGCGTCATCCAGATGGCGGAACAGGGTAATGTGCTGACCGCCTCCATGGTGGCGTTCTGCACCATCGGCGCGCCGATCGCGCTGGTGGCTGGCATCGGCTACCTGACCATCGGCCATCGTCTGGGAATGAACCTGCGCCCGGTGCTGTTAATGCTGGAAAAGGTTAAAGAGTGGGTGATGCTCGACATCTATCTGGTGGGCATCGCGGTGGCGTCGATCAAAGTGCAGGACTATGCCTCGCTGGAAGTGGGTTACGGACTGGCCGCCTACCTGACGCTGACGCTGCTAAGCCTGCTGACGTTAATCCACCTCAACGTCGAGCAGCTGTGGGAGCACTTCTACCCGCAGAAGCAGTATACGACGGCGCGCGACAGGCTGCAGGTCTGCCTCAACTGCCATAATACCGGCGAGCCGGACGCGCGCGGCCGCTGTCCGCGCTGCCATACCCCGCTCGACTTCCGGCGCCGCCACAGCCTGCAAAAATCCTGGGCGGCGCTGATCGCCTCGATCGTGCTGCTGATCCCCGCCAACCTGTTGCCGATTTCTGTGGTCTACCTGAACGGTTCGCGGCGCGAGGACACTATTTTTTCCGGCATCCTCGGCCTGGCCTCCGGTAACATTCCTGTGGCGGCGGTGGTATTTATCGCCAGTATTTTGGTGCCGTTCACCAAGGTGCTGGTGATGCTGACGCTGCTGCTCAGCATTCATTTCCGCTGCGAGCAGGGGCTGAAAACCCGCATTCGTCTGCTGCGGGTCGTTACCTGGGTGGGCCGCTGGTCCATGCTGGATCTATTTGTGATTTCATTAACCATGTCGCTGGTCAATCGCGATCAGCTGCTGGCTTTTACCATGGGACCCGCCGCGTTTTACTTCGGCGCGGCGGTAATCCTGACCATTATGGCCGTTGAGTGGCTCGACAGCCGCCTGCTTTGGGATGCACATGCAACAGGAAACGCCGACTACATCGACTAACGCGACGCTGCGCAGCAAACGTAAGGTTTCTCCATTCTGGCTTCTGCCGATTATTGCGATGCTGATCGCCGGCTGGCTGCTCTGGACCAACTACGAAGAGCGCGGCACGGTGATCACCATTAACTTTCAGTCGGCGGACGGCATCGTGCCGGGCCGCACGCCGATACGCTATCAGGGCGTGGAGGTCGGCACCGTGCAGGGCATCAATCTGAGTGACGATTACCGCACCATCCAGATTAAGGCGAGCATCAAAAGCGACATGAAAGAGGCGCTGCGCGAGAATACTCAGTTCTGGCTGGTGACGCCGAAAGCGTCGCTGGCGGGCGTCTCGGGCCTCGACGCGCTGGTGGGCGGCAACTACATCGGCATGATGCCGGGCAGCGGAAAACCGCGCGAAAACTTCGTCGCGCAGGATACCCAGCCGAAGTATCGCGTCAATACCGGCGAGCTGCTGATCCACCTTCACGCGCCCGATCTCGGCTCGCTTAACTCCGGCTCGCTGGTTTACTACCGCAAGATCCCGGTGGGCCGCGTCTATGACTACAGCATCAACAGCAAGACCGACGGCGTGACCATTGATGTGCTGATCGAGCGCCGCTTCAATAATCTGGTCAAAAGCAACAGCCGTTTCTGGAACGTGTCGGGGCTGAGCGCCGACGTTAGCCTGAGCGGCGCGAAGGTAGAGCTGGAGAGCCTGGCGGCGCTGGTCAACGGCGCTATCGCCTTCGACTCACCGGAGGATTCACCGCAGGCGAAAACCGACCAAAACTACAAGCTCTATCCGGATCTGGCGCACAGCCAGCGCGGCGTAGTGGTTACGCTCGATCTGCCCGACGGCAATAACCTCAAAGCGGGACGCACGCCGCTGATCTATCAGGGGCTGGAGGTCGGCAGCCTGACCAAACTCAACCTGCTGAGCGGCGGCAAAGTCACGGGCGAACTGACTCTCGATCCGTCCGTAGTCAGCCTGATGCGCAGCGGCACGCGCATTGAAATGCGCAGCCCGAAAGTGAGCCTTACCGATACCAACCTCAGCAGCCTGCTGACCGGCAATACGCTGGAGCTGGTGCCCGGCGACGGCGAGCCGCAAAACCATTTTACCGTGCTGCCCGCCAGCGAGTCGCTGCTGCAGAAGCCTGACGTACTGACGGTGAAGCTCAGCGCGCCGGAGAGCTACGGCATCGATGCCGGTCAGCCGGTGATGCTGCACGGCATGAAAATCGGTCAGGTAATTTCGCGCGACCTGAATGAGAAAGGCATTCAGTTCGCGGCGGCGATTGAGCCGGCCTATCGCAACCTGGTGCACGGCGACAGCAAATTTATCGTCAACAGCCGACTCGACGTGAAGTTCGGCCTCGACGGCATGAAGGTGCTGGGAGCCAGCGCGCGCGAATGGGTCGACGGCGGCATTCGTCTGGTGCCCGGCAGTAAAGGCGAGGTAAAAGCCGCCTACCCGCTGTTTGCCGACGCCGAAAAGGCGGAGGAAGGCATTATTGGCGATCGCCCTTCCACTACGCTGACGCTGACCGCCAACAGCCTGCCGGACGTGCAGGCGGGCTCGGTGGTGCTTTACCGCAAATATGAGGTCGGCGAAATCGTCGACGTGACGCCGCGCGCCAGCGCCTTCGATATCGCCGTGCATATCAAGCCGGAATACCGCAGGCTGTTGACCAGTGAGAGCGTGTTCTGGGCGGAAGGCGGCGCGCGCGTGCAGCTGAACGGCAGCGGCCTGACCGTTCAGGCATCGCCGCTGAACCGCGCTCTGCGCGGCGCGATCAGCTTCGACAATATGAGCGGCGCGGCGAACGTCAAAGGCAGCAAACGCACGCTTTATCCCTCTGAGACGGCGGCGCGGGCGGTCGGCAGTCAAATAACGCTGCATACCTATGACGCCAGCAAGCTGTCGGAAGGCATGCCGATTCGCTATCTGGGCATCAATATCGGCCAGGTCGAGTCGCTGTCGCTTAGCCAGGATAACAATCAGGTAGTGGCGAAGGCGGTGCTCTATCCAGAATATGTGCAGGACTTCGCGCGCAGCGGCAGCCACTTCTCGGTGGTGTCGCCAGAGATCTCTCCGGCTGGCGTTAACCATCTGGAGACGCTGCTGCAGCCTTACGTTAACGTCGATCCCGGCAAGGGGCGTCCGGCGCGTATTTTTGAGCTACAGGAGAGCACCATTACCGATTCACGCTATCTGAACGGGCTGACGATTTATGTTGATGCCGCCGAGGCGGGCTCGCTCTCTATCGGCACGCCCGTGCTGTTCCGCGGCATCGAGGTAGGTACCGTCACCGGCACGTCGCTGGGCAATATGGCGGATCGCGTGCAGATTGCGCTGCGCATTAGCAAGAAGTACCAGCATCTGGTGCGCAACAACTCGGTGTTCTGGCTGGCGTCAGGCTATAACCTCGACTTCGGCCTGATCGGCGGCGTGGTGAAAACCGGCACTTTCCAGCAGTTTATTCGCGGCGGCATTCAGTTTGCCACGCCGCCGACGGTGCCGCTGGCGCCTCAGGCAGACGCGGACAAGCACTTCCTGCTGCAGGATGAAGCGCCGAAAAACTGGCGCAGCTGGGGGACGGCGATCCCTGAGCCGCAGCAGTAATCTCGTCAGCCGTCTGAAACCATTTTCAGACGGCTGAGTAAATGATGTGTGGGCGTTATCAACCCAAGCGCGAAGCGTCCCACCACCATTTTCGTGCTACACTGCCGCCCTGTTTTTATGACCTCAACGCCTTACCTGGAACCTGCCGTGGCCGACCTTTTCCCCTCTGACTTCCTTAATCTGATGCGCGACGCGCTGCCCGATGACGCTGAACTGCAGCGCTTTATTGCCATTAGCCAACTGCCGCTGCGCCGCTCTGTCCGCGTCAATACGCTTAAAATCAGCGTGGCGGATTTCCTTGCTCAGACGAGTGATTATGGCTGGAGGCTGACCCCGGTACCCTGGTGCGCCGAAGGCTTCTGGATTGAGCGCGACGATGAGAGCCTGCCGCTCGGCAGCGTGGCCGAGCATCTCAGCGGCCTGTTTTACATTCAGGAGGCGAGCTCGATGCTACCGGTCAGCGCGCTGTTTGACAGTGCGCCTGAGGCGCAGACGGTGATGGATATGGCGGCGGCGCCCGGTTCGAAAACCACGCAGATAGCGGCACAGATGAACAATCGCGGCGCGATCCTCGCTAACGAGTTCTCCTCCAGCCGCGTTAAGGTGCTGCACGCTAACCTCAGCCGCTGCGGCGTCAGCAACGTGGCGCTGACCCATTTTGACGCGCGCGTTTTTGGCGCCGCGCTGCCGGAACGCTTTGACGCCGTGCTGCTGGACGCCCCCTGCTCGGGCGAGGGAGTCATCCGCAAAGATGCCGACGCGTTAAAAAACTGGTCGCTGAGCAGCACCGAGGCCATCGCCGCCACCCAGCGCGATCTGCTGGAGAGCGCGTTCCATGCGCTGAAGCCCGGCGGTACGCTGGTCTATTCTACCTGCACCCTTAACCAGATAGAAAACCAGCAGGTCATTGCCTGGCTGCTGGCTCGCTACCCGCAGGCGGTGGAGATAGTACCGCTCGACGCGCTCTTTGCAGGCGCTGCGCAGGCGCTTACGCCGGAAGGGTTTCTGCACGTATTTCCGCAGCTGTTCGACAGCGAAGGCTTTTTCGTGGCGCGCCTGCGTAAAACCGACTCGGTGCCGCCGCTGCCCCAGCCTGGCTACAAGCTGGGCAAACTGCCCTTTACGCCGCTAAATAAAAAGGCAGCGGCGGAGGTGGCTCAGGCCGCGGCGTCGGTATGCCTGCAGTGGGATGACAACCTGACGCTGTGGCAGCGCGACAAAGAGATTTGGCTGTTTCCCGAGGCGATTACGCCGCTGCTCGGCAGCGTTCGCTTCTCCCGCATTGGCATCAGGCTGGCCGAAACCTTTGCCAGGGGCTATCGCTGGCAGCATGAGGCGGTAATAGCGCTGGCGCAGCCTGACGCGGAGCGAGCGTTTGAGCTGAGCGCCGACGAAGCGCTGGAGTGGTATCGCGGCCGGGATATTTTCCCTGATATGCCGCCACGGCGTGATGAAGTGATCGTAACCTACCAGCAGCAGCCGCTCGGGCTGGCAAAACGCGTCGGCAGCCGTATTAAGAACAGCTATCCGCGTGAACTGGTGCGAGACGGCCGTCTGTTCCGCTAAGCCTTACTGCAGCCGCACCAGCGTCAGCCGGTTGCCGAACACCGCGCCGGTATCGATATAGTGCAGGTTGCCTGATTCCAGCGGATGCTGCATCGGCGTATGCCCAAAGTAAAATGCATCCGCACCCGCTATTTTTTCTGCCTTGCCCGCTTGCAGTCGGGTGAGGCGATCGCGATTCCACACCACTTTATGCCAGTCCAGCGGCTGCTCCCACGCATAACGCTCTGCGGGATAGTCCGCGTGCGCCACCACCACGATGCGATCCGCCAGCTGCAGATGAAGAACCAGCGGCAGGCTGGCTAGTCGTCTTAACGCATGGCGCGCCGCAATCAGCCTGGCGCCGGTCAGCTTGCCAAACCAGTCACCGCCGTTAAGCATCCAGGCACGCCATTCGTGACACTGTAACGCATAAAGCGCCATTTCTTCGTGGTTTCCCCTTACGCAGCGGAACCATGGCGCATCGAGTAGCTCTAAACAGCCAGGACTGTCAGACCCGCGATCGATTAAATCGCCGACGGAAATCAGCAAGTCGCTTTGCTTATCAAACGCTTTTTCCAGCAGTAGCGCATCCAGCTGACGTCGGCAGCCATGTAGATCGCCAACAATCCAGATGTTTTGCCAGTTTTCACCGTTGAGATACTGGTAGTGCATTGTGATTCCGTTTGTTAACAGCAGGTTTACTTATTGCAGGTTAAAGTATAGCCGGTCACATCTTCAGGGAGGCGCGATGAATAGCCGGAAACAATTTATCAGCGTGTTAGTTCTTATCTTTTTCGGCAGTCTGCTGCTGCTGGAATCGCTGGCTCGTCTTGTGCATCTGCTGTTTGTCGGATAAAGAGCCTGTACATACTTTCTGCCATCTACTCAGATTTTCCGTACGTTTCGCTGGTAAAAGCGCCAGCAATTAGCGATTACTGTTTAGATATCAGGATGTTTCCGACAGACAAAACTGCGTTAGTGTGAGATCTCAGCCCGCCCACGAAGTGGAGCAGATACACACAGCAACGGGGGGATGGCTGATTACCTTCGCTCAGGAGAATAAGAATGGTCGCTGAAACGCTTGATAACGTAAGTTTTAACCTTGATTCTCTGGAAAACGCAGCGCTGGAAATCTGTAAAACCAAAGGAATGCTGGGCATGCTGCTAGCCTCGGTTTCGACGGATATTCAGCAGTCCTATTTCCAGCTGTTACGCGAGTCCGGTTTCGATGACGAACTGGTCTGGCTGCAGCAGGTTCTAGATACCAAATAAGTCATTCCGTTAACCCCGGCGCAGGCCGGGGTTTTTCATTTTTTTGCCCCGCCACAGCTTAACAACAGCTTTTTGCGTAGCACAAAAAAATATTTTTCAGCGTTCTGATTTAGACTGGTACGGGATCAACTCTTGCTGCTGAGGCGATAGTTCATTTTTGGGCAAGCAAAAAATGGCGCACCAGACGCGCCGTATCGACATGGTGCGTGCGTCCCTTCCTGGACAGAGTGCAATGAGGGTTTTAGCGCTGCCGGTGTACGCCTGCTCGCTTCCGCCCGAGACCGGACGGGCATGGCCCAGCAGCGCAGGGATCTCTTTCGCGGTAAACCAGACCTTGTCGTCTAATGACGGCCCTTCGCTCCAGCGGCTTTTCGGCAGCGGTTTATCCAGCGAGGTGTTGAGCGCCCAGCCAGAATGCTCGCTGGCTTCTTCGCTTTGTGGGGAGCTGTTCGATATTGGCAGCGAAGCGTCAAGTCCGTCCCTCTCCTCAACCACCGTAAGCCACTGCAGTACGCGTCCCGTCGCTGCTGCCGTACCCTTGACCAGCATATCCGCCGCCGCGTTGCCAGTCTCATAGATATAGCTCATATCGAAAGGCATATCCCTGACGTTGAACACCGGATCTTTTGTCGACGCGTTCCGGGTATTGAAGCTTTAAAGAAGGGGGAAATGTTTATCTTCTGGCTTGTTGAAAACAATAAGCCCCACAAGGCTGAGAGGTGCTGATAAATGAAAGCGCGCCCGTAACTTTTGGCACGCATTTAAGCGCTCGGAAGCAGTATCAAGTTCCTGATATTATTTTCCTGGCAACCTCTCAGTTAAGTTTCATTTTCCTGGATAAAAACTTATGCACCACACTGATACATCAAAACTTTGTTTGTACTATTTTTCCGATGAGCTCAGGGATCCTAATCTTTAAGCGATGTGCATAGAAAACCATTTATTGCACATTTGTAAATGCTTTTCTGGCTTATAAGGAAACGAATAAAAAGCGCAGATTACCTGATGCCTTAGTGAGTGCTAAGACAGGTATGCGGAGGCACCACGCTTCTGTGTTTCGAACTCATGTACGCCGGGAGCAGAAACAGGCACCAACAGAAATCAGGAGAGCAGGCCTGAATCTGGGCTGATTTTTTCAATTAAACGAGGTGTTTTTTCGCTATAAAGCGCACAGTTATCAGTAACATCCTTGTTAACAAAACTCATCGCGCCAACGGTAACACTATTACCAATATGTAACGCGTCACCAATTACGCAGCTATTCGAACCCAGAAAGAAGTTATCACCGATTATAATTTTTCCTTGTTCATTTTTACCTACGCTGCCTATTACGCAATTTTGCGTCAGCTTCATATTTTTTCCAGCCACTATCCGCTTCGTGACCACTACGCCAACGTGATGTGCAATCGTCAACCCTTCACCAATGGTCGCGCCTAGCATAATATCGCAGCCGAAATTTCGTTTAATGCGATTATGAATGCGATAGGCCATTCTTTTATAGCCATTAGAGTAGAGATGATTAGCCAGCCGCCACCAGAATACATATTTTAATCCGGGCTTATTTTTCATACGCGTGTAAAGACGCACAAAGCTAAAAGGTTTGTTCAGGCCGATCACTTCAACATGCCAATAGCGCAGCAGTTGCTTTAAGCTTTTTTCTCTGATGGTGTTTTAGCCATAAAAATCGCGTCAAATAATATTATTAAAGCGCTTACTTTAATCGCTTCACTCTTTACAGGCAATAACAGGGTTAGCATCTTAACTCAGAGGCATAATGTATAGACCTACAAAATTTTGCAGACGCGCTACCCAATCAGCTCGAACTTAAGCGTGAAATGAGAGGTAAAACAATATGAGATCTAAAACAGCGAAACATGAAGCAAACAAAAAAAGACCGAACACGATTCCTGTATTCGGTCCAGGGAAATGGCTCTTTGAGAGCCGTGCGCTAAAAGTTGGCATTTATGCAGGCGATGACGCCTTGCAATTTAAGGTTAGCCCACGTCTGCGGAAATGCCAGCGAACGACCGGACAGAGAAGAACCGCAGGATCAGATTGTGATCCTGACGGCATAATCGGCTAAATAAGGCGCGAAAAAGGCCCGCGCCTCGGCAGGATTATTTATCGCACAGCGCCTGAGTACGCTCGATAATCGGCTGAAGGCTCATCATCTGGCCCGGGTGCGCTTTATCTTCCGCCTGAATCACAGTGATGGGCTGCGCTTTCACCTGCCCGGCCTTCACGCGCGCCTCTGCTTTATCGTTAAGCGGATACTGCATCAGCGTGCTGGGATTAATGGCAAACAGCGAACCATCTTTCTCGCAGCTCAGCATCACCTCCTCGCGGCTAAAAGGCCAGGCCGCCTTACCCACCTCAAAACGGCTGACGGTAATAATTTCTGACGCCAGCGCCTGGCCACCGAGAGATAACAACAGCATTGCGGGGATTACTTTCTTCAGCAAAATAGCCTACCTTTTTACTCAGTCAAAACGGGTCATACTCAGGCTGGCGACAGCGTGGCAAAAACGCTGACCAGACCAACCACTGCGCACGCCAGCAGCAGCTCAAGCTGCGTCATACGGATAAAATGGTGTTGCGTGCCCTTGCCCGCCAGGCGAAAGCGCGGCACCAGCACGTAACGATTAAACAGCGCGATAGCGACCATAAAGGCCACCAGCGTCGCCTTAGTCACTAGCAGTTCGCTATACAGGCTGCTGTGCCACTGGCAAGGCCAGCCCGCAATCAACAGCCCATTCACGATGCCGGTGCATAATGTTACCGCAACGGCCAAATGCCCGTAGCGTGAAAAACGCATCATAGTGCGAATCGCGTCGCTGCGGCTATCGATCTGCCGCGCCTCATGCATCAGAATCAGCAGCGGCAACAAACCGCCTGCCCAGAAGGCTGCGCCGACGAGATGCAGCGCATGGTTGAACTGCTGCAGCGCGCCCGCAAGTCCTTCGCGCATCGCCGCATGTCCGATTAAGGCCATGCAGCCCAGCTGCAGCAGAGCGCCGATCAGCCATATCTGCTGGCGTCGTTGACTTTTCAGCAGACCCGCCAGCAGCGTAACGCCGGCCAGCGCTATCTCCCACTGCCACACCGCGCCGAAGCGCGTGCCCAGCACCGCGCGCCAGATCTCCCTGTCGGCAAGGCTGCGCCAGTCTCCGCTCATCAGCACCAGCTGCGTCGCCAGCATCAGCAGCCCGCTGACCAGCGCCAGCCAGGCGCAGCCGCGCATCTTTACGTCAAGACGTCGCCCCAGCGCGCGCCGGAAGCGCGTCGGTGCCAACAGCGCCGTGTAAAAAGCGCTGCCCGCAAGCAGCATAACAACGAAGAAATGAAGCGCGCGCAGCAGGATCCACAGCGTAGACACGAATTACTTCACGCTAAAGCGGTAGCTGCCCTGCGTTTTATGGCCGTCAACCGACAGCACGTGCCAGTTAACCTGATACTCGCCCGCCGCCAGCGGTGCCTTTAGCGGCAGGATCAGGCGGCTGTGCTGCTTCGCATCACGCTGCGCCTTTTCGCTGACAACCGGCTTTTGGCTGGCGTCGAGCAGCGTCAACCCGCTAAACGCAGGTTCAATATCCTCACTGAAGCTTAGCGTCAGCGCCTGCGGCGAGGCGGCAAGGGCGGCGTCAGCAGCCGGTTGGGACGACTTGAGGTGGGCATGCGCCAGCGCCGCCTGGCTCACGAGTAACAGCGAGACGGCTACGCCTGACAATAGGGTTCTTTTCTGCATAGGATCATCCTTTTAGCCATCGCATCAGCGGCAATCGTCGGCAAGGATACGCCCTGACTTTTCAGGTGTCGAGGGCCAGCAATGCTATCCTTTGCCCTTGATTCAGACCGGGATAAGCATTATTTTTGCCCCCTGTATTCAGGAGATCCCCATGAGTCAAAACCTCGCCCTGCTTTCTCAGGAAGAGAAAGATAAAATCAACGTTGAACTGGCCGCAGCGGGCGTGGCGTTCAAAGAGCGCTACAATATGCCGGTGGTGGCAGAAATGGTCGAATCGGAGCAGCCTGCGGCGCTGCGCGACTGGTTTCGCCAGCGCCTGATGCACTACCGCCAGGCGTCGCTGAACTTCTCGCGCCTGCCCTACGAACCCAAGCTGAAGTAAATCATGTTACGCGTAATTGATACCGAAACCTGCGGGCTTCAGGGCGGCGTAGTGGAAGTCGCGTCGGTCGACGTTATTGACGGACAAATCGTTAATCCGATGAGCGACCTGATCCTGCCCGACCGTCCCATCAGCCGTCAGGCGATGGCCGTGCACCGCATTACCGAAGCGATGGTGGTGGGCAAACCTACTATCGAAGAGGCGATTGGCCGCTATCACGGCAGCCCTTTTTATGTCGCGCACAACGCCAGCTTCGATCGTCGCATGCTGCCGGAAATGCACGGCGACTGGATCTGCACCATGACGCTGGCGCGCAAGCTGTGGCCCGGCATTAAGTATGGCAATCAGGCGCTGCGCCATAGTCTGAAGCTGGAGGTGACGCCGCCTGCCGACCTGCACGCCCACCGTGCGCTGTACGACTGTTACGTTACCGCCGCGCTGCTGATCCGCATTATGGAGATTTCCGGCTGGGATGCCGGGCAGATGGCGCAGCACTGTCAGCCCGCCAGCGTGACGGGCGACGTGCTGCCCTTCGGCAAATATCGCGGTCAGAGCGTCGCCGCCATCGCGCGAAAAGATCCGCGCTATCTGCGCTGGGTGCTGGAAAACGTGCGCGATTTACGCCCGCCGCTGCGGCAGGCGCTGCGTAAATACCTGAGCGACGATCAGTAATCGCGCTGCGGCGGCAGACTGCCCTGCGCCAGCGCGATCAGGAACGTCAGCTCTAGCGCGATGCCTTCATAGGATTTATAGCGCCCCGATTTACCGCCGTGGCCGGCGTCCATATCGGTGCAGAGCATTAGCAGGTTATTGTCGGTCTTCAGCGCACGCAGTTTTGCCACCCATTTTGCTGGCTCCCAGTACTGAACCTGCGAGTCATGCAGGCCGGTGGTAACCAGCATATGCGGATAGGCTTTCGCTTCGACGTTGTCATAGGGGCTGTACTGGCGCATGTAGCCGTAATAGTCGGCGTCGTCAGGATTGCCCCATTCATCGTATTCGCCGGTCGTAAGCGGAATCGACTCATCGAGCATGGTGGTGACCACGTCGACAAATGGCACCTGCGCCACCACGCCGTGGAACAGCTCCGGCGCCATATTGATAACACCGCCCATCAGCAGACCGCCAGCGCTGCCGCCCATGGCATAAAGCTGCCCGCTCTGGCCGAATCCTTTTTTCACCAGCGCCTGGGTAACGTCGATAAAATCGGTGAAGCTGTTCATCTTGTTGAACAGGCGGCCGCCGTCGTACCAGCTCTGTCCCAGCTCGCCGCCGCCGCGCACGTTGATTAATGCGTAGACGAAACCGCGATCGAGCAGACTGAGCCTGCTGACGCTGAAATCCGCCTCCATATTGCTGCCATAGGCGCCGTAGCCGTAGACCAGCAGGGGATTTTTACCCGGCTGATAGTGTTTACGGTGATAGACCAGCGACACCGGCACTTCCGTACCGTCGCGCGCGGTGATCCAGTGATGTTCGCTTTTGTAGTTATCGGGGTCGAAGTTGCCGACCGCGCTCTGCTTAAGAATGCGCCGCTCGCCGGTGTCCATATCGAGTTCGAACAGCGTGGTGGGCGTGGTCATTGAGCCATAGCCGTAGCGCAGCTTGCTGGTTTCCGGCGAGGGATTGAACGCCAGCCAGGTGACATAGGTCGGATCGTCAAAGGCGATGCCGGTCACCTCGCCGGTTTCCCAGTGGATTTGACGCAGGCTGGTCAGGCCGCGCTGCCGCTCTTCTACCACCAGCCAGTCGCGGAACAGCTGGAAGTCCTCCATTACCACATGGTCGCGCGGCTTAATCAGCGTTTCCCAGCGCGACTCGTCCAGCCAGCGCGTGCGGTAGAGGCCGAAGTTTTTCCCTTCGCGATTAGAGCGGATATAGAACTGATGCTGGTAGTGGTCCAGGCTGTATTCATGATCCTTGCGACGCGGCAGGAAAACCTGCGGCGTGGCGTCAGGAAAACCGGCGTCGATGAGCTGGATCTCGCTGGTATTGGTGCTGAACAGCGCGATGAGAATAAAGTGCTCGGACGTGGTTTTATGCACGCTGAGATGATAGGTGTCATCCTGCTCTTCATATACCAGCCGATCGGCGCTTTGCGGCGTACCTAGCTCATGACGCCACACCTGATAAGGCAGCAGCGTTTGTTCATGCTTGCGCACGTAGTAAAGCGTGCGTGAGTCGTTTGCCCAGGCAAAGCTGGAGGAGGCGTTATTCAGGACTTCCGGATACCAGCTCCCCTTCTCCAGGCAGCGAAAACGAATGCCGTACTGCCGTCGGGAGAGAAAGTCTTCCGCCAGCGCCATAACCTTATTGTCTGGGCTAATAGTTAGCGAGCCCATGGTATAGAACTCACTGTGCGAAGCGCGCTGGTTAGCATCCAGCAGCAGCGTCCACTCATCGGTCACGGCGCGCTCGGCGGGCTGCCGGTAATAGGCGGCATATTCATTGCCGCTCTCATAGCGGCTCTGATAGCGATAGCCGTTATGCACATAGGGAACGGAATGATCCTGCGGCGGCAGGCGATCGACAATCTCTTTTAAAATACGATTCTGCAACGGCTGCTGGGTCGCCATGATCTGCTTGCCATAGTTATTCTCGGCACGCAGGTAGTCCAGCACCTCTTCGTTTTCGCGCTTATCGTCGCGCAGCCAGTAGTAATCGTCCACGCGCGTCGCGCCGTGGCGGATCATTTCATAAGGAATTTTTTTTGCGATGGGGGCCTGCATGCTCCGTCTCCCTGTTATTAATCTCCTTTAAGGGTGGCATCAGGTGGCGGGGAAGCCAAATTTTTGTCGGTAACGCGTTGTTATTGCGACCGCGCAGCGCGGCCGCGACGGTTTATTCCGCTGGAATGCGCGCTTTTTGTTCGCGGAGGTCGTTTTCGATGCCGTCACGCACGTCCTGCGGGATCTTTAGCGCGTCGCCGAGTGCGGTAAGGTAGCTGCGCTCCATAAAGTGATCGACGTCGATAGCGGCGCAGCTGAGGAAATAGAGCTCCAGCGCTTCTTCTTCGTTTTTCACGTCGGCAGCCAGCCAGGCGGGATCGAGCGGTCGATTGATCGCCTTCTGGATCAGCGCTTCCGCCTCCTGACCGTAGCCCGACTCATGGATGCTGCGCTCAATGGCCGCGCGCTCCCTGTCGTCGATATGACCGTCGCTTTTCGCGGCAAACACCAGCGCCGTCACCAGGCGCTCGGCGCGCTGATCGGCGGGGGTTTGCAGCTCGCCAAATCCGGCATCGGCCTGGTGCGTATCGCGCACGCGCTGTTTATATTTGTTCCACAGCACTGCGCCAGCCGCTGCGCCGCCGCCGATAATCAGCGCTTTGCCGCCATACTCGGTTAACAGTTTGCGCGACTTTTTGCTGGCGATGAGCAAGCCCGCCAGGCCGCCCAGCGCACCAGGCGCCAGCATATCGTTTAAACCTCCGTTGCCACCGCCGTGACTTTTCTTCGTCAGCAGCGACTGAAGCTGTTGCAGCAGGTTGTTCATCCTTCACTCCTTTTTAGCGATAAGGCCTTTACTGTGCACTAACGGGCGTCAGTTAACGTCAAGGTGAGAAAAGAGAGGCAAAGCAGCAGAGGATGAGAACGCAAACGTTTTCGTTTATACTGCGCGCGCGTTTTGACTCACAGGTGAAATTATGACGACTCTTGGAACTGCGCTGCGTCCGGCGGCGACGCGTGTCATGCTGTTAGGCTCGGGTGAACTGGGTAAAGAAGTAGCGCTGGAGTGCCAGCGGCTGGGTGTGGAAGTGATAGCCGTCGACCGCTATGCCGACGCGCCCGCAATGCACGTGGCGCATCGCAGCCACGTAGTGAACATGCTCGACGGCGAGGCGCTGGCCGCGCTGATTGCGCAGGAAAAGCCTGACTATGTGGTGCCAGAAATCGAAGCGATCGCCACGGATAAGCTACTTGAGCTGGAGCAGCAGGGACAGCGCGTGGTGCCGACCGCGCGCGCCGCGCGCCTGACCATGAACCGCGAAGGTATTCGCCGTCTGGCGGCGGAAGAGCTGTCGCTGCCGACCTCCAGCTACCGTTTCGCCGACAGCCAGGCGAGTTTTGAGGCGGCGGCGGCGGAGATCGGCTTCCCCTGCATCGTTAAGCCGGTGATGAGTTCGTCAGGCAAAGGCCAGAGCTTTATTCGCGACGCTAGCCAGCTCGGCAGCGCCTGGGCGTATGCGCAGCAGGGCGGACGCGCCGGCGCGGGCCGCGTGATTGTCGAAGGCGTGGTTAAATTCGATTTTGAAATTACGCTGCTGACCGTGAGCGCGGTCGACGGCCTTCACTTCTGCGCGCCGATCGGTCATCGCCAGGAAGATGGCGACTATCGCGAATCCTGGCAGCCGCAGCAGATGAGCGACGTCGCGCTGCAGCGCGCGCAGGCGATCGCCGGCGAGGTGGTAAAAGCGCTGGGCGGTTACGGTCTGTTCGGCGTTGAGCTGTTTGTCTGCGGTGACGAGGTGATCTTCAGCGAAGTGTCGCCGCGCCCGCACGACACCGGCATGGTGACGCTGATTTCGCAGGATCTTTCAGAGTTCGCGCTGCACGTGCGCGCCTTTCTCGGCCTGCCAGTTGGCGCTATTCGTCAGTATGGCCCGTCGGCCTCGGCGGTGATCCTGCCGCAGCTGCACAGCCAGAACGTGCGGTTCGTCAACGTGGAAGCGGCGCTGGGCGCGGGTCTGCAGCTGCGCCTGTTCGGCAAGCCGGAAATCGCGGGTTCGCGCCGTCTTGGCGTTGCGCTGGCCAGCGGCGAGAGCGTTGATGACGCCGTCGCGCGGGCGATCGCCAGCGCAGCGGCGGTAAACGTCGAAGCGTAATAAAACCGCGGGTGGTTCATGATGCGGTGAGCGCCCTGCTCACCGCTAATACTTATTTCGCGCCTTCTACCGCTTCGCGCGCCAGACGCGTAATGCGATCCCAGTCGCCCGACTCCAGCGCGTCGTTCGGCACCAGCCATGAACCGCCGATGCAGAGCACGCTTTTCAGCGCCAGATAGTCACGATAGTTGGCAGGCGAAATGCCGCCGGTGGGACAGAAGCGCACCTGCGGGAACGGGCCGCCGATCGCCTGCAGCGCCTTGACGCCGCCGTTTGCTTCCGCCGGGAAGAATTTAAATTCGCGCAGGCCGTAATCCATGCCGGTCATCAGTTCGGAAACGGTGCTGATGCCGGGAATCAGCGGCACCGGGCCTTCTACCGCGGCTTTCAGCAGCGGC
>Ga0153961_1000009_pt1 | contig 160417 bp, 153 predicted proteins | sample TSFL045MetaG_FD_104748 | JGI IMG/M metagenome (GOLD analysis project Ga0153961, IMG submission 104748) | Attine ant fungus gardens microbial communities from Florida, USA - TSFL045 MetaG | ecosystem: Host-associated > Fungi > Mycelium > Unclassified | place: USA: Florida, Withalacochee...
AGGTTAACTGATGACAGATAAGCGCAAAGACGGTTCAGGAAAGTTGCTGTACTGCTCTTTTTGCGGCAAAAGCCAGCATGAAGTGCGTAAGCTGATTGCCGGGCCGTCAGTGTATATCTGCGATGAGTGTGTTGATCTGTGCAACGACATCATTCGCGAAGAGATTAAAGAAGTTGCCCCGCATCGTGAACGTAGTGCGTTGCCAACCCCACATGAAATTCGCCATCACCTCGATGATTATGTTATTGGTCAGGAAAGAGCGAAGAAAGTGCTGGCGGTTGCGGTTTACAACCACTACAAGCGTCTGCGTAACGGCGATACCAGCAATGGCATCGAACTGGGCAAAAGTAACATTCTGCTGATCGGCCCGACCGGTAGTGGTAAAACGCTGCTGGCAGAAACGCTGGCGCGCCTGCTGGACGTGCCATTCACTATGGCTGACGCTACCACGCTGACTGAAGCCGGTTACGTGGGTGAAGACGTTGAAAACATCATCCAGAAACTGCTGCAGAAATGTGACTACGACGTACAAAAAGCACAGCGCGGCATCGTTTATATCGATGAAATCGACAAAATCTCACGTAAGTCAGATAACCCGTCGATTACTCGTGACGTGTCAGGCGAAGGTGTACAGCAGGCTCTGCTTAAACTGATTGAAGGCACCGTGGCTGCCGTTCCGCCGCAGGGTGGACGTAAGCATCCGCAGCAGGAATTTTTGCAGGTTGATACCTCGAAAATTCTGTTTATCTGCGGCGGCGCATTCGCCGGCCTGGATAAAGTGATCTCCCAGCGTGTGGAGACTGGATCCGGTATTGGTTTCGGCGCTACCGTAAAAGGGAAGTCGCAGAAAGCCAGCGAAGGCGAACTGCTTTCACAGTGTGAACCTGAAGATTTGATCAAGTTTGGTCTGATCCCAGAGTTCATTGGTCGTCTGCCTGTGGTCGCGACCCTTAGCGAGTTGAGTGAAGAAGCACTGATTCAGATTCTGCGTGAGCCAAAAAACGCCCTGACAAAACAGTACCAGGCGCTGTTTAACCTGGAAGGCGTTGAACTGGAGTTCCGTGACGAGGCATTAACGGCCATTGCGAAGAAAGCAATGTCACGTAAAACCGGTGCTCGTGGCCTGCGTTCTATTGTTGAAGGCGCGCTGCTGGAAACCATGTATGACCTGCCTTCCATGGATGACGTGGAAAAAGTAGTGATTGATGAATCAGTTATTGAAGGTCAGTCTGAGCCCATGCTGATCTACGGCAAGCATGAAGCACAGGCATCTGGCGAATAATTAAACAGATCGTCCATGTTGTTCTATTAAAAAAGGGGAAAATGTTTCCCCTTTTGCTTTTCTCGCCTCTGTGACGTTGAATGTCGGACAATCATCCCCATATACTCAGATACCTGTGGGTTTAACTGCATACCTGCCTGATGCGGTTCCCATCACCTGGCGGACATTAAACAAAGAGAGAGCTCTATGAATCCTGAGCGTTCTGAACGCATTGAAATCCCCGTGTTGCCGCTGCGCGACGTGGTGGTTTATCCGCACATGGTAATTCCGTTGTTTGTTGGCCGGGAAAAATCAATTCGGTGCCTTGAAGCCGCAATGGATCATGATAAAAAAATCATGCTGGTCGCACAGAAAGAGGCTTCAACGGATGAACCTGGCATTAACGATCTCTTTTCAGTAGGGACCGTTGCATCAGTATTGCAAATGCTGAAACTGCCGGATGGCACGGTCAAAGTCCTGGTGGAAGGTTTACAGCGCGCCCATATTACGACGCTGGCCGACAACGGTGACCATTTTGTGGCACAAGCTGAATATCTGGTGTCGCCAGAGATTGAAGAGCGCGAGCAGGAAGTGCTGGTGCGTACGGCGATCAATCAGTTTGAAGGCTACATCAAACTCAATAAAAAGATCCCACCCGAGGTTTTAACCTCACTGAATAATATTGACGATGCGGCCCGCCTTGCCGACACCGTTGCAGCACATATGCCACTGAAACTGGCAGACAAACAGTCTGTGCTGGAGATGTCCGACGTCAACGAGCGTCTGGAATATCTGATGGCGATGATGGAATCTGAAATCGATTTGCTGCAGGTTGAGAAGCGTATTCGCAACCGTGTTAAGAAGCAGATGGAGAAGAGCCAGCGTGAGTACTATCTGAATGAGCAGATGAAGGCGATTCAGAAAGAGTTGGGCGAGATGGACGATGCGCCTGACGAGTACGAAGCGTTAAAACGCAAAATCGACGCGGCAAAAATGCCGGAAGAAGCGCGTGAAAAAGCAGAAGCTGAGCTGCAGAAGCTGAAAATGATGTCCCCGATGTCCGCAGAAGCGACCGTGGTTCGCGGCTACATTGACTGGATGGTGCAGGTTCCGTGGAACGCGCGCAGCAAAGTGAAGAAAGATCTCCGCAAAGCGCAGGAGACCCTGGATACTGACCATTACGGCCTTGAGCGCGTCAAGGATCGTATTCTTGAGTATCTTGCGGTTCAGAGTCGCGTCAGCAAAATCAAAGGGCCGATTTTGTGCCTGGTCGGACCGCCTGGGGTAGGTAAAACATCCCTCGGTCAGTCGATCGCCAAAGCGACCGGCCGTAAATATGTCCGTATGGCGCTGGGTGGCGTGCGTGATGAAGCGGAAATCCGTGGTCACCGTCGTACCTACATCGGCTCCATGCCGGGTAAACTCATCCAGAAAATGGCGAAAGTCGGGGTTAAAAACCCGCTGTTCCTGCTGGATGAGATCGACAAAATGTCTTCGGACATGCGTGGCGACCCGGCTTCAGCGCTTCTGGAAGTGCTGGATCCAGAGCAGAACATTGCGTTCAATGACCACTATCTGGAAGTCGACTACGACCTCTCTGATGTGATGTTCGTGGCAACGTCGAACTCAATGAACATCCCGGCACCGCTGCTGGACCGTATGGAAGTGATTCGTCTGTCGGGTTATACCGAAGATGAGAAACTGAATATCGCTAAGCAGCATCTGCTGACCAAGCAGATTGAACGCAACGCCCTGAAAGCCAGTGAAATTACGGTTGAAGATAGCGCGATTGTTGGCATTATCCGTTACTACACCCGTGAAGCCGGCGTGCGTAGCCTTGAGCGTGAGCTGTCGAAATTGTGCCGTAAAGCGGTGAAATCACTGCTGATGGACAAGACGAAAAAGCACATCATCATCAATGGTGAAAACCTCAAAGACTTCCTGGGCGTACAGCGCTTCGACTATGGCCGTGCTGACAGTGAAAACCGTGTGGGCCAGGTGACTGGTCTGGCGTGGACGGAAGTGGGCGGCGATCTGCTGACTATCGAAACGGCCTGTGTACCGGGTAAAGGCAAGCTGACTTATACCGGCTCTTTGGGTGAAGTGATGCAGGAGTCGATTCAGGCTGCGCTGACCGTGGTGCGTGCCCGTGCCGAGAAGCTGGGCATTAATGGTGATTTCTACGAAAAACGTGATATTCACGTTCACGTGCCCGAAGGCGCTACACCGAAAGATGGTCCAAGTGCGGGTATCGCAATGTGTACCGCGCTGGTCTCCTGTCTGACCGGTAACCCGGTGCGTGCAGATGTCGCTATGACCGGGGAGATTACGCTGCGTGGTCAGGTTCTGCCGATTGGCGGTCTGAAAGAGAAACTGCTGGCAGCACACCGTGGTGGCATTAAAACTGTGCTGATCCCGGACGATAACAAGCGTGATCTGGAAGAGATTCCACAGAACGTGATTGCCGATCTGGAGATCCATCCGGTGAAACGCATTGAAGAGGTGCTGAATCTGGCACTGGAAAATGCGCCTTACGGTATGCAGGTCGCAACAGCAAAATAGTGATTAACGGCATAAACCGTTAAAAAGCGGAGCTGGCAAGGCAATTGGCGCTTGCCAGCTTTTTTTTGTGCCGCTAATTTAGGTGGCTGTCGGGGCAACGTTCTCAGAGAAATACCGTTGTTTCGACTCCACAGGCTTGATATAACTTGCTGCGCGTTCGTATCCGGCCGGAAGCCCGGTACGATGTGAAATAATAAAAGAGGGGATGAAGAGAGTGAATAAGTCACAATTGATCGACAAAATTGCTGCTGATGCTGATATTTCTAAAGCTGCAGCAGGACGTGTTTTAGATGCATTTATGGGCTCAGTTTCAGATGCGCTGAAAGAGGGTGATGAAGTGGCTCTGGTGGGTTTCGGCACATTCTCTGTGCGTGACCGCGCTGCACGTACCGGCCGCAATCCGCAAACCGGTAAAGAGATCACCATCCCGGCTGGTAAAGTACCCGGTTTCCGTGCTGGTAAAGCATTGAAAGACGCCGTCAATTAATAACAACGAATAGATTCATTGACGCATTTTCTTCAGTGGATTAGAGGACGATTAACCCGTTCTCATGTAACATACGGGCACATCAATGAGATGTGCCTTTTTTGTTTTAACCGGTGAGAATCGGGCCGTAAGATGGACCTGGACCGGATTGAGACTGCCAGCTAAGCCAGCAGTTGCGTGAGTCGCCAGCCAGTGGCGAATTGCGACCGAGCTTTACATTCACACTACAGCGGAGTGTTGCCATACCATGATGGACAATTTACGCGCGGCGTCGAACCATGTCGTGCTCAAGATTATTCTGGGACTGATTATCGTCTCTTTTGTGCTGACAGGCGTTGGCAACTATCTGATTGGCGGCAATAACGACTATGCGGCCAAAGTTAACGGTCAGGAGATTAGCCGGGGACAGCTGGAGCAGGCGTTTAACAGCGAACGCAGTCGCCAGCAGCAGATGCTGGGTGACCAGTTCTCGCAGCTGGCCAGCAACGATGGCTTCATGCAGCAGATGCGTCAGCAGGCGCTGTCGCAGTTGATCGACCAGGCGCTGCTCGACAGCTACATCAAAGAGCTTCATCTCAGCATCAGTGACGATCAGGTTAAGCAGGCTATCTTCAATCAGCAGGCTTTCCAGACCAACGGCAAATTCGACAATGCTAAATATCTGGCGCTGATTGGCAACATGGGTTTCAGCGCCGACCAGTATGCTGAAGCACTGCGTAAGCAACTCTCCAATCAGCAGCTGATCAATGCCGTGGCCAACACAGACTTCACGCTGAAAGGCGAAGCCAGCAAACTGGTGGACCTGGTTTCACAGCAACGTGATATTCGTCAGGCGACGCTGGACGTCAATGCCCTGGCGGCGAAGCAAACCGTCACCGACGACGAAATCAGTCAGTACTATCAGCAGCATAAAACCAGCTTTATGGCGCCGGAACAGTTCCGCGTCAGCTACATTCTGATGGATGCCGCCAGCATGCAGCAGGATGCCAGCGAAGCAGATATTCAGGCCTGGTACGACCAGCATAAAGCAGACTACTCGCAACCACAGCGTAATCGCTACAGCGTCATTCAGACCAAAACTGAAACGGATGCCAATGCGGTACTGGCTCAGCTGAAAGGTGGCGCCAGCTTCGCAGATGTGGCGAAAGCCAAATCAATCGACCCCATCTCTGCGCGTAAGGGCGGTGATATGGGCTGGCTGGAACCGTCAACCACGCCGGATGAGCTGAAAAATGCGGGTCTGACCGAGAAAGGCCAGATGTCAGGCGTGATCAAATCGTCAGTAGGCTTCCTGGTGGTTCGTCTCGACGACATTCAGCCAGAGCAGGTTAAGCCACTGGATGAGGTTCGCAGCGCTGTTGCAGCGAAAGTGAAGCAGGAGAAGGGCGTTGATGCCTTCTACAAACTGCAGCAGAAAGTCAGTGAAGCGGCCAGCAATGACAATGAGTCACTGACGGGTGCCGAGCAGGCTTCGGGTCTGAAAGCGAAAGAGACCGGCTGGTTCAGTCAGGACACGCTGCCAGACGCGCTTAACTTCGATGCGGTGAAGCAGGCGATCTTTAACGGTGGTCTGGTGGGTCAGAACGGTGCACCGGGTAATAACTCCGATATTATCACCGTCGATGGCGACCGTGCCTTTGTACTGCGTATCAGCGAGCACAAACCGGAAGCGGTAAAACCGCTGGAGCAGGTGAGGGCGCAGATTACGGATACGCTTAAGCATGACAAAGCGACACAGCAGGCTAAAGCACAGGCCGACAAACTGCTGACCGATCTCAAAGCGGGCAAGCTGGAAGCACTGACTTCAGCAGGCCTGACACTGAGCGTCAGCAAAACCGTTGATCGCAATGCGCAGGATCCGGTGGCACAGGCCGCCTTTAATCTGCCTCAGCCTGCAGACAATAAGCCCTCATGGGGTGTCAGCGAAGATATGCAGGGCAATGTGGTGCTGGTGGCGGTAGATAAAGTTAAAACCGGCAGTATGCCGCAGGCGCAGATTGACGAAATGGTCAAAGGCGTTACGCAGAATAATGCGCAGCTGACGTTTGAAGCCTTACTGCAAAACCTGCGTAAAGAGGCCAAAATCAAGTACGGCGCTGCCGCACAAATGCAGTAAGCCTCGCAAAAATTACGCAACGACTGTAACAATCAAAGGCCGCATTCGCGGCCTTTTCCATTTTTGAAATCCGGCTTTTGAGCCTTGTGCGGCGTAGTGCCACTCTGTCGCTGCTGTTTACACACAAGGAGAAACACAGCATGGCTAAATCTAAACTCGTTGCCTTTTATCTCTCACTCGCACTGGGCGGTGCACTTTGTCACGGCAGCGTCTCTGCAGCACCTGAACCTGCCAGTCCAGCGGTCTCGCAGAACGCACATCCTGCACCGAAGCCGGACACCGCCTCGCAGCTGCCGTCAAAGCAGGAGCAGGTCAGCATTAATGAAGCGACAGCGGAACAGCTCTCAGCCGCTATGAATGGTGTGGGGCTGAAGAAAGCTCAGGCGATTGTGAACTATCGCGAACAGTACGGGCCCTTTAGCGCGATTCAGCAACTCAGCGAGGTACCGGGTATCGGTAATGCGCTGATAGAGCGAAATACGGCCCGGCTGAAATTGTGAGTCAGTACACATCTGCGATGCTTAAACTACGCTAACCAGACGACTCTGCTAAAGTGAACAGGTCCAACCAGTTAACTTACTGTAGCAGGAGAGCATGATCATGCAGACAACCATAAAAGTGCGTGGCTATCATCTGGATGTTTATCAGCACGTCAACAATGCGCGCTATCTTGAGTTTCTTGAGGAGGCGCGCTGGGAATGGCTGGAAGAGGCTGAAGCGTTCCACTGGTTGCTGGAGCAGAAACTGGCTTTTGTGGTGGTCAATATCAACATCAACTACCGTCGCCCGGCCGTGCTGGGCGACGTACTGGTTATCGACAGTGAGATCACGCAGTTAAATGGCAAAAGCGGCATTATTGCCCAGCGGGTGTTGCTGGCAGGTCAGGAGACGGTGGTGGCGGATGCCGCACTCACTTTTGTCTGTATTGATTTGCGAACCCAGAAGGCGGTTGCGCTGGAAGGGGAGTTACGTGAGCGGCTGTTGCGTCTGATGGCATAAGCCGATAAAAAGCGGCAAACCAAACTGCTTTGCCGCCATGTCATACCGCCTTAGTTAAGGCCGCTCTTTGCTTTCATGGCTGCCATTACGCGCGCCCGATCGCTAAGATAACCCTGCAGGCCATTGGCCCGTAAATGACAGGCTGCGCACTCACCGCATCCGTCACCTTTCACGCCGTTATAGCAGGTCAATGTCTGCTCGCGAACCAGCGCAAGCTGCTGCCAGTAATCCGCCAGCGCCCAGGTTTCCGCTTTATTGAGCCACATCAGCGGCGTCTCAAAACGTACCTCGCGTGCCATGCCAAGCGACACCGCATGGTTCAGCGCTTTGACAAACTCATCGCGGCAGTCGGGATAGCCGGAAAAATCGGTTTCGCAGACGCCGGTGATGACCGCTTCTGCTTCGACCTGATACGCGTAAACTGAGGCCAGCGTCAGAAAGAGAATATTGCGTCCTGGTACAAACGTACTGGGTAATCCACTGGCCTCAGGATTATAAGCCGGCACCGGAATGTTATCCCGCGTCAGGCTGCTGACGGCGAGTTCGTTCAGCATGGTCACGTCCAGTACTTTATGCGCGCGCACACCCAGTGTTATCGCCAGATCGCGGGCGACATCGATCTCTTCCCGATGGCGTTGTCCATAGTCGAAAGTGACACAATGAACTTCATTATAAAGCTGCAAAGCCTGAATCAGGCAGGTAGTGGAGTCTTGTCCACCGCTGAAAACTACAACCGCGCGTTTCATGGTGTTTCCCTGATAATTAATTTTGCGCTTATGGTAATGCCTCAGTCCGCCGCTGAACAGCTGCAAGGCGGATGAATAGGTGGCGGAATCCAGGCGCGGCTGAAATCAAACCAGCCCAGCGTGTTCAGTTCAATCCCTTCAACGGCAGGGGGGGCATAAATCTGGTAGCGATAATTGAACAGGGGAAGCAGGATGCCGTCCGTCATCAGTTGATGATAAAGCTGCTGCAGCGCACGGGTACGACTGTCTCCGTCTGCTATCTGCTGGATAGCCAGCAGTTTCGCCTGGATCTCTTCGCCCTGCGGTGTGGGCCACAGCCGACGCCATAGCGGGTCAATCTGTAACCAGCTGGCCAGTGTGAAGACCGGCGCATCACCAATAAGCCGATCGCCCATCACGATATCCGCCTCATCAGGCGGGGCGATGTGATGCCAGCTTTTCACCGGGTGAAAAACGACGTTCAGAGTACAGCCGTGCTGTTTTAACAGGGCGACCAGTGCCTGTGACATCTGATGCAGCTCAACCGGCAACTGATAATGCAGCGTCAGGGTTGCAGGCAAGAATGCTGGAACACTATCAATAAGCGGTACTTCCCAGCCGGGTAGCAGCTCTTTGCTGGGGGTAATTAAGCCCTCATCCAGTGGTAACCGGCTGACGATGCCGCTTTGCTGGATGAGCTGGAAAAGCGTGCGCGCCTGATCGGGGGTAAATCCGGCTCGCGGGCGGCAGACCAGATAACAGAAGCCGAGACTGATGCTACTGCTGACCGGCTTTAATGTCCTGAGTTCAGCGGCATCACCAATGGCAATCTGCACCGGATGGCGACAGCTGCTGCCGAGTGCGGCATCAAACAGCTGAGGAGTAATCCAGTATTCTACCGCCTGCAACAGCGGACGCTGCAGATGCCAGCGCGCATGACTTTCAATCCTGACCAGTTCAGCGCTGAAGTGCGCCCGTTTCCAGGGCCCGCTGCCCGTAGCGGGATAATCGGGATGGGGCAGCAGGCACAAAAGATGGGCAAGCCGGTGAGGCAGCCAGAAATCAGGTTGTCGCAGGTTAAACCGCACCGCCAGCGGGTGAGGCGCATCCACGCTGACCACATCGGCAAGCAATCTCCTGACACGCGTATCCTGCAGCAGCTGGCGGAACTGCACCACCAGTTGCGCGGCCTGCACCGGCTCGTCGTTATGCCACATCAGCTGAGGCCGCAACCAGAATAACCAGCTACAGGACGCTTTATCGTGCTGCCAGTGATGCGCCAGATCGCCGACCGGCTCATCCTGCTCAAAACGGGTCAGACCGGAATAGATCTGACGAACCAGATGCTGTTCAGCCCGTCCGGTAATCTGACGTGGCTCGGTACTCTCCATGGGACGATAGTAGGGGATGCGCAGAACCGGCGTGTCGTTCTGCCACTGTCCACCCATTAACGGCCTCAGCATATTAATCAGCCTTTCTGGTGGCAGATCCAGCAGCTGTAAAGCATCAGCTGCCTCTCCGGCATCAAGCTGTTTTTGCAGCAACTGCTGCCGTAACTGTTCAGGCGTATGCAGAAACACTAACTGACCCTGTTTGCCACGGCCCGGTTCACCATGCCAGCTAAGCCAGCCAGCGTGCTGCCACTGTGACAGTAACGTGCGCAGATGGCGCTCGCTGCAGATGCAGTGGCGCGCCATCTCTGCCACGCAGGTCTGCTGAGGGACGCCCTGGCTCTGCTGCCACAGGCGCTGAAACTGATTAAGGCGGTTAAGCTGACGCATCGTAAATCCGGAACAGTTTTTTAAAAGTATTCACTATTAGTTCCGTAATTAACAGGCAATAGTAAGCTCATCTTTTCAGCAGGAGGGTAACCATAATGCGTTTAGCCGCATTCGATATGGATGGCACATTATTGCTGCCGGATCATCAACTGGGTCAGCAAACGCTGGACAGTCTGCAGGCGCTGCATCTGCGCGGCGTTAATCTGGCGCTGGCGACGGGCCGCCATCTGCTGGAGATGCAGATTCTGCGGGAGAAATTAATGCTGCCCGCGTGGCTGATTACCGGGAATGGCACCCGCGTACATGATCGGTCTGGCAATCTGATCTTTGCCCGCGATCTGCCCTCAGCGGTAGCTGAAGAGGTCATTCATCGCTATTGGGAAACACCCGCGTCGATCCACGTTTTCAACGATCAGGGATGGTTTACCGATCGACCCCAGCCTGAGCTGCTGGTGGCCCATCAGATGAGCGGATTTGGCTATCAGCTGTGCGATCTGAAAAGGCTGCCCGCGCATCAGGTAACAAAAATCTGCTTTATCGATCAGCATCAGCATCTGTGCCAGCTGAAAACAGAACTGGACGCGGCGCTGGGTGAGCAGGCAAATATCTGCTTCTCTGCGGTGGACTGTCTGGAAGTGTTGCCCGCCCGCTGCAACAAAGGCAGCGCGCTGGCACTGTTGTGCGACCATCTGTCACTGACGCTGGCGGAGTGTATGGCGTTCGGGGATGCAATGAATGACAGAGAAATGTTGTCGCAGGTTGGACGGGGTTTCATTATGGGCAATGCGATGGCGCAGCTGAAAGCCGCGCTACCGCATCTGCCGGTGTTAGGGCATTGCGAGACACAGGCGGTGTCTCACTATTTAAATCACTGGCTGGCTACACCCGACCTCGCGTATTCCCCCGAATGCTGAGGATTGCCGTGAACCGGACAGGATGTCCGGTTTTTTATTCGAGTTCGCGCTGCCACGGCGTGATATCGCCAATATGTTTTGCCACCCATTCTGGCTGATAGTAGCTATCGGGATAACGTTCGCCACTGTCGCACAGCAGTGTCACCAGGGATCCCTGCTGATTCGCTGCCCGTAACCGCTTCGCCACCTGCATCATGCCCCAGAAATTGGTGCCGGTAGAGGCGCCCGGTTTGCGTCCCAGGATCTTTTCCAGCTTCAGCATGGCGGCCAGCGTCGCACCATCCGGCACTTTGATCATTTCATCAATCACGTCAGGCATAAACGACGGCTCCACGCGCGGACGGCCAATTCCCTCGATCATGCTGCCACGCGTGCTGGTCAGCGTTGCATCGCGCTGTTGCCAGTAATCAAAGAATACCGAATGCTGCGGATCCACCACCAGCAGTTTCGTTTCCAGGCCCTGATAACGGATATAGCGGCCCAGCGTCGCCGAGGTGCCGCCGGTGCCCGCGCTCATAATCACCGTATGAGGAATCGGATAAGGTTCATGCTGCATCTGACGGAATATGCTCTCAGCAATATTATTATTACCGCGCCAGTCGGTGGCGCGTTCAGCATAGGTAAACTGATCCATAAAATGGCCATTCAGCTCACGTGCCAGCCGTTCAGATTCTGCGTAAAGCTGGCAGGGATCTTCGACAAAATGGCACTGTCCGCCATAAAAGGTAATCTGCTCAATTTTACGTTTCGCCGTGCTGGCGGGCATCACCGCAATAAAGGGCAGGCCCAGCAGCCTTGCGAAGTACGCCTCAGAAACGGCCGTACTGCCTGACGAGGCTTCAATAATCGGCGTATTCTCTTTAATCCAGCCGTTGGAGAGACCGTAGAGAAACAGGGATCGTGCCAGCCGATGTTTAAGACTGCCACTGGGATGGGTGCTCTCATCTTTCAGGTAGAACCCGATACCGGGAAAAGCCGCCAGATCGAATCGGATTAAATGGGTTTCAGCCGATCGTTGAAAATCAGCGTTAATTTCGTTGATAGCGTGGCGAATCCAGCAGGTCTGCATCTCAGGCATCCGGTAAAGAAGTAATGCGGCTATTTTATGGCACGTGCAGGAAAAAGAGATTGCAAAAATACCGCTAAAATCGCGGTAATGGAGAAAATGATTCTCCCGGAGTCCCGTATGTTAGATAAAACCGACCTTAAACTGCTCTCACTGCTGCAGCAGGATTGCACGCTGTCGCTGCAGGCGCTGGCGGATGCCGTCAACCTCACTACCACACCCTGCTGGAAGCGCCTGAAAAAGCTGGAAGATGATGGCATTATTCGCGCTCGGGTGGCGCTGCTGGATGGAGAGAAAATCGGACTGTCACTGACGGCGTTTATGTTTGTGAAGACCCAGCAGCACAGCCGCGACTGGTATCAGGCTTTTGTCTCGGTAGTCAGCAGCATGCCCGAGGTGATGGCCTTTTACCGGATGGCAGGCGAGTATGATTACCTGCTGCGCATTCAGGTAGCGGACATGAAGAGCTATGATGCTTTCTACAAGCGATTAGTGAACGGTGTGCCCGGCCTGATTGATGTGACATCCAGCTTCGCCATGGAAGAGATTAAATACACCACGGCTTTACCTGTCGCCCCATGAGGGCCTGAGATTGAGAGCAGCGTTGTGCGATTATTCAGTCAATTAAGTTGGTATTTTCTGCGGGAGTGGCGGCGCTATCTGGGCGCGGTCATCCTGCTGATTGTGATTGCTGTTCTGCAGTTGCTGCCGCCGCATGTCGTCGGTGTCATTGTTGATGGTGCCACACGTGACAACATGAGTACCAGCCGCATCATGATGTGGATTGGCATCATACTGGCAACCGCCGTGGTGGTCTATCTGCTGCGCTACGTCTGGCGCGTGCTGCTCTTTGGGGCCTCCTACCAGCTGGCGGTTGAGCTGCGCGAAGATTTCTATCGCCAGCTGAGTCGGCAGCAACCGGCATTTTATCTGCGTCACCGTACCGGTGACCTGATTGCGCGCGCCACTAACGATGTGGATCGGGTGGTGTTTGCGGCCGGGGAAGGGGTGCTGACGCTGGTCGACTCGCTGGTAATGGGCTGCGTGGTGCTGCTGGTGATGTGTACGCAGATCAGCTGGCAGCTGACCCTGCTGGCGCTGGTGCCGATGCCCATTATGGCAATCGTCATCCATCGCTACGGTAATCAGCTGCATCATCGCTTTAAACTGGCCCAGGCGGCCTTCTCCAGCCTTAACGATCAGACGCAGGAGAGCCTGACCAGCATCCGGATGATTAAATCCTTTGGTCTTGAACAGCATCAGTCGCAGCAATTCACCGATATCGCCCGCGATACCGGTGAAAAGAACCTGCGCGTGGCGCGGGTTGATGCCCGTTTCGATCCCACAATCTACATCGCTATTGGTTTCTCAAACCTGCTGGCGATTGGCGGCGGCAGCTGGCTGGTGTGGCATGACCAGATGACGCTTGGCCAGCTAACCAGCTTTGTGATGTATCTCGGCCTGATGATCTGGCCGATGCTCGCCCTGGCGTGGATGTTCAATATCGTCGAACGCGGCAGCGCCGCCTGGAGCCGCATTGGTGCATTGCTGGCGGAAGCGCCCGCGGTGGAAGATGGCGATAAGTCTCTGCCACCTGAACCGGGCACGCTGCAGGTCGCGATTCGCGCCTTTCACTATCCGGCCAGCACGGCTCCGGTGTTAAGCGATGTCAGCTTCCAGCTTAAGCCCGGCGAAATGCTGGGACTGTGTGGGCCAACCGGCAGCGGAAAAAGTACCTTATTGAGCCTGATCCAGCGCCATTTTGATATTCAGCAGGGCGACATCCGTTATCATCAGATCCCGCTGCCGCAGTTGCGGCTGGACAGCTGGCGCAGTCGTCTCGCCGTGGTCAGCCAGACACCCTTCCTGTTTTCGGACAGCGTAGCGAACAATATTGCGCTGGGGAAACCAGGCGCAACCCTGCAGGAGATTGAACAGGCCGCCACGCTGGCCTGCGTGCATGACGATATTCTGCGGCTGCCGCAGGGTTATGAAACCGAAGTCGGGGAGCGAGGTGTGATGCTGTCTGGTGGACAGAAGCAGCGTCTTTCAATTGCCCGGGCACTGCTGCTGAACGCAGAAATCCTGATTCTGGACGACGCGCTCTCTGCGGTGGATGGTCGTACCGAGCATGAAATCCTGCATAACCTGCGCATCTGGGGTCAGGGACGCACGCTGATAATCAGCGCGCACCGCCTGTCGGCGCTGACGGAAGCCAGTGAAATTCTGGTGCTGCATCAGGGCAGCGTGGCACAGCGAGGCGACCATGACACGCTGGCCGACAGTGCTGGCTGGTATCGCGATATGTACCGTTACCAGCAACTCGAAGCCGCGCTGGATGATGATGAAAATGAAAAAGGAGTGCCGCATGGCTAAGCCTGCCCGCTTGTGGCCAACCCTTAAGCGCCTGCTGAGTTACGGCAAACCATGGCGTAAATCCTTGTCGCTGGCGGTAGGGATGCTGTGGATCGCGGCTGCAGCGGAAGTGACCGGTCCGGTGCTGATCAGCTACTTTATCGATAACCTGGTGGCGAAACATCAGATGCCCTGGGGGCTGGTTGCCGGACTGGTGGTCAGTTTTATCCTGCTTCAGCTGCTGGCTGCCGGGCTGCACTACTGGCAGGCGCTGTTGTTTAACCGTGCCGCTATCGGTGTAGTTCAGCGGTTGCGTAGCGACGTGATGAATGCGGCGCTCTGTCAGCCGCTGAGCGCCTTCGATACCCAGCCGGTCGGTCAGCTTATCTCGCGCGTCACGAATGACACGGAGGTGATCCGCGATCTCTACGTCACGGTGGTCTCCACCGTGCTGCGCAGCGCCGCACTGGTGGGCGCCATGATGGTAGCGATGTTCAGTCTTGACTGGCGCATGGCGCTGGTAGCAATGATGATCTTTCCGCTGGTACTGATAGTGATGTTCATCTATCAGCGTTACAGCACGCCGATTGCCCGACGGGTTCGCAGCTATCTGGCGGACATCAACAACGGCTTTAACGAAGTGATCAGCGGCATGAGCGTGATTCAGCAGTTTCGTCAGCAGGCGCGATTTGGTGAGCGCATGGGCGAAGCGAGCCGCTCTCACTATCTGGCGCGTATGGAAACGCTGCGTCTCGATGGCTTTCTGCTCCGTCCATTGCTGAGCCTGTTTTCAGCAATGGTGTTGTGCGGGCTGCTGATTCTGTTCAGTTTTTCCATGCCTGGCGTGTTTGAAGTGGGAGTGCTCTATGCCTTCATTACTTACCTGGGCCGTCTGAATGAGCCACTGATTGAGCTGACCACCCAGCAGTCGATGCTGCAGCAGGCGGTGGTTTCCGGGGAGCGTATTTTTGAGCTGATGGATGCCGCCCAGCAGCAGTATGGTGCCGATCAGCAGCCACTGGCTTCAGGTCGTATTGCTCTGAACAACCTCAGTTTTGCCTACCGTGAAAACCGCGATGTGCTGAGTGATATCAACCTTGAGGCCGCACCGCGTGAGTTTGTGGCGCTGGTGGGTCATACCGGCAGTGGCAAAAGTACCCTGGCTAACCTGTTAATGGGTTATTACCCGGTGACGCGCGGCGAAATCCGTATTGATGATCGCCCGATTGGCGATCTGAGCCATGCCGTGCTGCGACGTGGTATCGCGATGGTGCAGCAGGATCCGGTGGTGCTGGCCGATACGCTGCTGGCAAATGTGCGGCTGGGCCGCGACATCAGCGAAGAGGCCGTCTTGACAGTGCTGGAACAGGTGCAGCTGGCACCGCTGGCGCATGCCCTGCCGGAGGGAATCCACACCCGGCTGGGCGAGCAGGGCAATAACCTGTCGGTCGGACAGAAGCAGCTGCTGGCGCTGGCCCGGGTATTGGTTGATCTGCCGCAGATTCTGATCCTCGACGAGGCAACCGCTAACATTGACTCTGGCACCGAGCAGGCCATTCAGCAGACGCTTGCGACGCTACGGCAACACAGCACGCTGGTGGTGATCGCTCACCGCCTCTCAACGATTATTGATGCGGATAAAATTCTGGTTCTGCATCGTGGCCGTGTGGTTGAACAGGGTACTCATCAGCAACTGCTGGCGACACAGGGACGTTACTGGCAGATGTATCAGCTGCAGCAGGCAGGGGATGGTCTGGTGTCGGGCGCACCTGTAACATCTGAAAGCTGAATTGCACCTTTTTCGCGCAGCTTTATCGGAATAATCTGTATAAATGCACTCCTTTGACGCCTGAAGCACCAAAGGGGTGCAGTCTCAGGCTGCGATCCCTGTCACACACCCTTTCTCTTTCATATCTTCTTTGAAGCATCCCTTGCTCCGTCTCGCCTGACTCACTGATTAAGGTCACTTTTACACTCTGGCACAGGCTTTGCTTATATCCCTGCGTGTCCGTAAACGTTACCTATTTATTCGCTGGAGGGGATCCAATGAAGCTGGTTACCGTCGTAATTAAGCCATTCAAACTGGAGGATGTACGTGAAGCTTTATCCTCTATCGGCATTCAGGGACTGACCGTCTCCGAAGTGAAAGGTTTTGGTCGTCAGAAAGGCCATGCAGAGCTCTATCGTGGCGCAGAGTACAGCGTGAACTTCCTGCCAAAGGTCAAAATTGATATCGCGATTGCCGACGATCAGTTAGACGAAGTGGTGGATGTCATCAGTAAAGCGGCCTACACCGGCAAAATTGGCGACGGTAAAATTTTCGTGGCTGAACTGCAGCGCGTCATCCGTATTCGCACCGGCGAGACTGACGAAGCCGCTCTGTAATTAAGACTCAGTACTGTGATGGGATGGAATAAAAATGAATAAAATTTTCACTAAGCTGGGCCTCACCAGCCTGGCACTGTTACCCTCACTCGCAATGGCTGCGCCTGCCGTTGCGGACAAGGCTGATAACGCATTCATGATGATTTGCACCGCGCTGGTGCTGTTTATGTCAATTCCGGGTATTGCGCTGTTTTACGGCGGTCTGATTCGTGGCAAAAACGTTCTGTCGATGCTGACGCAGGTTGCTGTGACCTTCTCGCTGGTCTGCGTGCTGTGGGTGGTTTACGGCTATTCACTGGCCTTCAGTGAAGGCAATGCCTTCTTTGGCGGCTTTGGCTGGGCCATGCTGAAAAACATTCAGCTCACCGCCGTTATGGGCAGTTTCTATCAGTATATCCACGTAGCATTTCAGGCCTCGTTTGCCTGTATTACCGTGGGCCTGATTGTTGGTGCCATTGCAGAACGTATCCGTTTCTCTGCCGTACTGATCTTCGTCGGTGTCTGGCTGACGCTGTCATATTTACCTATCGCACACATGGTCTGGGCGGGCGGTTTCCTGGCTCAGGATGGCGCTCTGGACTTCGCTGGCGGTACCGTGGTGCACATCAACGCCGCTGTCGCAGGTCTGGTGGGTGCTTATCTGGTGGGCAAACGTGCGGGCTTTGGTAAAGAGGCATTCAAGCCACATAATCTGCCAATGGTCTTCACCGGTACCGCTATTCTTTATGTTGGCTGGTTTGGCTTTAATGCCGGTTCAGCTTCAGCAGCAAATGAAATCGCGGCTCTGGCTTTCCTGAACACCGTGGTGGCAACAGCGGGCGCCGTACTGGCATGGACCTTTGGTGAGTGGGCGGTACGTGGTAAGCCTTCACTACTGGGTGCCTGCTCAGGCTTTATTGCGGGTCTGGTCGCGATTACACCAGCCTGTGGTTATGTCGGCGTTGGCGGTGCATTAATCATCGGTCTGGTTGGTGGCCTGGCGGGACTGTGGGGCGTCACCACCCTGAAAAAATGGCTGCGCGTCGATGACCCGTGCGATGTATTCGGTGTGCATGGCGTCTGCGGTATTGTCGGCTGTATCCTGACGGGCGTGTTTGCTTCCTCTTCACTGGGCGGCGTCGGTTATGCTCAGGGCGTTACCATGGGCCATCAGGTCTGGGTGCAGCTCTTCAGCGTGGGTCTGACGATTGTCTGGTCCGGCGTTGTCGCTTTCATCGGCTTCAAGCTGGCCGATCTGATTGTCGGACTGCGCGTACCGGAAGAGCATGAACGTGAAGGTCTGGATGTAAACAGCCACGGCGAAAATGCTTACAACCAGTAATGGACAGGTACTGATATGAATAATCGGGGGCGAGCAATCGCCCCTTTTTTTTATTCTCTATTCGCTGCGCTGGCGCATTACCCCTTCCTGAACTGTTGAGGCTACCAGCACACCTTGCTGATTGTAGAACTCGCCGCGGACAAAACCGCGTGCACCAGAAGCTGAGGTACTGACCACGCTGTAGAGCAGCCATTCAGTGAAGTCGAATGGGCGATGGAACCACATAGAGTGGTCAATAGTAGCGACCTGCATATCCGGCTCTAAAAAGCCTTTGCCATGCGGCTGCAGCGCGACCGGCAGGAAATTGAGGTCGGACGCATAGCCGAGCAGGTACTGATGGATACGCAGGTCATCGGGCAGGGGGCCGGTGGCACGGATCCAGACCTGACGCTCCGGTTTATCCACATGCCCACGAAGCGGGTTATGAATCTGCACCGGGCGAATCTCCAGCGGACGTTCAGCAATGAATTTCTCGCGTAACTTTTCTGGCAACAGATGCGCCATTTTCTGTGCCATCGCCTGTTCGGTTAACAGGTTCTCTGGCCCCGCCACCTGTGGCATCGGGTTCTGATGTTCAAATCCGCTTTCCGGTGACTGGAAAGAGGCCGTCATATAAAAAATCGGCTGGCCATTCTGAATGGCGCTAACCCTGCGTGCGCTGAAACTTTTGCCATCACGCAGCGTTTCAACATCATAGATAATCGCTTTCTGGCTATCGCCGGGCCGCAAAAAATAACTGTGAAATGAGTGAATAATGCGATCTTCCGCGACGGTTTGCTTTGCGGCATAGAGTGCCTGACCCACCACCTGACCGCCAAACACCTGGCGCAGTCCCAGATCTTCGCTCTGGCCGCGATATAAACCCTCTTCCAGTTTTTCCAGATTCAATAAATTCAGCAGATTTTGCAGTGCCTGACTCATGGCGCATTCCTCAATATAGTGACCCGTTCAGTGTGAAAGATCGGACCAGTTGACGTCAATCAGACTTTCCGCTTTGCCTGTGCCAGGCAAAATTTCATTTTTGTGCCAATATTAAGCACATACGGCGAGTGAAGCGCTGTAAGCAGGATTCGCTGCCGACAATCATTTTGATCAAATGGAGACGACATCAATGAAACTCAGGCATGTGTTCAGTGGGGTAGTTATTGCGGTTGCTGTTGCGGGATGTGCCGACAAGAGTAAACCCGTGCCAACGCCAACGCTGGGTTCTGCAGTTGCAGGACAGACGGCCGCGATTGCGCAGCCAAACGTAAGTGGTTCAGTCTTTATTCGCCAGCGCATTGCGCTGCCGCCGGATGCGGTATTAACCGTGACGCTTTCTGATGCCTCGGTATCCGACGCTCCATCAAAAGTGCTGTCGCAGCGCGTGGTGCGTACTGAAGGCAAACAGGCACCGTTCCAGTTTGTATTACCGTTTAACCCGGCCGACATTCAGCCCAACGCGCGCATTCTGTTAAGCGCAGCCATCTCAATAGACGGCAAGCTGGCCTTTGTCACTGAAGGCGTGAAGCCGGTCATCAACCAGGGCGGTACCAAAGCTGAACTGCTGCTGGTACCGGTACCGTCAGTAGCCATGCCAACCCAGCCGGGCGCAGCGACGACTGTTCCGTCGACTTCACCCACTCAGGTGACGCCATCGGCTGCTGTTCCGGCATCAACACGTATTTAATTTATCGGGGCGACGTTGTCGCCCCTTTTTCCTGCCTGAAATTCCAGCGATAAGTTTCAAGATCGAGCTGTCCCTCATCACTTACCGCTATTCCTTCTGCTTCCAGTGCATCCCGCTGCCGCAACAGACTGTCGCCCTGTAGTGAGATAGTACCGTGACGATTGACGACACGATGCCAGGGAAGCGTGGTGCCTTCTGGTAACCGGCTCAGTACACCGCCCACCTGACGTGCCGCGCGCGGGGAACCCGCCAGTCGCGCAACATCACCATAGGTCGCGACGTGGCCATAGGGAATGGCGGCAACAATTTGCCAGATACGTTGCCGGAAAGAGTCAGGCTGATCCATGTGCTTATTTCGTCTGCTTTTTTCATCAGGAATAGGGTTTTAACTTTAGCATGGGAAGGCCCAAGAGACAGTGCCAGCGCGGTGGTTGTTCAAGAAAACAACGGTTGTCCCGACTACGCTTGCAATTGCCACCTCCTTCCCAGATAATGCCCCCGCTCTCGTAAAGAGGGCTTGTCAATGGGGGCCCTGTTGGTTCTCCCGCAATGCTAGCTTGTGAACTCGGTCAGATCCGGAAGGAAGCAGCCGCAGCAGGTGACGCGTGTGCCGGGATGTAGCTGGCAGGGCCCCCACCATTTTCTCCCTCTGAATATCTCTTCTCCATAAACTGCAGACAGACAAAACCCGCCTGGGCCGATCCTTTGCCGGCAGGCAGGAATATCTGGTACTAAAGAGGAGATTAAACGTAGCAGCAATCCGTCAGATTAACGGACAAATTTCCATACTGAACCCGGAACTTTATCGTAGAGCTTGTTCATCGTCAGTTCCGCCAGACGATGGTCAGCTGCAGAGTAAAATACCGCTAATTCATCCTCTGGTAATTCATACTTATTTTTTTCAATGACCCTTTCCAGGGTATCCAGAGAGCGGCAACGCCGCAGTCGCATCAAATAATCGGTTTTGGTCAAGGTTTTGTTCATAAATAAACCGTTCTCATGTCTGTACTATAATGAATGGCTTGGTTGCTGGAGAAAAGCGCACTCTTCAGTGAACAGATTAAATAAGCGTTTTGCTGAACGTTGCCACCGTTGAAGATCCGGACTATTGATACCATAGTTGCTGAATAGCATAAAAGTATCATCAAGATATTCATCGATTTGCGAAATCAGCGCTTCATCTTCAACGTGCTTAATTTTGTAATTCATGGTGAAAGAGGCAATGTGTTCAATCAAATCGTTAAGCTGCAGATTGCTTTCAGAAGTGGGGTCGTTCACCCAGCCGTGATGGCTGTCGGTTAATGTTGCCATGCTGTCGTCAAACAGGCTCTCACACAGATATTTAAGCTGGGCAATATCATGCCGTTTCGGTGAGTATTCGTCCATCTTTTTCCCCTCCATAGCTAGCACAGTTGCCGCAGGGCGGCGATATTGGATAACGCGGCCAGGAAGCGATTATTCGGGCAGTTATTAAACGGGATACCTTAAAGATAGTGTAGAACCATTAGTTCTGCTCACCTCCATTACTAAATATTACAATTCATCGCCAGAGGAGGGCTGCTGATTGTCGATCACATCAAACTCAAGTGCTCCGGGCTTAATGTGAAAGTTTACCTGCTCAGATTGCGTCACGGTTTCATTTAGATCCAGACAGGGACTAAATAAATTCCAGTCAAAATCGTAAAGTAATTTAAAACTATTCATATCCAGGTATTCAACCGAAGCAATTTTTAAACTGCCTGGAACTAACTGTGCGTTCTGTGAGTACCAGCGTAAATCTCCCACCAGCAAATCTGTTATTTTGAGAATATTCCGCTGAATAATCTCTGCTATTTTTGCGCAGTCTGATTCGCCCAGGGCAATATCACATTCGATACGTGACAGCATATCTGATCCACTAATAACCGTTAATAAACCTATCATTGGTTTTCTGCAACTGCTTTGCAAGCCTGCAGAGCACAAATCTGTCAGCATCTGCGCGTCAGCCGGCGACTGTGCCTGCCAGCATCCTGTCGCAGGTCCTGTCGCTGTTTATCTTTTGATACACAATCACGCGTTTCCACTGAAGGGATATCCGGTATCTTATGTGTTATGTTATAACATATTGGTGAAGCAATGCGTCAGAGTGGATTACTTATGTCATTGGGTGGGCGGCTGAGTGTCGCGGTGCTATTTATCGCGCTTCTAGCTATGGCCATAAAATGGGGGATCAGCGCATGATCCGGTTCAATACGCTTCGTGCTGGCTATCAGGGACAGAGCGTAACCCCGCCGGTTTCCGGGCAGCTTGCAGCTGGCTCGATGACAGCCTTAGTCGGTGCTAACGGCAGTGGCAAATCAACCCTGCTAAAAACCATTGCGGGTTTGTTGCCACCGATAGCCGGACGTTGTGAATTGCAGGTTTCGCGTCGGGATATCGGCTGGATGCCGCAGCGTACAGAACTTGAAATCCGTTTTCCCCTGACAGTATTTGAACTGGTCTCCATAGGCTGCTGGCCGCGCTGCGGCTGGTTCGGCGGTATTAACCGGGTACTACGCCGGGAAATCTGGCAGGCGCTGGAGGCCGTTCAGATGGGTGATTATGCAGATGCGCAGCCCGCGACTTTATCAGGCGGACAACTTCAGCGTGTATTGTTTGCGCGGTTGATGTTGCAGCGCAGCCAGCTCTGGCTGCTGGATGAGCCTTTCAACGGCATTGACAGCCAGACCGTGACATTACTGATGTCGATCCTTGAGCAGCAACAGCTGGCCGGCACAACTCTGCTGGTGGTGCTGCACGATCGTCCGCTGGTGGCGCGCTACTTCAGTAACGTGATGTCGATGGATAACCGTGAGGTCAACTGCACCAGCCAGCCGGCTATCCCTTTGCGGAGTTGTGCGCCGTGACCCTGATGCAGCCTCTTATTGAGTTTGGTTTTATGCGACGCGCGCTGGTGGCCTGCTTTGCACTGGCGGTCAGCGCTACGCCGCTCGGCGTGTTCCTTTCACTGCGCCGGATGAGCCTGATTGGTGATGCCTTATCACATGCAGTGCTGCCCGGTGCCGCTATTGGCTATCTGATTTCCGGCCTGTCACTGGTTGCGATGGGAATCGGCGGCCTGATCGCCGGTTTAGCCGTGGCGCTGCTTTCTGGTGCGGTCAGTCGCTATACGCCTCTGAAAGAAGATGCCAGTTTTGCCGGGTTCTATCTTGGCTCCCTGGCGCTGGGTGTCACGCTGGTCTCATTACGCGGCTCAAGCGTGGATCTGCTGCATGTTCTGTTTGGCTCGCTGCTGGCGGTGGATAACGCCGCGCTGCTGCTGGTCGGCGGCATCGCCGCCTTTACGCTAACTGTTCTGGCGATCATCTATCGTCCGCTGGTCATCGACGCATTTGACGGTGACTTTCTGCGGGCGCAGGGGAAATGGAGCGCGCCGCTGGTGCATGGTCTGTTTTTAATGCTGGTGGTGCTGAATCTGGTCGCGGGCTTTCAGGTTCTGGGCACGCTGATGTCGGTGGGACTGATGATGCTGCCCGCCGCCAGCGCCCGTTTCTGGAGCCGTCATCTTGCCGCAATGCTGGTGATTGCCATTTTCCTGGCAATGATTTCAGCGCTGGCGGGACTGATGCTTTCCTGGCACTTTTCATTGCCGGCCGGCCCCGCTGTGGTGCTGAGCGCCGCTATGCTGTTTTTCCTCTCCATTCTTGCAGGGCCGTGCGGCGGAATTTTGCGCCGCCATTAATCTTAAGGGGTATCTATGAAGAAATTACCGGTTAGCCTGGCGATCGCGACGCTGTTTGCCACGCCTTTTGCGATGGCAAAAACGGTGGATGTAGTGGCCAGCTTTACTGTGCTGGCAGACATCGTTAAGCAGGTCGGCGGCGATCACGTCAACGTGAAAAGCCTGGTGGGGCCGAATGGCGATCCTCATACGTTTGAACCCACGCCACAGGACAGTCAGGCACTGGCAAAGGCCGATCTGGTTTTTGTCAGTGGACTGGGACTGGAAGGGTGGATGGATCGGCTGGTGAGTGCCTCCGGATATCGCGGCCAGCCCGTAGTGGCCTCGGCTGGAGTCACCACCCGCAGCATGGAGGAGGAGGGCAAAACGGTTACCGATCCTCACGCCTGGAACAGCATGCAGAACGGCGTGATCTATGCCACTAACGTAATGAATGCACTGGTCAAAGCCGATCCTGAAGATGCCGCGGCCATTCGTCAGCGTGGTCAGAATTACATTCAGCAACTGGAGGCGCTGGATAGCTGGGCAAAAACGGCTTTTGATGCGGTGCCTGTCGACAAACGGAAAGTACTGACCAGTCATGATGCGTTTGGCTACTTTGGACAGCGTTATGGCGTGTCGTTTCTTGCGCCAGTGGGGTTCTCTACCGAAGCGGAAGCGAGTGCCAGTGACGTGGGTAGTTTAATTACCCAACTAAAGCAGCAGCATATCAGCCGCTATTTCATCGAGAACCAGACCGATCCGCGCCTGGTTAAACAGATTGCCAGCGCCACCGGCGCTGAGCCGGGCGGTGAGCTCTATCCGGAAGCGTTGTCCACGGCCTCTGGCCCGGCAGCCACTTATCAGGTGGCCTTTAAACATAACGTGAATGCGATGCTGAAGAGCATGCGCTAAGCATAAAAAAGGCCGGGCAAGCCCGGCCAGTCATCACGACACACACTAGCGTTTTTTCTTCCTTCCCTGTACGGCTTTAAAGCGTGGATTCGTTTTACAGATCACGTAAATCCGGCCTTTGCGGCGCACCACTTTACAATCCCGATGACGAAGTTTTGCTGAACGCAGCGAGCTTAATACCTGCATGAATCTTTTCCTTATTTACGGCCAAGAAAGCGCCCAAACCGCTGGTTGAAGCGCGCGGTACTGCCCTCTTTAGCAAAATCTTTCTGTTTGCCGGTGTAGAAAACGTGTGAAGCCGACGACACATCCAGCGTGACGTAGGGCAACGTTTCACCTTCAAACTCTACGGTGCGATCGGTTTTGATGGTCGAACCGATTTTGAAATAAACGTCAGCTGATGTGTCATGGAAGACCACGTGACGATAGTGAGGATGAATGTTCGCTTTCATAATATTCGCCTATGTAATGTTATACTATAACAATAGTATGCGCCGCCCTGACCAGGATTGCAACGGGCAGTGAGTCAGTAAAAGTAAGGATGAACAAATGAGAAGGGCAGAATCGCAGGCATAAAAAAGGCCGCTTGCGCGGCCTCAGATGATTTACAGCTTAGTGAGTCTGGTTGTGCTCAACCGGATGACTGTGCGCTGATTCGTCTTTTTTCTTGCCAAAGCGGCGGCGTACCACCACAAAGAACACAGGAACGAAGAAGATCGCCAGTATGGTCGCGGTGACCATGCCCCCGATAACGCCAGTACCTACGGCGTTTTGCGAACCGGAGCCAGCACCCGTACTGATCGCCAGCGGCAGTACCCCGAGAATAAACGCCAGTGACGTCATCAGAATAGGACGCAGACGCATACGACAGGCTTCCAGCGCTGCTTCAATCAGCCCTTTACCCTCTTTATCCATCAAATCCTTGGCAAATTCGACGATAAGGATGGCGTTCTTGGTTGAGAGGCCGATGGTTGTCAGTAACCCCACCACGAAGTAGACGTCGTTACTCAGGCCACGCAGCGTGGTAAAGATCAGCGCACCGATGACCCCGAGTGGAACAACCAGCATGACCGAGAATGGAATCGACCAGCTTTCGTACAGTGCGGCAAGACACAGGAAGACCACAATCAGCGAGATGGCATAGAGCGCAGGTGCCTGGTTGCCTGACAGACGTTCCTGATAGGACATACCGGTCCAGTCATAGCCGATGCCCGCAGGCAGCTTCGCCGCCAGCTCTTCCATCAGGTCCATTGCTGCACCGGAGCTTTTGCCGGGTGCGGCCTGGCCCAGAATTTCCATGGCTGGCAGACCATTGTAGCGCTCAAGACGCGGTGAACCATATTGCCACTTCGCTGACGAGAAGGCAGAGAAGGGCACCATGGTTCCACTGCTGTTACGCACGTACCATTTACCAATGTCGTCCGGCAGCATACGGGAATCCGCATTGCCCATGACGTAAACTTTCTTCACACGACCACGGTCAATGAAGTCGTTTACGTAGGAGCCGCCCCAGGAGGCTGCCAGCGTGGTATTGATATCACTCAGTGATACGCCCAGCGCCTGCGCTTTTTCCTGATCGATAGTCAGTTTGTACTGCGGTGTATCTTCCATCCCGTTAGGGCGAACACCCACCAGCGTATCAGGATGCTGCGCAATCATACCGAACAGCTGATTACGTGCTTCCGTCAGCTTATCGTGGCCGAGGTTGTTCTGATCGATCAGCTCAAAGTCAAAGCCGGTCGCGTTACCTAGCTCGATAATCGCTGGCAGGTTGAAGGGGATAACCATTGCATCTTTGATCGCGCCCAGCGCCTGCATGGCACGGCCAGCAATCGCTGGTACTTTCATGTCGCTACCGGCACGCTCATCCCAGGGCTTAAGACTGACAAAGGCAATACCGGTGTTTTGTCCACGGCCAGCAAAGCCGAAGCCGTTAACGGTGAACACCGATTTAACCGTATCTTTCTCTTGCGTCAGGAAGTAATCCGTCACCTGATCCAGCACTTTCTGGGTACGTTCCTGAGTAGCACCTGCTGGCAGCTGTGCCTGAGCGAGCAGCAGGCCCTGATCCTCTTCCGGTAAGAATGAAGAGGGCAGTCGCATAAACAGAAACGCCATACCGACCACAATCAGCAGGTAGATCACCATATAGCGACCCGTACTGCGGATCATGTGACCGACGCTGTCGACATAGTGGTGGGTGCTTTTGTCGAACATGCGGTTGAACCAGCCGAAGAAACCGGTGGTTTTGCCGTGCTCGCCTTTTTTAACCGGTTTCAGCATGGTGGCACAGAGTGCCGGCGTCAGAATAAAGGCGACCAGCACCGACAGCGCCATCGCTGAAACGATGGTGATTGAGAACTGACGATAAATAACGCCGGTCGAACCACCAAAGAACGCCATCGGAATAAATACGGCGGCGAGCACCAGCGCGATACCGACCAGCGCGCCCTGAATCTGCTCCATGGAACGCTTAGTCGCTTCTTTTGGCGGCAATCCTTCTTCCGCCATGACGCGTTCGACGTTCTCTACCACCACGATGGCGTCATCCACCAGCAAACCGATGGCCAGCACCATCCCGAACATCGTCAGGGTGTTTATCGAATAACCAAACGCGCTGATAACGGCAAACGTACCCAGCAATACCACGGGTACGGCGATGGTAGGAATCAGCGTGGCGCGGAAGTTTTGCAGGAACAGGTACATGACCAGGAACACCAGCACAATCGCTTCGATCAGCGTTTTCACTACTTCGAAAATCGAGATCTTAACGAATGGGGTGGTGTCATACGGATAGACTACCTTTAACCCGGCCGGGAACGTTGGCTGCAATTTGGCCAGCTCGGCTTTTACCGCATTGGCAGTATCCAGCGCATTTGCACCGGTGGCCAGCTTGATACCGATACCGGATGCAGGCTTGCCGTTATAACGGGCAACGATCTCGTAGTTTTCTGCGCCGAGCTCAATTCTGGCCACATCACGCAGACGAACCTGAGAACCATCCTCGTTTACTTTGAGCAGAATTTTACCGAACTCATCCGTTGAGGTCAGACGGGTTTGCGCAATGATGGAGGCGTTAAGCTGCTGGCCCGGAACAGGAGGCGTACCGCCCAATTGACCGGCAGCGACCTGGGTGTTCTGAGTGTTCAGCGCGCTGATCACATCGACCGGTGTCAGGTTGTAGTTGTTGAGCTTGTGCGGATCCATCCAGATACGCATCGCGTACTGCGCACCAAATACCTGGGTATCACCCACGCCTTTGGTACGGCTGATGGGATCTTTAATGGACGACGAAATGAAATCAGAAATATCATTCTGCGTCATATTGTCATCGTCGCTGATGAAGCCCGCAACCATCAGAAAGCTGCTGGAGGATTTTTTGACCTGAATCCCCTGTTGCTGCACTTCCTGCGGTAGCAGCGGCGTCGCCAGCTGCAGTTTGTTCTGCACCTGAACCTGCGCGATATCCGCATCTGTTCCTGACTCAAAGGAGATAGTCAGGGTCAGCGTACCGGATGAGTCGCTGCTCGAGGACATATACATCAGTCCATCGATACCATTCATATTTTGCTCAATGACCTGCGTCACCGAGTCCTGCAGCGTTTTTGCATCCGCACCAGGGTAGGTCGCCTGAATCTCAATCGCCGGCGGCGCAACATTAGGATATTGCTCGATCGGAAGTTTGAGAATCGATAGCGCACCGACCAGCATAATGATGATGGCGAGCACCCACGCAAAGATGGGGCGATCGATAAAGAACTTAGCCATGAATCAACGGCTCCTGTTATGACGATGACTTGTCAGACTGCGGCTTTGAATCGGGTGCCGCTTTCGCATCGTCTGAGACTTCTTGTGGGGTTACCTGTGCGCCCGGCTTGGCTCGCTGCAGACCGGTGCTGATCACACGTTCGCCTGCTTTAACGCCGTCGGTCACTAACCACTTGTCGCCAATCGCCTGAGAGGTGGTGACCTGACGTGATTCGACTTTGTTATCTGCACCCACAACCATCACGGTTGCCTGACCCGTTGGCGTGCGGGTGACAGCCTGTTGCGGCACCAGCATTGCATTCGGGTTGATCCCCTCATCCAGACGCGCACGAACAAACATGCCCGGTAACAGCGTGTGGTTCGGGTTCGGGACAATGGCGCGCAGGGTGATGGAACCGGTGGTTTCATCAACGGTCACGTCAGAGAACTCCAGCGTACCGGTCTGTGCATAGCTGCTGCCATTCTGCATCAGCAGCGTCACGTTAGCTTTGCCATCGTTCTGCTTTAGCTGACCCGATTCCAGTTCTGAACGTAAGCGCATGAAATCTTCGCTCGACTGGGTCACGTCGACATACATGGGATCAAGCTGCTGCACGGTAGCCAGCGCGGTGGTTTGTGCGCTTTGTACCAGTGCACCTTCGGTAACAGAGGATTTACCGATGCGGCCACTGATAGGCGAAGTCACTTTGGTATAAGCCAGGTTAATACGGGCCGTTTCAACGTTGGCTTTTGCCACCTGCACGGCAGCATCGTTTTGCGCGGCAGTGGCAACGGCGGTGTCGTAATCCTGCTGACTGATATACCTGGTGCCGAGCAGCGGTTTATAGCGCTTGACGGTCAGCTGAGCGATGCGTGCATTCGCCTGAGCCTGAGTCAAATCGCCTTTAGCGCTGTCGTAAGCGGCCTGATAAGTCGCCGGATCGATCTGATAAAGAGACTGACCTGCTTTGACATCGCTGCCTTCAACGAAATTACGCTTCAGAATGATACCGGAAACCTGCGGACGGACTTCAGCCACACGATATGCTGAGGTGCGGCCAGGTAATTCAGTCGAAATTTTCAGGGGTTCAGTTTTAAGTGTCACAACACCCACTGCTGGCGGTTGCTGGGCGGCTTGTTCGGATTTATTGTTGTCACATCCTGTTAACAAAAAGCTGCCTGATAGCATCAGGACGGCCGCCAGAGGCGATAATCCTCTGATTTTATTCATAAATAAACCTCTAGTGTCCGATATCAATTGGCCAATGGATCACAAACTGAAAAACCCATTGCTGTGTCAAGTCGCAGGTCATGCTATGGTACATACATTCACAAATGTATGTAAACTTACCTGTTTGTAAAAAAAGCCCCCTATGGCACGAAAAACCAAAGCGCAAGCACTTGAAACGCGGCATCAAATTCTTGATGCCGCCATTATTCTGTTTTCGCAGCAGGGCGTCTCAGCCACTTCTCTTGCAGAGATTGCCACCGCCGCCAGTGTCACGCGTGGGGCTATCTACTGGCACTTCAAAAATAAAGCCGATGTATTACATGAAATATGGCTTCGTTGTGATGCTGGTCTGGACGATGTGGAACTTGAGTATCAGACAAAATACCCTGGCGATCCACTCTCAGTGTTGCGCGCAATGCTGGTCTATATCTTTGATGCAACAGCAAAGGATCCGCAGCGCCGCGCTTTGATGGAGATCATTTTCCATAAATGTGAATTTGTAGGCGAAATGTCGGCGCTGAAAAATATTCAGCAAAGCCTGCTGCTGGAGTGCTACGACAAAATAGAAGATGTCCTGCGTCAGTGCATTGAAGCCGGACAACTTCCGGGCAGTCTCAGTACGCGTCAGGCCGCATTTATCCTGCGTGGTTACGTTAATGGCATGATGGAAAGCTGGCTGTTTGCGCCCGAAAGTTTTGACTTAGCCGCTGACGCGCCAACGCTGGTCAATGCCTTTATCGATATGCTGCGTCTTAGTCCGACGCTGACTGCTCAGCGCTAAGCAGGTTGCCCATCGCGCTTGTTCTCGAAATCGCGCTGCACCATGGCCAGCGCTGAAATCACCGTTTCAACCGGCAGTTGATGCTCTTCCAGAAGCTGAATCAGATCCACTGCCAGTTTGACGTCGTCAGGGGCGTTTTCCAGTGACATCTCTTCTCCTAAATACGTAAGCGGGCGGCGACCAGCAGCATCAGCACTGCGCCGAGAATCGCCATGCCCAGCGCGCCAGCATGCAACGTTGCCAGCGAGCCCAGTTCAAAATAGGTGGCGATATAGCCGCCAATCAGTGCGCCGATCATCGATAGCGTCAGCGTCGCCATCAGGCCGCCGGGTCGTCCCGGCATCAGCAGACGCTTCAGCAATCCCAGCAGTAGCCCGCATAGCAGCCAGGTCAGTAAACCCATGGTTCTTCTCCACGCAGAATTATACCCAGTATAGAAGCGCTTTTATCACGCTGCGCTTTATTCGCCGTCTTCACTGCCGCGCAATGACGAGGCCCACTCAACCGAGCGAATCGCCTGTCGACAGCGTGCCAGTCGTCCCTCCAGCGTTTCCAGATCATGCTTCAGTTGATGCTGTACCGCCAGCGTTTCAGCCAGTGCCAGCCGCTGCTCACGCTGATCGATCATCGCCAGTAAACGCCGTTCAAATTCACGGTACTCCTGATATCGGGTCGCGCGTGGGTTCTTTACTGGCTGTTCGCGTCGGGTACGCAACTGTTGGGTACTCGCCTCACGTTGGAGGGCGGCAATCTGATCGACCAGGCGTTCAGCCAGCCAGGCACTGCGGGCAAGGTCATGGCTAACATCGCATAATCGGGCGAAGTTCTGCTCCACTTCCTGCAGATAATCTGCCAGTCGCGTACCTTTGGTCTGGAATAGCTGAGTATCAAAACGTGGCAGACGGCAAACGCCATCGGGATGGCAGGCAATCTCCTGACGCAGGGCGATAAGGAGCTGGTGCAGGCGCTGTTGTACAGCGATCGCACTCATCGTCTGGCCCTGAGTTGTGCTAACGTACGCTGATGAGGAAAGAGCTGGGCGAGATTCATGCAACGCATTCTGTTATTAACCCTCGGCTGGCTGGCGATTGTGCTGGGGACGCTGGGCATTGTATTACCTTTATTACCCACCACGCCATTCATGCTGCTGGCGGCCTGGTGTTTTGCCCGTTCATCGCCGCGTTTCCATCACTGGCTGCTGTGGAAATCACCGTTTGGCCGCTATCTGCGTCACTGGCAACAGCATCGCGCCATGCCGCCGGGTGCCAAAGTGCGCGCTATCTGCCTGATAGTCGCTACCTTTAGTCTCTCACTTTTTCTGGTGCATCAGCTCTGGGTTCGCATCATGCTGCTGATCATACTGGCGGCGCTGCTGCTGTTTATGTGGCGAATCCCGGTGGTGGCAGAAACAGCGGACGCACCGCCACCGCCGCGATAAAGTTGCATTTAGCCGGTCATTTGCTTAGATTTGGGCGTCTTCGTGCGTGGCTTCCCTTTGTGAATTGACTTCCGCTGAGCCTTTTACCAGGTATTAGCGCTCCTGAAGCTGCGCGAAACAGAATTTTTTACCAGGCGTATCATTATGACCGACACTGCGCAGCAGCTTGAATTCATTAAAAACAGCATTAAAAGTATCCCCGATTATCCTAAGCCAGGCATCCTGTTCCGCGATGTCACCAGCCTGCTGGAAGACCCGAAAGCCTATGCCGCGTCGATTGCGCTGCTGGTTGAGCGTTACCGTAATAAAGGCATCACCAAAGTGGTGGGCACGGAAGCGCGCGGTTTTCTGTTTGGTGCACCCGTGGCATTAGGCCTCGGTGTCGGTTTTGTTCCGGTTCGTAAGCCTGGCAAACTGCCGCGTGAGGTTTACAGCGAATCCTATGAGCTGGAATACGGCACCGATAAGCTGGAATTGCACAAAGATGCCATCCAGCCAGGCGATCGGGTGCTGGTGGTTGACGATCTGCTGGCGACCGGCGGCACCCTTGAAGCGACCGTTAAACTGATTCGCCGCGCTGGCGGTGAAGTGAAAGATGCCGCCTTCATTATTAACCTGTTCGATCTGACCGGTGAATCGCGTCTCAATGCCCTGGGCGTTGAGAGCTACAGCCTGGTCAAATTCCCCGGCCACTAAGCCACGCTTTCGGCCTCGCCACCCGGCGAGGCCGTCATGCCTCCGGCGTCAAGATAACGAGTGCCAGCCAAAAGCGTAGCTGATAGACTACTGCAATCTTATACAGGGGTTGCAGAGCGTCTGCGCTCATCTTTCCATCCAACTTCGTCGAACTCCACATGAGCTATCAGGTACTTGCGCGAAAATGGCGTCCCCAGGCTTTTGCTGATGTTGTCGGTCAGGAACATGTTCTGACGGCGCTGGCGAATGGATTGTCTCTGGGACGCATCCATCATGCTTATCTCTTCTCCGGCACCCGCGGCGTAGGGAAGACTACTATTGCGCGTCTGCTGGCCAAAGGTCTTAACTGCGAAACCGGCATCACCGCAACCCCCTGTGGTCAGTGTGATAATTGCCGTGAAATTGAGCAGGGCCGCTTTGTCGATCTGATCGAGATTGACGCCGCCTCACGCACCAAAGTTGAAGATACCCGCGATCTGCTCGACAACGTGCAGTACGCGCCCGCGCGTGGCCGTTTCAAAGTCTATCTGATCGATGAAGTGCACATGCTGTCGCGTCATAGCTTCAATGCGCTGTTAAAGACGCTGGAAGAGCCGCCTTCACACGTTAAATTCCTGCTGGCGACCACCGATCCGCAGAAACTGCCGGTGACCATTCTCTCGCGCTGCCTGCAGTTCCACCTCAAAGCGCTGGATGTTGATCAAATCCGTCAGCAGCTTGAGCATGTACTGAAGCAGGAACAGATTGAGAGCGAAACCCGGGCGCTGCAGCTGCTGGCGCGTGCCGCCGATGGCAGTATGCGCGATGCGCTGAGCCTCACCGACCAGGCGATTGCCATGGGGCAGGGCGCGGTGACCAGCAGCACGGTCAGCGTTATGCTCGGCACGCTGGATGATGAACAGCCGCTGGGTCTGCTGGAAGCGCTGGTTGACGGTAACGGTCAGCAGGTCATGAACCTGTTGAGCCAGGCCGCGTCACGCGGGGTGGAATGGGAGGCGCTGCTGGTCGAGATGCTGCGCCTGCTGCATCAGATTGCGATGGTGCAACTGCTGCCGGCCTCGCTCAACGATGATGAAGAAAGCCATGCAATCCGGCTGCGTGAACTGGCCCGCGTGGTACCGCCAGCCGATCTGCAGCTCTATTATCAGACCCTGCTGATGGGCCGTAAGGATCTGCCGATTGCGCCCGATCGCCGCATGGGCGTTGAGATGACGCTGCTGCGCGCTCTGGCGTTTCATCCTAAAGCGGCGGTGGCAGAACCCATTGCGCGTCCCGCGTTAACGGAACAGATGGCACCTGTTGCTCCGGCGCAGACGTCACCGGCACCACCCGGTTCTGCGCCTGTAGCACGACATACGACAGCACAGCCAGCCACATCGTCACCTGCTCAGACAAGGTCGCCCGTAGCGCAGCAGCCGATGCCTGCGCCGCAACAGCAGGTTGCCGCTCAGCCACAGATGGCCGCGCCCGATCCGGCTTCGCAGCCTGCACCGCCACCGGATGCGGCACCTGACTCGGCACTCTCCAGCTCCACCAGCCAGCTCCTGCAGGCGCGCACTCAGTTGCTGCGTCAGGGAGCGAACAAGCCAAAAAAGAGTGAGCCGGCGGCGCCAGGTGCGCGGCCGGCTCACTCCGCGCTGGAGCGGCTGGCCTCGGTTACCGAGCGCAGTCAGCAGCGTATCCGTGATCGTGAGCCTGCCGCCCCGGTAAAAGAGGAAGCATACCGCTGGAAAGCGGTTAATCAGCCGGTTGAAGTGGCGGAGCCGGTGGCGACGCCTAAGGCCTTGCGTTCCGCACTGGAGCATGAGAAAACTCCTGAGCTGGCGGCGCGTCTGGCCGAAGAGGCGCAGCAGCGCGATCCCTGGGCCGCAGAGATTACAACTCTGCCGCTGCCGAAGCTGGTGCAGCAGCTGGCGTTAAATGCCTGGAAAGAGACAACTGAAAATGGTGTCTGCCTGCATCTGCGCAGCAGCCAGCGTCACCTTAATTCACTGTCGGCGCAGCAGGTATTAAGTGATGCGCTTAGCCAGAGTGCCGGGCAGAAAGTTGAACTCTCTGTCGTTGAAGACGATAATTCATCGGTGTTGACGCCACTGGAGTGGCGTCAGGCCATTTACGAAGAGAAACTGGCGCAGGCGCGTCAGTCGATCACCTGTGATACCCACATTCAGACGCTGCAGCGATTTTTTGATGCCGATCTGGATGAGGAGAGTATCCGACCTGTTTAGACACGCTGCTGCTATCGTAACGATAGCGTTGTAGCCTCAGCTGAGAGAGAAAACTATGTTTGGTGGTAAAGGCGGATTGGGTAACCTGATGAAACAGGCCCAGCAGATGCAGGACAAAATGGCCAAGGTTCAGGAAGAGATCGCCGCGATTGAAGTGACCGGTGAGTCGGGTGCTGGTCTGGTAAAAGTCACCATTAATGGCGCGCACAACTGCCGTCGCGTGGAAGTCGATCCCAGCCTGCTGGAAGATGACAAAGATATGCTGGAAGATCTGATTGCCGCCGCGTTCAACGATGCAGCCCGTCGTATTGATGAAACTCAGAAAGAGAAGATGGCGTCTGTCTCCTCAGGCATGCAGCTGCCACCAGGCTTTAAGATGCCGTTCTGATGCAAACCAGTCCACTGCTTGAATCATTGATGGAGTCGCTGCGCTGTCTGCCCGGCGTTGGGCCGAAGTCGGCACAGCGCATGGCTTTTCAGCTACTGCAGCGCGATCGCAGCGGTGGCATGCGGCTGGCGCAGGCGCTGACCCGGGCGATGTCGGAGATCGGACACTGTTCCGACTGCCGGACATTCACCGAACAGGAAATTTGCACCATCTGCGCCAATCCACGGCGTCAGCAGAATGGTCAAATCTGCGTGGTGGAAAGCCCGGCAGATATCCACGCCATTGAGCAAACCGGCCAGTTTGGTGGTCGCTACTTTGTGCTGATGGGGCATCTCTCGCCGCTCGACGGAATCGGTCCGGCGGACATCGGTCTGGACCGTCTGGAGCAGCGGCTGGAGAGTGAAACGCTGCAGGAAGTGATCCTCGCCACCAACCCGACGGTAGAAGGCGAGGCCACCGCAAACTACATCGCGGAGCTCTGTGGTCAGTATGGCGTTGACGCCAGCCGTATTGCGCACGGTGTGCCGGTAGGCGGAGAGCTGGAGATGGTGGATGGCACCACGCTGTCCCACTCGCTGGCAGGTCGCCAGAAGTTTAAATTTTAATCACTTGCCGGTGTTGTGACAGACACCGGCTTGAAATTCCTCCGGTCATCCCCACATCAACCTCAACGTTTGTTCAACCTGTTTTGTTGAGGTAGCAATGACCATGAAAGGACAAGAGACCCGTGGCTTTCAGTCGGAAGTAAAACAACTTCTGCACCTGATGATCCATTCTCTCTATTCAAACAAAGAGATTTTTCTGCGTGAGCTGATCTCCAACGCCTCGGATGCGGCAGATAAACTACGCTTCCGTGCGCTGTCAGATTCCAGCCTGTATGAAGGTGATGGCGAGCTGCGTGTTCGTCTCTCTGTTGATAAGGACAACCGTACCATCACGCTCAGTGACAACGGTATCGGTATGCGTCGCGATGAGGTCATTGAGAACCTCGGGACTATCGCCAAATCAGGCACCAAATCTTTCCTGGAATCCCTGGGCTCCGATCAGGCGAAAGACAGCCAGCTAATCGGTCAGTTCGGTGTCGGTTTCTACTCTGCCTTTATCGTGGCGGATAAAGTCACGGTGCGTACCCGTGCCGCAGGCGCATCAGCCGATGAAGGCGTGTTCTGGGAATCCGCGGGCGAGGGCGAATATACTCTGGCGGAGATCGAGAAAGTCGATCGCGGTACTGAGATCACCCTGCATCTGCGCGAAGGCGAGGATGAGTTCCTGGACGCGTGGCGCGTGCGCAGCATCATCAGCAAATATTCCGATCATATCGCGCTGCCGGTTGAGATCGAGAGCAAAGATGACGAAGGCGAGGGAACGCACTGGGAGAAAATCAACAAAGCCCAGGCGCTGTGGACCCGCAACAAATCTGAGATCAGCGACGACGAGTACAATGAGTTCTACAAGCATATCGCCCATGACTACAGCGACCCGGTCGCCTGGAGCCACAATCGGGTGGAAGGTAAGCAGGAGTACACCAGTCTGCTCTACATTCCGGCGCGTGCGCCATTCGATATGTGGAACCGCGATCAGAAGCATGGCCTGAAACTCTACGTGCAGCGCGTCTTTATCATGGATGACGCTGAGCAGTTTATGCCGAACTACCTGCGCTTTGTGCGTGGTCTGATTGACTCGAACGATCTGCCGCTGAACGTCTCCCGTGAGATCCTGCAGGATAGCCGCGTGACACAGAGTCTGCGTGCTGCGCTGACGAAGCGTACCCTGCAGATGCTGGAAAAACTGGCGAAAGAGGATAACGAGAAATACCAGACCTTCTGGAATGAGTTCGGTCTGGTGCTGAAAGAAGGCCCGGCGGAAGATAACGCCAACCAGGAAACCATTGCAAAACTGCTGCGCTTCGCCACCACCCAGAGCGAGGGTTCAGCACAGACTATTTCGCTGGAAGATTACGTCAGCCGCATGGTGGAAGGTCAGGAGAAGATTTATTACATCACCGCTGACAGCTATGCCGCTGCGAAGAGCAGCCCGCATCTGGAGCTGTTCCGCAAAAAAGGCATTGAGGTGCTGCTGCTCTCCGATCGCATCGACGAATGGATGATGAGCTACCTCACTGAGTTCGACGGTAAAACCTTCCAGTCGGTCAGCAAAGCGGATGAGTCGCTGAGCAAGCTGGCGGATGAAGAGACCGAAGAGCAGAAAGAGGCGGAAAAAGCGCTGGAGCCGTTTGTTGAGCGGGTGAAAAATCTGCTGGGCGAACGCGTGAAAGAGGTGCGTCTGACCCATCGTCTGACCGATACGCCAGCGATTGTCACCACTGATGCCAACGAGATGACCACGCAGATGGCGAAGCTGTTCGCGGCGGCCGGACAGGACGTGCCGGAAGTGAAGTACCTGTTTGAAATCAACCCGGATCACCCGCTGGTGAAACGTGTTGCCGATACGCAGGATGAAACACGCTTTGGTGAGTGGATTGAACTGCTGCTGGATCAGGCGCTGCTGGCCGAGCGCGGCACGCTGGACGACCCTAACCAGTTTATCCGTCGCATGAATCAGCTGCTGACCGCATAACGGCAACAGGCCGGTGATTTTCACCGGCCTGTAGTGACAAATGCAGCACGGGTTCAGGAATCATACGCAAAGACGCTGATGCTGCTCAGCATCAATCGCGAACGCGTTTATACCGTCAGAAGCATTAAGTTTTTCAGCAGTCTGAAGCCGGTGATGATCACCGGCTTTTTTTATGGCTGTGCGGCATCCCGCCATTTCTGCTCAGCACAGGCGGTAAATCTGAAAATGCGACAGGCCAGGCAGCCGGGTCGTGTCCAGGTCCATAAAGAAGGTAAAGTCATCCTGAGCGATCCTCGCCCTTCCTTGTGATGAGCGGGTCATAATGGTATGTTCTTCCGCTTCTAAGATAGATCAATGCGATTCGCAAGGGGATTTACGCAATGCGTATTATTCTGCTCGGAGCTCCGGGCGCAGGTAAGGGGACTCAGGCCCAATTCATCATGGAGAAGTACGGCATTCCGCAAATCTCCACTGGCGACATGTTGCGTGCAGCAGTAAAAGCAGGCAGCGAGTTGGGTAACCAGGCGAAAGCCATCATGGATGCTGGCAAACTCGTAACCGATGAGCTGGTGATTGCGCTGGTTAAAGAGCGTATCACTCAGGAAGACTGCAAAAACGGTTTCCTGCTGGACGGTTTCCCGCGCACCATTCCTCAGGCAGATGCAATGAAAGAGGCCGGGATCGCCGTTGATCACGTGCTGGAGTTCGCCGTACCGGACGAGCTGATTGTTGAACGTATCGTGGGCCGTCGCGTTCACGCGCCATCTGGCCGCGTTTATCACGTCACCTTTAATCCCCCGAAAGTGGAAGGTAAAGATGATGTGACAGGCGAAGAGCTGACCACGCGCAAAGACGATCAGGAAGAGACCGTGCGTAAGCGCCTGGTGGAATACCATCAGATGACCGCGCCACTCATTGCTTACTACAGCAAAGAAGCGGAAGCGGGCAACACCGCCTATCACAAAATCGACGGCACCCGTAAGGTGAACGAAGTGAGTGCCGAGCTGGCTGAGATCCTCGGCTAAGCTCAATGGGGCCGGTATCACTGGCCCCTTTTGCAGTAATTGCTTTTACCTCCCACTAATTCCGCTACAATTTCCCTGTTTTCACGCATCCCCGTTGTCATCAAGGAACTCAAATGAGGCAAGATAAGCCCGGCGTGTTATTGGTTAATTTAGGTACGCCAGACGCCCCAACCACACCTGCAGTTAAACGCTATCTGAAACAGTTTTTAAGCGATCCGCGCGTGGTCGATGCACCGCGCTGGCTCTGGTGGCCGGTTCTCAATGCTGTCATTCTGCCGTTTCGCTCGCCGCGCGTGTCGAAGCTCTACGCATCGGTCTGGATGGAAGACGGTTCTCCGCTGCTGGTCTACAGCATGCGTCAGCGCGATGCCCTGGCGGCACGGGTTGATATGCCCGTCGAACTGGGTATGAGCTATGGCAATCCGAGCCTGAAAAGCGCAGTCGATAAGCTGATGGCGCAGGGCGTCACCCGCCTGATTGTGCTGCCACTCTATCCGCAATTTTCCTGCTCCACCGTGGCCGCAGTCTGGGATGGCCTGACCACCGTCTTCAGAGGGTATCGTTCGCTGCCCGATGTGCAGTTCATCCGTGATTACGCCGAACATCCGGCCTATATCGCTGCACTGAAAGCGACCGTTGAGCGCTCGTTTGAGCGGCACGGTCAGCCCGATCTGCTGGTATTGTCGTTCCACGGCATTCCGCAGCGCTTCGCCAACGAAGGCGATGACTATCCGCAACGCTGTGCCGATACTACGGCGGCGCTGGTTAAAGCGCTGGGTCTGCGTGAGGATCAATACATGATGACCTTCCAGTCGCGTTTTGGTCGTGAGCCCTGGCTGATGCCTTACACCGACAAAACCATGGAAAGCCTGCCTGCCAAAGGGATTAAACATGTTCAGGTCATGAGTCCGGGCTTCTCGTCTGACTGCCTGGAAACGCTGGAGGAAATAAGTGGTGAAAACTGCGAAATCTTCATGCATGCCGGCGGTGAGAAGTTTGAGTATATCCCGGCGCTGAACGCCGATGAGGCGCATATCGACATGATGGTGCAACTGGTCGACGCACGCCGTTAAAGCGCGGGCGGAGAGTGTGATATCATTCCCCGCCTGTTTTTCCAGATGACATTCCCGATGAAATTTCCCGGCAAACGCAAATCCAAACATTACTTTCCCGTCAGCGCACGCGATCCCCTGTTACAGCCCGCTCAGCACGATGTTGATGCTGGAAGCTGGGTGGTGGGTATCGACCAGACGCTGGTGGATATCGAAGCCAAAGTCGATGACGACTTTCTCGCCCGTTACGGCCTGAGTGCCGGACACTCGCTGGTTATCGATAATGCCGTCGCGGAAGCGTTGTACAACGAGCTGATGCGCGATGGGCTGATCACTCATCAGTTTGCCGGTGGCACCATTGGTAACACGTTGCACAACTTCTCGGTGCTGGCCGACGACCGCTCCGTGCTGCTGGGCGTGATGTGCAACAATATCCAGATTGGCGGCTACGCCTACCGCTATCTCTGCAACACCTCAAGCCGGGTCGATCTCAACTATCTGCAGGGCGTTGATGGCGCTATTGGCCGCTGCTTTACGCTGATTGGCGAACATGGCGAGCGAACCTTCGCGATCAGCCCCGGCCAGATGAACCAGCTGCATCCGGATAATGTGCCGGAAGCGATGATTGCCGGGGCTTCTGCGCTGGTGCTGACCTCCTATCTGGTGCGCTGCGCCGAAGGTGAACCCATGCCACAGGCAACGTTACAGGCGATTGAATATGCCAGACGCCACAACGTACCGGTGGTGCTGACGCTGGGCACCAAACATGTGATAGGCGACAATCCTCAGTTCTGGCGGGACTTCCTGCGCGAGCACGTCAGCATCGTGGCGATGAACGAGGAGGAAGCGCTGGCGCTGACCGGCGAATCCGATCCGCTGCTTGCTTCCGATATGGCGCTGGACTGGGTGGATCTGGTGCTCTGCACCGCTGGCCCGATTGGGCTTTATATGGCGGGCTACACCGAAGACGAGTTCAAACGTAAAACCAACCATCCGCTGCTGCCTGGCGCGATTGCGGAATTCAACCAGTATGAGTTCAGCCGCGTGATGCGCCAGCAGGATTGCCAGCAGCCGCTGCGCATCTTCTCGCACATCGCGCCTTATATGGGCGGACCAGAAAAGATCATGAACACCAACGGCGCCGGAGATGGTGCGCTGGCGGCGTTGCTGCATGACATTACGGCCAACAACTATCACAGCCTGAATGTGCCGAACTCCAGTAAACATGCGCGTCCATATCTGACCTATTCGTCGCTGGCGCAGGTGTGTAAGTATGCTAACCGCGTCAGCTATCAGGTGCTGAATCAGCATTCGCCGCGTTTAACCCGCGGCCTGCCGGAGCGGGAAGACAGTCTGGAAGAGTCTTACTGGGATCGGTAACGCGGGTCGCCATAGGGCGTAAAAAAGGCCCTTCTGAACAGAAGGGCCTTAGATGACTGGCAACGTCTGGCTCGTTTAGCGGTGAGATCGAGCCTGCTTAGGAAACACGGTCAGATCGGAAAGGCGCTTAAGCCATCTCTGGCCGCTCATCCCGCGCGATTCCGCCCCTCATCCCTGAGTTGGCCCGTTGACGGGCCAACGCTTCGCGTTATTCAAAAACGCTCCCGGCGTTTTTATCCGGGCGGCGGGACGCTTTCCTCCTCTGCCCGTGTTCCCTGTGCATTGAGTTTATTCGTTGCGATAAAATTCATCCTGATTTGGATATACCAGTAGCCGGCGAGATCCTGCTGAAAACGAATCAGCGCACGACATCGCAGGGCTGTAAATCTTCACCCTGCGTCATCTCATCCTGCAGGATTTGCAGCATACTGCTGGCGATCTCACGTTCACCCATCACGACGCGCGAAGCGCCACGCTCCATGATGTACTCCACCTCATCGTCATAGTGAGCGCGGGCGATAATCTCGATATTCTGATGTTTTTCACGCGCGGCAGTGACCACTTCACCCGCTTCGTAGCCATTCGGTATGGTCAGTAACAGCCAGCGGGCGCAGTCGAGTCGTGCCAGTTCCATGGTGTCCGCGCGAGCCGCATTCCCCAGCACCGCCTTGATGCCCTGTTCGCGCAACGCTTCGACCCGCGTACGGGAGTTTTCAACCACCACCAGCGGAACATTCGCCTCAAGAAGCTTCTGACCAATCAGGCTGCCAACCCGGCCATAGCCCACAATCACTGCGTGATTGCAGAAATCCACCGGAATCTGCTTCTCTTCTTCGATGGCTTCTTCCAGCGTCTGCTCTTCCATCGTTTCCGTTTTTGCCAGGAAACGCTCCAGCAGCGTAAACAGAATCGGGTTAAGCATAATCGACAGAATGGCGGCGGCCAGCACCAGGTTGCGGCCCTCATCACTCAGCAGGCCCAGCGAAATGCCCAGACCGGCCAGAATAAAGGCGAACTCACCAATTTGCGCCAGGCTGACCGAAATGGTCAGTGCCGTACGACGCGAATGGCCGAGCAGCGATACCAGCAGCCACGCGGCGACCGACTTGCCCACCACGATAATCACCAGTGCGCCCAGCACTGCCAGCGGCTGCGTCACCAGAATCGACGGGTCGAACAGCATGCCGACCGAAACAAAGAACAGCACGGCAAAGGCATCACGCAGCGGCAAGGTATCGCGTGCGGCGCGGTGGCTCAGTTCCGACTCGTTCAGCACCATACCGGCGAAGAAAGCACCCAGCGCAAACGAAACATCAAAGAATTCAACGGCCCCAAAGGCGATGCCCAATGCCAGCGCTAACACCGCCAGCGTAAACAGTTCGCGTGAGCCGGTGGCGGCACTGCGGGCGAGGATCCAGGGTACGGCACGGCGTCCCACCACCATCATCAGCACCATAAACGCAGCGACTTTGCCGATGGTCCACAGCAGGTCCCAGGCCAGTAGTCCGGCGCTGGCGTTGCCCTGTTCCATCATGCCCGCAATGGCTGGCAGCAGTACCAGCGTCAGCACCATCACCAGATCTTCGACAATCAGCCAGCCAATGGCTATCTGTCCACGCTGGCTGTCAATCAGCTGTCGTTCCTCTAACGCGCGCAGTAACACCACGGTACTGGCGGTAGAGAGGCAGAGACCAAACACCAGGCCGGTCATCCACGACCATCCCAGCGTCCATGACAATCCCATTCCCAGTAGCGTCGCGACGGCGATCTGCGCGATGGCACCGGGAATGGCGATCGACTTTACCGACATGAGATCTTTCATTGAGAAGTGGAGGCCGACACCAAACATCAGCAGGATAACGCCGAGTTCTGCCAGTTCAGGGGCCAGATTAGTATCTGCGACAAAGCCGGGCGTAAAGGGGCCAGCCAGCACACCGGCCATCAGGTAGCCAACGAGGGGCGAAATACGCAGGCGGTTTGCCAGCATCCCAAGGAGAAATGCCAGAACCAGCGCTCCGACAATGGTAGTGATCAACGGTGTGGTGTGATGCATGCCTGTCTCCTTGTATACAAATGTATCCGCTTGTAACAAATGAGTTTAAAACAAAATCACTTCTTTCGCTGAGCAATTTGCGGGAATACCTTAAAAAATCATGAAAAAAAGTCAAAACCACAATCGAAAGGGTGTTTTTGTCCATTATCCATAATATTGGCTGATTTGACGCTTTAAACAGGGCCGGGTAAATAAAAATTAGCTTCGGTAAATTACGCCGGTCTGGCATGAATACGGGTGAAATGTGCATGCAGAGAGGTTAAAGCCTGCCAGCGGCACTTTTGCAGCAGTAAACAATTGGTTAACAACATGGTTTACTGCCTGCTTCTGCTCAGTCGGGAGAAACCGGACCCGGGGTGGAATGATAGCCCGCTGTTGCTCGGGGGTCACTCTGCGGCCACTTTTCTGCTCTGCAAAGAGGGAGCTGAGACGAAAAGCGTGAGAACCTGCATGCACGCAGATGTGCATTGGCCTTGAGTTCGCCGGGGGAATATGCGACACAGTGGGGCAAAGCGGCAGATATTCGGGCCAGAAAGTAAATTAAGGAGAATCACCGTGTTGTTATCAAAATGGACAGGGGCAGGTGTGGCGCTACTGGTGGCCCTGATGCCGCTGTTGTCACAGGCCGCCGAGGCCGATCGCACCTATCGTTTCAGCCTGCTGCATACCAACGATGAGCATGGCCACTTCTGGTTTAATGCGCAGGGCGAATATGGTCTGGCGGCGCAGAAAACGTTGATGGACACCCTGCGCTACGATGTCCAGGCCCGAGGCGGCGGCGCACTGATTCTCTCTGCCGGTGATGTCAATACCGGCGTGCCGGAGTCCGATGAGCTGGATGCTGAACCCGATTTTCGCGCGATGAACCTGATTGGCTATGACGCGATGGCGCTGGGCAATCATGAGTTCGACAAGCCGATTGCGGTTCTGCGCAAGCAGGAGAAGTGGGCGCGATTCCCGCTGCTGGCTGCCAACGTCTATCAGAAAGGCACCGATAAACGCCTGTTTAAGCCCTGGGCGGTATTCAACCGTCTCGGGCTGAAAATCGCTGTCGTCGGGTTAATTACCCCGGACACCGCAAAACTGGCTAATCCGGCTGGGCTGAAAGATACCGAGTTCCGCGATCCTGTCGCAGAGACGGTGAAGGCGGTTGCTGAACTGCGTGCCGCGGAGAAGCCGGACGTGATTGTCGCGCTGACTCACCTTGGTCACTATGACGACGGTAAGCACGGCAGCAACGGCATTGATGACGTCACTCTGGCCCGCAGCCTGCCTGCCGGCACAATCGATCTGATTGTGGGTGGACATTCCCATGATGCGGTCTGCATGGAAAAAGAGAACGTCAGCGTCAAAAATTATCAGCCTGGCCAGCCCTGTAAACCCGATCAGCAGAACGGCATCTGGATTATGCAGGCCGACAAGTGGGGCAAATATGTCGGACGTGGCGATTTCACCTTCCGTAATGGAGAAGTGTCGCTGGAGGCTTATCAGCTGGTGCCGGTCAACCTCAAACATCAGGTGAAGAATGCAGATGGCAGTGAAACCTGGCTCACCTGGCAGGAAGAGATCCCGAAAAATACCGCGATGATGAAGCTGCTGATGCCGTTTCAGAAGCGGGCAGAGGAGAAGCTGACCCTGAATGTCGGCAGCGCTGACGGCGACTTCAGCGGTGAAAAAGAGCAGGTTCGGTTTGAGCAGACCAGTCTCGGCCAGCTGATTCTGCGCGCCCAGATGACGCATACTAAAGCCGATTTTGGGGTGATGAGCGGCGGCGGTATTCGCACCTCGCTGAAGTCGGGCAAGCTGAGCTGGCGTGACCTGCTGCAGGTCCAGCCGTTCAGCAACCAGGTGGTCTCGGTCAGCCTGACTGGCGCAGAGATCAAAAAATATCTGGATGTGGTTGCCAATATTCAGCCTGACTCAGGTGGCTACGCCCAGTTTACCGGTATCAGCCTGACCGCCGATGGTAAGCATGTCAGTCACGTCCGTATTAACGGCAAACCGGTTGAAGATACACAGCATTATCGCATGGCGACCAACAGCTTTAATGCGGCGGGCGGCGACGGCTATCCGCGTCTGGACAATCATGCCGGGTACGTCAACAGCGGAGCAGTCGATGCGCAGGTGCTGCGCGACTTCATCAAGGCGCATTCACCGGTTAAAGCCAGTGACTATCAGCCGAAAGGCGAGATCGTGCATCTGACCGATGAGCAGATTCGGGCGCGGGATGAGGCAGCAGAGAAAGCGCGGAAGCGTAACTATCCCAAAATGATTCTGGCGTGGATCTGGCCGTGGGGGAATGAAACAGCCGCCACGCATTGAACTGACCGGGAGGCGCTTGCGCCTCCCGTTTTTCTTATGTCCGGCAGGGGTGACGTCTGATCCAGCGCTCGCGCAGTTTGTCCCATCCCCAGTTGTAAGCCATAGTGAAAGGCAGGAAGAAGAGGAAAAAGGCCACTTCGACCAGGAAAGCTTCCCACAGGGTGATATCCAGCATCAGGGCGGCGATCGGCAGACCAATCAGGATAAATCCCCCTTCAAATCCCAGCGCATGTAACACACGCACGCCCGGACCGCGCTTCTGGCCGGGCGCATAGATCCGATCAAACCCGCTGTTGTAAATCATATTCCATAGCATCGCGACCGTAGAGAGCATGATCGCCAGCGAGCCCATCTGAAACAGCGGTTTATTCATGATCCATGCCGCCAGCGGCGAAACGGTCAGGATCGCCAGCGTTTCAAAGCAGACAGCATGAAGAATACGTTCTTTAAGTGAGCGGGTACGCATTGTTTGTTCTCCTTCAATAATGCGGCGCATTTTCACATGTCAGAATGCTAAGATAAAATGAACACCTATCGAAAAAAGCGATGGAAAAGATGCGATACTCCCCGGAATCCCTTGAGGCGTTAATGCAGACCGTGGCGAGTGGCTCCTTTTCGGCAGCCGCGCGTGCGCTGGGTAAAAGTCAGTCCACCATCAGCGCAGCGGTGGCAAATTTAGAAGATGACCTCGGCTTTGCGCTGTTTGATCGCTCGGGCCGTCAGCCGATCCTCACCGAGCAGGGACGCCGGGTTGTTCCTCAGGTTCAGCAGATTCTGTCCGCCAGCGAGCGGCTGGATGCGCTGGCGATACGTCTGTCGCAGGGCGTTGAACCCCGGCTCAGTTTTGCAATGTCCGATTTCTGGCAAACCGATCATCATGAACATCTGCTCAGGCAATTTGATGCGCGTTATCCGGAGATCGAACTGGAAGTGATGATTGCTGAAGATGGGGATGTCCTGGATCTGCTGCAGGCCGGGCGGGTACAGCTGGGGGTCGTGCGGGCGCAGCCCAATCTGCCGGTTGATATCGCAGTGGCGCGGCTGCAGGTTGAAGCGCAGATGGCGGTCTTTTTACATCGCGATCATCCGCTGGCCCAGCCTGATACCCTGAGCGAAAGCGAACTGGAAAGCGTGCGACATCTGCGGCTTAACACCTGGGTTGAGGCGCATGAACCCGCGCCCATGGGTCGCATCTGGTCAGCGCCCACCTATTTACTGCTGCTGGAGATGGCGGAGCAGGGATTTGGCTGGACGATTCTGCCACGCTGGCTGGTAAAACAGTTTGGGCATGGCGTGCTGAAAGAGTTGTCGATGCCGGGCTGGCCACAGCACATTGCCGTTGAAGTTGTCTGGTCACGACGAACGCCGCCCGGTCCGGCGGGCCGCTGGATGATCGATCAGCTGTGCGCCCAGCCGCGGGTTTAGTCGTGGCGGGCGATATCCGCAAACGGCGCGTCCAGCAGGCGTGAAAGATCCTGAGGTGCCAGTTCAATATCCAGACCCCGTTTGCCGCCAGAGATAAACATGGCGTCAAACGCGCTGGCAGAGTCATCGATTACCGTGGGCAGACGCTTTTTCTGCCCCAGCGGACTGATGCCCCCCACCAGATAGCCGGTAACCCGCTGTGCCAGCTGCGGATCGGCCATATCCGCTTTCTTCGCGCCCAGCGCTTTTGCTACCTTTTTCAGATCGAGTTGGGTCGATACCGGCGTAATCGCTACCGCCAGCTGTTTTGCCTCACCATTCAGCGCCACCAGCAACGTTTTATAGACCTGGCGCGCATCAAGATTAAGTTTGCGAACCGCTTCGTCACCAAAATGCGTTTCGTTACTGTCATGCTGATAAGGATGCAGCGTAAAGCTGACCTTTTGTTTTTCCAGCAATTTTACGGCGGGCGTCATACAGGTTCCTTACTAAGAAAAATCTTATTACGCAGAATTATGGAAAAAGGTGGCGAAATTTTGTTCTTTGCGTAAAATTGGCCGCGCGCCAGCAATCTGATTGCTGAGCGATAACCAAAATCATAAACAAATTTCTCTTTGACGGGCCGATAAACTTATCGGCTCTCTTTTTTTCAGTTCTTCTTCAGCATCTCAGGCAGATTGTCTTCGCCGTAAAGATGCAAAGCACCCACCGCGACCACATAGTTTCCCGCCGCCAACCCCTGCAACCTGTTACACCACTGCGCATTACGCTGACCGATCAACGTATCATTCAGCGCCTGACTGAACGTCGCGGGCAGGGTGATTTCAGGCTGGCGTGGCGGCGTATCAAGCCACCAGCTCACCATCATCTGCAGCAGTCGTGCATTAGTGTGCCAGTGCAGCAGCGTATCCTGTAACAGCGCCATGCCATCATCCGGCAGCGCGGTCAGCAGGGCGACCTGCGCATCTGCGCCTTCCAGTTCAATCACGGGTTTGTTCAGGCCTTTCGCTGCCTGCAACAGCTGATAATCAATGCCGTAGTCAGGCCGTAATCCCAGTCTCTGTGCCTGTTGTGCCTGTAACATCAGCGCCACCTGCCAGGCAGGCAGATTATCCAGCAGGCTAAGCGTAAGACTCATCTCCTGACACAGTGCGGTGAGCGTTTGCATCGCGCTGCTCTCCAGTCGTTCTGAGAGCGCAGGACGATCGCCGTAATGGTCAAAGGGTGAACCACCCTGCGTAATATCCGCTTCCACAATCAGCGCATCCGCCTGCTGCAACTGATGCAGCAGGCGAGCGGGCAACGGCTGCATGTCACGCGTTCCCATGTGGATGCTGCCCACCAGATGCAGCTGACGATTGCCAAACCGGACATCTATTGCAGGCCAGCGGTAACTGGCGGGAAAAAGTTGGCTGATAAAGCCGCGCAGTGAGCGCCAGATGTTGCCTGTCATTCCCGGTCCTTTGCGATTCAAAACCCCATGCTAGCCACTTCAGAGCGTGAAAAACAGCGCTGAAACGGCGATTACTGGCGCGGTGGCCGGTAACGCAGCAGGCGGTTAGCATTGCTGACCACGGTAATGGAGGAGAGCGCCATCGCTGCACCTGCCACAATCGGGCTGAGCAGGGTGCCGGTCAGCGGATAGAGCACGCCTGCGGCTACCGGAATACCGATACTGTTATAGATAAATGCGCCAAACAGGTTCTGCCGGATATTGCGCAGCGTTGCGGAAGAGAGCGCTAACGCATCTGCCACGCTGTTGAGATCGGTGCGCATCAACGTAATGCCTGCGGTTTCTACCGCCACATCGCTGCCGCCACCCATCGCAATGCCCACATCCGCCTGTGCCAGTGCAGGTGCGTCATTGATGCCATCACCGACCATCGCGACGCGACGACCCTGCTGCTGTAGCTGTTCGATTGCAGCCGCTTTGCCTTCAGGCAATACGCCTGCAATCACTTCATCAATGCCGGTTTCGGCAGCGATGGCGCGTGCGGTACTTTCATGGTCTCCGGTCAGCATAATCAGGCGATAACCCTGCTGATGCAGTCGCTTAAGGGCTGCACTGCTTTCAGGACGTAGCCGATCGCGCAGCGCGATAAGCCCGGAGAGCTGACCCTGTTCCGCCAGTAACACCGGCGTGGCACCCTGTTGCGTCATGCGCATAATCTCTGCTTCTGCAGCCCGGTAGTCGACGCCATTATCCTGCAACAGCGCAGCGTTACCCAGCAGCAGCGTTCTGCCATCCAGACTACCGCTGACCCCTTTGCCGCGTATTGTACGAAATTGCGCTAATGACGCTGGCTGAGTCAGTTCCGCTTCGGCGACAATGGCTTTTGCCAGCGGATGACCCGAGGCGAACTCCAGCGCGGCCGCGGTCGCTAACACCGATTCACGGCTGGCATTACCCCAGACCAGCACCTCACTGACCTGCGGTTTCCCGGCTGTGAGGGTGCCGGTTTTATCAAACACCAGCGTGTCGATCTGGCTGGCGCGCTGCAGGGCATCGGCGTCGCGGACCAGCACGCCCAGTTCGGCGGCGCGGCCAACCCCGGCAATAATCGACATCGGCGTCGCCAGTCCCAGCGCACAGGGGCAGGCGATAATCAGGACGGTTGTCGCGATCACCAGCATGTAGGCAATCTGCGGCTGTGGCCCGAAAAGGTACCACACCGCGCCGCTGAGCAACGCAATCAATACCACTATCGGCACAAACACAGCGGAGATACGATCGGCCAGGCGACCCACGTCCGGTTTGCTGCTCTGCGCCTGACGCACCAGCCGGATAATGCGCGACAGGGTTGTATGATTCCCGGTCGCCCGGGCGATAAACTCTACCGCGCCATCCTGCACCAGGGTGCCGGCGAAGATCGCTGCACCCGGACTTTTGCTTTGCGGCACCGCTTCGCCGGTCAGCATCGCTTCATCAAACCAGGCTTCACCCGTGGCGATTTCGCCATCGACCGGCACCCGATCGCCGGTGACCAGCCGCAGCGTCATGCCGGGCTGGACGTCGCTGACCGCGATCAGCCTGTCGCCCTGGTGATCGACCAGCCGCGCCTGGGCCGGTGTCAGATCCAGCAATCGTTCCAGCGCTTTGGACGATCGCTGACGCGCGCGCTGCTCCAGGGCATGGCCCAGATTGATCAGGCCCAGGATCATCACGCTGGCTTCGAAATAGAGATGGCGCGCCTGTGGCGGGAAAAAGTCGGGCCACAACACCACGCTAAAGGAGTAAATCCAGGCCGCGCCGGTGCCGAGTGCTACCAGCGTATCCATGGTGGCGCTGCCATTACGTAAACTGCGCCAGGCGCTGCGATAAAAGTGACTGCCGGTCACGACCATGATCAGCAGGGTCGCGACGCCCAGCGTCAGCCAGATGCCGTGGTTACGGTCGGTGAGCATCATGTTGTCGCCCACCATGCCCCAGATCATCAGCGGTACGCCAAAGGCTAATGCGACAGCCGCCTGCCAGCTGAAACGCCGCATCGCGCTGCGGGCGCTGTGCTGCTGCTTTTCACGTCGCTCCTGCTCGTCATCCACCACCTGCGCGCCATAACCCGCGGCATCAACGGCAGCCACCAGCTGCTGAGGGTCAGCATCACCCAGCACCAGCGCACTGCGCTCGCCGAGATTGACCCGCGCCTGGCTGACGCCTGCGACCTGCTGTAGCGCTTTTTCCACCCGACTTACGCAGCTGGCACAGGTCATGCCTTCAATCAGCAGCATATGGGCAGGTAATGTTTTTTCTGCCGGATAAGAAGCGGTCTCCGTTGTCAGCGCCTCCGGCGGTGGCTCCGATGCTGTCAACGGTTCAGACTTTGGGGACGCGTCCGCCGTTTTCAGCGTCGCGTGATAGCCCGCCTGCTCAACAGTGGCGATCAGGGCGGCCGCATCCGCGTGACCGGAGACCTGCGCCTCCTGTTGGGTCACCTCAACCTGGTCAACGTCGTCGAGCTGTTCCAGTGCCTCTTTAACGCGTTTGACACAGTGGCCGCAGGACAAGCCGTCCAGTGCCAGAGAAATAGTGTGTGACATAATCAACTCCTCTTGTAATCCCATTTGACCGATAGGTCAGTTTCGATTCATGCTTAAGCATAAACCTTCCATCAAGGGGAAGGTCAAGGGGACGAAAATGAACATCAGCGATGTGGCGAAAAAGACCGGGCTGACCAGCAAGGCGATTCGTTTCTATGAAGAGAAAGGGGTGGTGACGGCGCCGTTGCGCAGTGAAAATGGTTACCGCCATTACGACGGTCACCATCTGGATGAACTGAACCTGTTACGTCAGGCGCGGCAGGTGGGCTTTACGCTGGATGAGTGCCGCGAGCTGGTGGTGCTGTTTAATAATCCGTCGCGACACAGTGCCGATGTAAAAGCCCGCACGCTGCAGAAAGCCGATGAAATTGCGGCGCACATTGAAGAGCTGCATGCCATGCGCGCTCGTCTGCTGGCGCTGGCGGACGCCTGTCCGGGCGATGAGAGCGCAGAGTGCCCGATTATCAATAATCTGGCCGGGTGCTGCGGTCAGCGTGGCTGAATTCGCAGAGTAATCCCCTCAATGCCGACTACGACGACCGGCGTGCCGGCAGGCAGATCCTGCTCCGCCTCAACCCGCCAGCTGCTGTCACCAATACGCACGTGTCCGGTGCGGTTATGCAGCGCGGTATCAAGCGTCAGCTGCAACCCGATCATCTGGCTGCCGCGCTGGTTCAGGGCATTGGGCGTCTGACGCGTTTCACGATGTCGCATCCAGCAATACCAGAGAAAGACGCAAACCAGCGTCAGCACGGCAAAGAGTGACCCCTGTGTCGTCCAGTTCACCGGCACCAGCCACTGAACGATGCCGACAATAACTGCCGCCAGCCCGCTCCATAGCAGATAACCGCTGGTGCCCAGCATCTCAGCCGCCAGCAGTAATCCACCCAGCGTCAGCCAGAACCAGTGCGGATGCGCGATGATTTCCATCACCATCAGCGTTTCGACTCGGTACGCGATTCCTTCAGCAGTTCACCGATGCCCGCGATCGACCCCAGCAGACTGCTCGCTTCGAGCGGCATCATTACAACTTTGCTGTTAGTGCCTTCGCCGATTTTTTGCAGCGCATCGGTGTACTTTTGCGCCACGAAATAGTTGATAGCCTGAATATCACCCGCAGCAATCGCTTCCGAGACCATTTTAGTGGCGTTAGCTTCCGCTTCAGCCTGACGTTCACGGGCTTCTGCCTGCAGGAACGCCGAGGTACGTTCACCTTCCGCTTTAAGGATTTGCGACTGCTTCTCCCCTTCTGCGCGCAGGATCGCCGCCTGTCGTACCCCTTCGGCCGTCAGAATATCGGCGCGCTTGGTTCGCTCTGCTTTCATCTGTGCATTCATTGCGCCGATCAGTTCCTGCGGTGGACGCACGTCGCGAATCTCGATGCGGGTGATCTTAACGCCCCACGGATTGGTGGCTTCGTCCACGATATGCAGCAGACGGGTATTAATGCTGTCTCGCTGCGACAGCATTTCGTCCAGCTCCATGCTGCCCAGCACGGTACGCATATTGGTCATCGTGAGGTTCAGAATCGCCTGCTCAAGATTGCTGACTTCATAGGCGGCACGCGCCGGATCAACGACCTGAATAAAACAGACCGCATCGATGGTGACATTGGCGTTATCTTTGGAGATGATCTCCTGAGAGGGAATGTCCAGTACCTGTTCCATCATGTTGATCTTGCGACCAATACGATCCATGAACGGCACGACCAGACTTAATCCTGGTTGTAGCGTGCGGGTATAACGGCCAAAGCGCTCAACCGTCCATTGAAAACCTTGTGGTACGATCTTGACGGTCGCCCAGACCGCCACCAGTGCCAGAATAATCAGGGCAGGAATGACAGTTATCATACAACCTCCGCATTGTCAGATTAACGGGCCGAGTCGCTTCGGCCCGTGGTGCTGCTGTTAGTACAGCAGGGAATAGAGCTGGCGACGATAACGCGCAGCCAGTGCATCGCCGGTTCCCAGCGCTGCCAGAATCTCCTGCAGCATTTTTCGCGCCTGGCCATCAGCGGCATTGAGATCGGATTTCAGGAAGCTGAACAGCAGTTCCAGTGCTTCTTCATTGCGACCCACCTGATGCAGCTGTAACGAGAGTTTAGCAGCCAGCCCGGCGTTAGTCGGGTCCGCTTCCAGCTCGGATTGCAGCTGTTGAATCTCCGGCGTATCCGCAGCCTGTTTCAGCAGATCAATCTGCGCCATCAGGCTCTGATAGCGGGTATCCTGATCCTGCAGGGGGACGACTTTCAGCACTGCTTCTGCTTCATCGCTGCGGTTCAGGGTAATCAGCACCTCTGCCAGCAGGAAACCGATCTCACTGGACTGATTACTCAGCTGCCACGCATCTTTTAATAGCGGCAGCGCCTCCAGCGGTTTATCTTCCTGCATCAGCGCCATCGCCTGCTGCGCTTTCAGCTCTTCTTCACGCGGCAGGACTTTTTCCAGCAGGGTGCGGATCGCCTCTTCCGGCTGCGGTCCCTGGAAGCCGTCAACCGGCTGACCATCCTGGAACAGGTAGACGGTCGGGATTGAACGCAGACCAAACTGCGACGCCACCCTTTGCTCGTTGTCGCAATCGAGTTTTGCGAGAATAAACTGACCCGCATACTCCTGTGCCAGACGCTCCAGAACAGGTGTCAGCTCCTGACAGTGCTGGCTGCGCTCAGACCAGAAGTAGAACAGCACCGGCAGCTGCATCGACTGCTCAAGGGTCTGCTGCAGGTTAGATTCGTTGATGTCGATGATAGAAGCATGTGGTGACATGGATAAGTCTCTTTGCAAAAAGTGTTCTAAGAATATGGGGCCAACTGGCCCGGCTTCAAGCGCTAATGCGTATGGCTGATTAATGGCTGCGCAAAATGCGATCCAGCATCCAGCCTGGCAGTAACCGTTTCAGCAGGCTCATTATGTGTGCGACCAGCGTCACCGGATAGCGCAAACGTGGATGTTTACTCTCGAGTGCGTGACGAAGTTTAGGCAGAATGGCTTCCGCTGGCAGGGTAAAGCGTGCCGCGATGCCGGGGTTGCGCACCGGGTTATGCTGTTCCCCCTGCGTCACATTGTCGGTAAAGCGGGTCTCAATCGGGCCAGGCTCAATCAGACTGACCCGGATGCCGCTATTGCGCACTTCGAGCCGCAGCGCATCGCTCCAGGCTTCCAGCGCATATTTACTGGCGGCATAGGCACCCCGGCCAGGCGTGGAGATCAGGCCCAGCACCGAGCTGGTATTAACAATGCGACCATCACCGCTGGCCTGCAGCGCGGGCAACAGCCGCAGCGTCAGCTGATGGACGCCAAAAAAGTTGCTGGAAAACTGCTGCTCCAGCTGCTGACGCGAGAGCGTATGCAGCGGGCCATAGAGACCAAATCCGGCGTTGTTGAATAGCGCGGCCAGACGGTTATCGCAGAGTGCGAGCACCGCATCTGCTGCCTGATCGACACTCTGCGGATCGTCGAGATCGAGCTGAATGCCCGTATAACCCAGCGTGTTCATGCGGGCGACATCGTCGGCTTTTCGGCAGGCGGCGATCACCCGATAACCCCGCGCCAGCAGATCGTGCGCGGCGACCAGGCCAATACCGCTGGAACAACCTGTAATCAGAATGGTTTTTTGCACAAATTGTTACCCCTTCGAGTCTTATTTTTTTAAAATTAAGCTTTTATTTCTTATGCATCTACACCTGATTGCTATGAGTCAGCATTTCACATATCTCATTCTTCTGCTCCTGATTTTCCTTGAGTCTGACGTGGAAAATGAGTTCTTACGATAACATCCTCATAATGATCAGACCCAGAGCAGGCATAAAGTCCCTGTCATGATAATGTTGTTGGCCTTGTTTGCATCATCTGGCGAAATGATAAAGCTTGCGCGGCAAGACGGATATTCTGGCTGTCGGGTAAAATGAAAAAATCGTCTGGAAGCGCTCATGAACTTTAGTTATTCTTTGTACAGATTCAGGACAACAAGGATGAGATATGGATATCAAACAGGCTGCTTTTGGAATTCTCGATGGAATATCCTCCATACCAAATACGGCTTACATGGGTATGGTCAGGAGTTGGGAGGGAAGCGGACTCGCAGGACAAAGTGCGAAACATAGAAATCAGTCTGAGACGGAGCGTTTTTTCTATATGCTCAAAAGCTTGGGTAATGCTGAGTCACCTTTACGCAGACTGATTACTATTGTTTTTACTTTGTTTTACCAAAAGCTTAATGATGAAGGAAAGGAGGCGGTTAAAAATAAATTGGGTTACGGTGCCGGAAGTGTTGTTGGACGAACAGCCGGGCAAATTACATTAGCACAGACAACAGCAAGTATAATGTTGCGTCGGTTGGCTATTGACGAGGCGTACAGGCATTTCATCCGATTCAGTGCTTCAGCCTCTCTAAATGTAATGATGTTACAGGGTACAATTGAAGAGTCAGCAAGAGCATCGAGAAGAATGAAAAGCAAATATCCGGCTACGTACGCCAGGGTATCAAAAGAAAACTTAGATATGGTTTACTTCCTTGTTGAACGACAATTAGAACCTTACCTTTTTTTCATCGAAGGGCATCCTATTAGTTGTAAAGGAATACAGAATGAAATTTGTAAAATCGTTAATGTCTCACGCAATTGAAGGAATCATTACCTTTTTAGCTGTAATTTTTGCTATGGGTTCTTTTTTCTGGTTTGAAGGTATATGGCTGAAACTTACCGGGTGTATCGGAGCATTAATAGTTGGCTATGTGATTTCATACGGAGCGGCGAAAATCAGAGGTGGCTGAACCTTAATTGCTGCTGCGATTTTGCAGCTATTAATAATTGAGTTGAGTAGTTCTGGCTCAATGTTTTATTTAATGGTGAGTTCGTTTTGAACTAACCTGCCACCAGAACGCCACAGACGCTCGTTGCGCCACACAAAAGCGCGGTCATCACACTTGATAACCCTATACAGCTCATCCTCATAGCGCGGCACAAGTTAAGCCGCTGTCACCACTTTGCCGCCAATAACAAAAAAAACAATATTAAATTATTGATTTAAATAATTTATTATAAGCTGCAAAGTGCTTTTGCATTTCTTTACCTTTTTTACGCATCCGGGCGCGCTACGGCTGCTTAACTAAGGGGGCCAGTTCTTTTGCCATTAATCCGGCGATAAACGGCTGAGCATCAGGATTGGGATGAATGCCATCCTGCTGCATCCACTCTGGCTTCAGATAGACCTGCTCCATGAAAAAGGGTACCAGAGGAATATCATGCTGCTGCGCGAGTCCCGGGTAGATGCCGCTGAACGCCTCGGTGTAGCGGCGGCCATAGTTTGCAGGCAGGCGGATCTGCATCAGCAGCGGCTTTGCATTGGCGGCTTTAACATCGTCGATAACTTTACTCAGATTCTGCGCAATAGCGTCAGGCGAAAAACCGCGCAGACCATCGTTACCGCCCAGTTCGATTAACACCCATTGCGGCTGATGCTGTTTTAATAGCGCAGGCAGACGCGCCAGTCCCTGTGCGGCAGTATCGCCGCTGATGCTGGCGTTGACCACTTTCGGTTTCTGCTGCCACTGCCTATCAAGCAGGCTGGGCCAGGCCGCCGTGGCAGACATACGATAGCCTGCACTCAGGCTGTCGCCCAGCACCATCAGGGTATCTGCAGCAGCAAGACGCGACACCATCAGAAGAATCAATAACAGGAAGGGATTATGCCAGCGGAAAACATTGTTGAAGTTCATCATCTTACTAAGTCCGTCGGTCAGGGAGAGCATCAGTTAAACATCCTTACCGGAGTTGAGTTGGTTGTCAAACCAGCCGAGACCATTGCGCTGATTGGCGAGTCCGGCTCCGGCAAGTCAACCCTGCTGGGCATTCTGGCCGGGCTGGACGATGGCAGCAGCGGCGAAGTTCATCTGCTGGGGCAGCCGCTGCACCAGATGAACGAAGAGCAGCGTGCGGCCCTGCGTGCCCGGCAGGTCGGCTTTGTGTTTCAGTCATTCATGCTGGTGCCGACCCTGAATGCCCAGGAGAACGTCCAGCTGCCATCACTCCTGCGCGGCGACAGCGACCGCCAGAGCCGCGAACAGGCACGGGAACTTTTGACGCTGCTCGGGCTGGGTGAACGTCTGCATCATCTGCCCGCTCAGCTGTCAGGCGGCGAACAACAACGTGTCGCGCTGGCCCGCGCCTTCAGTGGTCGTCCGGGTCTGCTGTTTGCCGATGAGCCGACCGGCAACCTTGATCGTAAAACCGGTGATCGCATCGCCGATTTGCTCTTTTCCCTTAATCGCGACTTCGCCACCACGCTGATTCTGGTGACGCATGACGAGCAACTGGCGGCGCGCTGCGATCGTCGTCTGCGGCTGCGTGACGGTAAATTGTGGGAGGAGCAATGATCTGGCGCTGGTTCTGGCGCGAGTGGCGTTCGCCCTCGCTGCTGATTGTCTGGCTGGCCCTGACGCTGGCGGTTGCCTGCGTGCTGGCGCTGGGTTCGATCAGCGATCGCATGGAAAAAGGGCTGAATCAGCAGAGCCGTGATTTTATGGCCGGTGACCGCACGCTGCGCAGCACCGATGCTGCGCCCGAAGCCTGGCTGGAAAAGGCGCGGAAAACCGGCCTGACGGTCAGTTCTCAGCTCACCTTTATGACCATGACCTTTGCGGATCAGTCACCGCAGCTCGCCTCCGTCAAAGCGGTGGATGACCGCTACCCGATGTTTGGCACGCTGCAGACGCAGCCGCCAGGGCTGCGGCCGCAGGCAGGCACCGCGCTGGCGGCCCCGCGCCTGATGGCGCTGCTGAATCTGAAAGTGGGTGACATGCTGGAAGTGGGGGATACCCAGCTGCGTATCAGCGGTGAGGTGATTCAGGAGCCGGATGGCGGCTTTAACCCGTTTGAGATGGCACCGCGCCTGCTGATCAATCTGGCGGATGCCGCCAGAACCGGCGCGATTCAGCCTGGCAGTCGCATCACCTGGCGCTATAAATTTTCCGGAAATCCTGAGCAGCTGGCCAGCTATGACCGCTGGATTGAGCCACAGCTGAAGGTGGATCAGCGCTGGATCAGCGTAGATAACTCGGAAGATGCGCTGGGCCGTTCGATGCAGCGCGCGCAGCAGTTCCTGCTGCTCTCCGCATTACTGACGCTGATGCTGGCGATTGCGGCTGTGGCGGTTGCCATGAGCCACTATTGCCGCAGCCGCTATGATCTGGTGGCGGTGCTGAAAACCCTGGGCGCGACGCAGGGTGCGTTGCAGCGGTTGATCATCGGCCAGTGGCTGGCAGTGCTACTGCTGGCGGCGATTGCGGGAGGCGTGGTTGGGCAGGGCGTGGAAGCCATCCTGATGACGATGCTGAAACCCGTGTTGCCTGCCAGCTTACCGGCGGCCAGCGTCTGGCCGTGGATCTGGGCGGTGGGTTCACTATTTGTGATTTCGCTGCTGGTGGGTCTGCGTCCCTATCGTCTGCTGCTGGCAACCCAGCCGCTTCGTGTACTGCGGCGCGATGCGGTGGCAAATCTCTGGCCGCTAAAGTTCTATATCCCGGTAATGATCGCAGTGGTCGTTACGCTGTTAGCGCTGCTGGTTGGCGGCAGTAAAATGCTCTGGGCGCTGCTGGCAGGTGTGGTGGTACTGGCGGGATTACTGGCGTTACTCGGCTGGGGAACCCTGCTGCTGCTGCGTCGGCTGGTGGTACGCAATCTGGCACTGCGACTGGCGATCAACCGGCTGCTGCGCCAGCCCGGCATGACGCTGAGCCAGCTCGCGGCCTTTTCCCTGTCGTTTATGCTGCTGGCGCTGCTGCTGGTGATGCGCGGCGATCTGCTGGATCGCTGGCAGCAGCAGTTACCGGCAGACAGCCCGAATTTCTTCCTGCTCAACATGACGGCGGATCAGGTGCCGCAGGTGCGCGATTTCCTGCAAGCACATAAGATTAAGCCCGAAAATTTCTATCCCATTGCGCGGGTGCGGCTTAGCGAACTCAACGGTAAACCGGCCGATCCGAAGCTGGATAATGCCCTGAACCGCGAACTTAATCTGACAGAGCTGGCCGATCGCCCGGATCACAATCCGCTGGTGGCTGGCAACTGGCCGCCAAAAGCGGGTGAAGTGTCGATGGAAGTGGAGCTGGCGGATCGGCTGGGGCTGAAGCTCGGTGATACCCTGACGTTCGACGGCGATACGCAGACGTTCAGCGCCCGTATTACCAGCCTGCGTAAAGTGGACTGGGAAAGCCTGAAGCCGAACTTCTTCTTTATTTTCCCGCCGGGTGCGCTCGACAGCCAGCCGCAGACCTGGCTCACCAGCTTCCGCATGGAGTCGAATCCTGTTCTGCTGGCGCAGCTGAACCGCGCCTTTCCCACGCTGAGTCTGCTGGATATCGGCAGCATTATGCGGCAGATCGGTCAGGTGCTGACGCAGGTCAGCCAGGCGCTGGAGATCATGGTGGTGCTGGTCACCACCTGCGGTGTGTTGCTGCTGCTGGCGCAGATTCAGGTCGGGATGCGCCAGCGTCGGCAGGAGCTGGTGGTCTATCGTACGCTGGGTGCGGGGAAACGACTGCTGCGCACGACGCTGTGGTGTGAGTTCGCGCTGCTCGGCGTGGTCTCCGGCGTGGCGGCGGCGATGGGGGCAGAAGCGGCGCTGTGGGGATTACAGACGAAGATTTTCGACTTCCCGTGGCAGCCGGACTGGACATTATGGCTGGCATTGCCGTTGTGTGGCGCGCTGCTGTTATCGCTGTGTGGCGGCTGGCTGGGGATCCGGTTACTGAAAGGAAAGGCGCTGTTCAGGAAGTTTGATGCGGCGTAAAGCCGGGCTGGAATCAGGCGGCACCAGGCCGCCTTTCACCTTTATCCAGGCCTAACCCGGAACCCGCAAGCGGGTTACGGGAAACTACAGTTTTTCAACGGCCCAGGCGATGCCACTGGCGTACTCTTCCGGCAACGCCGGTACCAGCGCATTCAGCGCCGCTTTCAGCCGCTCTGCATTGCTGTCGGTCAGATTGAGGTGGCCCACTTTACGGCCCGGGCGTACCTCTTTGTCGTACCAGTGCAGATGCACCAGCGGCTGCTGCAGCCAGCAGAGATTCACGGCGGTGCCAATCAGATTCACCATCACCGACGGCGCAAACACCACCGGCTGCGGCAATGCCAGGCCAAGAATGGCGCGCAGATGCAGCTCAAACTGGCTGATCGACGCACCGTTCTGCGTCCAATGACCACTGTTGTGCACACGCGGCGCCAGCTCATTGATCAGCAGTCCGGCTGGCGTGACGAAGCACTCCATCGCCATCACGCCCACGTAATTCAGCGCCTGCATGATCGCGCTCAGCATCGCTTCGGCCTGCTGCTGCTGTGCCTGATCCGCCTGCGGCAGTGCCACGCTGGTGCGCAGAATGCCGTCCTGATGCAGGTTATGCGTCAGCGGATAGAACACCACCGAGCCATCGTGACCGCGCGCGCCGACCAGTGACACTTCACCGGAAAAGTCAATGCCCTGCTCAACGATGCATTCGCCGTAGCATGCCTCCGGCAACTGGTCAGTTTCATCAGCACGCAGACGCCACTGACCCCGCCCGTCGTAACCACCGGTGCGGCTTTTCACAATCGCCAGCTCGCCCAGTGAATCAAACACCGCTGGCCATTCACTTTTGTCCGCCAGCAACTGCCATGGCGCGGTCGCCAGTCCCAGCTGATCCAGCAGCTGTTTCTGCGTCAGGCGATCGGCCAGACGTGGGAAAATATCACGGTTAACAAAAGCCGGATGACTCGCCAGCTCACGCGTCAGCGCCGTTTCCGGCCAGCGTTCGATTTCGGCGGTGATCACACTGTCGGCGATCGGCAGGGCAGCAGGATCGGCATCCAGACCCACGGGATAGACCGCGATGCCCAGCGGTTCACCCGCCTGACGCAGCATACGACCTAACTGGCCGTTGCCCAGTACGCAGACCGGCTTCATGCATCCACCCGCGGATCGGGATGGTTCAGCACCTCATCGGTCTGGCTCTCACGCCAGGTATTCAGGCGGGATGCCAGCGCGCTGTCGTGCAGCGCCAGAATCTGCGCCGCCAGCAACGCGGCATTAGCCGCACCCGCTTTGCCAATCGCCAGCGTCCCGACCGGAATACCGCGCGGCATCTGCACAATCGAATAGAGGCTATCGACGCCGCTCAGGGCCGCACTCTGCACCGGTACACCCAGCACCGGCACCAGGGTTTTTGCTGCCAGCATCCCCGGCAGATGCGCCGCGCCACCTGCGCCAGCAATAATCACCTGCAAACCGTTGTCCGCTGCCGTTTCGGCGAAGCTGAACAGTTTATCGGGGGTGCGGTGCGCAGAGACCACTTCAACATGAAAAGGGACGTCCAGACTGGTGAGGATTTCAGCAGCGAACTGCATGGTGGCCCAGTCACTTCTGGAACCCATAACAATGGCGATGTGGGCCGGGGCGTTGGATGACATGCGGTCTACTCCTGTGAATAAACAAACACACCTGGCCGGGCGGACAGGTTTTGAAGGGCACCGAGAATAGCATGACAACGACGCAAGGAAAACGGTTGCGTCGGCCAGATGTCGTGGATTTAACCGGCGATCAGAAGTCGAACTCGATAAGCTGAATGCCGCTGGCGTCGAGCTGAATCATCGAGCCACGGCTGTGCCAGGCTCCCAGCACCGCGCGTTGCGCCGTTTCACCCTTCAGGCTCAGCGCATGAATTGCCGGGCGGTGGGTGTGGCCGTGGATCAGCAACGGCACCTGCTGGCGCAACATGGCGGCGGCCACGGCATCCTGATTCACATCCATGATGGTCTGGGATTTGTGCTGGTTGGCCTGTTTGCTGTCGGCGCGCATCCGGGAGGCGATGCGTTTACGTATCCACAACGGCAGCGCCAGGAAGAGCCGCTGAATCCAGAGATTGTGCACTTTGGCACGAAAGCGCAGATAACCCGCATCGTCCGTACAGAGCGTATCGCCGTGCATGATCAGCAGTCGATGGCCGTAGAGCGTCAGTACCTGTTCTTCCGGCAGCAGCGTCATGCCGCTGGCGCGCGCAAAGCGTCGGCCAATCAGGAAGTCGCGGTTACCGTGAATAAAATAGACGGGAACCGGAAGGGCGCGCAGGGCGCTGGCAATCTGCTGATGCAGCGGATTGGAATCGTCGTCACCAATCCAGGCTTCGAACAGATCGCCGAGAATATAGAGCGCGTCGCAGTGGGGTGCTTCGCGCTGTAAAAAATGCAGAAAACCGGCGGTAATCGCCGGTTCTTCCTGACACAGATGGAGATCTGCGATAAACAGCGTGCGGGACATTACTCGCTTACGGTCACTTTCTGGATAACGACGTCATCTTTTGGCACATCCTGGTGCATGCCGCTGCGGCCGGTAGAAACGGCTTTGATCTTCTCGACCACGTCCATGCCTTCAACCACTTCTGCGAATACGCAGTAGCCCCAGCCCTGAACGCTTTCGTCACGGAAGTTCAGGAAGTCATTGTCAGCCACGTTGATGAAAAACTGTGCGGTCGCAGAGTGCGGTGCAGAGGTACGTGCCATTGCCAGGGTACCTTTGGTGTTTTTCAGGCCGTTGTTCGCTTCGTTCTGGATTTCATCTTTGGTTGCTTTCTGCTTCATGCCCGGCTCGAAGCCGCCGCCCTGAATCATAAAGCCGTTGATGACACGGTGGAAAATGGTGTTGTCGTAAAAACCTTCACGGCAGTAATCCAGGAAGTTCTGTACGGTTGCCGGCGCTTTATCATCGAAAGTTTTGATTACGATATCGCCATGGTTCGTCTGGAAAGTTACCATTTTTGTTGTCCTGTAAAGGTTGTGATCAGTTGCCGGGATCGCGCTCTTAACTGGCGTACCCCTTTTAGTCGACCGTTCTTATATCATAATTTCCAATGACGCGTCAGCAGCACGGCGCAGTTGGCTTGCTTTGCGTCGCGCGAGCGATAAAAATACGGCACAATGTCTGGATACTTAAAAAAGCCAACCACACGCGAAAACGGAACCGTTCAATGCTTAAGATTTATAACACCCTGAGTCGACAGAAAGAGGAATTCAAACCCATTCATGCCGGTAAAATCGGGATGTATGTTTGCGGCATCACGGTGTATGACCTCTGTCACATTGGTCATGGGCGGACGTTCGTGGCGTTTGACGTGGTGGCGCGTTACCTGCGTTACCTCGGTTATCAGCTTAACTATGTACGTAATATCACTGACATTGATGACAAAATCATCAAGCGCGCCAATGAAAACGGTGAGAGCATCGAAACGCTGACTAACCGTATGATCGGCGAGATGCACAACGACTTCGCCGCGCTGGGCATTCTGCCACCTGATGAGGAGCCGCGCGCCACCCGCCATATTGCTGAAATCATTGAGCTGGTGCAGACGCTGATCGCCCGCAATCACGCCTATGTGGCGGACAATGGCGACGTGATGTTTGATGTGCTGAGCGACACCGATTATGGCGCGCTGTCGCGTCAGGACCTGGAGCAGCTGCAGGCGGGCGCGCGGGTTGAAGTCGCGGACGTGAAGCGCAACCCGATGGACTTCGTGCTGTGGAAGATGTCCAAAGCCGATGAGCCTGCCTGGTCATCACCGTGGGGCAACGGTCGTCCCGGCTGGCACATCGAGTGCTCGGCAATGAACTGCAAACAGCTGGGCACCCATTTTGATATCCACGGTGGCGGTTCAGACCTGATGTTCCCGCACCATGAAAACGAAATCGCCCAGTCGAGCTGCGCCCATGATGGTCCGTACGTCAATTACTGGATGCACTCCGGCATGGTGATGGTTGACCGCGAGAAGATGTCTAAATCGCTCGGTAACTTCTTCACCGTGCGTGACGTGCTGCAACATTATGATGCGGAGACGGTGCGTTACTTCCTGATGTCCGGTCACTATCGCAGCCAGCTTAACTACGGCGAAGATAACCTGAGCCAGGCGCGTGCGGCGCTGGAGCGTCTTTATACCGCGCTGCGTCACACCGACAGCAGCGTTAAAGCGCACGGCGGCGAAGCATTTGAAGCGCGTTTCCGCAGCGCAATGGATGATGATTTCAACACCCCGGAAGCCTACTCGGTGCTGTTCGATATGGCGCGTGAAGTGAACCGCCTGAAAAGTGAGGACGGCGCTTCAGCGCATGGCCTGGCGTCGAAGCTGCGCGAGATGGCTAACGTGCTCGGCATCCTGCAGCAGGATCCTGAGCTGTTCCTGCAAAGCGGCGCGCAGGTGAATGATGAAGAGGTTGCCGAGATCGAGCATTGGGTGAAGGCCCGTGCCGATGCGCGTGCAAATAAAGCCTGGGCGGAAGCGGACATCGCGCGCGACAAGCTTAACGCGCTGGGGGTCATCGTCGAGGATGGACCACAGGGCTCCAGCTGGCGTCGAAAATAAACCGGAGAGGGCGAGCAATCGCCCTTTTTTATTATGGCGATTGAACAGATTCAGATTCGCGGCTTCCGCTCAATACGTAACCTGACGCTGTCACTGCAGCAGCTGAATGTGGTGAGCGGTTCCAATGGCTGCGGTAAATCCAACCTCTATAAAGCGGTGCGGCTGCTGCACGAGGCGGCCAGCGGTCGTCTGGCGCTGGCACTGGCTGACGAAGGCGGTATTCAGAAAGCGATGTGGGCAGGCGGATTACGCCGGGGCGATCGCCGACACGATCCAAAGCGGCTGGAACTGGCCGTGGTCATGGATGACATGGATTATCAGCTGGAGATTGGCTTTCCCGAGCCGCTGTCGACCAGCCTGTTCAATCTTGACCCGCTGGTGAAGCAGGAGCGCCTCTGGCTTAGCGGCCAGCGTCGTCGTCCTTCTGCCTGCATTATGCAGCGCGAAAATCAGACGGCCTTTCTGCATAACGTTGAGGGCGATCGCGTCGCCTATCCGGCGGTGCTGCATCCGGAAGAGTCGCTGTTTGGTCAGCTTGGCGAACCCCATCTCTACCCGGAGCTTTCTCAGCTGCGCGAACGGCTGCAGCAGTGGCGCTTTTACCATGAGTTCGCCGTCTGGCCTGGCTCACCGATTCGTGCTCCGCAGATCGGAGTGCGTGCGCCGGTGCTGAGCCATGATGGCAGCAATCTGGCGGCAGCCTGGGCAACCATCGTGGAGCGTGGTCATTCAGAACTGTTGTCTGATGTGATGGCGCAGGCGTTTCCCGACAGCCAGTTTGACGTCGACGTGCAGAACGGCCGCTTTCAGATGCTGATGTCCCGACATGGCATTCTGCGTCCGCTGGAGAGCGCGGAGTTTTCAGATGGCACGCTGCGTTTTCTCTGTCTGGTTGTGGCGCTGCTCAGCCCGCGTCCGCCCGCCTTTATGGCACTGAATGAGCCGGAAAACAGTTTGCATGAAGATCTGTTGCCTGCGCTGGCGCGTTTAATCGCCGAAGCCAGCGAGTACAGTCAGCTCTGGATCACCAGCCATTCACCCCGGCTCGCGATGCTGATTGCGCAGCATACGGCGGTGAATCATATTGCACTGGTACAGCGGGAAGGGGAGACGCGTGTAGCGGGGGATGAACTGCTGTGACAGCGTCCCCGCAGGGACGCCCGGGAATTACTCGACGACAGTGATGTGGAAACCGGCAAATTCCACGGTCTGACCGGCAACGATCTTGCAGCGCTTGCGGGTCTCTACCGCGCCATTGACCTTCACTTCACCCTCGGCAATCACGACTTTCGCCTGTGCGCCACTCTGAACCCAGCCTTCAAGTTTCAGCAGGTCACACAGATCGACGTGCGGGAATTTACCCAGTGAAAAACTTGCCATTTAAACGTCCTCTTTATCGTGAAACTCTTCGCACGCCTGCAGCGTGTTTTGAATCAGTGTTGCGACTGTCATCGGTCCGACACCGCCCGGCACCGGGGTAATGTAAGACGCGCGCTCTGATGCGCTGTCAAAATCAACGTCGCCCACCACTTTGCCGCTGTCCAGACGGTTAATGCCCACGTCAATGACGATGGCACCAGGTTTGATCCAGTCGCCCGGAATAAAGCCTGGCTTGCCCACCGCAACGACCAGCAGATCGGCATGCTCAACGTGATGGCGCAGATCTTTGGTAAAGCGATGAGTCACGGTGGTGGTGCAGCCCGCAAGCAGCAACTCCATGCTCATCGGACGACCGACGATGTTGGACGCCCCGACCACCACAGCGTTCAGGCCATAGGTGTCAATGTTATAGCGCTCCAGCAGCGTCACGATACCGCGCGGCGTGCAGGGACGCAGGGTTGGCGCACGCTGACACAGGCGACCGACGTTATAAGGGTGGAAGCCATCGACATCTTTATCCGGCGTGATGCGCTCCAGCACCTTCACATTATCGATGCCCGCTGGCAGCGGCAGCTGCACCAGAATGCCATCGATTTCGTCGTCCTGATTGAGCTTATCGATCAGCTCCAGCAGTTCAGCTTCGCGGGTGGTAGCAGGCAGATCGTAAGAGCGGGAGTGGAAACCGACCTCTTCACAGGCGCGGCGTTTGCTGGCCACATAGATCTGCGATGCCGGGTTTTCACCCACCAGAACCACGGCCAGACCTGGCGCTCGTTTTCCGGCGGCCAGGCGCTGCTTCACTTTTTCCGCAACCTCAACGCGCACCTGCTGCGCAATCGTTTTACCGTCAATAATTTTTGCTGCCATCAGAGAGGAAATCCACTGTGTTGTGTTGAATCGGGGAAGGGGGCTATTTTGTCAGAAGCGCGGCGCGCTGTCAGTCACAGTTTCAGCCGCGTATGCGCTTTCCGGCTTTTTCGTCGCGACGAGTGCCTGCCTGCATGCGTATGATATCTGCAGGACAATCCGGGGACGATGTAATGATTTGGATAATGCTTGCTACGCTGGCGGTGGTGTTTGTCGCTGGATTTCAGCTGCTCACCGCTGGCTCACGCCACGCTGCTCAGCGGCTCAGCAAACGGCTGCAGCTGCCACCGGTACAGGTGGAATCAATGATCTCTATGATGGGTAAAGAGGCGGCGAAAGAGTTTACCGACTATCTCAGCAAAGATAATGAAACGCATCTGCATAATGGCGCAGCGGTACTGCTGATCTGGCAGGTGTTGATTGTTGACGGCAGCGAGGAGAACAGCCAGCGCTGGCATGCCATTCTCAATCGTGCCGGTTTTCCACCGCTTATCAGCCGCCAGCAGTTGCTGCTCGCGCTGGGCTTTCTGCGCCAGCTGGCGCCGGACAGCCAGGAGCTGCACGCACTTCGTGAGCAATACAATGCGCGTTTCACATCACAAGGGATTGAGCTGGAAGGAGAATTTACCGGCACCAGTAAACTCGTGTCGCTCAGCGAATGGCGCAGGCGTCACTGACGCTAATTGGTTATTACCGCAGCACTTCGCTGCGGTGAAACGGCAAAAACGTTGACGTACCCGCTTCCCGACGTATAATCCGTGCCATCTCCATGCGCCCTTAGCTCAGCTGGATAGAGCACCGGCCTTCTAAGCCGTAGGTCACAGGTTCGAATCCTGTAGGGCGTACCAAATTCATATCAAGAGACGTCAACCGGCGTCTTTTTTTATGCCTAAAATTCAAGGGAATAGTTGTATTTCAGCCCTTCGCATTCTACCCAAGTCTACCGACATCAACCCACATCAAGTAGTATTTGTTGGTATATGTGTTGGTACAACCCTGTTCAATGACTTTTTATACCAACATCCAGCGATGGAGAGCAGCCAATGGCGCTTACAGATGTAAAAGTCCGCAGTGCAAAACCCACTGATAAAGCTTTCAAGCTTACTGATGGGGAAGGAATGCATTTAATGGTGCATCCTAACGGTTCGAAGTACTGGCGTTTGCAATATCGCTTTGACGGTAAGCAGAAGACGCTGGCGCTGGGCGTCTATCCAGAGATTACTCTTTTGGAAGCAAGACAGCGTCGTGATGAAGCCAAACGGAAGGTTGCAAATGGCATCGATCCCAGCGAGCAGAAGAAAGTAGATAAGCAGGTTCGCAAAGTTGCGATTGAGAACAACTTCAAGGCTATAGTTCTTGAGTGGCACGAGTATAAACGCCCGGGCTGGTCAAAAGGCTACGCCGAAGATCTGATGGAAGCATTTGAGAATGATATCTTCCCCGATCTCGGTAAACGTCCTGTCGCTGAGATAAAGCCACTGGAGATGCTTACCACGCTACGTAAGCTGGAAAGGCGTGGTGTACTGGATAAGCTGCGCAAAATCCGACAGGCGTGTAATCAGGTATTCCGCTATGCCATTGTTACCGGCAGGGCAGAGAACAATCCAGCGTCAGAACTTGCCAGCGCGTTAGCAACGCCTAAAGCACAACACTTTCCCCATTTACTCGCTGATGAATTGCCTGAGTTTCTGCAGGCGCTTGCAGCTTACACAGGTAGTCCTATCACCCGTAATGCGACGATGATTCTGATGCTAACGGGAGTGCGTACTATTGAACTGCGCCAGGCTAAGTGGAAAGAATTCGATCTTGATAAAGCTATATGGGAGGTGCCTAAGGAACGTATGAAGATGCGACGTCCGCATATGGTGCCTCTATCAAATCAGGTCGTAGATGCTTTACGCGAGATCCAGGCAGTGACAGGACGATACAACCTTGTATTCCCCGGTCGTAATGACATTACTAAACCAATGAGTGAAGCGAGTATTAATCAGGTGCTGAAACGGGTTGGGTATCATGGAAGAGCGACAGGGCATGGCTTTCGGCACACGATGAGTACCATTTTGCATGAGCAGGGGTTCAATACAGCGTGGATTGAATTGCAGCTGGCACATGTGGACAAGAATACGATTCGAGGGACCTATAACCATGCGCAGTATCTGGAGCAGAGAAGGGAGATGTTGCAGTGGTATGGGGATTATGTGGATGGCATAGGAAAAATAAATAGTATTGAGCTCCATAAAGCCGTTTAAATGGGAAGTGCCGGTTCGATTCCGACCACGGTTTCAGCCACCGGATCACAACGGCTACCTGATAAGAAGCCATGACAAGGCATCATCATTCCCGTGAGGGGATCACATATGGCTCGTTCCTCCCTGTGAAGAGACAAGGGCTAACAGTGGAAGTCGCTACGCTCCGCCTTTCCTTATGTGCCCAACACGGCACGTAATGGTCACCTATTGCCTTCGGCACCATTTGGTGGGGTATTTTGCATCTGGATTTAACACCGTACTTTTCTTTAGCCTGCCTGTGTGGCCCAGCGGCGGGCCCATCTGGAGGCAATAATGGAGAAAAATACAGCAACATTCAAGCACAACAACCGTAAGATCCACGCTGGTAAATCTCTTGCAACACCGGAAGGTAAAGCCTAACTGAAACGGAAGTAGACCGAAGAGGAGGAGTTGAAAATGGCGGCGGAAGCCAGAAAATTCATCTAATCGAAGATAACTAAAAGGAGCTGCTTATGCTCTATCTATATTTTCGGTCTCGCAAAGGTGCCTACGGCGCATATCCTTATGTACCAATTGTGGCTCAATCGATTTTTCATGGTTGACAAAATCATCATATTTCGTAAATATGGTTGACAATATTTCACCAGGGCAAGCCGTTATGAGCAACTATCGAACACTACTAATGAACGCTTTTGATGTGAATCATCGTAGTTCCATGACTCGTTCTATATCTCAGGCTTACTTGATGTCTGCCGAGCGTAGCCGCGAATTTGGTGTGTTTTCTCGCGAGGCACAACCTTATCTTCGCTGGTTCTATTGTGAAGCATTACTGGAAAAAACAGCGATCAATCTTGGGTTGGATTTTCACGCCGCACCAAATGCAGCCCGTAACTGCCGCCACTTATCGATTAAGTCTAACAACTGGGCTCTTACCGCTCACCATGTTAACGGACCAGGACAATTACCGCGTAAGGCTCGCTACCGAGCTGCATATGCACAAAGCATGAATTACGATCTTTTTGAAGAATTTGAAGACAACGATCATGTGTTTCCAAGTGTTGGTGGTCACGTTTATCTATTACATGATGGGGTTGGTGCTTCTTTGGAGGCGATAAGTTTGACCATTCCTACACCAGATTTGCGTGCCGTGCTGTATGCTGAATCGCTAGAGTTGGTTTCTTCTTTTGAAGTTGAGGAAGAAGCCATTGAAGATGAACTTGATGAAAAAATCGCCCTTAGGGTCGATGAATTGCTAAGAAAACAAAAATGAATGTAAGTCCGCTTATTTCGCAGAATCGTGACAAATTGATTAATCCTGAACGTCTTACCGAGGCAAGGGAGGCTAAAGGGTTAACTATGGCTGACCTTGCTCGTTTGCTTGAGATATCCCGGCAAGCAATTTCTGCATTTGAGAAAGGGCTGAAAAACCCATCTTATGAAACATTAAATCAGCTCTCAAGGGTATTGGGTTTCCCTGAGGCTTTCTTTTTAGCTGCCGAATCTTCACCAAGTATCAAAGGTGCTGTCCATTTTCGTAGTCGTGCTTCTGCAAGTAAAAAGGAGCGCTTGATGGGCACAACGAAGGGAAGATGGGTGACAGGTATACTAACTAATTTGCTTCAATATGCAATTTTGCCTGAATTGAAACTACCGCCTATTGATATTGATGATTTTGAAATGCTGACGCCAAGCGATCTCGAGGATATCGCAACGCAAACTCGCCGATATTGGGGGTTGGGGGATGGTCCGATTAAAAATCTCACCCAACTGCTAGAAAATAATGGTGTTGTTCTCTCAAATATTCATGCGGGAGATAGGGTAGATGCTTTTTCATTTTGGGCTGATTCCGGGCCAGTCATCGTTGCTGATAAAAATAGTACGGCAGTTCGCTTGAGATTTACTATTGCTCATGAAATGGGACATCTGATATTGCACCGTTCGGTTCAGGATGATTATCTTGATGATAAAGAGCTTTTCAAGAAAGTGGAGAAACAAGCGGATTACTTTGCTTCTTGCTTCTTGCTTCCTGCTTCCACTTTTGGCAATGAGTTTTTCTCACCAAGTTTGCAGGGATTGATAAAGTTGAAAGAACGTTGGGGTGTTTCGATTGGAGCAATCACTATGCGAGCAGCGAGCTTGCATCTGATAAATGACAATCAGAAAGAGTATGTTTTCAGACAACTGGCTCCTTACCGTAGAAAAGAGCCTTTGGATGAAATTATCAAGCATGAAGAGCCAAAGTTAATTAATAGACTCGCTCATCTTCTTGATGAAAATAATATACTTTCTAAAGGTGACCTTTACGAATTGTCAGGATTACCTGATGCCGATTTCGTCACTATAACAAAAATTCCGAAGTCTGAGATTTTCTCTGATAAAGAAAACGTGGTCTCTATAAAGCTAAAATAACAATAAGGGTGTTTTTTCATCAGGGAAAGACACTCAGAAATTTATCAAGTGCTCTGAGTATTTTATTTAGTCTGATACTACACGCGGAGTTTAAGATGGCTATTAGAAGAATTGCATACGCATATTATGATCCAGATTGGGTGAAAAATTTGCACTCGCTGGCTGCTCTAAAAAGAAATACTGTTGAACCTCTGGCTTATTTGTCGCATATGAAAGGATTCCTTTTTTGTCCTTCCTGCTATGAGCATCTTACACGAGTACCAGCAGATCCTGAAAAGGAAATGACATCAAATGAAGTTCCTGCATATTATAAACATCTTAAAGATGATGATGCGCCACAATGTAGTTTACGGTGCGGTCAAATACAATATAAAAAATATGCTACACAAGAAGATGCAAAAAAGGCCGTTGAAGATGAAGAGCTAATAGTTATCAGCGGCTTTCTCCAAGCCCGCCCAGAGAATAATCCAAGGGTCGATTTTGGAGGGGATGAAGCACCTATTGACTCTCATTTTGAGAGGGAAGACGGTAAAGAAGTTTCTCTTCCAATCGCTCGCCATAATGGTGAATCTTTCCGCGTCCCAAGTCAGATAACCAGCATACAATCTTTGTGTGCAAATTTTATTCACAACTATTATCGTGAAATATATTTTTTAGACGAAGATGGAAGAGCTAAAAAATATAGGTTTTGTGACTCTCTAAAAAATATAAATGAGCTGAGGGAAGAATGCGATGAATCTCAATTTTTATTTGGCGAGGTTTTTAGGGTTGAGAGATTTAAAGGACACTCTAATATTTGGCTGAAGATTGAGAATAGCACGTCATATCGTGATTTTCGTATAAGAATAACAAACGATACAGCAGAGGGGCGCGGTTTTTTGAATGATAGAAATATTGGTCGCATCACAATGTTCTATAGTAAAGTTAATGAGGCTGGATTAGGTTTTATTACACCTGAGTTAGGTTGGGGTGAGGTTGCTTTACTGCCAGAAAAGTATGATGATTTTTTAAATCGTGTGTATCGCGAAGGAGATACAGATAGTTAAAAAATATCATTATGATTACGTAATGATTAGCATGCTATTAACTGGCTTCGAACGGATACGTTGCCAGTTTATCCGTAAGTATTATTTTTTTCTGGCAATAAATTGCTTCCTCAGCAGAGACAGAAATTTAATAAGTACCACTATGCGTTTTTCATCATTATTATTTCTCGCCAAGAGAAAGCTCTTCTAAAAGCGTGTCCGCAGTCTCCTGCGTGAACCCGATATAAAATAGCGTTGAAGCTGGGTTTGCCTGGCCCAACAACTTTGTGATGTGCTCCAGCGGTACGCCGTTTTCAAGCAGGATGCGGTCTTAGCTCTTACGTGGCGTATGGCTCCCACATCCTGGAAACCAGCACGGCGTCCGCACTTCCCGTACTTAGTCAAAACCGCGTTGTGTGAAACTGGCTGGCCCTTCGATCTCAGATCGGACAAGCCAAATAAGTATGATCCGAATCAAGGGCTGCCTTTGGCTTCTTCCAGGCGAACCTGCACGATGAGCGCATATGCCAAGTAGCTATATCCTCAATAACCTCAGCCGATATTTTTGGTCGTTTTCCTTATCCTTCTGGCAATATTTTTCGAGAACGCTCTATCTCAAAGCCATCTGGAACAGGTTTAAAGGGTTTACCAGGAGAACGGTAGCTACTTTGAAATTGTCGCAAAGCATGTACGTCAATCTCACCAATTACACAATAATCTGTAATACCGCCCTTGACTCGCAGTACATCACGCTTCCAGCTATCTTTGAAGGGGCCTCGTATGCGGCTATCACCATACTGGCGGTCATTGCATTGGATGATATAAGCATGGATATCCAGCGCAGCAGATTCGACCAATGCATTGAAAGTTTCAGTATCCTGATTCCACTCTGGCACAAACAGCGCGTCAACTTTGCCACGCAGCGCTGCGCGATGACTAATATTGGTCAGCTCACTACAAATCAACAAGGAAAAACGAAAATCACCGTGTTGAATGATAGGAGGCGTTGCCCATCTCTTTTCTGGTTCCATTTCCAGCCCTGCTAGCCGTTGTAATTCCTGCTCTTCATGCAGTGCTGGGCGTTGTTTGTCCTGACGGTAAATCATTAGTGAAGGAAAACCCAACCCATCATGAGACAAGGAAGCCCATACCTGATTGTGCACCCTTGCTTTACTGGCATGTAGATATTCAATACCGGTGACAAGTGATATCCCGCGACCTTGTAACTTGCGGGCAATCCTAATAAACCAGTGCGCAGGGAGTGAGAGCTCCGGCAGAATCAAGTAACGACTGTTATGTGGTTGGGCTATCACACCGTCAAGCAAGCGACATAATCTAGTGTAACGGTTGGCATCCTGATCGGCTGAACGCATGACCGCCGCAGTCCAGCTTGCCATGGACGTTTTCCAGCTAGAGACGGCAATTCCATATTTTCCAGCAGATTGGCCGTCAGGAATTTGCAGTACGCCTTGTTTATCGACACAAGGTATTTTATTACCGAGGACAAAACCACGAACAGCGAGAACAACGGCTCGCATTTCTTGCCGAGCTAAGGCTGTATAAGCCTCATTATTTAGGATAAATAGTTCCGGCAGGCTGAAAGGCCGTGTAGCAAATAATAGTCCATGTGGCAGGATTTTAAATTTGCACCATTTCGCTACTACCTGATTACCAAATACGACATTATCAGGCAATAATTCTGATGCTTTTGCACAGTGGGATACTGTTTTCGGAGCGGGTATGCCCCGTTGAGCAATCATCTCTTTTGGTAGACCGATAAAGCGGAATGGCATGTGTGCTAAGTCGAAAGAGAATAATCTTGCCTGCTGTTCTTGGTAGCCCTTTAATGAAAAATCACGACCCAAATATTCTATGTCTAACCCACACAGGGTGTGCCAATTTTTCAAATGGTCATTCCAGATTTGCTTACCTACCTTGGAAATACGCGGAGGAAATGCTGCAACGATAGCTTCTAGCACACTGCTAAAAAGTTGGGCCCTCCATTTGCCAATAATCTCTTCTTCAGAAGGGAGGTTATCATCAGGACATGCCTTGATCGCAAGGCGGCATTTTTCTCGTACTTCATTGCAAATATTCTCGAGCGCGAAGATTAGTCTGCGCAACTCGACAAAGTCCTCACAGGCCGTGGCCAGTCGGATCACTCGGGGTAGGTAGACTGATAAATCAAAGAATTGTGGCAGAACCACAACATGATCAATAAATGCCCGGAAAAAAGCCTGTCGATGGCCTTTCCATGTGCCCGGTTGCAGGTCACGCTCATAGGCTTCAAAGTCGCGTAGTTTGATGGCAAAACCAGCTCTACGCATAGTCAGTGCATCTGCTTTACGCAAATTGTCAGCGACTTCGCCATTACTTTGAGTTGCAGCAAGCAAATCAGTACCAACATTGTTGGATGAATGCGGTAACCGAGGCATGGCTCGCCACTCGCTGGCTCGTTCATAAATCTGATAAGCAATAGCTTCCACTAAGGTTTTTCCGGGGTCACCCGCCAGGATAAACACTTTATTCTTCGCATTTGCAAAACGAATCTGGCTGTCATGCAGATAGTTTGGTTGAAAACTGATCTGTTTGTTTTCCTCGCCCTTCACCCAGTCCAGTTTGCCGGAAGAACGGGCGAACAACCATTGCCATAGCTCTGCCGTGGAACGAAAATTCGCACCATTTTCCATGACCAGAATGATGTCATCTACATACCGTCCGTAATAGATAGGTGCGACTTGCTGCTCAATAACGCGATCCAGCTCAATCAGAGCTACGTTGGCAACAACAGCTGAAGCAGGGAGACCTACTGGTAGCCCTTTCTTCAACGGGGTCTCAATTGCCCATGCTTTTAACGCATTAATGAATAATCGATTAAGCTTGCTTTGTTCAGCAGTGAGTTCCAACTCCAAAATATCTTTGACGAAGGTTGGATCAAGCATAAACCCGGGATTCAGTTCGTGATAGAAAGAACTAACATCAGCAGTGAGTGCCACGATTTTTTTGCTTTCACTTAGCGCGCTCCGCATGGCGTTAATGCCATTGTCACGCCAATCACGAAAAGGTCTGAGATAAGGTTGAAAAGAACCAATTGAAAGTGCATTAATGTCTTTTCCATCTAGAGTACGGCGCAGGCGGTTACCGTAAGCACAGGTAGATAATTTGGCATCAAAAAGATGCCCGACTTTTAACATCCAAAGAGTCGAAAGAACATGAAAATCCAGGCTGCATTGAGCCATTACTCGAAACTCGGCTTTGATTTTTTTTTGTTCGTTTTTCTCAGCCATTGAGTTGCAAGCATATGCCCACTTTTCAGCAGGTGAAGAAAATATGAGACCGTTAGCTTGCGGTTCGCGCTGCTGTTCCCAGCAAGACATGTCTACAGATTTTGTGGCCAGAAACCAGTTGCCATTAAACTCATTCTCTTCCACCCATGATTCGTCGTCACCTTGTATTTTTCCCTGCAGATCCGTCAGATTCTTGTGTAGGGACTCTTCATAAGCCGCAATTGCTTCCAGCGAAACATGGGATGAATAGTACAGATCGACTTTCGCTTTGCGGTAGGCAAGGCCAAGCTCTTCAAGGCTAATTATCATGCCAATTCCTCTTTAAAAAATAACTACATTCTCAGCTTCTGAATGACCGTTGGCCGGTCGGAAGCAGCCACTTTAATTAACGAGAATGCAACTGTTCCAATAAAACGAATCATCCACTTTTAGATGCCTTCAGAAATAATGATTTCTTGTATATTTGGAAAGCGAAACTCCTATGGAAATTACAATTCGGCGTTCCAGTTTGCGAAATATCGCTTCAACTTCTCGATGGTATGACGCCACCGTGGTGCTGTCGGCCTACACACTGTGTTCTGATTACCGAAGAAGCCGACCTCAGTCACTGCCTCTTGTTCGCTGCGGGTTTCAAGCCATTTAACTGAGACAAAATATTCTGACTTATCGGGATCATCCGCGTTGTCTCGATACCAAGCACCAAATTTGAGTACGTCCTTTGCGAGTTTTTCGCCATCGTCAGTGTTAACCATAAAGCTGCTGGCTGGTTCAACGGCACTTTGTACCAGACCCACGCCTACATATCCTGTTTTAGGAATGTTGACCCAGACGCGATCACCGGGTTGCAGCTGTTTTAATGTTTGGCTGTACCAGCTTCCGCCACCTGCACTGATAAAACCGTAGCGACGAGCCTCTTCCCAGACGCGGCTGTGTGGGTCGCCAAACGAGACGTAAAACTCACCGTTCCAGGGTTCTTTAGTGCTGCCGTTGACGTTTGTAATAGCCTGTGCGGCATTGGTTTGCGTTTCGCTTGGATCGATAAGCCAGGCACGGCTTAAGAACTGATCGTCGCCGTGCTGGAAAACTTTGAAGAAAAGAACGTTTATGGAGATGCCATTTTTACTCAGGTAGTCCACAATTCGTTCGGTTGATGGGTCAAGCTCCGCCGCGACAATGATGATCTGATGCGACTGATTCAGAGACTCTTCTTCAAGTTCGGTATTAAACCGCTGCCTGAATGCGTCGCCGAGCTTACCCCCGCCGGAGAATTTTTCATAAATCTGCGACAGACGATCGGCGGTCAGGTCATCCACCCATGAGGCGTAATCCAGCGCCTGAGCGACCACTTCACGCGGCGTGCGGTCGCGCTTAAGCTCAATCAGGATCAGCGAGGCATCGGGCGCGATCGCCAGTAGGTCGATACGTCCTTTATCGAGCGTATTTTCCTGATGGCCGATGATCATCCACTGATCTGAGAGGATGGTAGGATCGTTTAAAATCATCTTTTCAAGCAGTTGTTCGCTGACGAGTTTACTGATGGTTAGCGGCTGAGGATTATCGCCCACTCGCCAGATAGCATGATGAACCGGCATTGTCTGTTCCTTAGTTTAATGCTGCGTCGGTGAGCGCATCCGCCAGGTGGAGCTGGATTTGTTGGGATTCATTTATTCTACATACCAATTTTGAACATAGTTTATTCATTTTCTTAACTCTGTCCCTTATTCTCAAACTCTCGTTAGTTGGAGGAAGTGCAATAAGTGTATTAGCCAATCTATTTAAAGCCATTTTTTGCACACCTACCTGCATTGTTTTATCTATGAACTGTTCTTGGCAAAGATCGCTTCTCAAACACAGATATAGATAGTCTTTTGAAATTAATTTTGATGGTATTAGTCTAGCTGCATTCTCAGTAAGGTTCATACCATCCAGCAACGCCGGAACAGTACCGCATTTACCAATTGTTGCACCAACAATGGTCATATAAATATCATCTTTAGTTATTATATAGCTCTTGATTTTTTGGTGCATTTCATCATCAATATATTTCAAATCAGATAAATCAATGGTCCCATTTTTCATGTCTGCTACACGAATATAGACATAAGGAGTTGGTTCTGTTAGCAATTTATAACCATTTGAAACCCTTTTCCCGCCTTTTATAGCAACGAGTTCGGCTAAACGACACCATTCCCACCCCTGCGGTAATTCAAAAGGTTTTTCCTCATCACTCACTGGCGGCAACGGCTTTTGCTTTTTAATTTTGCCTTCTTTCACCAACTGCGCTTTTTCCTGCTCAATAAGTTTAAGCAACTCAGAAGCAGGTTCGTCGTTAGGATCCTGCGGCACCAGTTTACCCATCACAGCCAGCTGCAGAATGGTTTGCTTAAGCGCATCGATACTCGCTTCGGTGGTAAATAGCGTGTCGAAATGCTGGCTGATTCGTGCCCAGTTTTCTGCGCGTTCTTCGGCATTTTGGCTGTCGGTCAGCGTTGCCAAAAGCGTTTCAACCAGTTGCTGATGGGCGTTCAGACTGGTCAGAGATTGCTGTTCCAGTTGGTCGCAGAGGGACATTAAATCATCCGCTACTTCAACAATTTTTAGTTGCTCATTCAGGGGTGGAAAAGGCAACAAAACTTTAGAAACTACCGCACCTGACACTTCTTTGAATGTCGTCCCGCTTGCCAATTCATCTATTTTCTTAGCAGCACTCAATAGAAAGTAATATATATATTCTGCACTTTCTTTGATGTGCGGAACGCAAGATTTAAAGCCTTGATTAGTTGATAGCTCAGTATTTGAAATCGCCACATAACCAATCGGCGCTCGGCTGGAAAAAAGAATAGTGCCTTTCGGCATTAATTTTGCTGATGAATTAGAAAGACCATCAACTGTAATATCTCTGGCACCGGAAGATATATACTTACCTTTGAGTCCGTTGAGATCTGCGGGAGTTAACCATTTAATCCCCTGAGTACTCCAATAGTGTGGATTATCAGATGTAGGAGTTCCTCCACCTACAATTTCACCTATGGTTGCCAAAGTTACCCACTCCCACCCTCTTGGCAATACAAACGGCTTCTCATCTTCACCAATCTCCGGCAACGGCTTCTGCTTTTTAATCTTCCCCTGTTTCACCAGCTCGGCTTTCTCAGCAGCAATACGCTTCAGTAACTCAGACGCTGGCTCATCATCCGGATCCTGTGGCACCAGCTTACCGCGCACCGCCAGTTCCAGAATCAGCTCGCGCAGTTTCTTAATGCCATAGAGGTCAATTTTGCCATTACTGCCACGGCCTGCTGTGGAGCGTGTTTGCAGCGCAGAAGACCAGATATCGATATGGTCGGTGATCAGCTTCTCAACGGTCATCAGTTTGCCTCCTTGCTGCCCGCCAGCGCGGCACCCAGAATGTCTCGCAGCTGATTACGCAGTTCGCTAATCTCCGCCTGCTGCGTCTGGTACTGCACCAGCAGTTCATCCGGATCGTGGCTGATGGTTTCGCCCTGGTACGGGTTTTTAATGTCGAGGTTAAAGTTGCGGGCAATAATGTCGTCGATACTGACTTTCCACGCCTGATTGTTCTCTTCACGGCTGGCAAAACCGTCAGCTTCATTTCCCCACCAGTCGATTTCGGTCTGGAACTCTTCAAACTTCATCGGCTTGGTTTTGCTGTAGTTCTTCACGCCCGCCGGATACGGGTGCTCGTAGAACCACACCTCTTTGGTTGGCTGACCTTTGGTGAAGAACAGAATATTGGTTTTGATGCCGGTGTACGGGTTAAACACGCCGTTTGGTAACCGCACGATGGTATGCAGGTTGCACTCCTCGGTGAGCAGCTTTTTGATTTTGGTTTTGACACCTTCACCAAACAGCGTGCCGTCTGGCAACACCACTGCCGCGCGGCCTTTGTCCGCCAGCACTTCAATAATCAGTTGCAGGAAAAGATCCGCGGTTTCACGGGTCTGCATCTCTGCCGGGAAGTTTTTCTCAATCCCGTCTTCTTCGGTGCCGCCAAACGGTGGGTTGGTAACAATCACATCAACCTGCTCATCCCACGAGGAAAGCGGCTTGTTGAGCGTGTTGTCGTGACGGATTTGCACCGGCACTTCAATACCATGCAGCAGCATATTAGTGGTACACAGCAGATGCGGAAGCTGCTTTTTCTCTACACCATAGATTTGCTTTTGCAGAGTTTTATGGTCTTCGGTGGTTTTAACGTAATTGTCTTTGACATGATCAAACGCGCAGGCAAGGAAACCGCCAGTACCGCACGCAGGGTCCATAATTGACTCGCCCAGCTTCGGGTCAATACGGTTGACCATAAAACGCGTCACGGCACGCGGGGTATAGAACTCTCCCGCATTACCAGCACTTTGTAAGTCACGCAGAATCTGTTCGTAGATATCGCCGAACAAGTGACGTTCCTGGCTGCTGCTGAAGTCGATTTCGTTGAGCTTGTTGATCACTTGACGCAGCAACGTACCGTTTTTCATGTAGTTGTAGGCATCGCTAAACGCCTGCTTAACCACATAACCGCGCGGGTTGATGTCTATCGGCGCGGTCATATTTTTCAGTTTTGGGAACAGATCGTCGTTGATGAACTCTAGTAACGCATCTCCAGTAATACCTTCGCTGTCGGCCGCCCAAGTGCGCCACAGATAGCGCTGTGGGATCGGAAGCCGATAGTCATCCTGCTCCAGTTCCAGCTCTTCTTCCTGGGTATCAAAAATCTTCAGGAACAGCAGCCATGAAAGCTGGCCCAGACGCTGGGCATCGCCGTCCACGCCTGCGTCTTTGCGCATGATGTCCTGAAGGGATTTAATGACTGAGCTAATCGACATGTTTTCTTACCACTCTTAAAAAAGGATGCCACCGGGGGCCAAAGCGCCAGGTGGCAGAATAGGGGGGGTTGGTTATCAGGCTGAGCGTGGTGGCAACTGGTAAATTTCGCTTTCCAGTTCGTTCACAGCATCTTCATAGGCCTGTTTGCTACCAAAGCTACTTTTGATGATTTCCAGCGGGCGACCGAGCGAATCGAACGGTTTCAGCTTCAACACCTGGATGTCCTCGATTTCCTGCACGCCTTCATCTGCGTACTTGTCCAGCAACGTATTTAATACGTTCTGTGCAGGCTCGGAGTATTTAGTGAAATAGTTACGCTTACGAACGTTGTCTGCACGCTCTTTCCGCGTCAGCGGCGGCTGGCCGTAAACCACATGGCATAATAGATCGAACGGGTCGAGATCTTTGCCCACTTCTTCTGCCAGCACATCCCAAAGCACACCGAGCTGCTCCAGCTCATCAATGATGAGCTGTTTGCGGTCCGCAGAGTGCCACTTACTGATGAAGTCATCAAGCGATGCGTACTCTTTATCTCTAAGCAGCGTTTTGCGGGTGTAATCCTGGAAAGACTCAGTGACCAGTTTGCCTTCGTCATCGTAATACTGCACGCGTTTAGCCAACACTTTTACGCTGACACCGTTGACGTAAAACTTACGGACTTTGTTTTCATCGTCTTCTTCAAAAGCCCAATACCCATTGCCCGAGGTTGGGTCATAGGTTGCAGGTGTCTCTGCGACTCCATTAACCAAATCAGATGGCTCCAGCTCTGGGGCTTCGTCTTCAAGTTGGTCGTCGAAATCAGAATCAGGATCGGTAATCTCTTGCGGCGTCGTGCGGATCACTTTCTCTGGTAAGCCATCAAAGCGAGGGTCGGCAAACAGTTCGGTGGCTTTTTTAAAGTCGAGAATGGTGAACCACAGCTTGCCGTATTTTTCGTTGATACGCGTGCCGCGCCCGATGATTTGCTTAAATTTGGTCATCGACTGAATGTTCTGGTCCAGCACCACCAGTTTACAGGTCTGTGCATCCACACCCGTACTCATCAATTCCGAGGTGGTCGCTATGACCGGATAGGCTTTCTTCGGGTTGATGAAGTTATCCAACTGACCTTTGCCGATGTCGTCGTCACCGGTGATTTTCATCACATACTTTTCGTTTTTTTTCACCTGCTCAGGGTTGAGGTTGATCAGTGCCCGGCGCATACGTTCTGCGTGATCGATGTCGTTACAGAAGACGATGGTTTTATCCATCGGGTTGGTGCGCTTGAGATAATCCGTGATGGTCTGTGCCACCAGCCAGGTACGATCATCAATGACCATCGTGCGATCAAAATCTTTCTGGTTATAAATACGGTCTTCGATCAGTTCACCGTGTTTATCAACCTGTCCTTTGGTTGGCCGCCAACCCTGTAAGTCGACATCGATATCTACCCGCACCACTTTGTAGGGTGCGAGGAAACCATCTTCGATGCCTTCTTTGAGCGAGTAGGTGTAAACCGGCTCGCCAAAGTAATCGGTGCTGGAGACTTCTTCGGTTTCTTTCGGCGTGGCTGTCAGACCAACTTGCGTGGCACTGCTAAAGTATTCGAGGATTTCACGCCATGCGCTGTCTTCTGACGCGCTACCGCGATGGCATTCGTCGATAACAATCAGATCGAAGAAATCAGGGGCAACTTGTTTAAACGCTTTTTGATGTTCTTCCGAACCGGTAATGGCTTGGTAGAGGGCCAGTTGGATTTCATAGGCCGGATCAATCGTTCTGCCAGCCACTTTAGCCATTGCGCTGCCAAAGGGCACGAAGTCATTAGTTTTGGTTTGATCAACAAGGATATTGCGGTCAGCAAGAAACAGGATTCGTTGTTTATTTTTTGCTTTCCATAGACGCCAGATAATCTGGAATGCGGTGTAGGTTTTTCCGGTTCCTGTCGCCATGACGAGTAACAGACGCTTTTGCCCCGCAGAAACAGCTTCGACCGTTTTGTTAATCGCCTGAAGCTGATAGTAACGGGGGGATTTACCGGTGCTGTCGTCGTGGTAATCCTGACTGATGACAGGCAATTGCTCGGCGGTGAAACCTTTCCAGACGCAGTATTTATTCCACAGCTGTTCCGGGGTTGGGAAATCGTTCAGTGTGATTTCAGATTCGAGCTGTGCGGGATTCGTATTGTCGTGGAAGACAAAACCATCACCATTTGAAGCAAAGACAAAAGGCACGTCGAGCAGGCGAGCGTAGTCCAGACCCTGCTGCATACCCTTGCCTACCTCATGCTTATTGGCTTTAGCCTCTATGACTGCAAGCGGTAATCCCGGTTTGTGGTAAAGCACAATGTCCGCTGATTTCACTGTCAGGCGTGCCGCCAGCTTACCGCGCACCACCACTTTACCATCGCGGAGTTTCACTTCCTGGCGGATCTGCGACATCACATCCCAGCCCGCGTCTTTAACCGCTGGCAGGATATATTTGGTGATGATGTCTGTTTCAGTCAGATGAGTTTTGTTTACGCCAGCCATAGCAGAACACTCCACGATATTGGGTTAGCTCTGATTTTACACATATTAGTGCGATACGTAATGACCTGAAACGATGTTTTGGGCAGCAATGGGTAAATCATTAATCGCTAGAAAAAATCTGCGATTCTCAGCTCATGTGCGGATTCGTCACATACGGGGCATGGGTCATAACACCACTACTTAGATTGGTTTACTGCGGCTGACCCATGCCATTTTCAGCACATGCTGTGCAAACCTACTATATGCGGCGGTGGATAAAGCCCAGTCCACACCCTTCCTCGCGTACAAGTCCAGAACAACCGCCAGATAAGACCATCCCTGCGCCGTTTTGATAAAGGTAATATCACCGCACCACACCTTGTCTGGTTTTGCCACACTGAACTGACGGGCGAGCTCATTTTTCGTTATGAGTGAGGCTTTATCCCGCGCACGATAGCGATGCCTGCCGGGCTGATGGCTGATAAGCCCGGCTTCCCCCATCAGCGGGGCCGCTTTATAGCAGCTGAGCTCTTTACCTTCCTGTTTCAGCATGGATAGACAGCGTACGGGTCCCGGCTGAGCCACGGCTCATCTGATGCAGCTCAGTGGCTCACCTCTGTTGTCAGTGAAGCTATAACGCTCTGAGCGTGTCCGAATCTATTAAGTCACTACAGATGGGGACTCTCGGGCGTTGCCTGCGCAATGCCCGCTTCCCCTAAAGACAAGATCCCGGGCTTTGTCAGCCCGGACACGGCCTGCTGAAGATCCACCTCACTGCTGGCATCGGTGACCTCCTGGTTGCTGCCGGAAAGCCTAAAAATTTCGCATTAACTGCCTGCATCAGAAAGCTACTGACCATTCTGAATGCAATGCTTAAAAAGAACGAAGAAAGGGATCCTTCGTTTCATCGCCATGCTTCGTAATAATTGGCTCAAGACAGTTGCTATGCTCAAAATCCCAACGGTAGTGATATTGACAAATTGTGTTCTCAGCTCGATTAAATCGCCACTATAGTGTTGAATGTCTTAAAGACAGTGAAAGGCTGGAGTAATCACTGAAGCTAAGCCACCGTAAAACGGTGGATCAATATTAGACCGTTAGTGGTGATGAAAAATGGAACTCTTTTAAACCGTCATTGACATTATGCACTAATGGCATAGATCCAGTTTTTACATTGTGAGCATACTTTTCCCCATTCCAATAGAGATGGCACCAGCGGCAATGCCAGTTTTGCTTTACCGTTTTGCAGTGCGGGAGACTGGGTTCCGCTGGCCGTAAAGGGCCAAACTCTATATTCCCACCTGCAGCTAACTTGTTTGCAGCCTTGCTGTAGGGCAGGTTGCAAGAAGCTTTTCCGTCTCCAGTCGCAGTGGCTTATTAACAAAACTTTTTACACCGGTAAGTTCACCAATAACAACGTTGATTTACAGTCTGCAGAATTCGCAGAGTGGGGTATCGTAGTCTTCTCGTGCCGCTGTTTCCGATTCGACCCATTCGCCATGTTGAGTAACGGCAAAAACTGTAAAGGCAGGTTTATACATAATTAACTTCGGAATCAATGAAAATGCCAGCGAGGGCTGCTGGCATTAATATCGGATAGGGCTGTTTATTTAATAAGCACTACATCTCTTTTCTTGGTCTTCCTCTTCCATTTGGCTCAGAGACTTCACTCAGGCCATAACAATAAAAACCTTCTTTCTGTTCTTCTTTTGCCAGATAGCTTAATGTGTAAAGTAATTCATTAAAACGATGGTCATTTTGATAATTGAATTTACCCTGACCATTGACCGGGTAATTGTTAGCCGACGGGTCACAGATATGGACATATCCTTGCCCCAAAGTCATGTATAACCAGAGCTGTAATACATCTTGTGCTATTGGGTAATACTTCTGATGCAAATGGCCATTCAGATAAAACATAGCATGATAATGGATCCCATGTAGCTCAGTTCTCTCCATCACCCAGCTGTAACCAACAATATCACTGGTGTCGATAAGCCGCTCGGATAACATATACATATCCCGAAAAGACCAGTCATTTATTCTTTGCTCAAATAAAGAAGTTCCCTTCATGTAAAAGAAATCCATTCTGAACGTAAGAAGTCTGGCGTATTTGTTTCTCAATGATTCTGCATGTGAATGCAGATGAGATAACAATACAGGGTTTACTGGGTCTTTACCATTGACGCTTGACATAATGAATCCTCTTTTAGCTTTTCTCTCATGTCATTGTGCAATTGTGTTAAGTAATACATATTCCTCATTTCGGTCAGGCTATATATTCATAGCTGGAAACTGGTTTAATGTACTAATGTCTGTTGCAAGTGTAATCAGTAACTATCATCAGTTAAGTTTGATTTTTAATACAGGTCGGTCAGCTTTAACAGGATTGGTTGCATTATGGGGGTTAATATTATTAATAGGATTTACGTGGTTGGGATAGCTAAAAGAAGTGACATGCTTAACAAGGTTTATAACACTAATAATACTAATTAACCCAAATTAGAATTGTTAATTGATTCAATGAGGGTTTTATTGTTAATGTGTTTTCAGTGGTGTTTGTGTTACTCACCACGGGATTCGTTAATTCTCTCTTTAAACCAAATGATTACTTCGCTTTCTAACCAGCGAGAACTACGCCCCATTTTAATTGGCTTCGGGAACTTTCCTTCCTGAATCAATTTATAAAACCATTTATCAGTCATACCAGTAAAACGAACAATAAACGTCATATCAACCATCTGGTCACTATGAATATCAATCATGCTCATGAGAGGACTCCGGGAGTATATCAGGAGGACACCGGGCGGCATCCTTTCATGTCATAGGTCGTATATGTACGGCTTTACTATTCTTCCACACTATACTTTGCTAAGGCTTTCAGTCTCTAAATGCATGTCCTGATAACCTCTCGGATTCTTCTTCTGACTGGTTTGCATACCGTGTAGTTTTACTTGTGCTATCACTTAGGGGAAGGTGCCATTTTTCATGTGAAAAATGCCTTTTAACAGGGTTTCAAAGAGATTTTGTAACTACGATTTTCACTACAAATATTGCTATGATTTTGTCTATGAAGTATCCTTTCTAGATAACTTTAAGTAACATATAAAGGATGATTTATCTTGAATGGTAAATACTGGATAGATATAAAAACAAAACGTGATGTTAGATTGTTTTTATGGAGGGAAGGTAACAATATTGCTATTGAAAATTATCGACAAACAAAACAAATAAAAAAGTATCATCCGGATGACCTATATGGTGAGGATAGTAATTTAGCAGCTCTGGCAATAAATGATGCCTTTCGGATTTTTTATAAAGAGTCAGATGCACTATACGCATACTCCTATAACTTTAATAAAGCAAAAAAAGCATTATTGCCATCAAAAGAGTTCGCTTGGTTTAAACGTAACAATGATGCCTGTTATTTCGTCTGGGCATACATCAGGGTTCTTAGTAATAAAAATATTTCTTTGGCAAACTTTGGTGGGAATGAATCGTTTTTTGTCTATACCAGAACACCTTATCGTCGCTTTATTAAAATTGAACATCCAGTTAATCACCGTGAGCGCATTGAGTGTATAGAGGATTTCTTTGATAGATCACCAATGGATCTTTCATCAAAGTTATCCATTATGTTAAGCATAAGGGATGCGTGGGACAGAAATTCTCAATTAGTCGATATATTACCGTTAAAGAAAAGTGATAAGGAAAAAATAAACTGGGCATGGGACTATATCTGCAAAGATAAGATTAATTATATCAATGGTTCGATAAAAAGAGCACAAGACAAATTAACTGAAGATATTAAGACTGATAAGACAGGTCAGGTTTCACAAGCAACTCATGATGAAATATATAAATCGCGCATTGAAGGATATATTCATCAACCTCATTTCCTCAGCCTATTTAGGCCATCAACAAGTATTGAGAAATATCTGACACTCCGTTGCATTTACATTTCCATGTACTATTACGATAGAAATTTCATATCGAGATTTAAAAAGGCTTGGGGATTAAAATCCTTTCGAAAAGGAAAAAAGGAAATTAAGAGCAAAGCCTTAAAGCTAACGAAAATAGAACTTGACGGCAATGACGCTCCACCTGATTTTTCTGATGATCCTGAAAAGGAAATGGCTAAAACTGAAAAAGAGCTCATGAGAGAGAAAGCACATGAGATAATGAAGAGCATTGAAACCAGAAATTCTGAGCTATCATCAGATAAGGATAACGATACCCGTTCTAATTTAAGTAGTGATCTTTGACCTATTTTCTAATTAAAAGTGGTGAATATTTTCAGTTTAGTTTTCATATCTAAGTTAATTTATTAAATTAATATCTTGAGCTGATATTCACCACTGCCTTTGGTCACAAAGGATTAGAAAATTGAACCCCAGATTTTTTCAATGCTATATTATCTTAATGAATCACTACGGCATAGCTCTCCTGAGTTGTTCTAACTCAACGATCTGTCACACCGATCGATTCCAGTCAAATAATAGTTTTTAACTATCAATAACAAGATATTGATCGTTTTAGTTATAGGTTATAACGATCAATTCACTGAAACTGATCTGTATTAACGATTATCCGCTAACCCCTTTAATGAATACGATCAGCCTGCCTCCCTTAAAACGGAAGCGGGCTTTTTTGTATTTAAATCATCAGAAAAGGATACCAAATGCTCAGAAACAATTTTGTAACTCTGGCTGGATTACTGCTGCTCAGCCATAGTGCCAGCGCGGTACAGGCAGACCAGCAATGGCGTGACTGGTACGGGAACATCAGTGCCATGGAGTTTGAACTCAATACTCAAAATGCTGCAGGTGAAGTGCTCACATTGACCTGCACAACCGGAAAGCTGGCTGCTGCTTACAGCGTACCTGCGGAGGATTATCGCATCTCGTCACAAACAGGACTTTCTGAACCTGGAGTAAGTATCAATGGTACGAACCATCCTCTGGATGAAACGGCCTTTACTGCGCTAAAAGCGACAAGTGAAAAAGACGTAATAAAAATGACCTCTATGAATGCCGCTATCTCTAAACAATTCAGCGCCAAAGGGCTGAATGAGGCGCTGGCTGATGCCACCTGGCAGGACTGTATTAATCATTAATAAACTGAAAGGAAACCTTATGCGTAAACTCGTTATTTTATCTCTCAGCTCCGCTGCACTATTTATTCCCTTGGTCTCGTCTGCAATGACAATTCACGGCGACATACATCCCGAACGCTATACCTTCTTTCTGACTCAGGAAGGCAGTAATCAACTGAAACAGGCAAATGACCGAATCGCGAAGAACCCGCAGGCTTATACGCTCGATGTGAATCATACCGGCATTCAACCCTTTGACGCTGTTCGCTGGGACAGGAAGCCTGTAAAAGCCGTCACCTGCGTCCTGGTAGACGGCGTGATGATGGGACAAAAAGCCACGTGGTCACAATGTAAAGACGAGAGCGGTGCTGAGTATTTCGGTAATAAAGGCTGGCTGGTACGTGATTACGTCGCAAAAGCATGTGAAGTCGGAAAATCAGATTGTCCTGTTTATCTTGTGCTTCAGACAGATCCGCCAACAATGCGCAGCGATATGGCGAATTTCGTTCCTGCCCCTAAAAACTTTAATGCTTCGAAAAGCCTGACGGATGAAATTAAATCTGAAGGTTGCCAGATGGCGGATAACTCATTTGAACATGCCAAAAGTAGTCTGCGTTGTCGTGCCATTAATACCGTGCGTTTCATCCGTAAACAAAATACAGAAGCGGCATATGAAGCAGATTTAACCACCACGACGGGTGAAACATTCACTATGTCAGTGGGGTATACCTACGGTAACCCGTCTGCCAACGAACCGGGTTGGCGCACGATTTCGGTCACCCCGGGAGGCATCATTACTGATATCCGTAAGCAGGACCATTGGGTTCCCAATGGTTACAAATAACTTTATCAGTGAGATGACTTTTTATTCGGCATTCAGCTAATGGAGGTTCAGTGAGAAAAACATTACAACAGGAAACGCCACCAACCGTGGACTGTACCTGGCAACTTGTTTTGAGCGTTGCCGGGGTGACATTGATGCGCAGCAATTCTGTTGGGGTTAAAGCTCTGGGAGTCAGCCTCACCACACTGAGTCTGATACGCATCATTAAAAAACTCGCCACACTTGCCTGATCTCCCTTTCTGAGAGCTCAAAGGATAAAAGCAATATGTCTGAAAATACCCAGGGGAAACTCAAAGGACTGAAAAAGAAATTCAGTATGCGGCGAAATGTCTCCTCCACTGATGACCCGGTTGAGCGGGTTGAAGAAAAGGTCAGTGAGCAAACGACAGAAACGCCAGAATCCCGTACTACCCGATATAAGCGATTGCTCGATATTATCGTTATCAACGGCTTGCTGAACATAGCCGAAGATAAACTCAGTGACGATATGTTTATCGAGTCGGTGTTCAGTAAGGCTTATGAGCTTCTGCCTGTGCCGGTCAGACTGGTTGTCAGAAGGGAATGGTGCCTGGGTTATCTCCAGTCCCGGAAAGCCCCGTTACTGGCGCAACTCCAGCTCTACCGGGCCGAAAGACAGGGCTCAGCAGAACCTGTGCCGCCTGATGTGGAACCAGCCCAACAACCAACGTTACCACCAGCGACCTAATCAGATTCATTAATAACAGACAGGGCCATCCTTCGGGGTGGCCTTTTTTATGCCCCGTTTAGCCAGTCGCTTCGGCTCAGTCAATCTCGTTCGACGCGACCGCCCGTTAACCCGTGATGAACTTGCGCACTTTGTACCGAGTGTCTTCAGCGCAGACAAGCATGAATCACGCAGTGACCGATACACCTATATTCCGACCATTACTCTGCTAGAAAATCTACAGCGAGAAGGCTTTCAACCTTTCTTTGCCTGCCAGACCCGAATTCGGGACCAGAGCAAGCGAGAGCACACCAAACACATGCTGCGCCTGCGTCGCGAAGGTCAGATCACAGGCAAACAGGTGCCAGAAATCATCCTGCTTAACAGCCATGACGGTTCAAGCTCATACCAGATGTTGCCGGGGTTATTCAGATCGGTTTGCCAGAATGGGCTGATTTGCGGTGAGTCTTTCGGAGAGGTGCGCGTGCCGCATAAAGGCAATGTGGTGGAGAAAGTCATTGAAGGGGCTTACGAAGTACTGGGGATTTTTGATCGAGTGGAAGAGAAGCGTGATGCCATGCAGTCGTTGATATTACCGCCACCTGCGCAGCAGGCGATGGCGAAAGCGGCTTTAACCTATCGCTTCGGTGAAGAACATCAGCCGGTGACGGAATCGCAAATCCATTCCGCGCGCCGCTGGCAGGACGAGAGTAACGATCTCTGGACCACTTACCAGCGTATTCAGGAAAACCTGATTAAAGGTGGACTGTTTGGGCGAACTACCAAAGGTAAACGGGCCCATACACGCGCCGTTAAAGGTATTGATGGGGATGTGAAGCTCAATCGCGCGTTATGGGTGATGGCGGAGAATATGCTGCAGCTCGCTTCATGAGTCTTTATTTCCATTATTCAGGCGCTGCCAATAAACCGGTGGGGCTTTTTCTTTAAGGAACAATTATGTCTGTATTCAGTTTATCCCCAGTGTTTCCTGCAAACGAGCAGCGAGTTATTCGGCGGGCGCTGCGCCTGCTAGAGAAGTATCAACGTCAGACCAGTGAGTCATTTACCTCCACTAGTTTCACCAAAACCTGGCTTCAGCTACAGATGGCTCATCAGGAGCGCGAGATCTTTATCGTGATGTATCTCGACAATCAGCACTGTCTGTTGGAACGGGAAATACTGTTTACCGGCACGCTCAGCCATACCGAGGTGCATCCCCGCGAAGTTGTTAAATCGGCACTGAAACATAACGCCGCTGCTGTAATTCTGGCCCACAACCATCCTTCGGGTACGACAGAAATCAGCCAGCAGGATAAACATATCACCCAACGGATCGTAAAAGCGCTGGCACTGGTGGAAGTGCGAGTGCTGGATCATCTCGTAGTGGGAAATGAGGTGGTGTCTTTTGCCGAACGAGGTTTGCTTTAAAAGAGGGTTTTCATGTCATTAATAAAACCTCATGAACGGGGGGCACAAAGCGATATCATTCCACGCTTTGGCGCAAGATTGGTTCAGGAAGGTAATCGGCTGCACTACTTGGCCGACAGGGGCAGAATAACCGGTGAATTCAGCGAAGAACAAATCGACCGTCTCAATCAGTCATTCTCGCCAATGATCGGCATGCTCGAACATCTGCTGACCACCGGCGAACTAAATCCCCGCCAGCAGCACTGCATCACGATTTATCACAACGGACTAACCTGTGAAGCCGATACGCTCGGTTCTCATGGTTACGTCTATATCGCGATTTACCCGACACCCCATTAGAACAAACGAAAGGAATACCACTATGCCAACCCCAGCAATTCTTCCGGGGCGGGCGGCACCATGCTGCCTGTTGTCACCTTTAGCGCACTGGCGAACATTGCTTGTTTACCTACTGGAAAAGCACTTCGGACTGAAGTTAAACGATACGCCATTTTGCAGTGAGTCAGTCATCCTGCAACACATTGAGGCGGGTATTACACTGGCCGACGCCATCAATTTTCTGGTGGAAAAATATGATCTGGTGCGTATTGATACCAGCAGTGATAGCTATTCTGAGCCAGAAATGTTTCTGACCGCAGCCGATATCCTTAAGGCGAGTCACGCTACCAGGTTAACTCAGCGCAATCTAAGTTAAACCCGCTTCCCAGATTTATCTTTCAGCCGTTCTCCCCCTTTATCTGACAACGCATAATGCCCCTGCCATTACCTGCTGGGGCATTTGCTTATATGGAATTTTTTGCGATGCAAACAGAACCTGAAGTGATTACCGAACACACTGAACTGATTAACTCGACCAACATTGATCGCATCGTCACCGGACGTAATGCAGCATTGATGCAGATTGAACAGTTGATACAGCAACTCAATTCAATTTCCCAGCTGACAGCAGGAATCGGTGGCGGCAACGCTTCCGATTGGGCGATGAAGTCGGGGTATCGCTATGACTGCTGGCTGATGGAAAAGGCAGAGAAAGCGATGCCAGTGATCACCCGCAACATAGACCGCAGCCTGTGGCGCGATCTAATGCTGAAATCCCGCATGCTCTCGTTGATGGACGCGCAGGCACGCACTCAGTGGTATCAGAATCTTGAAGATGGAGATTTACCGGCTATTAATGAAGCCAATATTCTCAGTACATTTGAACAGTTGCATCAGAGCAAAGCTGAAGTGTTTGAGCGGGGTATCATTAACGTATTCAAAGGGTTGTCATGGGATTACAAAACCAATAGCCCGTGCTTCTTCGGAAAGAAGATCATCATAAGCAATCTGGTGACACACAATCGCTGGGGGTTCAGTCTAACGTGGGGATTTCGTCGCGACCAGTTGGCAGATCTGGAGCGGATGCTGTTTTTACTGGATGGCAAAGCGATACCCGATAATCGTGCTGATATCTCCATCAACCTGATGAATCACATCCGCGATAACCCCGGCAAAGATGTTTATGATGATAAGTACTTCTCTATCCGCTACTTTCAGAAAGGCACTGCGCATCTCACCTTCAAGCGCCCCGAGTTAGTGGAGAAGATGAACGACATCATTGCTAAGCATTATCCTGGGATGTTGGCGTCCAGATAGCTAGGCGATACAATAGCTGCTGCGTGAGGTGTTAACCCGCTAAGCAGATTCGATCAGTAAAACCACGCAAAACAATGTGTTGGTATAATCGTTGGTATAAATTTTTTCGAACACGATTTTGTGGTTTATAGTTAATGGGTTAAGTAGTTAATTTGAATCCTGTAGGGGTACCATTTCGAAGTAAATAGACGTCACCTGACTTCTTTTTTAGGCCTGAAATCCACTATGCCACTACACTCCTTCCATTTGACTCATTGTAACTAATCTAAATATTTAGAATATTTAATGTTACCCATAAAACCCACTTGCCGCTTCTAACTGTCCTGTCCATTATGCGTCTAGCATAATGGATATGAATTAAACTATTTTCTTATCCTCTAGGCCATATGATTATGGCTTAGTGGGCACTTCATATTCCCCTCCCTCTTTTAGGAAGTTAATATTCGAATAAACTGAAGTGCCACTAGATATGCATGTGTACAGGATATTTCAGTTTACTATTTTTCAATCAGAAAGATAATTTAATTATTGCAACGCTCCAAGAGTTAGAAGCGGAAGCGTTTAGATGTTTTGTTCATACGTTCAAGGATCTCTATTGTATCATGGCCCGCTCCATTGGCCTCTAAAGCGCGAAGCAAGTGTGCGTATTCTCCTCTTAGACTTGTTGCAAAAATACCATGACCTGCTCCCCGTTGATTAATACATACCGATGTTAGTAATGTCTTCATAAGCGATATGAGGAGATTCATTAAAAGAAGTGTTTGCCACGGAAGAATGATCAGTGTTCTTAGCGTAGCTGAATCCGGAGTTTATGCCCGTGAACTCTGCAGTAAGCACCCCATTTCAGATGCCACGTTTACACATGGCGTAAGGTCAGCTTCTTAAATTTTGCTTTGTTATCGCCGGTTAGCTTTGCGATAAAGCCAGACACCAATAAAGGCTAGCAGCAGAGAAAACACCGCTTTAAGTACAATCACGGTGAATTCGAAACTATCCATAGCGCTTTCACCATCACCACTGATATGGCCTTCGACCAGTGATCTGATGAACCCTTCAGGAATAAGAATCCAGGAAGCGAATAGAATTATAATAAATATCAGTATTTTCATCGTACAACATACTTTGTGAAATCAGGAACACCACGAACATCAATGCGGCCATATGCTAATAAACCCTGACTACCCGGTACGACGACTTTTTTCCTCCGCAACAACGAACTGCGTAAAGTCTGGAAGTCAGTTGATCGATAGAAGGTTATACATCCCCATGATACGCCGGAACCGTCAGTATTAAGTGGGTGAAGCCTGAAGCTGCCGCGCTTTACGCCATTAACAAAAACGTAATCGCTCATGGTTTTTGCGCTGTACAGACCGAACCATTCGGAGTGATGATTTCGGTACAAATGGGCCAAATCAATCAACTCTGCTCTGGCGCGATTTAGCAAACTGCCTTCTGGCCTGTCTACGATCCAGTATGTTCCTGGCGGAATTGCGGCCTTCTCAATGTCAGAACAATCTGGATTGTTTATGTACCGTTCGATACCAGACAAAATATCAAAAGAACCGACACCATAGCAGTTTAGCTTCACACGTTTTCCATCACTGGAAAGTTGACCATAATCCATCATGCATATTTGCATCGTAATGCTCCTGGTATCAATTCACAGTGTTTTCAGGCTGCTTTGGCAAGTTACCCAAATGTCTCTTCTGGCCCATGATTCTTAAACCAGTTATGGCTTCGTTTATATTGCCATATCCAGCATCCGCAGTCACCGTTCACCGGCACCGGCACCGGCACCGGTAATAATAAATGAGCTAATCTGCCGCTCCCCAACCAGAAGCGGCATCCTTTCACCTCAACGCCACTAACCCGCAGCCACACTCGACAATGCCAGCACCTGCTTCCGTTTCCTGACGGGCAGCTTGTTCAGCTGCGCTAACGCGTTAACCAGCTGCTCATCGACAGGCTCGGGTGGCTTCACGATCAGCACGATACGGCCCTCTGTGACACCCACCTCAACTTCGGTGCCGGTGGTGAATCCGGCGGCAGCCAGCCACTGGCCTTTCATAATGATCGAGGGAATACGGATATAACTGGGGTACCGGCTGGCGTAACTCACCGTTAATTTACGCCGGGTAACGGAAGGGGCTTCTGGATTTAAATCAACTGCATTACACTCTGACTCAGTCATGATCTCTATTCCTTGAAAATAGGGTTGTGATTAGCGATGCAGGGTGTCTCAAAACCTCTGTATTGCGCTTAATAGCTTTGCATATAATCAACTAATATGAAAAAATTCAGCTGAAATCGATGTAAATCAGCGAGTTTGCTTACAATCAAAAGGTTATTATTTGCGGCGCAGATATCAGATTAAAGTAATTAACCGAAACATTTCAGGTGTTGTAAAGCAGACAGTCGATGTGTATTTAGCGTAAATTAAATAACTAATTTAATCTGAATGCATTTATTTATAAAGCGCCGTAGTTCCTGACATCATCGGACTGATTATCTCGCTCATACCGATTCCTGAAACCATAAACCCTGGCAGTCAGCATCCTCAGTAAACAAACAGCCACACCACGCCCGGACCCAAAAATTCACGGTACCTTTTTTTCCTTCCGCCGCAATGCCATGATGACATCCTCAAAACTACCGCTCACGGCCAGCCCGCCACAGAGCACATAAACAGGGAGCACTCCATCATGGAAAGCAAAAATCTTGTTGATATTGCTGAGGCCTTTCCTCAGTTAGCCATCGATCTGAAATACGCCACCGCCGACAACCTTACCGGACAGCCAATCTACCGCGATGCGCGCTGTCTGCTGCACGTTAATACGGCAAAAGCGCTGGCGAAAAGTATCGGGATTGCAAACGTGGCGGGCTATTCGCTGCTGATCCTCGACGCGTACCGGCCACCTGCCGCGCAGGCAATCCTGTGGCAGGCCTGCCCGAATCAGGACTATGTCGCACCGCTGACGCGCGGATCAAACCACAGCCGCGGCACCGCAGTAGACGTGACGCTGATCGACGAACGTGGTGAAATCGTGGATATGGGGGCCGGCTTCGATGAGATGAGTGAGCACTCCCATCCTTATCATCCTGCGGTGCCACTTCAGGCACAGCGCAACCGGCTGATGCTTAATGCCATCATGCTGGGTGGTGGCTTTACCGGCATTGCGACCGAATGGTGGCATTTTGAATTACCCGGTTCAGAGAGCTATCTGCTGATTGACGGCGTATTTGGCTGTTATTCCTCACCGCAGGCAGAAAATATCAGCCTCTGAGAAGACAGAACAGTTTTGGTATATTCAGGGGAAAGGCAGAAAGCGCTGTTTATTCGCTGTTTATTCAGAGAATGCAGAAGGGCAGAGCGATAAAATGAGCGGGTTTGTGCAGGGTGATAACCAAAAAATAGCGTAACGCGAAGAAAAGAAATAAGCCGTGGCAGATGCCACGGCTAACGCGTTATGCAGACTGCCACTCACTTTCTACATCCGCTTTAGATTTAGAGAGGATAACTTTATTGTCATCAACGTCTTTCACCCAGCTGAATGGAATAATGTGGTGTTTACCGCCTGCTTCAGGATCGCTTTTCGCCAGCTTAATTTTGTCGTCGCCTTCGAAATGGTCAACAATCCCGACATGTTCGCCATTTACATCAACAACCTGCGCGTGATCCAGAATCTCTGATTTATCTACCATGTTGATTTAATCCTTAAATTTAATGAGTTCAGTTGCCCTCAGACAAAACAAGCCTGGTTGTTAAATGCGGTTTTAGCCAGGCAATTAACAAAATGAAATAGTTAAGTGAACTGGTCCTGATCCCTGGTATTTACTCCATTTAGCGAATAAAAGAAAAATAAGCGAAACCGCAGCAAGGGCTGAATTGCCTTCTTTAACGTGTCTGCTCAGCTAAGCACTTTCCACTCCGGCATGTTCAGATTTGCCACGGTCCTCTCCAGCTGTTTCACCCATCAACGCTATGGTAATCAGGTCAATCGCCGTGCCCAGGTCTGCCTGAACGCAGGCGATTAAACTCATATAAAGGAGTCCCTATGTCCGCAGTCAGCTCACTGACCACCGAAGGCGGTGTCTGGATTAACCAGCCGCCGGTACACAATTTTGATAGTGAAACATTGCAGTTCGAAACCGCGATGAACAGCGATTTCTGGCAGCGCACCTGGTACGGCTTCGAACAGCACAGCGGCCACGCTTTTGGCTTCTGGGTGGAAAACGATTTTACCGTTCAGGTGCAGGTGAGGGCGGACTTCAGCCAGCTCTACGATCAGGCCGGTCTGTTTATTCAGGACAGTGAAACGCACTGGGTTAAAGCGGGCATGGAGTTTAACGATGACCAGCCTGCCATCGGCAGCGTGGTCACGCGAGAGTTTTCTGACTGGTCTACCGGTGTATTCCCTGGTGATGCGCGTCAGTTCTGGCTGCGCGCCACGCTGGAAAAAGGGGCGCTGAGAATTCAGTACTCCACCGACGGCCTGACCTGGCCGCTGTTGCGACTCTGCCCGTGGCCGGGTCAGGCGCGGCGTTTTGTCGGCGTGATGGGCTGTTCGCCTGAACGCGAGGGGCTGGCGATCCGTTTCAGCGACTTCACGCTGGGTCCGCCATCCGGCAAAGCACTGCACGACCTTTCCTGACCGCATTGCCTCTCATCGCGGAATCCGCTTAATTGTCAGGGCCGGATTTGCGATGACGCGTCGTTCATACCGGATGACGCTTTTACAGGGAAAGCTATGCGTTGCGCTATCTTACTGACCCGGCTGCTGGTCATCTTCTGCTGTGCCGGATGGGCAGAGCAGGCCGCAGCCGATACTGTCTGGCTGACTAATGGCGATCGGCTGACCGGCACGATCCATTATCTCAGCGACGGCAAGCTGGCGATTGAGACACACTACGCGGGCACCGTCACCCTGGCGTGGAATGCGGTCAGTACCCTCGCCAGCGACAAGCCGGTTAATGTCGAAAACAAAAAGACCGGCGAACACTATCAGGTGCGGCTCTCTTCGTCCGATCCTGGTTATGTCTGGGTGGAACGCAATGAGCAGGAGCAGCTGGTCTCTGTCAGTCGCATTGATGAGTTTATGAAAGCCAAAGTTCGCAGCGATCAGCTCGCCTGGACCGGCAATATCGATGCCGGTGTGAAGGTCAAAAAAGCCTCGGCTAAAACTGACGACTACAGCTTTGCTCTCAACACCAAACTGAACAAGGGACAATGGCGGCACGACATCGGCGCGACCTATAATCGCGAGCAGGAAAACGCGAGTGTCAACACAGACAACTACAGCCTGCGCTATGCCTTCGACTAACTTGTCAGTGAGCAGTTCTTCTGGCAGACCCGCGCGACCTACAAGCGCGACTGGGTGGAGAACCTCTCACGCCAGGCGCTGCCCGGCACCGGCCCGGGTTATCAGCTGTGGGACACCGAACTCAGCGCGTTCTCACTCTCGCTGCTCGGCGGTGCCTTTGAGTATGGCTACAGCGACGATCGCGAAGAGCGGCACTTTGGCGGCTCGCTGCGCTGGAACTATCAGCGTTATCTGCTGGGCAAGTCGGTCACGCTTTACAGCAACAGTAATGTCGGTCATTCACTGGATGATGACGGGGTATTTATGCTGGATGCTGAAGTCGGGATGCGTTACAGCCTGACCTCCTGGTCAACCCTGCACCCTGGCTATCATCGCAATCTGGTCAGCGGCATTCCCGACACTCTGAACGAAGGCATCTTCTCCACCGGGTTAGGCCTGAAGTAGTAACCCGCTGATAGTGGAGTCGCAGCAAATCCTTACTGTTTTTATCCGTTTACAGTCCCGGCTTTGGCTAAGCTGCATGTACTGGCACAACGGGAATGCAGAAAATGATCGTAAGCAGCAGGGTGTATCGTCCGGGAAGTGCGGGCGAAGAGGTCGACGTCGAAGATATCAGTGAAGTGATTAAAGAGCCGGAAGCGTTTATCTGGCTCGGGCTGTGGCAGCCAGACGCTGAATTTATGGCGAAGATTAAAGAGGAGTTCGGCCTGCACGAACTGGCGGTTGAAGATGCGCTTAATGCCCATCAGCGACCTAAAATCGAACATTATGGTGACTCACTGTTTATCGTGGTCAAGACGGTTAGTGCGAAGGATGACAGCTGCGAACTGGGCGAAACCCATTTCTTTGTCGGAAAAAAATTCCTGATCAGCATCCGTCACGGCGCATCTGAAAGTTATACCCCGGTGCGGCAGCGGGCGTCTGAAAATCCGGCGCTGCTGAAGTTTGGTCCTGCCTGGCCGCTCTACTGTCTGCTTGATTTCATTGTTGATCGTTATGCCGCGCTCTCTACCTCGCTGAATGAGCGGGTCGGGCAAATGGAGAACGATCTCTTCACCAGCGAATTTGACCGTAAGTCGGTTCAGTCGGTCTACACCATGCGGCGTCATCTGCTGTCACTGCGCAATGCAGCGCTACCGGTAGAAGAGATCTGCAACCAGCTGATCCACCTGCATGAAGATCTAATCCCGCGTCCGCTGCGCGCCTATATCCGCGATGTACAGGATCACGCCCGTCATGTGGTGACCGACGCGGAAGATATGCGCGAGATGCTGACCAGCGCCATGCAGGTCAACCTGGCGCTGGTGACGGTACAGCAGAATGAGGTGGTCAAAAAGCTGGCGGGCTGGGGCGCGATCCTGGTGATCCCGACCGTGGTGTTCAGCATGTACGGCATGAACTTCGAAAATATGCCGGAGCTGAAGTCGTTGTATGGCTATCCGCTGGCGGTTGGGCTGACGCTGGTGGCCTGTGGTGGTCTGTGGGCCAGACTGCGACGTTCTGGCTGGCTGTGATTGTCGTCTGGCAGGGGCGGATGCAGTAGCGGATGCAGGGGCACCACATCCAATCCTGATACGGCGTCATCTCGCATGCTTTATGCAGCTGCCCGTGTATGTGCCTGATGCGCGCAAAGACGACCGTCATTAATTCTGCGATGTGCTGGAAGCGGCACAATCCTGGCGCGATTTGAACGGATGAAACAGGCTGCAATGACATTAAAACGTTCAACGTTCTGTTATTCCCAGGACAAAAGCGCCGGGGGTTGATTACAGCGTCTGAGTTGAATGGATTACGTCAGACGAGTGCCTCTGGTAACAGAAGCGCGGGCGTCATTTACCGACATTTGCCTGTCAGGCAAGGCTCCAGACGCCGCAACGATACTAACCGTTTGACGCTAAGCTTATTTTGCCGCTTCCCTTGTAATCCTGTGAATTTGGTTCAGACTCAGTACTCCACTCATGCTTTATCATCAGAGCTGGCCTGACTTCCAATCAGCGTTATGCTTTACAGTCAGGATCAATGTGAATGAATTTAATCGTTTTACCTTCTATCCGGTTACTGGCTGGCATATTGGCCCGCTAAAATCACACCGTGCACTGGTATTGAAATTTGGTTATATCGACCCCGACGCCCCGCGTGAACAGGGCCCGCAGGAAACGTTGTTTCTGGGCCTGACCCTTGAAATGGCAAAAAAACTGGTTATTAATCTTTCTGAGCACATTGATTACGCTGAAAAAAGCGGTAACGAACATTAGCTTCATGCTTAAGCCGGTTACGATAGCCTGCTGGCTGCGTTCTGACCGGGTGCATAGACCCGCAGCGCACGGGCGAGCAGGCGAAAATGCGCGGGTGTCTGACCGATAATCTCGCCGTCTGCATTGATGTAGTGAGGACGACGCGTCTCAATGGTCAGTTCCGTGGTACTGAATGCCCGCACGTCGCGCCAGCGGCCATGGGTGCCGCGCCGCAGAGAGGGCAGCAGTGCAATCAGCTGCCAGCTGTGCTGCAACTCCAGGCTGTAGACATCCAGTAACCCATCGTCGGGTGCTGCGCGCTGTTCCACCGTCATGCCACCGCCGTAGAAGCGCCCGTTGCCCACCGACACCTGGACCGTTTTGATCGGTATCCGCTGACCCTGATTCACCAGCGTGGCGCTGAACGGACGGCTCTGCCGCAGCAGCCGCAACGCCGCCAGGGCATACCCGCCCACACCCCAGCGTTTTTTCGATTCTGCCGTGAGGTTACGCGCCAGCTCGGCCGAAAAACCGATGCTCGAGACGTTGAGAAACAGGTGCTGATTCACTTCCCCCAGATCCACGGCGCGCAACTGCCCGTCTGCGATAATTTTCACCGCCTGTTCAAGGCTGGCGGGAATGCCCAGCGTACGGGCAAAATCGTTGGCGGTGCCCAGCGGTAAAATGCCCAGTGGCAGGCCGGTCTGCATCAGTCCCGGCGCGGCTGCATTAAGCGTGCCATCGCCGCCGCCGACGATCACTGCATCGACGCTACCGGCATACGCCGCGATGAGCTGGCTGAAGCTGCGTGTCTCATCCTCGTCCGGTTGCAGCAGGGTGAGGCCAGCCTGAACCAGCAGCGCCTGTGCCCGACTGGCCTCAATGCGTCCTTTACGTGAGCGCTGATTAATCAGCAGCAGAGCCGTTCTCTGTGGGTAAGACATACTTTTTCATCATCCTGCTGTCAAAATGGGGAACGAGACGGCAAGTACAGCATCGGCCTGACCCGTGAACAACCCTGTTTGCGCGACTTTACGTACCCGTTCCGTGCCATAAGCGGCGATAAAGATCGTCTACACTGCTTAGGGTCAGTTCCATATTGAGGCGTTGCGATGACCGAACACGAATTCAGAAAATTGTTAGCCGAACAGGGTTTTGATGAGCCACTGCTGATTGAGCGTGCCGCATCAGCCCGGCTTGATAATCATGTCCATCCTTTTGAAGCGCTGGCACTGATTATCACGGGTGACATCACTATCAGCACCGAGCAGGGCGATACCACTTACTCTCCTGGCCAGACGTTTCACCTGCAGCCGAATGAACTGCATCGCGAAGCGTTCGGATCCCAGGGCGTCAGCTATCTGGCGGGGCGTAAATATGAGTGACGGGCAATCAGTATGAACGTGTCTGACGACCTGTTTACCCGACTGGCACGTTCGCCGTTTCGTCAGCGGTTTCGCCTGGGACGCGCTGAGTACGATTATGCGAGCAGCAAAGGCGAGCCGGTTTTGCGACAGCACGCCGCCGAGTTTGTCGCACAGCGACTTGCGCCTGCTCAGCCGGAAAATGATGGCAAACAGACGCCGATGCGCGGTCATCCGGTGTTTATCGCCCAGCACGCCACCGCGACCTGCTGTCGTGGCTGTCTGAACAAGTGGCACAACATCGGGCAGCATCAGCCGCTGAACGCTGAGCAGCAGGATTATGTCGTGACAGTGTTACTGGCGTGGATCTCCCGGCAGATGCAGCAGCCAGCACCGCCCGCTCGCGTGAGCCGGAATAAGCCGAAACCGGGCGACGATCCGCAGCTGGCACTCTGGTAATGGATAAAAAAGCTTCAGTCAGCGGCTTTTTCTGGTGAAAACTGGCCCTTTTTCATTCCTGGTTTATTCTTAAATCTTTCCTGGGAAGGCTATGCCAGGATTAAAACCTACACGGCAACGACGAATACAGAGGGAATTATGAAGAAATCAATTATTGCACTGTCTGCTATTTTGCTGGCTTCGCCAGTATTTGCTGCTACCACTACCGATAACACCGTTGCGGAAGCGCATAAAGGCGCTGACACCGCGAAAGAAAAACTGCATCAGACCCAGAACGAAGGCAAAGAGCTGAAGCTGAAGTCTGAGCACGCCGCTGAAGGCAAAAGCCACACCACCGGTAGTAAAATCACCGAAGGTGCTCAGAAAGGCTGGCACAAAACCAAAGAAGGCACTGAAAAAGGCTGGGATAAAACCAAGCAGGGTGCTGAAGATCTGAAAAACAAAGCAACCAACTAAGACGCTGGTTTTCAGATAAAAAAAACCCACCGAAAGGTGGGTTTTTTTATGGCTGAACCGGATTACGCTTTGTTTTCCGCCGCCTTTCTTTCTGCGGCTTCTTTTTCCGCCGCCGCTAACGCCGACACTTTGATTTCCGCTTCAGCGGCCGCTTCGGCTGCCGCAGACGCCGCTTCAGCCGCGGCTTCTGCGGCTGTCTCTGACTGTTTTTTGCCTTCTTCAATTACTTCTTCGTCGATGACTTCGATATTTTCGCGGTTATCGCGGCCTGAAAGCAGGTTCCAGCAGGCGATAAACAGCGCGGCAATCACCGGACCGATCACGAAACCGTTGATACCGTAAATCTCCATGCCGCCCAGCGTGGCGATGAGGATCATATAGTCAGGCATTTTAGTGTCTTTACCGACCAGCAGCGGACGCAGAATATTATCCACCAGACCGACAATCACCACGAAGAAACCGACCAGGAACAGCCCTTTCCACAGTGCGCCAGTGGCGAAGAAGAAGATCGCCGCAGGTACCCAGATGATAGCGGAACCGACCGCCGGAATCAGGGAGAGGAATGCCATCAGCGCGCCCCATAGCAGGCTGCCGTCGATGCCGGTAAACCAGAAGGCCAGCCCGCCGAGAATACCCTGCACGACGCCGACTACCACCGTACCTTTCACCGTCGCGCGCGCCACAGCAGCAAACTTCACCATCAGGTGATGCTTCACGTAAGTAGAAAGCGGCAATGCTTCCAGAATCAGATGCACCAGATAGGAGCCATCTTTCAGCAGGAAGAACAGCAGATAGAGCATGATGCCAAAACCGACGGTGAAGCTGAACGTCCCTTTACCAATGATAAAGGCGCTGCCCGCCACATACTGACCGCCCTTCAGCGCAAACGAGGAGAGCTTCTGCTGAATCTGTTCGGCGTTATCCAGATTATTTTCAGCCAGGAAATGCTTCGCCCAGCGCGGCAGATGCTGTAGCAGATCGGCGAAGACGGCCGGGAACTGCGATGAGTTGGTCTGCAGTTTGTGATAGACCGCGTTGGTTTCAACCACCAATGAGGAGGCAATAATCGCCAGCGGTGTGAAGACAATCAGGCAGATACAGAACAGGGTAATTAGCGCAGCCACGCCGTTGCGGTCACCCAGTCGGCTGCGCAGCCAGGTTTTCAGCGGATGGAAAATCACCGCCAGAATCGCCGCCCATAAAATCGGCGAGAAATAGGGCGAAAGCACCTCGAAAAATGCGACGGTGGCAATAGCCAGAATCAAAATGAAAAACCCGATGTTCAATCCTTTAAAACGCATGGAGAAACCTCATCTGGAACAAACTCTGATAAACCCGACGCGCAAATTTGCTGTGTCCGGCTTCGCTTGCGCGATAGCCTCGTGACAAATAACGCTCAGGCTTTGCACGTTAAATGCTGCTGCGGGCAGCATTATTCTGGCTAACTGTCTGAAAGGTCTTGCAGAAGTGATGAACGGGTAATGTGCGTTCGCTGCGTGACTTTCGGTCAGTAGCGGGCTGCCTCTGACGGCAGCGCGCTGAATCCTACATTAGCGTAGCGGTTTCGACCATTATTGGTAGGTCAGAAACTCATGTTCCCGGTGTATGCTGCCGATAACATCATTGAGTGAGCAAAAAACAGGCAGTGAAAAATGCGTAAACAGAGAGTTTTAGTGGTGCTGATGACGCTGGTATTGACCGGCTGCGCGACCAAGCATTATCCACAGGCGGCTGCGGTGACGCCGCAAGAGACAGCGACGCTGAACTGCAACGACCTGGATCAGGAACTGGTCAAAGCGCACGGCGTGCAGAGTGATATTGAGCAAACCGGCCAGTTTAATGCCCTGACCGTGCTGGGCTTTGTCGGGGATTTCGGACTGGGTAATGGCATTGCAAAATACAATGCCACCCGTAAAGCGGAAAAGCGGGTCACTGCGTTGCAGTCGCTGAAAGCCGCAAAGTGCAGCCAGCGTCTTTCATAACGGGCTGCGTCAGATCAGCCAAGCGTCCCTGCGCTGACATGTTGCAAACGGACATTTTCGGCCGCGCGTTTACCGGCCAGAAAGGCGTGATCCGAGTTGTAATATTCCCACTCGCTGTAACGACCCGACAGATGGATATCCTGAGTCAGCAGCCACTGGCGGATCAAGGCCACGTTATCGCTGCGCGCATGGTCATAGACCACGTAGGCGTAAGGCATATCAACCTCTGATGCGCAGAGTAACGGATCGTCTGTGGTAATCATGCCTACCCGGATGCAATCCTGACGGCAGCGCTCAATCAGTGCATCACCCTCCAGCGGCAGCGGATTAGCCGCGTTGTAGGTAATTTCACAGGTTAAGCCGAAACCACCCGGCGGATTGCAGTGTGGACTGGCATTACCCTGCACAAATATGCGATGGAACAGTGTATCGCCAGGGTAGTAAATCCAGTGTTTTTCAGTCAGGTCAGCCCGGCCAATGCCCAGATTCACACAGCGCACCGACACAAACTGCAGTTGCTGCGCCGCCAGCTGGACGCTCTCTGGCACCTCATCACCCATTAGCTTAATCAGCTCCGGCAGCGGCATGGTACTGATCAACTGCTCATACCGGTAGTGGCGACCATCCGCCAGCAGGGCGACATGCGCCTGCGGGTAGATGCGCGTCAACGTTGTATCGGTTTCCAGCTTACATTTCAGGTGCGGTAAAAAGCCTGACATCAGTGCCTGGAAGCCACCGCGCAGCGGATAGCCGAATCGGGCGTTAGGGCCGACCGGTTTCGCCAGCGGTTGCAGCGCGCCATCGATAATCTGTGACAGATCGGGCAGCGGCACGCGTCCGCCGAGCCATGAGGTTTCCATGTCGGTCAGGGGCACTTTCCACAGTTTCTGGTTGTAGGGCAGGGCGAAATGCCGCGCGATGCCTTTGCCCCAGGTGCGCATAATAAAGTGCTGGAAATCCTCTTCGCCTTCCACCACACCGGCGCTGCTGCCCTCATCAGGGATTGCGCCATCCGCGCAGCAATCCCGCCGCGCCCGCGCCCGATCCAGCGGCACGGCAGCCACCGCTGTTTCGCCGTAACGCGCTTCGATAGCGCCCAGCACGCACTCTTTTACCACCTCGACCGGCAGGCCATGCAGCGCTGACTGGAAGGGATAGCGGGTATAAACACCGTCGCTGTAAACCCAGGCCTCGCGCGCCTGCCAGTGCAGATTGTCGCCCAGTAGCATCTCATAGAGCTGCAACACGTAGGGATCCTGCGAGAACATGATGTGACCGGCATAGTCGAAGGTGAATCCCTGATCGTCAATCGAGCGGCACCAGCCACCCGGCGTACTGTTTTTCTCCAGCAGCACCGCGCCTTCGCCATAGTGATACCCGGCGCTCAGACCCGTCGGTCCGGCGCCAATAATCAGGCAGGGCACCGCATCGCTCTCCAGCATCGCTGGCGTTAAAGGCTTGATGTTAGCCTGCGCGCGGGTCTGGCTGGCAGACTTCAGAGCAGGCTGACGCTGCGTCAGCGCCTGTTCGATCAGGCCATGTATCTGCTCTGCGGTGCGGTCCCAGGAGGTGGCATCGACTTTTGCCTGCATCCGTCCCGCCAGCGCCAGCCGTTCTGCGGCACTGATTGCCATTGCCTGTTTACAGGCGGCAATAAATTCCGCATGCGTCTCTGCAACCGCCACTTCTTCTGCGTAGTGGCGTGCCACATCGACAATAGCAGTACTGACAATTGGCAGCTGCGCCGCCATATACTCCAGCACCTTGGTCGGAGAGATGTAGCGGGTCGAAGCATTGATGGCAAACGGCATCAGACAGACATCCCAGCCCGCCAGGAACTGCGGCAGCGCCTGATAGGGCTGCTGACCTAACCAGTGAATATTGTCGCGCTGCGGCAGGCTGGCGGGATCAATTTTCACCACTGGCCCGACCATAATGATTTGCCACTCGGGATGGCTGTCTGCCAGTGCGGCTATCAGCGGCAGATCGATACGCTCATCCAGCACGCCGTAATAACCCAGACGCTGCGACGGAATGGCATCCTGTAACGGATGACGATTCGTGCGATCGCGCGCCTGTTCAAAATGAATGGCATCAACGCTGCTGGGGAAACAGTAAACCTGAGCGTGTTTATCACGCTTTGCTTCATAGAGGCTGGAGCCGCCGGTAAAGACCAGATCGGCGCGGGTCATCAGCGCCGATTCGCGCTGCTGCAGCTGACGCGGCGCATTCTGGAAGGCCGAAAGCTCATCCATACAGTCATAAATCACCAGTGCCGGATCAAACGGCGTCAGCAGCGGCAGTGCCATTGGCGTATAGAACCAGATCAGCGGCTGTTCGTTCTCCTCCAGCAGCGGCGTCAGCAGCAGCAGCAGCGGGGCGATCTGGCTGTCGTGAAAGCCGGGCGCGTCGCTGTCGGTGTGTGGCTGGATCACCGTGATGTTGGCGGCAGGTGAACTCTGGTGCAGACCCGGTGGTCCCGCCTGCCAGACCGGTTCCTCGACAAATAGCACGCGATAGTGCTGTGCCAGGCGAGTCAGCAATTGCTGCGGACGCTGAAAAACAAAACCCCAGCGTAAATGGCTGAAAACGATGAGAACGGGTGGTTTCATGGTGTGCTCCTGGCTGGGATGTTGTAGGGACGTAATGTGCTGCAAAAAGCGCTGCGCCTGACGCAAGGCGTCGGCATAAGGCTGCTGTAACTGGCGGGCATAAGGATCAGCGCCCAGAAGATCGAGATCCCACAGGCCGCTGCGGGTCCAGAAGGTGGTCTCCTCCCACAAGGGACGATCGAGAATCGGATAGAGGCAGATGCCGAGCAGGTCCGCGCCTGCCAGCTGCGCCTGTGCAACCTGTGTGGCGATCTCACGGATCCAGGCGCCGCGGCCGCTGCCCACGTGGCTGGTTTCCGCCAGCAGCAACGGCCGCTGATAGCGCAGCCAGACCTGCAGCAGCAGCTGATGCAGCGGCTGGCGTCGGCTGTCGCCCAGATGCCAGTAAAGCCGCCGGTTTGAACCCTGTTCCCACTGGTTGTCGTGGTAGTAATTCACACCAATCAGATCGAGATAGCGGGGTGCGCCGCCCAGCTCCGGATTACGGCGACCACTGAGCATGTCCCACGCCTGATACTGGGTGTCATACATCTCACGCGCCAGACGGTCGCTGTCGGGATCGGCGGGATCCGGCGCGATATGAATCAGCGGATCGCAGTGCTGCACACGGGCGCGCGGATCGGCCTGCCAGATCGCATCACAGCCAGCCAGGGTGGCGCGCACCAGCTGCCGCTTGGCGGCATCGGCCCGATCCGGCACCGGAATCGCTTCACAGGCAAACAGCCCGACCGAGATGCCCCAGCTGACAAAGGAGATTTCATTCATCGGAGAGTAGATCGGTGCCTGCTGATACCAGGGCGCCAGGAAGCGGGCCAGTGCACCACAGAAGGCAGCGAAACGGGGGATAAAGTCGTGATCAAACAGGCTGAGGCCTGCGGGCCAGCCGTAGTGACAGATTGTCCAGCTTAACTGAATACCCTGCTGCTCTGCGGCCTGCATGCGTGCAGCGACCGTGGAGAAGTCATAGCGGCCATCGCGTTCACATAGCCGCCAGCCGACGCTTTCCCGCACGGTGCGAATGGCATAGGGGCTCAGCGCTGCATAATCTTCTGCCGCCCGCGCCTGATGCTGGTTCAGATCGTTCATCGACAGCGCAAGACCGGCCGGATTAATATGATCGGCACCTTCGTAACCGGCCTGCCAGAAACTGGAAAAGGGCGTCATAGCATCTCCCGAAAAAAGCAACACGCTTCCCGCTGACGAGCCGTTGTGAAACGGGTCAGGGCGTTACAGATATGTAAAGCAGACTGGCGATCCTTGCCATAAGCCACAGACGCTAAATTGCAGGCAACAGAGCCTGTGGCGGTTTGGATGCGTGAGATAGCAGAACTAAACGTGCGGCGCTATCGGCAGGAAAAAGAGTGGCTTCTCTGAATGTTAACGGATTTTGCGGAAGCCTTACTGGAAAGTATAGACAGGGAAGGATGCTTCGCAAATTATTGAAGTGAAAAGGAAAAAGCGCAGCGGCAAAATCATCCATTCAGAAACAGGAATTATTCACTTTTGTCTGCGCTGTCGGATTGATAAGCGCAGCGTAAAGCGCATCAGCGTTAGTTTCAGCTTTGTTAACCTTTTCCTCAACATGCAGAGCGGTCAGACTGGCCTGTGTTAACCTTACTGCTTCGCTTGCCTATTAACGGGCTGGCGACAAGATTGACTTATTACTGGCCTGAATCTGTGGGCGATCAACGGGCGGCGGGTTAAGCTGCGCACCGCTTAAAACAGGATGTTTAACCGACTATGTTCTCATTCGACTGGCACCGTTTTTTACTTAACGATCAACCCGCCACCTTTTTATTTGAGGTGGTGGCGCGGGTTTTAATCGCTTATCTGGTAGTTTTTACTTTTCTGAAAGTGTCAGGACGACGCGGCGTGCGTCAGCTGTCGTTGTTCGAACTGGTGGTGATCCTGACGCTGGGTTCTGCGTCCGGTGACGTCACGTTTTATGATGATGTACCGGTACTGCCGGTGATTATGGTGTTTGTGGTATTGCTGGCGCTCTACCGCCTGACCACCTGGCTGACGTCACACAGTCCGCGCTTTTCACGGCTGATTCAGGGCGACGTTATTACCCTGATTAAGGATGGCATGTATGTGCTGGAAAGTCTGGATCAGCTGAATATTTCCGAAGATGAGTTCTATATGGAGTTGCGCCAGAGCGGCGTAGAACATCTGGGACAAATCCGGCTGGCGCTGGTGGAAGTCGATGGTCAGCTCAGTCTCTATTTCTATGATGATGACGAGATACGCGCTGGATTAAGCGTGCTGCCGCCAGAGCACCGACAGGATTACAGCACAGTGCCGGTCAGCGCGCTCTACGCCTGCACCCATTGTGGCCAGACGCAGAGGATTGAGGCGGAGCAGCAGGCTGTCTGCGAGCGCTGTCAGCGACAGCGCTGGTCTGCGGCACTGAGCGTACGTCGGCTGCATTAGCGGTATCAAAGCATCGGGCTGAACCGCGATTAAACCCGTCGCAGCTTGTTCCCGCTCTCCACATAACTTTGCCTGTTACTGACAGAAAATGAAAACCCGTCGGGCAGCATAGCGACACCGTTACCAGAGAGGTGTGCGTATGAAAGTGAGGGTGGCCAGTGCATTACTGTTTTTACTGTTATCGTTTGGTGCATTTTCACAACAGGTGATAAGCGAAAGTCATCCCCATTCACGCAGTGCGCGACTGCTGGAGCAGGGGAGTCAGGTCGATACGGCGGACTCGCCGGATGAACATCTGCTGGAGAGGCGGGAGTGGCGAAGTAGTCTGCAGCGCAAGCCGTATTAAAATGCGATCCCCGGCAGCGCGTTCTGCCGGGGATCCGGTATTGAGATTCAGGCGATTAAATCGTGGCCTGCGTAGCGGTCATACCCGGCACCAGAATCACCTTCCGGCACTCCTCTTCGCGTTTAGCGAAAATATCGTAGCCGCGTGCGGCATCTTCCAGCGGCAGATGATGAGTCACAATCTCTTCCGGCGTCAGATGCCCCTGTTCAATCAGCTTCAGCAGATCGGGCAGATACGCATGCACATGCGTCTGTCCCATCTTAAAGGTCAGCCCTTTGTCGAAGGCATCACCAAACAGGAAGCCGTGAATGAATCCGGCGTAGACGCCCGGCACGCTGACGATACCGCCACGCCGCACCGCAGCAACACACTGACGCAACGCTTTACCACTGCTGCCTTCCAGCTTGAGATTGGTGAGCACGGTTTCAGTCAGGCTGCCTTTCGCCTCGAATCCGACGGCATCGATCACGGCATCCACACCGCGATTGCCGGTGCTGTGTTCAATAATCCAGCCAGCCGGGTCATCGATCTCATCGAAGTTAATCGGGATGACGCCGTAGCGATCGCGGGCAAAGTTTAAGCGGTAGTTGTTGTGGTCAATCATGTAAATCTGTTCGGCACCCTGCTGCCGTGCGCAGGCGGCACTAAGCAGGCCCACCGGGCCGGCACCAAAAATCGCCAGGCTGGAGCCGGGTTTAACTTCGGCATTTTTGACCGCCTGCCACGCGGTGGGCAGAATGTCCGACAGGAACAGCACTTTCTCATCTGACAGCACAGCCGGAACTTTGAATGGGCCGGTATTGGCTTTCGGCACCCTGACATACTCGGCCTGGCCGCCGGGCACACCGCCATAGAGCTTACTGAAACCAAACAGCGCCGCGGGCGGCGTGATGTTCTTACGGTTCAGAATAGCGCCCCGTCCGCTGTTGGTATTTTCACAGGCGGCATACTGGCTCAGCAGGCAGAAAAAGCAGTCGCCACAGGCGATCACAAACGGTATGACTACCCGGTCGCCTTTGGCGACGGCAGTCACTGCGCTGCCCGCTTCAACCACTTCGCCCATAAACTCATGACCAAAAATATCGCCATGCCCGGTACCGGGAATTTTGCCGCGATAAAGGTGCAGGTCTGAACCGCAAATGGCGGTAGCGGTCACGCGCAGAATAATGTCATCGGCTGCTTCCAGACCCGGGTCGGGCACGTTATCCACGCTGACTTTATGCGGGCCGTGATACGTTAATGCTTTCATTTGTTGATCTCCTGCTGACGGGGGAAGGGCGGCCAGACCAGAAGGTGTGGCTACCTGCGAGGAAGATTCAGTGAATCTGAAATCGAAACCTGCCTGAAGTGTAGTAACCCTTTAAGGAGTAAGCAGAGCGGTGCTGGAGACGGGGCGATTTCAGACCGGCGGGCTGGGTGAAGGCCTTTGCAGTGTGGCGGCAGGAACGGACAGCGCATCTGGTTGCCAGCCGGTGAGATCAGCCAGCGCGCGCCGGTAAGGGGTGTCAATTTGTGCCGGAATCTGGTCGAGGTAGTGAAAAGCGTGCTCACGCGTTTCACCGGTGAGATTCTGCAGGTAGTGCCGCGCCTCCTCCAGCGTCGGGATCTGCCCTTCAACACCCGCCATACGGGCAGGAAGACCGGTCCAGATGACTCCTTCAATACCTTTCGCCTGCGCCCACTCCGCCAGCGGTCCCACCGGGGTTTCTGTTACCGTCATCATCCCGATGCCATCGGCACGGCTCTCCGGTATCGCCTCCCGAATGCGCAACGCGCTGCAGGCGCTCTCCAGTGAAGCGGTGTTCAGCCAGGCCCAGAACACTGGCACCGGGCGGGCATTCAGGCAGATGGCGGTCGACAACTCACCGCCGTCAGCGATGCGCACAAACTCAATCGGTATGGCAGGTCCATCATGATGCCACTGACTGGCCACCGGTAGTGCGCCGGTTTTCCAGATCAGCGATCCCCATCCCAGGCAGGCAATTTTCATTTTTTCTCCTGTGTCCCTGTTGGCGTGATTGCGACAGCGTCCGTTTAAGCGTAGCCCGTTGCGCTTAATCGTTACAGGGATCACCTTTTCAGGGGCAGTAAAACGGGCGCAAAAATGGCATGATCGCTGTGCAGTCACTTTGCACAACCTGACGGTTTTTTCAGCAATCCATGCGCGTTTGTCTTCGCGGCTTGAACTTTTATCGTCAGGTAGTGTAAAAAGTGGCGCACGCAATCGATTACTTATGCATGCGCGGATCATTTTTACGCTTCACCGATCTGTCTGCAGCTAAGGCTGAGAGTGGGGCATACGTTACCTGCCTGACGGCTCAGGTTACTGGCGGCTTTTAACACGGACTATCTGATGAAAACCACGCAAACTGGCACGCTGGGCGCGCTTGAGAGTGACGTCGATACGGGATGGCGTAAAACCGACACGATGTGGATGCTGGGTTTATACGGCACCGCAATCGGAGCCGGGGTGCTGTTCCTGCCCATCAATGCTGGTGTCGGCGGTCTGATCCCGCTCATCATCATGGCGGTGCTGGCCTTTCCGCTGACCTTCTTCGCGCACCGCGCCCTGACGCGTTTTGTCCTTTCCGGTAAAAATCCGGCGGGTGATATCACTGAGGTAGTTGAGGAGCATTTCGGCGTTGGCGCGGGCAAGTTGATTACGCTGCTCTATTTCTTCGCAATTTACCCGATTCTGCTGATGTACAGCGTGGCGATTACCAACACGGTGGAAAGCCTGATGGTGAATCAGCTCGGCCTTGTGCCACCGCCGCGTGTGCTGCTGTCGCTGCTGCTGATTGTCGGCCTGATGACCATTGTGCGCTTCGGCGAAAAGATGATCGTCAAAGCGATGAGCGTGCTGGTCTATCCTTTTGTGGCGGTTTTGATGCTGATGGCCTGCTATCTGATCCCGCACTGGCACGGCGCTGCACTCTCAACCCTGAACGTTCAGCCTGCGGGCAGCAGTCTGTGGATGACGCTGTGGCTGGCGATACCCGTTATGGTCTTTTCGTTTAACCACTCACCGATCATCTCCTCCTTTGCACTGGCGAAGCGCGAAGAGTATGGCGACGCCGCTGAGAAAAAATGCTCGCGCATTCTGGCCTGCTCACACCTGATGATGGTGGTGACGGTGATGTTCTTTGTCTTCAGTTGCGTGCTGAGCCTGTCGCCTGACGATCTGCATGCCGCTAAGGCGCAGAACATTACCATTCTCTCCTATCTGGCGAACCATTTTCAGGTGCCGATGATTGCCTGGCTCGGGCCGCTGATCGCCATTGTAGCGATCACCAAATCGTTCCTCGGCCACTATCTGGGCGCGCGTGAAGGGTTTAATGGTATGGTGAATAAGGCGCTGCGCAGCCGCGGTAAAACCATCGCGCCTGCCAGACTGAATCGCCTGACGTCACTCTTTATGTTGCTTACCACCTGGCTGGTGGCAACGCTGGATCCGAATATTCTCGGCATGATTGAGACGCTGGGCGGGCCGGTGATTGCCATGATCCTGTTCCTGATGCCGATGTATGCCATTCACAAAGTCCCGGCGATGCGTAAGTACAGCGGGAAAATCAGTAACCTGTTTGTTGTGCTGATTGGTCTGATTGCCATCTCCGCGATTTTCTATTCACTGGTGAAGTAACAGGTCACTCAACAGGCGCTTCTCAGCAGTATTGAGAGGCGTCTGCTGTTCTGCCCACCACGCATCATTTTCTCCGTGTATCGCCAACCCTCGTCCCCCTGTTTTAGCCAGCCGCCGCACAGTGAACCCTCTCTCTCAGACGCATCTCGTCAGCAATATTTACATTTGTTACTTTTTCACATGGTAGAGTTAACGCGAATAATTATTATTCCTTTAAAGGACTGGAGAAAAATGAAAATCGGGATTGTTGCTGCCACCACACTGTTACTGTCAACCGCCTGCGCGGCGACCACCTATCCGGTCACGGTGACCGATATGGATGGTCAGAAAATTACGCTGCAAAAGGAGCCGCAGCATGTGATTTTGCAGGATGGACGCGACGTTATGGCGCTGGCCTTACTGGATCGACAGAACCCGTTTCAGCGGGTCGTTGCCTGGAATAACCTGCCGAAAAAGCAGGACACCCAGACCTGGGATCTGCTGAAGCAGCGCTGGCCGCAGGCGGCATCGATTGTGGATATGGGCTTTAACGATCAGGGGCAGGTCAATCTGGAAAGCGTGCTGGCGAAGCAGCCCGATCTGATGATTGCGCAGCTGCGCGCTAAACCGGCACTGGCGCAGTCGGGCGTGCTGGCTACCCTGAAAAATCTGCATATCCCGGTGCTGTTCCTGGATGATGAGCTTCACCCTAAAGAAAACACCCTGAAGAGTGTGAAAGTGCTGGGTACCGTTCTGAATCGTGAAACCGAGGCAAAAGCCTATGCTGATTTTTATCAGCAGCGCTGGCAGATGCTTCAGCAGAAGATCGCTCAGGTGCCGCACAAGCCGACGGTATTTATTGAACCGATTGCCGGTAACAGTGACAACTGCTGCTTTACCCATGGTCATAACGGCTGGGGTGCGCTGGTGGAAGCGGTCGGCGGGAAAAATATCGGCTCAGCGCTGCTGCCCGGCAGCTCAGGTTTTGTGTCGCTGGAGAAGATTATCGCCATGAAGCCGGACGTTTACATCATGACCGGTTCGAAGCGTCCGAACAGCAACGTGCTGCCGTTTGGTTATGGTGCCAGTCAGAGCGACATGACCGCTACCTTTAACCGCCTGCAGAACCGTACCGGGCTGGAGCAGATCGAACCGGTGAAACAGAAACGGGTCTATGGCGTCTATCACCATTTTTATAATCACCCTTACAACATCATCGGTATGGAAATTCTGGCTAAAGATCTCTATCCGGACCTGTTCAGCGATCTGGATCCGACGGCCGATTATCACCATATCGTAAAACAGTTTACGGGATTGCCGGATGCGCCGGTGATCCTCAGCACGCCATAACCGGGTGAAGCGTCGGGGTGCATTTCAGCACCCTGACGTTGAACAGGTTTTAACGGGTTAGCCTGAGACGTGATGTTCAGGCTGCCCGGTTAAGATCTGGATTGCGTCAGAAAAGTTGTAAAGATATGACCAGTGTTAAGAAATCGCTAAGCAAGCGTAATACTGTGTAAGTTACCGGATTTTAAGACTTTTGCCGATGTCTCCCGCCAGAATTATTGCCATGATGCCGATCAACGGTGCCTGAACAGCCGTTATTTTCGGAGGCAATATCATGAAAAAAACAACATTAACGCTTATCGCTTCACTTTTAACATGCAGCACGCTCTTCTCTCAGGTTTCACTGGCAGACGATCATGATGACGGACAGCGTAAGCCGGTGCCGCATCAGAACAGTGATAATCGCGGCCCCGATCAGAATCGAGACCGCGGCAACAATCGCCATGATGATAAAAATCCTCGCGACATGGGCAATAATCGTCATGATGAAGGTAACAACCATCGTGGCAGAGAATCCCGCAATGACCGTGACCATTTCGCCTGGCAGGGACATGACTTCCGTCGCGGCCATCCTGTCCCGCAGGAATATCGTGGCGACCATTATCGCGTAGCCGACTGGCATGAACGCGGTCTGCGTGAACCGCCGCGCGGTTATCACTGGGCAAACATCGACGGCAACTATGTGCTGATTGCTGCCGCGACCGGTGTGATTACCGCGCTGGTGCTGAACAGCGCCCTGAACTGATTCTATCCTGAACCCTTCACCAGGGATGGCTGCGGCCATCCCTCTTTCTTTCCGTTTTGCTGCGCCAGCGGCTATCCTGAGACTCCACGCTGAAAATTTCCTGTATAAGGAGTCATGATGACGACGGTCAAGATGGTTGCAGTCGATATGGATGGCACGTTTCTGGACGATAATAAGCTGTACAACCGATCCCGCTTTCTCGCCTGCTATCAGCAACTCACCGCCCGCGACATCAAATTTGTGGTGGCCAGCGGCAATCAGTACTACCAACTCAAATCCTTTTTCCCGGAGATCGCCAGCGATATCGCCTTTGTGGCGGAAAACGGCGCATGGATTATTGACCGCGATGAGGAGCTGTTTTGCGGTGCCTTTGAACGCCGCGACGTTGAAGCGGTAATCAGCACCCTGCAAAACGGCGACTATCCCGGCCTGCGTTACCTGCTGTGTGGCCGTGACAGCGCCTATTACTTCGACGGCATGGAAGAGAGCTGGCTGAAGAAGATGCGCCATTACTGTCACCGGCTGAAGCCAATTCATCATCTGGATGAGGTGCAGGATGACCGGCTGTTTAAGTTCGCGCTGAACCTCTCGGATGATTACATCGAGCCACTGATGGCGGATATTGAGCGATTGCACCAGGGACGCGTGGCCGCGACGTCAAGTGGTCATGGCTCGGTGGATCTGATCGTACCGGGAAATCACAAAGCGCACGGTCTGGATCTGCTGGCAAAACGCTGGGGGATCACGCATGACCAGGTGCTGGTCTTTGGCGATGGCGGTAACGATCTGGAGATGCTGAAGCAGTCCGGCTTCAGTTTTGCCATGGACAATGCGCCGCAGCGGGTAAAGCAGGCGGCACGTTATGCCGCGCCGTCTAATAATGAGCAGGGCGTGTTGCAGGTCATTGAGCAGATGCTGGCAGGTGAGGGGCCTTTTGCCGCACCGCGGCACTGAGACTGAACGTGCCAGGATAGCGCTGGGCTGCTGCATGACCTGCCAGGCTGGCAGGTCAGTCAAGAGGCCAAAGTGGCCCTGGATCACGCCGTGATCGGCCAGGCCTGCGCAATCATTGTCTGCATCTGTTCGCGGCTGTAATTCACCAGCGAATTTTTGCTATTGGCACGCGCCAGGATCCACTCCACCTCAGTGCGGCTCAGCGACGGGCCTTCCTGCCAGAATGGCGTGATGGCCTGCTGCTGCAGCCACTGCTTCAGAAACTGTACCGGTGAATCTGTGGATTCGCTGAAGAGCTGCGGGTGCAGCTCCGCCATCAGCTTAAGCTGCAGCGGCTGCTGGCTATCAGACAGCAGATCCAGGAACGGAAACAGCAGGCGTCCGCACACTTCACCGTGATGGAACGGTTTAATCGCGCCCAGTTCGCCGGCAATACCGTGGATCACCCCCAGACCCGCGCTGCTGAGACTGACCCCTCCCAGCCACGATGCCATCATCATTGCTTCACGTGCCGCGTCACCCGCCGCATCTTCGCGATTTAGGGCAGGCCACGCCTGAACAAACTGACGCAGACCGGTCAGCGCCAGCTGGCGGGTGAAGAGGTTGCCTTTGCCGGAGAGATACGCTTCAAACAGGTGGGTGAAAGTATCGATGCCGCAGGTCACCAGCACCTGGTCAGGCGCGCCTTTCAGCAGATCCGGATCAAGAATCGCTACTTCCGGCACAAAGACCGGGTGGCGCAGTGACGCTTTGATCTGAATTTCCTGCTGGTCAGTCACTACCGCATTTTGCGTGACTTCGCTGCCGGTCCCGGCCGTTGTCGGAACCGCAATCAGCGGCAGCGTGATGGGCTGAACCGCAGTGTCACCCACTTTTTCCAGATAGCGGGCCGTGGGCAGCGGGTGTTGGATCATGGCGCTGAAGGCTTTCGCCGCATCCAGCACGCTGCCTCCGCCAATCGCGACCACCCGATCAACATGACCGCGCCAGCGTGCAACCCAGCCATCGATCTCAGCGGGCGAGGCTTCATGGCTGACAATTTCATAGCCGAGAATGTGATCGTTGAGGTCAGCTTTTATCCGGGCATAGGCCGGCCCCTGCAGGAAAGATTGTCCGCAAAACAGCAGAGTAGGTTGTGACCGTGCGGCCAGCAGCGGCACCAGTTTATCCAGACTACCGCGGCCAAAGAGGGTTCGTTGATTGCTGTACAGCTCACTCAGGTTCTCACTCACCAGCGCATCCTTTTTACATTTCGCTAAAATCTGAGTGTAACGAAAAGCGCGGCGCCAGCATGGGCAAACTTTCTGATAACACACTGGCAAAAAGTTGATCATCTTCGCAAAACAGAAATTCACCGTCGGCGGGGTGGTGCTTTCCTGCGGATGTTACCCTTAACATGTTATCGGTAACAGCGTTTGTCGGGGTGTGTAAGCATCTTACAGCGCGCTGTTTTGCAGCCCTCCGGGGATCATGATAATAAACCGACACTGAATTCCCTTCAGTGCGCAAGGTGGAGAAAACCTATGCCATTACTCTATGTGGCGATCGGCGTCGCGTTACTGCTGCTGCTAATGATTCGCTTTAAGCTTAATGGATTTATCGCGCTGATCCTGGTGGCGCTGGCGGTCGGTGTGATGCAGGGCATGCCGGTTAATAAAGTTATTACCTCAATTAAAGCGGGCGTAGGTGGCACGCTGGGCAGCCTGGCACTGATCATGGGCTTTGGTGCCATGCTCGGTAAGTTGCTGGCCGACTGCGGCGGCGCGCAGCGCATTGCCACCACCCTGATTGAAAAATTCGGTACAAAGCATATTCAGTGGGCGCTGGTACTGACCGGTTTTATCGTCGGTTTTGCGCTGTTCTACGAAGTTGGCTTTGTCCTGATGCTGCCGCTGGTGTTCAGCGTGGCGGCGTCAGCGCGTGTGCCGCTGCTCTACGTCGGGGTGCCGATGGCGGCTGCTTTATCAGTGACGCACGGTTTCCTTCCCCCGCATCCTGGCCCTACAGCCATTGCTACGCTGTTTAATGCTGACATGGGTAAAACGTTGCTGTTCGGTACGCTGCTGGGTATCCCTACGGTGATTCTGGCGGGGCCGGTTTATGCCCGTTTCCTGAAAAACATCGACAAACCGATTCCACAGGGGCTTTATAACCCGAAGACCTTTACCGAAGCGGAAATGCCCAGTTTTGGCGTCAGCGTCTGGACAGCACTGGTGCCGGTGGTGCTGATGGCGTTGCGTGCCGTGGCGGAGATGCTGTTGCCAAAAGGCCATGTACTGCTGCCCTATGCGGAGTTCTTTGGCGACCCGGTAATGGCAACGCTGATTGCGGTACTGATTGCGATCTTCACCTTTGGCCTGAATCGCGGTCGTACGATGGAACAGGTGATGGATACCCTGACCGACTCGATCAAAATCATCGCTATGATGCTGTTGATCATTGGCGGTGGCGGTGCCTTTAAACAGGTACTGGTGGACAGCGGCGTGGATAAATATATCGCCAGCATGATGCATTCGACTCAGCTTTCACCCATTTTTATGGCCTGGTCGATTGCTGCTGTGCTGCGTATTGCACTGGGTTCTGCCACGGTTGCGGCGATTACCGCCGGGGGCATTGTGGCACCGTTGATTGTCACCAGCGGTGCCAGCCCGGAATTGATGGTGATCGCCGTGGGTTCCGGCAGTGTGATCTTCTCGCACGTTAATGACCCAGGCTTCTGGCTTTTCAAAGAGTATTTCAACCTGACGATTGGTGAAACCATTCGCTCCTGGTCGGCGCTGGAGACTATTATTTCGGTCTGTGGTCTGGTGGGTTGCCTGCTGCTCTCCTGGGCGATTTAACCTCTGGCCGCTGGCAACCCTGCCAGCGGCTCCTCCGCGTTGCTTCTCTCCAGCCCGTTTCCTTTTATATCGCGGGCTGCTTCCCAGGCTGGTTTATTTGCAGCCCGTGACCACGAACATAATAAGGGCCGCAAAACGCGGCCCACAGGTTTGTAATAGCATACATCTGGCCTCTTAATGAGGCGGTTCAAAACCGGCTTTGACCATCTGTTCCCGTAGCGCACGCGCAATTTCGCGATTGCCGCCGGTGACCGGATAGATCACGTTATTGACCACATCATCAAGATAGTGCTCGTCAAACTCCTGCATAGAGAGCTGCGTGCCGCCTTCATCGTTGATGGCGAAAGAACCTTTGATGTGGTTACCGCTGTTTTTTGCCTTAAGGCTGTAGCGGCCCATGCTGGTATTAATCGTGCTCATAAGATCTCCTCGCGACTCACTTCAATCTCATCACTACTGAGGCCTGCCTTGCCGCCTGAATTTTAGCCAGGAGTGGTGAGTAAAACGAAGAAAGAGGGCCAGTAAGAAGTGGTGTTGCGATCGTTATCTCAGAACATAAATAAAAACGAAAGTTGCTGAACTTATGAGCAGTTGAACACTGACTGAAGCGGCGTGACAAATTTTTCTGTCTATACTGCTTACAGGAAAAATGTTTAATCAGTGAGGGAGAAAGGAAATGAAAATTATTCTGTGGATTATCGCGATCATTTTTATCGTGGGCTTGCTGACCCTGACAGGGGTGTTCAAACTGATTTTCTGATGTCATAGCTTTGTTAAAGCTTCAGCGACAGCGGGCACCTAATCAGGTGCCCGGGTTGTTTTCTGGCTCGCTAGCAAATACTGGCTGATGGGATCCATCGGCGTATCTGGTAGCAGATCCTGAGAGTTCAGCTGTTTTTTACAGCATGCGCAGCAGGCACCATGAAAGTTGCGCTTACCCTCCCGATAATCAGTGAAAACGAACCGTGCGCTTCCACACTGGCTACAGCGTATCTTCATCACCATTCTGCGTCTCATCCTCCTTTTTGAAGCGCCCTGACGGATGCCTGCCTCTGATCGGTTAAGCAGGTTTTATCTATTGCTGCGCAATATTATTTCGGACTGCGATGAGAAACGTAATTTCTTATAACGTTGAATGTTTGTTGCCAAATGCGAATTCAATCACTAAAAAGCACTTCCTTGATCTCGCTCAATGTTTCTTTGCTGTTGGCTGAAATACCCGCGAATACCCCACTCTGACTGGGATTATTGGCACTGAACGCTTAACCGGGTGCAATTAAAAGCAGGAACTGCGCTCAGAAATCTAAGAATTTATGCTCATTTAATGAGCGTTTTTGCCACGATAACTGCGAGAACCCTTAAAAAATGGATCTGACAGAGAAAAGTGCTGTCCCGATGAAGTTAAAAAATTGCGTTTTTACTTATGTCGCCATCATTAAGAAGAGGAATACGTTTCAATAAGATTTTTCTTTTTAACGCGAGTGCTGTGTAATTCTTAAAGAGAAAAGGTGCGGCTTTACAGCGGGTTAACGGCCAGTGCAGGTTATGGGCCTGCTAGCTGTTTACGGACGATTCGCAAGTCCGGAAGCAGGAAAGTGTGATGGATGCACGTAAAGTCGATATTTATCACTTTTTCATCAAATCGTACTGGACAAATTCCTCCGCAATTGCTGTACTAGACACCGACACAGTTTAGTGTCCATTTTTCATGTAAAGGTAATATAGATGTCTAAGATCAAAGGTAACGTTAAGTGGTTTAATGAATCTAAAGGATTCGGTTTCATTACTCCTGAAGATGGCAGCAAAGATGTATTCGTACATTTCTCTGCAATCCAGAGCAACGGCTTCAAAACTCTGGCTGAAGGTCAGCGCGTAGAGTTTGAAATCACCGACGGCGCTAAAGGCCCATCTGCTGCTAACGTTATCAGTTTGTAAGTTAACAGTAAGAATTCTAAAAACCCGCCTGATGGCGGGTTTTTTTATGGCTGTAATCTGCGCTTCATCCCCGCCATCGTACCCTTTATCGGCAGGTTGCCGCACAAACTGCGCGGCGGCTCACAATAAATCCTCGTAACATATTCATAACAATACGACATGCTGCTTTTTAGCGTGCGACGCTATATAACTGTGCGACAGAACCGGGTGAGTGAGGAGGCAGGATGAACATACGTCAGGCAGAGTTAAAAGACAGTTTTGCGCTAAGTGCCCTGTTGAGCGAGTTAGGCTATGGCGGGACCGAAAGCTTCATTGAACAGCGCCTGGCGCAGTTATGCAGCGATCCCAGTGAAGCGCTGCTGGTGGCTGAACATGGCAGCCAGGTGCTGGGTTTCCTTTCCCTGCACTTTATACCTCAGCTGGCCCTGGCCGGTGATTTTGCCCGCATCAGCTATTTCTGCATTGCAGAAGGAGAGCGCAGTAAAGGCGTCGGCCAGCAGCTGCTTCAGCACGCTGAAACGCTGGCAGCGCGTCGTGGCTGCGACCGTATGGAAGTCCATTGCCATCAGTCACGTCTTAAGGCGAATCAATTCTACGCCCGTGAAGGTTATATTGAGTCCCCCCGTTATCTCATCAAAGATCTGCAAGCGGGTTAATTTACCGTACGCAGGGACGATCAGCACTCCGGCGATATTCTTCCGCAGTGCTTTTCTGAGGCTGGCGACAGAAATGATGACTGATCGCTGCATCCTGTGCCTGTCAGCACTTTCTGCTTTCACGGTGGCAGCCAGATAGCAGAAACGGTTGCCAGCATGGCTACATCCTATGGCGGGCAGAAGGCATCTGCATACACGCGGCACTCTGTCTAAGGTAAAGCCGTGCACAGCCCGCCAGTAGCTTTAAGCTGAGGTGAGCGAACATCCATGCAGAGACCGTTAAGCGTAAAACAGGACGATGCAGTGCCTGGCTGGCTGAGGATTTGCAGTACACAACGCAGCAATGTCTGCTCTGCTGTCAGCCGAATGGTTTTAGCACCAACAGAAAGATGACGACGTACGCCGGATACGGGCATTATCAACAGAGACTGATCCACCCATAAGTGACGCTGGTAGTGATATGACCGGCGCTGCGGGAGAAGAGAAATGATGAAAGTGGCGTTGGGGCAATTTGCAGTGAGCCGGGAATGGCAGGAGAACGCTGATACCTGTCTGGCCTTAATGCAGCGGGCGGCAGATGGGGGGGCAGATCTGCTGGTGCTGCCGGAAGCGGTGCTGGCGCGCGATAATGCCGATCCCGATTTAGTCGTGAAGGCGGCGCAGCCACTGGATGGCCCTTTCCTCCGCCAGTTGCTGGCTGCCAGTGAGCACAATGCGCTGACTACCATGATGAGCGTGCATGTTCCCACCGATCCGCATAAAGCGCTTAACGTGCTGGTGGCTATCCGTGAGGGTAAAGTCATTGCCGCCTATGAAAAGCTGCATCTGTACGACGCCTTTGCAATGCAGGAGTCACAGCGGGTCAATCCGGGTCATGTCATTCCGCCGTTGATTGAGGTGGCGGGTATGAAAGTGGGATTAATGACCTGCTATGACGTGCGATTCCCGGAGCTGGCGCGTCGGCTGGCGCTGGATGGTGCGCAAGTTCTGGTCCTTCCAGCCGCCTGGGTTAAAGGTCCGCTTAAAGAGATGCACTGGGAGCTGTTAACACGCGCCCGTGCGCTGGAGAACACGTGCTATATGGTGGCGGTGGGTGAATGCGGCTCACGCAATATTGGTAATAGTCTGGTCGTCGATCCGCTGGGCGTGGTAGTGGCAAATGCGGCTGAGTCTCCGGCACTGCTGTTTGCCGATCTTGATCCTGAGCGTGTCGCCTATGCCCGCCGGGTATTACCGGTTCTTGAAAACCGGCGTTTTAAACGGCCTGAACTGAAGTAATTGGCTGAAATGGGAAGCAACCGCAAATTCGCTACAGCAGAGATCTTACTCTGTTACAGATTCCAGTTGTCGTCGCAGGCAAACTGCGCGTAAATAACAGTCACCGTGATTCGATAAAGTTGAAAGGTTAATTATGGAAGGTATCAGTATTGCCAAGCTGCTGATTATTGGTGCGCTTATCGTACTGCTTTTTGGTACCAACAAGTTGCGCTCACTGGGCGGCGATCTGGGCTCCGCGATCAAGGGCTTCAAAAAAGCCATGAAAGACGAAGATACCAGTGCAACCCGAACAACGGCTGAAGACGTGCCGGCAGAACGCGTCGTTCATAAAGATTAATCGGTTATTTGCTGCAAATAACTGTTACTTTTTATTTCAGACCATTTCAGGCAGGTATAAAAAAACCAGGCTGTTTCCAGTCTGGTTTTTTGTTTTTTCAGGCTTCCGACCGTAAAGCGTACTTATTTCACTTCTTCGCCTTTAGCCTGCATATCCGCATGATAGGAAGAGCGCACAAACGGACCGCACGCGGCATGGGTAAAGCCCATCGCCATCGCTTCTGCTTTCATCTCGTCGAACTCAGCCGGGCTGACGTAGCGCTGAACCGGCAGGTGATGGCGGCTCGGCTGCAGATACTGTCCCAGCGTCAGCATGGTGACGCCGTGACGACGCAGATCGCGCATCACCTCAACGATTTCGGCGTTGGTTTCACCCAGTCCCACCATGAGACCTGATTTGGTCGGAACATCAGGATGTGCTTCTTTAAAACGCTCCAGCAGCTTCAGGGACCACTCGTAGTTCGCGCCCGGACGTACCTGGCGGTAGACGCGCGGTACGTTTTCCAGGTTGTGGTTAAACACATCCGGTGGCGTCGCGGTGAGAATCTCCAGTGCGCGATCCATACGGCCACGGAAGTCCGGTACCAGCGTTTCAATTTTGATGGTAGGATTTTTTTCGCGAATCGCGCTGATGCAGTCGGCAAAGTGCTGCGCGCCGCCATCACGCAAATCATCACGGTCAACCGAGGTGATGACCACGTAGCGCAGGCCCATATCGGCAATCGTCTGCGCCAGTTTAGCGGGTTCGTTAGCATCCGGTGCATTAGGACGGCCATGCGCCACATCACAGAAAGGACAACGACGGGTACAGATTGCACCCAGGATCATAAAGGTGGCGGTGCCGTGGTTGAAGCATTCGGCAAGATTAGGGCAGGACGCCTCTTCGCAGACCGAGTGCAGCCCGTTTTTGCGCATCGCAGCTTTAATACCCTGAATACGACTGGAGTCGGCTGGCAGCTTGATTTTCATCCATTCCGGCTTACGCAACATCTCCTGCCGTTCAACAACCACGGTTTTCACCGGGATCAGCGCCATTTTGTCCGCGTCACGATATTTGACGCCGCGTTCCATCTGAATTGGTTTACTCATAAATCAGCAGGTTCCGGTCGGATTGCGATTTGAAAGCGTTCCCACTCAAACCGGGAAAGGGGCTTTCAACTTTATTTGAAAAAAGTGCAAAAATTATATCATCTCATCGTCTGGGAAGCAGCCACCGTCAGCGCTGAAAAGTTACATATTTGTAAATTCGCATTCTGCGTTAAGGCTTAACAGAAGGATCGCCTGCTATCCATTCAACCTTTTCATAACCTGCCAGCCGCGCAAAAGCGCTGACCAGCGGAGCGCGTACCTGCTCTGTGGTGACCTCTGGCTGGAAATTTTTTAACTGGGTCATGCTCATCCCGGCATAACCACAGGGATTAATGCGCAGGAAAGGCGATAAATCCATCGCAACATTCAGCGCCAGACCGTGAAACGAGCAGCCTTTGCGAATGCGCAATCCCAGCGAGCAGATTTTCTCTTCTCCGACATAAACGCCGGGTGCATCTGCGCGGGCGCGGGCGCTGACGCCGAACTCTGCCAGCGTGGCGATAACCGTCTCTTCCAGAATAGTCACCAGCTGGCGCACGCCGAGCTTACGGCGTTTCACATCGATCAGGACATACATGACCTGTTGTCCCGGCCCGTGATAGGTGACCTGACCGCCACGATCGCTCTGCACCACAGGAATAGCACCGGGCATCAACAGATGTTCTGCTTTTCCCGCCTGACCCTGAGTAAAAACCGGAAGATGTTCGACCAGCCAGATTTCGTCACGACTCTGGTCGTCGCGCTGGTCAGTATAGTGGTGCATGGCGTCGGAAACTGATTGCCAGTCACGCAGACCTGACTGGCGGACAAAGAGGGTTTCAACTGACAAAGCGATAGCCCGCTAAAGGAAAAAACGCTGAGGATAACATCGGCAAACCGTCAGATAGCGGCGCCTTGCCGACCCGTAAATTACAGTACCATCCGCACAATTTCGATCTGGCCCAGCTCTTCGTACAGGCGTTCAACCTGCTCGATATGGGTGGCGTTGATAGTGATGTTTACGGAGTGATAGTTGCCTTTGCTGCTCGGCTTAACTTCAGGGCTGTAGTCGCCGGGCGCATGACGTTGCACCACTTCAACCACTTGATCAACCAGCTCCGGTTGCGCCAGACCCATTACTTTATAGGTAAACGGGGTAGGAAATTCGAGCAGCTCATTCAGTTTGGTTTTCATATTCACTCCGGTGCATAAAAAACAGGCTCCCGCCTGAGCGGGAGCATCATAATATCTGGTAATGGGGACGGAGGGGCGATTTTTCAATCACCCTTAACGCTTAACCGAACCAGTGATGGAACATCAGTTTGATGTAATCCACGATACGGCCAAAGAAACCACCCTCAGAGATCTCGTTCAGCACCACCAGAGGACGCTGTTCGATCGTCTTGCCATCCAGCTGGAAGTTGATGCTGCCAACAACCTGGTTTTTCTTCAGTGGGGCATGCAGTTCTGTGTTATTCAGCACATAGCTGGCTTTCAGATCTTTCATACGGCCACGCGGAATGGTCAGGTAAGCATCTTTTTCCACGCCCAGTTGTACACGGTCATTATCACCAAACCAGACCGGCTCAGAGGCGAACTCTTTACCCGCTTTCAGTGGCGCAACGGTTTCAAAGAAACGGAAGCCCCAGGTGAGCAGTTTCTTGCTCTCGGTTTCACGGCCTTTAAAGGTATGGCCGCCCATGACCGCCGAGATCAGGCGCATCTGGCCTTCGGTCGCTGACGCCACCAGGTTGTAACCGGCTGAATTGGTGTGACCGGTTTTGATCCCATCCACGTTCAGGTTGGTGTCCCACAGCAGACCGTTGCGGTTCATCTGGCGGATATTGTTGAAGGTGAACTCTTTCTCTTTATAAACAGCGTACTCTTCCGGCACGTCGCGGATTAACGCCTGGCCAATCAGCGCCATATCGCGCGCAGAGCTGTACTGACCTTCAGCGTCCAGACCATGGACGGTCCCGAAGTGAGTATTCTGCAGGCCAATCGCTTTGACGTAGTTATTCATCAGATTAACGAACGCATCCTGGCTGCCGGCGACATAGTCAGCCATCGCAACACAGGCGTCGTTACCGGACTGCAGTACAATCCCACGGGTCAGCTGTGAGACCGGCACGCGGTCGCCTGGCTTCAGGAACATCAGCGAAGAGCCTTTGAACACCGGGTTGCCGGTCGCCCAGGCATCCGGACCGACGGTGACCATATCGTCCTGATGAATTTTGCCCGCTTTCACGGCCTGTCCAATGACATAGCTGGTCATCATCTTGGTCAGACTGGCAGGATCGCGGCGTGCATCGGCGTTTTTCTCTGCCAGCACTTTGCCCGAGTTGTAGTCGATAAGGACATACGCTTCGGCATCAATGTCCGGCACACCCGGAATCATGGTCTTGAGATTGACGTCATCAGCAATAGCAGCATGGCTGAGAGAGAAAGCGATCAGTGATCCCACTGTCAGGCGTTTCAGCAAACGAGATGATTTCAGCGTGTTCATGTGTAGGACTACAACATCCGTGAGTTTGAGGTTAAAAATGTCACTCATCATACCCAATGCCAGTCAGTCTGGCACCGGGCGTGATGATTGGGTTGTTAGCAGACGTAACGTGTCACTGTCTGATAAACCGATCAGCGATGCGTGTTAGTAATAAATGAGGCGGTCTGGCCTTCACTGCTCAGGCGCTGTTGCAGCGCAGCCGCTTCAGCGCGGGAGCTGTAGCCGCCGAGCTGAACGCGATAAACGTTGTTGCCCGCGTCTTCGACCTTGCCGGGCACACCGTAACGCTGGCTCAGGCTTTTCATCATCTGCTGAGCACGTGCCGGATCATTCAGTGCACCGACCTGCACAACATATCCGGCTGCGGCACCACTGCTGGCTGCCGGCGCGGCACTGGCGGCTACAGGAGCAGCACTGCTGGCGGCCGTTGTACTGACGGGCGCGGCGGCGGGTGGTTCACTTCCTTCCAGCACGCCGTTCGCTAATGGCTGAGGTGCGCCAAGAAAGCCGCTGCTCTGTACTGGCGCGCCCATATTGTCACCGCCCTGCAGCGTGCTGTTGCTGATAGCTTCCACGTTTTGGGCAGGCGGCTCAGCGTTTGCGGCGCTGCCACCATTCATTACCGCACCACCGCTCAGGTCCGGGCGGGCAGGCAGCGAGTAGCTCTGTTTGGCGACCACAGTACCAATGGTGCCCGGACCTGAGAGCGTACCGTCGGGAGCCACCTTGATATAGTCGACCCGCACCCGTGAATTATTGGAGATGTTCAGACGGTCACCGGCTGCCCGCGACAGGTCAATGATACGTCCTGGCGTGTAGGGGCCACGATCGTTAACGCGCACCACAATCTGACGGCCGTTCGCGATATTCGTCACGCGCACATAGCCCGGCAGCGGCAGAGTGGGGTGGGCGGCCGTCAGCGCATCGGGATCGTAGGCTTCGCCGGTAGCGGTGCGGTTGCCCTGTGCCTCTTCGCCGTACCAGGTAGCCAGGCCGACCTCGCTGTAGTTCGACGGATCTTTGATGATGCGATAATTTTTGCCATTAACGCTGTAATCCTGGCTGGTACTCGGATTGATTGGCTCATAACGAGGCTCAACGCCTGGAATCTCTACTACCGGCCCATTATAAGCCGGTTGCGGCGGCGCCGTCTTTTGGGGTTCGGGCGTGGTACAGGCCGCCAGAACCAGTGATGCCAGTGCAACGCCAAGCCATTCCTTACGCATCTGCAGCCTCTTAGACACTTTTAGATAACATTTTTCGGTGAGTGTGGATCGACATCACAATGCCGAATCCCGCCATAAGCACGATAAGCGCGGAGCCGCCGTAACTGACCAGCGGCAGTGGCACGCCAACTACCGGTAAGATACCACTAACCATGCCAATGTTAACGAAAACATAAACGAATAAAATCAGCATTAAACCGCCCGCCATGACCCGGCCAAACGTGGTCTGCGCGCGTGCTGCGACAATCAGTCCCCGCATGATCAGCAGCAGATAAAGGGTCAGCAGCAGCAGTACGCCAAACAGACCCAGCTCTTCGGCCAGAACCGCGAAGATAAAGTCGGTATGACGCTCCGGCAAAAACTCCAGCTGAGACTGGGTGCCCTGCAGCCAGCCTTTGCCACGCAGTCCTCCCGACCCTATGGCGATTTTCGACTGGATGATGTGATAACCCGCGCCCAGCGGGTCCGTTTCCGGGTCGAGCAGCATCATGACGCGGTCACGCTGATAGTCGTGCATCAGGAAGAACCACAGAATCGGGATAAAGGCCGCGACCAGCAGGACGGCGACGCCAATCAGTTTCCAGCTCATTCCCGAAAGGAACAGGACAAACAAACCGGAAGCGGCAACCAGAATCGAGGTGCCAAGATCGGGCTGTGCAGCGACCAGCAGGGTCGGCACAAAGATCAGCAAAAGCGCAATGCCGGTATTTTTCAGGGTTGGCGGACAGACATCGCGGTTAATAAAGCGCGCCACCATCAGCGGCACCGCGATTTTGGCAATCTCAGAAGGCTGAAAGCGAACAAAGCCTAGATCGAGCCAGCGCTGTGCGCCTTTACTGATCTGCCCGAAGGCATCAACCGCCACCAGCAGAATGACGCAGACAATATAAAGGTAAGGTGCCCAGCCCTCATAAACGCGCGGCGGTACCTGCGCCAGCACAATCATGATCACCAGCCCCATCGCGATCTGACCGAGTTTACGCTCCATCATGCCGGGATCCTGACCACTGGCACTCCAGATCACCACGGCGCTGTAGGTCAGCAGGCCGAGAATGATCAGCATAAACAGCGGATCGATGTGGATACGCATCCAGATCGATCGTTTCTGCGGACTATCTTGCATCGACATGTTTATTCACCTTCATAACCGGGCGGCACAGGGGCGGCGTCCGGCAGGACAGTATTGTTATCACCCAACATAATGTGATCCAGAATCTGGCGCATGACGGTGCCGACAGCCGGACCGGCGCCACCGTTTTCCAGGATAATGGTCACTGCGACCCGAGGCTTGTCATAAGGGGCAAACGCGGTCATTAATTTATGATCGCGTAATCGTTCAGCAATTCTGTGGGCGTTATAGGTTTCGTTCTCTTTCAGGCCAAAGACCTGCGCCGTACCGGACTTGGCAGCAATTTTATAAGGCGCATCAGCAAAGCTTTTGTGGGCGGTGCCGTTGGGGCGATTCGCCACGCCGTACATGCCATCTTTGGCGATTTCCCAGTAGCCGGAATGGATATCACCGATTGGAGCCTCAGGCGGCTGGCGATAGGGCACAAGGGTCCGGCCTTCACGGGTGGCACGCAGCATATGCGGCACCTTGACGACACCGTCGTTGATCAGAATCATCATCGCTTTGTTCATCTGCAGCGGGGTTGCCGTCCAGTAACCCTGGCCGATCCCTACCGGAATGGTGTCGCCCTGATACCACGGCTTTTTAAAGCGTTTCATTTTCCAGTCGCGGGTGGGCATGTTACCGGCGCTCTCCTGCGGTAAGTCGATGCCGGTCCGGTTGCCATAGCCAAATTTATTCATCCACTCTGACAGTCGGTCGATGCCCATGTCATAGGCGACCTGATAGAAGAAGGTATCGGCAGACTCCTCCAGCGCTTTGGTGACGTTAAGACGACCGTGCCCCCACTTTTTCCAGTCGCGGAAGCGCTTTTCTGAACCGGGAAGCTGCCACCAGCCCGGATCAAACAGGCTGGTGTTGCGGTTAATCACGCCCGCACTCATGGCAGAGACCGCCACATAAGGTTTCACTGTTGAAGCTGGCGGGTAAGCTGCCTGAATCGCACGGTTATAGAGTGGGCGATTTTCATCTTCCAGCAGGCCGCGATAATCCTTACTGGAAATGCCGTCGACAAACAAGTTGGCATCGTAACTGGGTGTGGAGACCATGGCGAGAATTTCGCCGGTGCGCGGATCGCTGACGACAACAGCGGCGCGACTGCCCGCCAGCAGGGTCTCGACATACTGCTGCAGTTTGAGATCGATAGTCAGATAGATATCGCGGCCTGCCTGAGGTGACTCCTCATGCAGCTGGCGAATAACCCGGCCCCTGTTGTTGACCTCAACCTCTTCAAAGCCGGTTTTGCCGTGCAGCAGACTCTCGTAATATGCTTCTATCCCCAGCTTGCCGATGTCGTGCGTGGCAGCGTAGTTCGGCCATATGCCTTCTTTATCGAGGCGTGCAACGTCACGATCGTTGATTTTTGAGACGTAGCCGACCACATGCGTCAGCGTGGCGCCGTAGGGGTAGTAGCGGCGCTGATAGCCTTTAACTTCCACGCCGGGAAAGCGGTACTGATTGACCGCAAAGCGTGCCACCTGAACTTCATTCAGACCGGTTTTAACCGGAATGGAGGTAAAGCGACGCGAGCGCTTGCGCTCTTTCTGGAAGTTTTCGAGGTCTTCGTCCGTCAGCTCAAGCACCGGGCGTAAGTTTTCCAGCGTCTGCTGCAGGTTATCAACTTTTTCCGGCACCAGTTCTGCCTGATAGATGGTGCGGTTCAGTGCCAGCGGCGTGCCGGTGCGATCGTAGATAATGCCGCGGCTGGGCGCGACAGGCACCAGTTTAATGCGGTTCTGGTTGGAACGGGTGCTGTAATCATCAAAGCGAAGAATCTGCAGATGGTAAAGGTTAACTACCAGGATTGAAGAGAGCAGTAAGATACCGACGAAGGCGATGAACGCCCGACGGACAAAGAGTTTCTGTTCGGCGCTGTAATCGCGAAAGGCGTTGCTTTGTAATTTCATCCGCTACTTGTCATGTCTGATGTGGGCTGATCGGTCATTCACGATGATAAGGATGATTCGTCGTTATACTCCAGGCCCGATACAGACTTTCGGCCACCAGCACGCGCACCAGCGGATGAGGCAACGTCAATGCCGACAGTGACCAGCTCTGCTCTGCCACCGCTTTACAGGCGGGAGCCAGGCCTTCAGGCCCGCCGATCAGCAGGCTGACATCGCGACCATCCAGCTTCCAGCGTTCAAGCTGCTGCGCCAGTTGCGGGGTTTCCCACGGTTGACCAGGAATATCCAGCGTGACGATGCGATTGCCTTTGCCGACCGCCGCTAACATTGCTTCACCCTCTTTTTCAAGAATACGTTTGATATCAGCATTTTTGCCGCGTTTACCTGCGGTGACTTCGATCAGCTCAAACGGCATATCTTTAGGGAAGCGGCGCAGATACTCCATGAAACCGGTCTGCACCCAGTCGGGCATTTTTGTGCCGACGGCAACAAGTTGCAGTTTCACCGATTAGCCCCAGAGTTTTTCCAGCTCATACAGCTGGCGACTCTCTTCCTGCATCACATGTACGATGACATCACCCAGATCAACCACGACCCAGTCTGCCGCGCTTTTACCTTCAATGCCTAATGGCATCAGGCCAGCTAAACGGGATTCCTGCTCAACGTGTTCTGCGATCGAAGTCACATGACGCGTGGAGGTGCCGGTGCAGATGATCATGAAATCGGTGATGCTGGATTTGCCCTGAACGTCGATGGTGACAATGTCCTGGCCTTTGAGATCATCAATCTTATCAATAACGAACTCTTGGAGTGCTTTACCTTGCAAAAGGTTCCCCTTGGAATCTGGTGGTATCGGGCTGGCTGTAAGCCCGGAGAGTGCAGCCAAAATTTAAGCGGCGCAGTATAGCATGCCCGGATCAGTCGCGATATAAGCCTTCGCGGTCGATATAGTCGATAACCGCCGCGGGCAACAGGTCGTCGCAGGGCTGGTTCTGATGGCGACGGCGGCGGATTTCAGTCGCCGAAATGTCATAGAGCGGGGTTTCAGCCAGCCAGATATGGCCTGCGGGCTGCTGATGCAGCTGACGGATATCCTGAGCAAGGTGTTGATCGAGCCACTGCTGCATCTCCGGCGCATCGAATCGGGTCGGATAGCCGGGGCGCTGGCACACCAGCAGATGACAGAGTGACAGCAGATCCTGCCAGCGATGCCATTTCGCTAAGCTCAGCAGGGAATCCTGACCAATAATAAAGCCCAGCGGCTGTTCTGCACCGCGTTCGACGCGCCAGCCTTCCAGAGTAGTGACGGTCCAGGAGGGAGTGTCGCGCTCAAGCTCACGGGTATCAATCTCAAACAGCGGTAAGCCGCGGATAGCGCAGCGCAGCATCGCGACCCGCTGAATGGCGCTGGCTTCCGGTTGCGGACGATGCGGTGGCACATTGTTGGGCAGTAGCGTCACACGCTGCAGGCCGGTCTGTTGAGCCAGCGCTTTGACCGGACGCAGATGACCAAAATGAATCGGGTCGAAGGTGCCACCAAACAGCGCGTGTAACTCAGACATGGGCAAAACTCGTCGGAAAAACACGACTGCTGAGCAGCAGCGTCAGGGTCTGTAACTGTGGCCACACCGGCTGTCCGTAATCCTGCTTCAGGGTGATCTCAATCTGACTGAGCAGATGAATCGCGCGTTGCAGACGCGTGGCGCTCAGGCGTTGCAGTGCATCGGTGAACAGCGCGCGGCGGTTCTGCCAGATACGCTGCTGATCCATCAGGGTACGCAGCGGCTGCTGCGCCTGGTGGCGCTGCAGATGCAGCAGTGTCAGCAAATCGCGCTGCAGCGTACGCAGCAGAATCACGACTTCGCTCTCTTCTTTCTCCAGCTGATGCAGGATATGCAGCGCGCGACGGCTCTTACCCGCCAGCAGAGCATCGACCCAGTGGAACGGTGTAAAGTGTGCGGCATCACTGACTGCCTCTTCAACCCGGGGCAGGGTCAGTTTGCCGTCAGGCCACTGCAGCGAGAGACGCTCCAGCGCCTGGGCCAGCGCCAGCAGATTACCTTCATAGCAGTAACACAACAGCTGCACAGCCGCGTCATCGACCGAAAGTTTCAGCGCCTTAGCACGATTCACGACCCAGCGCGGCAGTTGCACCTGTTCGGGCGTCTGGCAGGGCACTAAAACTGCAGAGGCGGACAGGGCTTTAAACCATGCACTGTTTTCCTGCGCTTTGGTGAGCTTTGGCATCCGGCAGATCAGCAGAATATCGGCGTGCAGCAGCTGCGACAGCTTAACCAGCTGCTCGGCCATTGCGGCGTTCGGTCCATTCTCGGGGAATTGCAGCGTCATGGTCTGACGCTGCGCAAACAGACTCAGTGACTGACAGCTGACAAACAGGCTCTCCCAGTCGGTCTGGGCGTCCAGCGTAAAACTAAAATGTTCCTCAAATCCCTGCGCGGTTGCGGCGGCACGGATGGCATCCGCACTCTCCTGCAACAGCAGCGGTTCGTTTCCGGCTAACAAATAACAGGCGCGCAGCCCCTCACGGAGCTGCGCGCTGAGTTGCTCAGGGTAAATCCTGATCATTGCAGGCTGGTAGCAGAGGAAGAGGGTGCTTCCTGTGAACCCTGACCCGGAACCGGAATCACTGACGCCGGTAAGGTCTCTTTGTTGTTGATCTGTGCGGCATGCACGGTCAGCAGTTTACGTACAAGCTGTTCGGCAGCACGCTGACGCATCTCCTGCGTAATCAGATCCTGCTCGGCATCTTTTGCCAGCGCAGCATTCGGGTTATCGAAGAATGAACGATAAACCGTGGTGCTGATTGGGTAGATTCCTTTGCCCGGCAACAGGACCTGCGCGGTAAGGGTCATGACCAGCTGATACTCAGCAGAGGTGCCGCTGATAAAGACCGATGCGGTGTTACGTCCCGAAACCTCAGGACCCAGACGCAGCGTCGGAATATCGGTGCGGTTCTGTTTGTTGTCTTCAACGATGGTGACATCGTTGATACGCAGTTGCTGACGCACAGTACGCGCCAGCGGTCCATAAGGATCGCCGGTTGAAACAATCAGGGTTTTCAGTTCGCTGGGCACCTGCGTGGTGCCGCGCGGATGAAAACCACAGCCAGCGGTGATCACCACCGCCAGCATGACAAACAGCCTGATAATCGGATGTCGCACAGTTCCTCCTGAACTTAACCTACGACCAGGTTAAGCAGTTTGCCCGGTACATAAATGACTTTACGGATAGTCACGCCGTCCAGATACTTCGCCACCAGATGCTCCTGAGCAGCGCGTGCCTGAACCTGTTCCTGTGTTGCATCGGCGGGTACGGTAATTTTACCACGCACTTTACCGTTCACCTGCACCACAACCAGCAGTGAATCTTCAACCATAGCGGCTTCATCAGCCACCGGCCAGCTCGCTTCATCGATGGTGCCTTCGCCACCCAGCGTCTGCCACAGAACATAGCAGGCATGCGGGGTAAACGGATAGAGCAGACGGACGATAGCCAGCAGCGCTTCCTGCATCAGAGCGCGATCCTGCTCGCCTTCCTGCGGTGCACGCGCCAGTTTGTTCATCAGCTCCATAATCGCTGCAATGGCGGTGTTGAAGGTCTGACGACGGCCAATATCATCCGCCACTTTAGCGATGGTTTTGTGCAGGTCACGACGCAGCGATTTCTGCTCGTCACTCAGGCTATCCACATCCAGCGCCACGGTCGCACCCTGTGAGGTGTGCTCGTAAACCAGCTTCCAGACACGCTTCAGGAAGCGGTTAGCCCCTTCAACGCCCGACTCCTGCCACTCCAGCGTCATATCGGCCGGTGAAGCAAACATCATGAACAGACGCACGGTATCCGCGCCGTAACGCTCAACCATCAGCTGAGGGTCGATGCCGTTGTTTTTCGACTTCGACATTTTACTCATGCCTGCGTAAATCACTTCGCGGCCCTGGGTGTCGGTAGCTTTAACAATGCGGCCTTTCTCATCACGCTCAATCTCAACGTCAACCGGTGAAACCCAGTTACGCTCGCCGTTGTTACCGAGGTAGTAAAAGGCGTCAGCCAGCACCATGCCCTGGCACAGCAGACGTTTGGCTGGCTCATTGGAATTAACCAGGCCCGCGTCACGCAGCAGCTTGTGGAAGAAGCGGAAATACATCAGGTGCATGATGGCGTGTTCAATACCCCCCACATACTGATCGACCGGCAGCCAGTAGTTTGCCGCGGTCGGATCCAGCATGCCTTCTTTGTAGCTGGCGCAGGTATAACGCGCGTAGTACCAGGAGGACTCCATGAAGGTGTCAAAGGTGTCGGTTTCACGCAGAGCAGGCTGGCCGTTCACCGTGGTTTTCGCCCACTCCGGATCGGCTTTGATCGGGCTGGTAATGCCATCCATCACCACATCTTCCGGCAGGATCACCGGCAGCTGGTCTTCAGGTGTCGGCATTACGGTGCCATCTTCCAGCGTGACCATTGGGATTGGTGCGCCCCAGTAGCGCTGACGGGAAACACCCCAGTCGCGCAGACGGTAGTTCACTTTACGGACGCCTACGCCTTTCGCCGCCAGAGAATCTGCAATGGCGCTAAACCCTGCGGCGTGATCCAGACCGTTGAATTCACCTGAGTTAAACAGCGCGCCTTTGTCGGTCATTGCCGCGGCGCTGACGTCAGGAATAGAGCCATCCAGATTGAGTACTACCGGCTTGATCGCCAGATCGTATTTAGTGGCAAATTCCCAGTCGCGCTGGTCGTGCGCCGGTACCGCCATGACGGCGCCGGTGCCATATTCCATCAGCACGAAGTTAGCGACCCAGACAGGGAGAAGCTCGCCGGTCAGCGGATGAATAACAGACAGGCCGGTCGCCATGCCTTTCTTCTCCATGGTCGCCATATCGGCTTCGGCCACTTTGGTATTGCGGCATTCAGCGATAAAGTCAGCCAGTGCCGGATTGTTCACCGACGCCTGGGTTGCCAGCGGATGACCCGCCGCAACGGCGACATAGGTTGCGCCGATAAAGGTATCCGGGCGGGTGGTGTAGACGGTGACTTTCTCTTCGCTGTCAGCAACGTCGAATGTGATTTCGACGCCTTCAGAACGGCCAATCCAGTTACGCTGCATGGTTTTGACCTGCTCAGGCCACTCTTCCAGCGTATCCAGATCGTTCAGCAGCTCTTCCGCATAATCGGTAATCTTAATAAACCACTGCGGAATCTCTTTGCGCTCAACTTTAGTGTCGCAGCGCCAGCAGCAGCCATCGATCACCTGCTCGTTCGCCAGCACCGTCTGATCGTTCGGACACCAGTTGACGGCAGAGGTCTTTTTATAGACCAGACCTTTTTCATACAGTTTAGTGAAGAACCACTGTTCCCAGCGATAGTACTCTGGCTGGCAGGTTGCCAGTTCACGACTCCAGTCATAGCCAAAGCCCAGCAGTTTAAGCTGGTTTTTCATGTAGGCGATGTTGTCGTATGTCCAGGGGGCCGGTGCGGTGTTGTTTTTAACCGCAGCGCCTTCCGCAGGCAGGCCGAAAGCATCCCAGCCAATCGGCTGTAGTACGTTTTTGCCGAGCATACGCTGATAACGCGCGATTACGTCGCCGATGGTGTAGTTACGAACGTGGCCCATATGCAGGCGGCCAGAAGGATAGGGCAACATGGAAAGGCAATAGTATTTCTCTTTACCTTCCTGCTCAGTCACTTTAAACGTTTCGTTTTCATCCCAGTGTTGCTGCACACGGGATTCAATCTCTTCCGGGCGGTATTGCTCTTGCATGGCTGCCTGTGGTCCTTTATGAATAACATTTTTCGGGCTCTGTGATCCGCATAGCATACCCATAAGGCCGCGCATCAACAACACTTCCCACTTTTGCTGGCACGATTTCTGCTGATAGCGTCAGTCTCTTCACCCTTTTGTAATTCACTGTACAGACGACACGGCAAAAGCCGCATTGCGACTAAACTTAATTCAGCGAGGGTCTGCATAAAGGAGAATAAAATGAATAAAGTAGCTCAGGAATATCGCGAGTCGTTAGCCGTGCTGACTGAACGTCTCCGTCAGGGCGATCGTAACCTTGATGAGCTGATTGCCAGTCGACGCAGCCAGTTACGGGTGCGCGATGACATGACGGAAGAAGAGATTGACCAGGCGCTGAGCTCGGTGCGCCGTGATTTGGGCGAGTTTGCACGCAGTTATACCGATGTGGAAGAGCCGCTGGCGAACTCACTGTTTATGCGCATTATTCGTGAGAGCGTCTGGAAAGAGCTGGCGGATATCACCGATAAAAGTCAGCTGGAATGGCGCGAAGTTTTCCAGGATCTGCATCATCACGGTGTGTATCAGAGCGGCGAAGTGGTAGGGCTGGGCAATCTGGTGTGTGAGAAGTGTCAGTTCACCCGGGCGATCTATACGCCGGAAACCCTGTCGCGCTGTCCGGAATGCGGCAATGACCAGTTTCAGCGTCAGCCTTTTGAACCCTGATAATAAAAACGATGCGGGCCACTCAGGTGACCCGCATAGGTTATTTAGTGCAGAATTTTAGCGAGGAAATCTTTCGCACGGTCAGACTGTGGGTTATTAAAGAAGTCATCTTTATTGGTGTCTTCGATAATTTTTCCTTCATCCATGAAGATCACGCGATTGGCTACTTTGCGGGCAAAGCCCATCTCGTGTGTCACCACCATCATTGTCATCCCTTCCTGAGCCAGCTCTACCATCACATCCAGCACTTCGTTGATCATTTCCGGATCCAGCGCGGAGGTCGGTTCATCAAACAGCATCGCGATAGGATCCATGCAGAGCGCACGTGCAATCGCCACGCGCTGCTGCTGACCGCCGGAGAGCTGACCAGGAAACTTTTCAGCATGCGCTGACAGACCCACACGCTTCAACAGTTTCAGCCCTTTATCACGGGCCGCTGCTTTATCGCGCTTCAGCACTTTTACCTGCGCCAGAACCAGATTGTTGATAATGCTCAGATGCGGGAACAGCTCGAAATGCTGGAACACCATACCGACCTGACTGCGAAGCTGTGCAAGGTTGGTTTTTTTGTTATTCACCTCGGTGCCGTTGACCGCAATCACGCCCTGCTGAACCGGCTCAAGTCCGTTCACCGTTTTGATCAGCGTTGATTTACCGGAGCCGGACGGCCCGCAGATCACTACTACCTCACCGGTTTTTACCTCGGTTGAGCAGTCGGTCAGCACCTGAAAGTGACCATACCACTTAGAAACATTTTTCAGGCTAATCATTTAAACCGTCCTTTTTCTTTTCAGATAGCTGACCAACAGCGATGCGCTCAGGCTGATAACGAAGTAGACCAGACCTGCAAACAAAACCATTTCAACCTGGGTGCCGTCGCGCTCACCAATGGTGGACGCGGTACGGAAAAAGTCCGCCAGGCTTAAGACATAAACCAGCGAGGTATCCTGGAACAGCACGATACCCTGCGTCAGTAACAGCGGAACCATGGCTCGGAACGCCTGCGGCAGGATGATCAGTCGCATTGCCTGCCACTGTGTCATACCCAGCGCCAGCGCGGCGTTGCCCTGTCCACGCGAAATACTGATGATGCCGGCACGAATGATTTCGGAGTAGTAGGCCGCTTCAAACAGCGAAAAGGCAACCATGGCGGAAATCAGCCGGATATCGGTTTTCGGCGACAGGCCCAGGACCTGCTGCAGGAAACTCGGCACCACCAGATAGAACCACAGCAGCACCATGACCAGCGGCACCGAACGGAACAGGTTGACGTAGATTTTGGCGAACCAGCTGATGGGCTTAAAGCTCGACAGACGCATCACCGCCAGCAGGGTGCCCCACAGAATACCGAAGACCACGGCGGTAATGGTGATCTTGAAGGTAATCACTAAGCCGTTAAGCAGATAGGGCAGGCTGGGTGTAATCGAACTCCAGTCAAAGTCGTACATTACTTGCCTCCCGCATTGCCTGGCAGCCGGACTTTGCGCTCGACCAGACTCATCAACAACATAATCACCAGGTTAATCGCGACATAAGCCAGCGTAATGGCGGTAAAGGATTCATAGGCGTGAGCAGAATAGTCGAGCAGTTTGCCCGCCTGTGCCGCCATATCGACCAGACCAATGGTGGAGGCGATAGCGGAGTTCTTGACCAGGTTCAGAATTTCCGAGGTCATCGGCGGCACAATCACGCGATACGCATTCGGCAGCAGAACATAGCGATAGGTCTGCGGCAGCGTTAATCCCATCGCCAGACCGGCATTTTTCTGTCCTGCCGGCAGTGACTGAATGGCTGCGCGCACCTGCTCGCAGACGCGGGCGGCGGTAAACAGGCCAAGACAGATCATTGAAGAGAGGAAGAACTGAATGTTGGGGTCCAGCTCCGACTTAAACCACATGCCAAGCTTTTCGCCCACCAGTTCTGGCGCGACCAGATACCAGAAGAAGAACTGGACGATCAGCGGGATATTACGAAACAGTTCCACATAGCAGGTGCCAATGGTCGACAGCAGGCGATTCGGCACGGTGCGCAGAATGCCGAAAAATGACCCCACGCAGAAGGCGATAATCCAGGCGCAGCAGGAGACAGCTATCGTCACCTGAAAACCGGACCATAGCCAGCCGAGGTAGGTCGTGTTACCGAACGGGGCCTGTTCGAGAAATATGCCCCAGTTCCAATCGATACCCATAACGAGCTCCGGAAAAAAAGGGTAGCTAAGCTACCCTGAAGATTGATGAACGGCGTTTTATTACCTGACTCAGGGGAACGACCCGTGTCAGTCTGTCTGTCCAAGCCGCGGTTTCAGCAATCGAGAGGGCAGCCAGGCTGCCCTTGTTATACCCGCCGTCTTTCAGGCTGCATTTTTGTTGGCTATGTTCACTCATCCAAATGACTTACCTGAGTAAGCTCATTGGAATGCATTCTCCTGCCGCCTCAATGCAATCTGAGATCCATTGGGTATTTTTTTTGTTAATTCAGTGCTTTGTCATTTGGTGTTTTGAACAGGGCTTTCATGTCATCGGAGAGTTCAAAGTTCATGTTCAGATTCTTTGGTGGAATCGGCTGTTTGAACCAGGTATCGAACCATTTTTCTGCCTGACCAGAGGTCTGGGCTTTAGCAATGGTTTCATCGACCAGCGCTTTAAACTGCGGATCATCTTTACGCAGCATGCAGCCATAGGCCTCTTTTGACTGCGGCGTACCTAAGATTTCCCAGTTATCCGGCTTTTTGGCTTTGGCGCGTTCGCCGGCCAGCAGAGCATCATCCATCATGAAAGCCACGGCACGACCGGTTTCCAGCGTACGGAAAGAGTCACCGTGATCTTTGGCGCTGATGATGCGCATATCCAGTTTCTGTTCGTCATTGAGTTTGTGCAGCAGCACTTCAGAGGTGGTTCCTGAAGTCACGACCACCGTTTTGCCTTTCAGATCAGCGAAATCTTTGATCGGGCCATCTTTTTTAACCAGCAGACGGGTGCCGATGACAAAAATGGTGTCAGAGAACGCGGCCTGTTTCTGGCGCTCAAGGTTGTTGGTAGTGGAGCCACACTCATAATCGTAGGTGCCGTTCTGCAGCAGCGGAATACGGTTTTGTGAGGTGATCGGGATCATTTTGACCTGCAGGTCCGGCTTGTTCAGCTTCGCTTTAATGGCTTCCACGATGGCGTTTGAGTATGCCTGTGAATAGCCGACGACTTTTTGCTGGTTGTCATAGTAAGAAAAGGGAACTGATGATTCGCGATGCCCGACCACAATGACGCCATTGTCATTGATCTTCTTCAGGGTGCCGCTGAGATCTTCCGCCTGGGCCGCTCCCGCCGCTGCGCTGATCAGCAGAAGAGATAATGCCACTTTGCGTAGTTGCATGTTCCAACTCCTTCGTATGAAAAAGGCCCAGGCTATTACCTGTGCTGATTATGATGTTGTGTCTGTTTTTTGCTGCGTTTTTGCTCACTCTGCGGGTTAAATGGGCGCAGAGGAGTCACTAACATAGCGGATTGTTAACGCAATGAAACAAAAAAGTTTCTTTTTTGCGAGGCAATCCGCACCAAAAAAAGGCAAATATCTTACTCTGCGCGTTAACGGTGCAGCAGAGGCGACTGTTTTGGTGCAACCGGCCAGGCGTCAGCGCCTGCAATCCGCCTGTCGGCGAAAAACAGTGAAACATGCTGCAATCATCGTGCCAGAAAGCGGTGCAGGGCGAGAAAGGCAGCAGAGTATGTGGTCAGGGGAGTGAGATATACCGGGGAGTCAGCAAAGAAAAAAGGCGAAGCCTGCGCTTCGCCTTTTAGGATTGGATAAGTTACCGGCGTCGACGCAGCAGAGCTAGCAACGCTGCCAGCAGCGTCAGTGACCAGACTGGCCAGATACCCGCCCGTGCATACGGGGTTTCCCCCTGCGTTGGCGTGACCTTTCTGGTCAGCACATCGCGGGTAAACTGCGGCAGCATCGCCTCTACATCACCACTGGCATTGACCACCGCCGTCACGCCGTTGTTGGTGCTGCGCAGCAGCGGACGTCCCAGCTCCAGCGCCCGCATTCTCGCCATCTGGAAGTGCTGCCACGGGCCGATTGAGTGACCAAACCAGGCATCGTTCGAAACGGTCAGCAGAAAGTTAGTGTCGGGATGGAAGTTAGCCCGCACCTGTTCACCGAGCACAATCTCATAACAGATGGCGCTGGTCAGGTTATAGCCCGCCACGCTGAGTTGTGGCTGGAGATAGTTGCCACGGCTGAAAGCTGACATTGGCAGATCGAAGAATGGGGCCAGCGGACGCAGCAGATCGGCCAGCGGCACAAATTCGCCAAACGGCACCAGATGATTCTTCTGGTAACGATTGCCGCTGAAGTAGTTGTACGGCGTTTTGCCGCCCAGCACGATCACTGTGTTGTAGTCGTGATAACGATTCTGCTCCAGTCGGGAGTCGACGATACCGGTGACCAGCGAACTGCCGCGTTCACGCAGCTCATCATCCAGCGAACGCAGAAACGGCTGCTGATTACTTTCCAGATCGGTAATTGCCGACTCTGGCCAGATGATAATCGGCGCTTTACCCATCAGCGACTGGCTCAGACCGTTATAGATGCGCAGGGTCGTGAGCAATTGCTGAGGATCCCACTTCATCGACTGCGGGATATTTCCCTGTACCAGCGCCACGTCGACAGCACGCTCCGGCATTGGCTGAACCCACTGGATGTAGCGTAGCGGCCAGGGCAGGGCCAGCAGCAGCAACGCCGCCACCAGACTTCTGACGTTGCGCTGCTGCAGGGCATAAGCCAGCAGGCCAGCAATGACCATCAGCAGGAAGGTCAGCGTCTCAACGCCCGCCAGCGGGGCCAGGCCTTTTAAAGGGCCGTCAATCTGGCTGTAACCAAACTGCAGCCACGGGAAGCCGGTCAGCACCCAGCCGCGCAGGAACTCAGTCATCTGCCAAAGTGCCGGTGCCGCCAGCGCCAGGCGCCACAACGTCGTGCGTGGCCAGAGGCGATTCAGTATACCTGCAAACAGCGCCGGATAGACCGCCAGATATGCCGCCAGCAGCGCCACGATAAAGACATTGACCGGACCAGGCATGCCGCCAAAAGTGGCAACACTGACATAGACCCAGTTAATACCGCTGCCGAACAGACCCACTCCCCACACAAAGCCGATCGAGGTGGCCTGCGAGCTTGAGCGGTTCAGTGTCAGCAGCTGTAAGCCGCACAGCGAGAGCAGGGCGGCAGGCCAGAAATCGTAAGGAGAGAAGGCGAGGGTGCCCAGTGCACCCGTTATTAAAGCCAGCAGCAGGCGAACCCGCTGGCGCGGGTAAAGTGAGGCTAAAGCCATAGACTTATTCGTCTTCCAGTTGTGGTTGTGGCGAATTTTCCGGAATAGTCACGTGAACCTGGATGATGCGGCGGCTATCGGCCATCGCCACCTTGAACTGGTAACCTTCAATCTCGATGCTTTCACCGCGCGCGGGCAGATGGCCAAAGCCCTGCATGACCAGACCACCAATGGTGTCGACTTCATCATCACTGAACTGCGTGCCAAACACCTCATTAAAATCTTCAATGGCGGTCAGTGCGCGCACCGTGAAGGTGTGACGATTGAGCTGGCGGATATCACGATCTTCTTCATCATCATACTCATCTTCGATCTCACCCACGATCAGCTCAAGAATGTCTTCGATTGTGACCAGGCCAGAGACGCCACCGAACTCATCAATAACAATCGCCATGTGGTAACGCTGGGAGCGGAACTCTTTCAGCATCCGGTCGACACGCTTACTTTCAGGCACCACCACCGCAGGACGCAGCACTTTCTCAATGCTGAACGGCTCTGACTCACTGCTCATAAACGGCAGCAGATCTTTCGCCATCAGAATCCCTTCCACATGATCTTTGTCTTCGCTGATCACCGGGAAGCGGGAATGCGCGGAGTCGATAATGACATCCAGACACTCTTCGAGGCTCTGATTACGTTTCAGGGTGATCATTTGCGAGCGCGGGATCATGATGTCACGCACGCGCTGCTCCGCAATATCCAGAACCCCTTCAAGCATGTCACGGGTATCCTGGTCAATCAGCTCTTTGTTATTCGAGTCGCGGATCAGCTCCAGAAGCTCATCACGGTTTTTTGGTTCACCGTGAAAGAGTTGGTTGATCAACAGGGAGAAAAATCCCTTTTTACTACTGGGTGCATCGCTGTTTTGAGAATGGTCGTCGCTCATGGCGGTTTTTAAAGATCTCTCTGGTGAGGAACAGGTGCTGTCAGCTAACCGTGCTGACAGCCGGATTGCCTGAATTCAGGATTCAGGCGTCTTCTTTCTCCGAAATGTACGGATCAGGATACCCAAGAGCAAGCATTATCTCGGTCTCCAGTCCTTCCATCTCGTCAGCTTCATCGTCTTCAATATGGTCGTAACCCAACAGGTGGAGCGTACCGTGTACCACCATATGTGCCCAGTGGGCTTCAACGCTTTTTCCCTGATCTGCCGCTTCCTGCTCAACCACCTGACGGCAGATAATCAGATCGCCCAGCAACGGCAGCTCAATGCCCGGCGGCGCTTCAAACGGGAAGGAGAGGACGTTGGTTGGCTTATCTTTGCCACGATAAGTCAGATTAAGCTCATGACTTTCCGCTTCATCAACCAGACGGACTGTGACTTCGCTTTCAGGCTGGAAAGGGGTGACAGCCGCTGAAAGCCAGCGGTGAAACTGGCTTTCATCAGGCAGATCAGCGGTGTTATCACAGGCGACCTGCAGGTCGAGAATCACCTCGCTCATTTGCTCTCCTGCGTGGTGCTCTGTGCTGCCAGCGCTTCACGTTTACGCTCTTCAGCCTGCTGGTCACGGCGGGTCTGATCGGCGGCTTCCCAGGCTTCATAAGCGGTGACAATGCGGGCAACGACCGGATGGCGCACCACATCTTCGCTGTGGAAGAAGTTGAAGCTGATCTCTTCCACATCTGCCAGCACTTCGATGGCATGACGCAGGCCCGACTTGACGTGACGCGGCAGGTCGATCTGGGTGACGTCACCGGTAATCACCGCTTTTGAGTTGAAGCCGATGCGCGTCAGGAACATCTTCATCTGCTCGATGGTGGTATTCTGGCTCTCATCAAGAATAATGAACGCATCGTTCAGGGTTCGACCGCGCATATAGGCCAGCGGGGCAACTTCAATAACGTTGCGCTCCATCAGCTTTTCCACACGCTCGAAGCCGAGCATTTCGAACAGCGCATCGTAGAGCGGACGCAGATAAGGATCGACTTTCTGACTCAGGTCGCCTGGCAGGAAGCCGAGCTTTTCACCCGCTTCGACGGCAGGGCGGGTCAGCATGATGCGGCGAATCTCCTGACGCTCCAGCGCATCCACTGCTGCAGCCACCGCCAGATAGGTTTTACCGGTACCAGCAGGGCCGACACCAAAGGTGATGTCATGGTCCAGCACGTTGGCGATGTACTGTGCCTGATTTGGCGTACGCGGTTTGATGACACCACGTTTAGTCTTAATATTGACCGCTTTACCGTATTCCGGCACGCTTTCGGCAGTTTGCTCCAGTACCCGACTCTCTTTAATTGCCAGGTGAATCTGGTCAGGCTCAATATCCGGAATTTCACCACGCATTGGCGCGGTATCGACATACAGGGTCTTCAGAATATCTGCGGCCGCATTAACGCAAAGTGGGCGTCCCACCAGCTTAAAGACGTTGTCGCGACGATTGATCTCAATGCCCAGACGACGCTCAAGCTGTTTCACATTATCGTCGAAAGGCCCACACAGGCTCATCAGACGACGGTTATCAGCCGGTTCAAGGGCGATTTCACGAGTTTCGATATTCAAACGAATCCTTTGGGTCACTCAGGGCCAGTTATGGGATGTGTCTGACGCACCGTTGAGCTTAACCGGATGCACCATAACGAAATTATTTATGCCGTAACGCCTGGGCGCAAGCTTAAGGAGAGATATTTGGGCGACACTTTCAGAAACCAAGTGTCGCGGCGTGAAACTGGCAGCAACGCAATGCGCGCTGCCACTCAATATAGCAGGTATCACGGCTGGAACAGACCCACGCCGATTTCGTTTTCTTTGCGCGCACGGGCAATCACGGATGCCGGGCTTTGCGCCATGCGCAGGCCCATCTCCTCTTCAGTACGCACCAGCCTGCCGCGCAGCGAGTTGGTGTAGACATCGACAATTTCGACATCCACAAAGCGGCCAATCATCTCAGGCGTGCCTTCAAAATTGACCACACGGTTATTTTCGGTGCGGCCAGAGACTTCCATGACGTTCTTGCGGGAGATGCCTTCCACCAGAATACGCTGCACGGTGCCGAGCATGCGGCGACTGATCGCCTGCGCCTGCTGGTTAATGCGGTCCTGAAGGATCCACAGACGCTGCTTTTTCTCCTCTTCGCTGACATCATCCGGCAGGTCAGCGGCTGGCGTGCCGGGACGGGCAGAGTAGATAAAGCTGAAGCTGACGTCGAAATTGATGTCGGCGATGAGCTTCATGGTCTGCTCAAAATCCTGCTGCGTCTCTCCAGGGAAGCCGATGATGAAGTCGGAGCTGATCTCGATATCCGGGCGCGCCGCGCGCAGCTTGCGGATAATCGCCTTATACTCCAGCGCGGTATGCGCGCGCTTCATCAGTGTCAGAATACGGTCTGCGCCACTCTGAACCGGCAGATGCAGGAAACTCACTAACTCCGGGGTATCGCGATAGACATCAATGATGTCATCGGTGAACTCAATCGGGTGGCTGGTGGTGAATCGAATGCGGTCAATACCGTCGATAGCGGCGACCAGGCGCAGCAGCTCAGCGAAGGTACAGATCTCACCATCAAAGGTGGCACCACGATAAGCGTTGACGTTCTGACCCAACAGGTTAACTTCACGCACGCCCTGCGCCGCCAGCTGGGCGATCTCCAGCAGAATGTCATCGCTGGGACGGCTCACTTCCTCACCACGGGTGTAAGGCACCACGCAGAAAGTACAATATTTGTTGCAGCCTTCCATAATAGAGACAAAGGCTGTCGGGCCTTCTGCACGCGGTTCCGGCAGGCGGTCAAATTTCTCAATTTCCGGGAAGCTGATGTCGACTACCGGACTTTTGGTGCCGCGCACGGTGTTGATCATCTCAGGCAGGCGGTGCAGTGTCTGCGGGCCAAACACAATATCCACGCAGGGCGCGCGCTGACGAATATGATCGCCTTCCTGCGACGCTACACAGCCACCCACGCCGATAATCACATCCGGGTTACGCTCTTTGAGTTTTCTCCAGCGTCCCAGCAGGTGAAACACTTTCTCCTGCGCTTTCTCACGAATAGAGCAGGTGTTAAGCAACAGAATATCTGCCTCTTCAGGGACCTCGGTCAGCGTATAGCCATGCGTACTGTTCAGCAGATCAGACATCTTGGATGAATCATACTCATTCATCTGACATCCCCAGGTTTTGATATGCAGTTTTTTTGTCATCGCGCTAGCCATTGATTCAGTGCAGTGAAGTGAGGGGCGCATATTGTAATGCTTTGATGCTGTGGTGACCAGCCTGAGGGCTTTTCTGCCAGCCCTCGGGTTTTCCGGTACACTTTGCTCAATTCAGACCCGCGATGCTCAGGCTGGCGGGAATAAGAGAGGGAGTTAAGCAATGCAGGATAATCAGTTTGATGTCGTGATTGTCGGCGGTGGCATGGTCGGTGCTGCGCTGGCCTGTGGACTGACACAGCAAAATTTTCGCGTGGCGGTGATTGAGCGTGCTGAACCCGCGCCGTTTGATGCCGATAGCGATCCCGATCTGCGAATCTCAGCGATCGGATCCTCCTCGGTGGCGCTACTGAAGCAGCTCAACATCTGGCCGCGGGTCGAAGCGATGCGCAGTGCGCCCTATCGCAGACTGGAAACCTGGGAGTGGCAGACGGCGCAGGTGAGTTTTGATGCTGCCTTGCTGGGCTTGCCTGAACTGGGTTTTATGGTCGAGAACAGCGTGCTTCAGCGGGCGTTATGGGAGGAGATGCAGTCGCTGGACGTGACCTGCTATTGCCCGGCCACGCTGGAAAACCTTCAGCCAGAAAATGGCGGCTGGCGCGTCGACCTTAACGACGGCGTGGCCTTGCATACCCGGCTGGTGATTGGTGCAGATGGCGCAAACTCGCAGGTGCGGCAGATGGCCGGGATCGGCATTCATGGCTGGAGCTATGCGCAGTCCTGCCTGCTGATCAGCGTGACCTGCGACCATCCGGCAGGGGATGCGACCTGGCAGCACTTTACGCCTCAGGGACCACGTGCCTTTTTGCCGCTGTATGGTAACCGGGCCTCACTGGTCTGGTATGACGCGCCCGCAAGAGTGCGTCAGCTTCAGGCGATGCCGATAGCCCAGCTGGAGAAAGAGATCGCCAGCCACTTCCCGGCGCGGCTGGGACGGTTCAAAGCCCACGCGGCGGGCGGCTTCCCGCTGGTGCGCCGTCATGCTTCACGTTATGTCCTTCCGGGGCTGGCGCTGGTCGGTGATGCAGCGCATACCATTAATCCGTTGGCCGGGCAGGGCGTGAATCTGGGGTATCGCGATATTGATGCGTTAATTGATGTGCTGGTGAGCGCACGCGGTGCGGCGGAGGACTGGGCGTCAGAGCGCGTATTACAGCGTTATCACCGTCAGCGTCGCAAAGACAATATGCTGATGCAGGGCGGGATGGATCTCTTTTACTTTGCCTTTAGCAACCAGCTGGCACCGCTGAGGTTTGCGCGAAATCTCGGACTGATTGCCGCTGAACATTCTGGCGTACTTAAGCGGCAGGTATTGCGTTACGCGCTGGGGCTATAGCCGCTTACGCGTTCAGGCTCGCTGCAGGGCGGGCCAGTAATCAGGATGGTGGAGAAGGGACAAAAACAACAAAGCCCGCAAAAGCGGGCCTGGTTGTGCAATTTGGCTGGGGTGCAGGGATTCGAACCCCGGAATGCTGGTATCAGAAACCAGTGCCTTACCGCTTGGCGACACCCCAATTATATGGTGGCTACGACGGGAATCGAACCTGTGACCCCAGCATTATGAGTGCTGTGCTCTAACCAGCTGAGCTACGTAGCCAAATTGTACTGCACTTCAATGATGGCTGGGATACCTGGATTCGAACCAGGGAATGCCGGTATCAAAAACCGGTGCCTTACCGCTTGGCGATATCCCATTCGTCCGTTCTCAGCATACAAGAATCATCGAAATTGGCTGGGATACCTGGATTCGAACCAGGGAATGCCGGTATCAAAAACCGGTGCCTTACCGCTTGGCGATATCCCATCCACGCTGCCGAATAATGAAATGGTGCGGGAGGCGAGACTTGAACTCGCACACCTTGCGGCGCCAGAACCTAAATCTGGTGCGTCTACCAATTTCGCCACTCCCGCAAAAAAAGATGGTGGCTACGACGGGAATCGAACCTGTGACCCCAGCATTATGAGTGCTGTGCTCTAACCAGCTGAGCTACGTAGCCATCTTTTTTTCGCGTTACCTTCATCGGCGTTGCGGGGCGCATTATGCGGAGTTGACCAGACAGCGTCAACAAGTTTTTTACCGTTTTTTGCCAGATAATCGCTGTTTGACTGGCATATAACCAGCCTGACGGTTTATTCGGCAATTTTTCAGTGAATACAACGCTAATCGTTAAAAAAACGGGCCATAACAGGCCCATTCTGGTGGCTTTCTGCCAGGTTATTTATAGGCTGACTGATGCACACCCACGGCACGTCCGGAAGGATCGTCCATGTTTTTAAACGCTTCATCCCACTCAATCGCTTTAGCAGACGAACAGGCGACCGATGGACCACCAGGCACACACTCTGCCGCACTTGCTAACGGGAACAGCTCTTCGAAGATCTCACGATAGAGATAAGCTTCTTTCGAACCCGGCGTGTTGAACGGGAATCGGAAATGGGCGGTTGCCAGCTGCTGGTCGCTGATTTGCTTCGCGGCCACTTCCTTCAGTGAGTCGATCCAGCTGTAACCTACACCATCAGAGAACTGCTCTTTCTGACGCCACGCTACGCTCTCTGGCAGGTAAGAGGAGAAGCATTCACGCAGAATGTGCTTCTCCATTTTACCGTTGCTGCCACACATTTTGTCGGCAGGGTTGATACGCATTGCCACATCCAGGAATTTTTTATCCAGGAAGGGTACGCGGGCTTCAACGCCCCAGGCGGACATCGCTTTGTTGGCACGGGCGCAGTCAAACATATGCAGCGCCTGCAGTTTACGCACGTTTTCTTCGTGGAACTCTTTGGCGTTTGGCGCTTTATGGAAGTAGAGATAGCCGCCAAACACTTCATCTGCACCTTCACCTGACAGCACCATCTTAATGCCCATCGCTTTGATCTTACGCGACATTAAGTACATCGGCGTTGACGCGCGAATGGTGGTAACGTCATAGGTTTCAATGTGATAAATCACATCGCGAATCGCATCCAGACCTTCCTGCACGGTGAAATGAATTTCGTGATGCACGGTGCCCAGATGTTCTGCGACAGATTTTGCTGCTTTTAAATCAGGTGAACCTTCCAGCCCGACCGCGAAGGAGTGCAGCTGCGGCCACCACGCATCACTTTTATCCTGATCTTCAACCCGTTTCGCCGCAAAACGCTTGGTCACGGCTGAAATAATGGAGGAGTCCAGACCGCCTGACAGCAGCACGCCATAAGGGACATCTGACATCAGGTGACTTTTCACGGACTCTTCCAGCGCATGTTTCAGGCCAGCCGCGTCTGTGGTGTTGTGTTCAACGTTTTTGTATTCCATCCAGTCACGCTGCCAGTAACGACGGATTTCGCCATCGGTGCTGGAGAGGTAGCTTCCCGGCGGGAACTCTTTGATCGACCGGCAGGCCGGTACCAGCGCTTTCATTTCTGACGCAACAAACAGGTTGCCGTGCTCATCGTTACCCATGTAAAGCGGGATGATGCCGATATGGTCGCGGCCAATCAGATACGATTTCTTGACGCTGTCATAGAGGATAAAGGCGAACATGCCTTCCAGCTCATCAAGGAAATCGACACCTTTCTCCTGATAAAGCGCCAGAATCACTTCACAGTCAGAACCGGTCTGAAATTCGTAGCGATCGCTGAGTTCAGCGCGCAGTGCCTGATGGTTGTAAATTTCGCCGTTAACGGCCAGTACGTGGGTGTGGTCGGCGTTGTACAGTGGCTGTGCACCGTTGTTAACGTCAACAATTGAGAGGCGTTCATGCGCCAGAATAGCCTTGTCATCTGCATAGACGCCTGACCAGTCCGGGCCGCGATGACGCATTAAACGTGAACATTCCAGCGCTTTTTTGCGCAGCTCAACAGGATCGGTTTTCAGATCCAGCACACCAAAAATTGAACACATAACTGACTCCTGATCTCACCTTACGGCGATGTTATCTTTTGCGTTTGTCCGGCAGCCTGACGCTGCGTGATAGATAAGAAAATGCGCTATTTGGTGCATTCAATGCAAGAGGAATCGTATTTTACTGATAAAAATATTGCTTACATGGCAATAAAAATGAAGAAACGATAATTTAAATGTTGTTTTGTTGTTGGATCGGCAATGAAATAGCGTTTGTGAGTAAAAAACAGGCAGCGAAAGTAGGCGGAAGCATGCAAAAAAGCGGGGACGCACCACAAATTAAGCGGATGCGTCATAAGAGAAATGAATCAGAACAGGTCAATATCGGCAACAGAAGGGTAGATCCAGTCCGGACGGAACGGCATGGCATCGATATCGCTCAGCGTCGAGACGCCTGACAGCACCAGTACTGTCTCCAGACCTGCCTGGAAACCGGCGAGAATATCGGTTCGCAGGTTATCACCCACAATGACCGTCTCTTCCGAGTGGGCCTGCATTTTATTCAGCGCGGCGCGCATGATGTAAGGGCTGGGTTTGCCCACAACAAACGGGCTACGGCCTGAGATCTTCTCAATCCCGGCGCAGAGCGCGCCACAGGCGGGTATAAAGCCGCGCGCGTGTGTATCGGGGTTGGTGGCGATAAAGCGCGCGCCGTTAGCGACGAAGAAGGCCGCTTTGTGCATCATGTCCCAGTTGAACGAACGCGTCTCCCCGACAATGACAAAATCGGGATTCACATCGGTAATGGTAAAGCCCGCTTTATAGAGCTCATGAATCAGCGCGCCTTCACCAATGACATAGGCCTTTTTACCCTCCTGACGACGCAGGAAGTCGGCGGTAGCCATGGCAGAGGTATAGAAAACGGATTCAGGAACTTCGACACCAGCCGAAGCAAAGCGGTTCGCCAGATCCTGCTCGGTCTGCGAGGGATAGTTCGTCAGCACCACCAGCGGCATCTCTTTGGCCAGAATGCGCTGTAAAAATTCCTGTGCGCCAGGAACGGCCGTGTTGTCGTGCATCAGCACGCCATCGATATCACAAATTACGCTTTTAATAGTCATAGTCAGATCCGATGTGGCCCGCCACAACAGCGGGTTAGCTTAGTCTTCCAGAAGATGTTGCAGCAGAATGCCGTTAAGCATGGCACGTTTAGCCAGCGCAAACGCGCCAATCGCAGAACGGTGATCCAGGGTAGAACGCACCACCGGCAGATTTTTACGAAAGGCTTCTAATGCCTGGGTGTTGATGCAGCCTTCAATCGCGGGCAGCAGCACTTTTTCTGCTTCCGTAATCTCGCCCGCCAGCACCACTTTTTGTGGATTAAAAAGGTTAATCGCGATGGCAATCGCCTTGCCGAGATACCGGCCTACCTGTTCGACCACTTCGCAGGCCAGCGCATCACCCTGATTAGCTGCTTTGCAGATATGGGACATCTGGCACGCCTCCAGCGTCAGTACACTCGGGTAGCCCTGATTCAGCAGATGCCGCACACGATTCTCAATGGCACCGTTAGCGGCAATGGTTTCAAGGCAGCCAAAGTTACCGCAGTGACAGCGCTCGCCAAGCGGGTCAACCTGGATATGGCCGATTTCGCCGACGTTGCCGTTGCTGCCGAGGAAAATATGGCCGTTAGCAATAATGCCGGCACCCGTGCCGCGGTGTAAGCGCACCAGGATTGAGTCAGCACAGTCGCGGCTTGCACCGAAATAGTGCTCGGCCAGCGCCAGACTGCGAATATCGTGCCCCACAAAACTGGTGACGTTGAATCGGTTTTTCAGACTGGCGACCAGCGGCCAGTGGCTGACAGAGATGTGCGGCATATAACGGATCACGCCGTTAATCGGGTCAACCAGGCCCGGCAGGATGACGGAAATCGCAATCAGCTCGCGTATTTTACGCTGATGCTGCTCAATGAAGCCGCTGATGGCGTTAAACAGCGCCTGTTCCAGCGTCTCCTGCGTGCGTTCCGGCAGTGCATAATCCTCCTGCGCCAGCGACTTACCGCTGAGGTCGAACAGGGTCAGAGTAGCATCGTTGCGGCCGAGGCGAACCCCGATGGTATGGAAGTGGCGGGTTTCAGTGATAATCGAGATAGCGCGGCGACCACCGGTAGACGCCTGCTGGTCTACCTCTTTGATCAGGCCGCGCTCAATCAACTGGCGGGTAATTTTGGTGACGCTGGCGGGGGCGAGCTGGCTGAGTTCGGCAATCTGAATGCGCGATATTGGCCCCTGTTGATCAATCAGCCGGTAAACCGCTGCGCTATTAAGTTGCTTAACAAGATCGACATTTCCTATTTGTGACTGGCCGCCAGTGGTCATTCAGTGCTTACTCGCTCAGGACGTCGTCTCCATTGACTAACGTCTTAATGATTTTAAAGTCTCGCGTAAACACAGTCAGGTTCGCGATTTTTCCTGCTTCGATCGAGCCCAACTGTCTTTCCACGCCCATCGCCCGTGCCGGGTAGAGTGATGCCATGCGTAACGCTTCGTCCAGTGCGATACCGACATGCTCGACGCTGTTTTGTACTGCTTCAATCATCGTCAGGGCCGAACCACTGAGTGTGCCGTTTTCGTCAATACAGAGGCCGTCACGATAATAGATTGTTTTGCCAGCAAAAATAAACTCGCTGATGTCAGCGCCAGCCGGTGCGGTGGCATCGGTTACCAGCACCAGTCTGTCGCCTTTAATGCGTTTTGCATTGCGCACGTTAGAGTAATGTACATGTAAACCATCCGCAATAATGCCGCAGTATACATCAGGCGAATCAAACAGCGCACCGATAAGCCCGGGTTCACGTCCGGCAAAAGTCGGCATAGCATTGTAGAGGTGGGTTGCGAAACTCACGCCCGCAGAAAAGCCCGCTTTCGCCTCTTCATAGGTTGCATTCGAGTGACCCGCTGAGACAATGATTCCAGCGTCGGTCAACTGACGAATCACGTCGCTGCCGGCGTTTTCTGGTGCCAGTGTGACTTTCGTGATGACGTCGGCGCTGTCACAGAGATACTGCACCATCGCGGCATCCGGCAGGCGAATCAGCGCCGGATCGTGGGTGCCTTTTTTCGCCTTACTCAACCACGGGCCTTCCAGATGCAGACCCAGCGCCTGATGCTGATGTTTCTGCAGGTAAGCGCGCATGGTTTCAATCGCCCGCTTCATCAGCGCGTCGCTGCTGGTGATCAGCGTCGGTAAACAACTGGTGCAGCCAGACCTTTCATTGGCGCGCTGCATCGTTTCCAGCGTCTCAATGCTGAGCGCATCAAGGCTGTCATTGAACTGCACGCCACCGCAGCCATTGAGCTGCAGATCGATAAAGCCTGGCGCAATAATCGCACCCGCCATATCCCGCTGCTCAATATCGGCCGACAGCGATTCACGTGGGCAGACGCGCGCAATATGCCCGTCAGCCACCACGACGGCGTGATTATCCAGAATCTCATGGCCGCTGTAGATTCGACCGTTTACTAATGCGTACATCTTTCTTCTCCCGTCCTGGCCTGCTGTCACTCAGCGTAACAGCAGGGCAAGACACTATTCTGTTACACGCCTTTCATATTTTCCGCTTCCATTTCGCGGAAATATTTCACGGTTTTCACTTTCAGTTCCATGGTGGCTGGCTCATCACAGACCACAACCGATTTCGCATGCAGCTGCAGGCAGCTGATGGTCCACATATGATTCACGTTGCCCTCAACCGCCGCCTGCAGCGCCTGCGCTTTGACATGACCGGTAACCAGAATCATCACTTCTTCTGCATCCAGCAGCGTGCCGACACCGACCGTCAGCGCATACTTAGGCACCTGATCCACGTCACCGTTAAAGAAGCGCGAGTTCGCCACGCGGGTGTCATGGGTCAGGGTTTTAATACGGGTACGCGAAGCCAGTGACGAAGCCGGTTCGTTAAAGGCGATATGACCGTCGTTGCCGACACCGCCCATAAACAGGTGAATTTTACCCAGTGCGCGAATTTTCTCTTCGTACTGACGACATTCTGCGTCAATATCGGGCGCATTACCATTCAGCAAATTGATATTTTCCGGTTGAATATCAACGTGATCGAAGAAGTTGCGATACATGAAGCTGTGATAGCTTTCAGGATGCTCTTTTGGCAGACCGACATATTCATCCATATTGAAGGTCACGACATGTTTAAAACTGACCTGGCCCGCTTTGTGCATATCAATCAGGTGTTTGTACGCCTCCAGTGGCGTGCCGCCGGTTGGCAGACCCAGAACAAAAGGTCTGTCCGCCGTCGGGTTAAACGCATTGATGCGGTTAACAATATGTCGGGCGGCCCATTTACCCACCTGGGTTGGCGTCGCTAAAGGAATCAGTCTCATGTTTCACCTCATTAGAAAATAGAAAGGGGATCGCTAAACCGTTGCGTTACTCATCAGCCTGAGCAGATTGTCTATTCTCGCTACGGGCGGGGCGTAATTCAATATTTCGAATCATAAAATAAGTTTGTGGTGATAGCCAGATGTTGCCGCGTGACATGATGTTTTTTAGTGATAAAAATCACATTTACCAGGGTTTTAATTTGCGAGGCGAATTAATTTATCATTACACTTCGCAGCGTGATATGAAGTGTATTAACGATCTTTGCAGCTGACATAACAACATTAAGCGGCGCAAAGCGACAAGTCAGGCTCATAGGGGGAAGGGGATATGTTAGGTTATTTACAGAAGGTGGGGCGCGCACTGATGGTGCCGGTAGCAACCCTGCCAGCAGCAGCAATATTAATGGGGGTAGGTTACTGGATCGATCCGGACAGCTGGGGGGCAGGTAATGCGCTGGCTGCGTTGCTGATCAAATCCGGTGCCGCCATCATCGAAAACATGTCAGTGCTGTTTGCGATTGGTGTTGCGTATGGCATGTCAAAAGATAAAGATGGTGCCGCTGCCCTGACTGGCTTTGTCGGCTTTCTGGTTGTTACCACGCTCTGCTCACCGGCCGCGGTGGCAATGATACAGAAGATGCCGGTTGACCAGGTGCCTGTGGCGTTTGGCAAAATCAACAACCAGTTTGTTGGTATTCTGGTCGGTATTCTGTCGGCGGAGGTCTATAACCGCTTCAGCCACGTCGAGCTGCCTAAGGCGCTTTCCTTCTTCAGCGGACGCCGGCTGGTGCCAATTCTCGTCTCGTTCCTGATGATCTTCGTCGCTTTCATTCTGATGTATATCTGGCCGGTTATTTTTAATGGTCTGGTGGGCTTTGGTGAGCATATCCAGAAGCTCGGTTCAGCCGGTGCCGGTATCTACGCCTTCTTCAACCGTCTGCTGATTCCTGTCGGCCTGCATCACGCGCTGAACTCGGTGTTCTGGTTTGATGTTGCCGGCATTAATGACATTCCTAAATTCCTGGGCGGTGCGCAGTCACTGGCTGATGGCTCGGCAACCGTGGGCATCACTGGCCGTTATCAGGCGGGCTTCTTCCCGATTATGATGTTTGGTCTGCCGGGTGCTGCGCTGGCTATCTACCATTGTGCGCGTCCAGAGAACCGTGTCAAAGTCGGTAGTATCATGCTGGCTGCAGCGTTTGCTGCTTTCTTTACCGGTATCACCGAACCGCTGGAATTCTCCTTCATGTTCGTGGCGCCAGTGCTCTATCTGATCCACGCAGTCCTGACCGGCATCTCGGTCTTCATCGCTGCCAGCATGCACTGGATTGCCGGATTTGGTTTTAGCGCCGGGCTGGTGGATATGGTGCTGTCGACCCGTAACCCGCTGGCAACACACTGGTACATGCTGATCCCGCAGGGCCTGGTCTTCTTTGTTATCTACTACGTGGTGTTCCGCTTCACCATTAAAAAGTTCAACCTGATGACGCCGGGCCGTGAGCTGGCTGTTGCAGGTGATGAAAGCGACGGTTATGACGTCAACGTTGATAAAACTGACAACGGTGAAACGGCCACTGAATCGCTGGCGCGTCGTTATATTGGTGCCGTGGGTGGCTCAGCTAACTTAACGAGCATTGATGCCTGTATTACCCGCCTGCGTCTTAACGTGAATGATTCGGCTCAGGTCAATGAGGGCGTTGCGAAGCGTCTGGGTGCATCCGGGGTGATCCGTCTTAATAAGCAGAGTGTGCAGATCATCGTAGGTACACAGGCCGAAAGTATTGCCTCGGCGATGAAAAAAGTGCTGACCAAGGGTCCGGTCGCAGCTGCTGCTACCAGCAATGCGCCAGTGGAGCCTGACGTCAAGCCGCAGGCCGTGCTGAACAGTGAGAAGCGTGTCATCGCGACATTGCTGGCCCCGGTAACGGGAGAGGTCGTTGCACTGGATGCGGTTCCGGATGAAGCCTTTGCCAGCAAAGCGGTAGGCGATGGTCTGGCGATCAAACCGAGTGACAAATGGGTCGTGGCACCGATTGCCGGTACGCTGGTGAAAATCTTCAACACCAATCACGCCTTCTGTCTGGAAACGGACAATGGTGTAGAGATTGTGGTGCACATGGGACTGGATACCGTGGCGCTGGAAGGTAAAGGCTTTACCCGTCTGGCTGAAGAGGGCGCCACGGTGGTCGCCGGTCAGCCTGTGCTGGAAATGGACCTTGAATTCCTCAACGCCAATGCCCGCTCGATGGTGAGTCCGGTGGTTGTCAGCAACAGCGATGATTTCGCCGGTCTGACATTGCTGGCCCGCGGTCAGGTGGTGGCAGGTGAAACTCCGCTGTATGAAGTGAAAGGCTAATCCCCGCAACAGAACCCCACAGGCAGGAAGCGATTCCTGCCTTTTTTGTTTTAAAGGCTTAACAAACGGTTGTTTCCCTCAGACGCTTTGTGGATCATACTCCGTTACTTCGTGGTACAAATCACCCGTTATTCGTATTGAGGATTTTTGAGATGAGTGAGGCTGAAGCCCGCCCAACTAACTTTATTCGTCAGATCATTGACGAAGATTTGGCGAGCGGTAAGCACAGCAGCGTGCATACCCGTTTTCCGCCAGAGCCCAATGGCTATCTGCATATTGGTCATGCGAAATCGATCTGTCTGAATTTTGGCATCGCCCAGGATTATCAGGGGCAATGCAACCTGCGTTTCGACGATACCAATCCGGTTAAAGAGGATGTGGAATTTGTTGAATCCATCAAGCGTGACGTCCAGTGGCTGGGTTTTGAGTGGAGCGGTGAGGTCTGTTACTCATCAAACTATTTTGATCAGCTTTATGACTATGCCATCGAGCTGATTTCCAAAGGACTCGCCTACGTTGATGAGCTGAGTCCGGATCAGATTCGCGAATATCGCGGCACCCTGAAAGAGCCGGGCAAAAACAGCCCTTATCGCGACCGCAGCGTGGAAGAGAACCTGGCGCTGTTTGAGAAGATGCGTAACGGTGAGTTTGCCGAGGGCACGGCCTGTCTGCGCGCTAAAATCGACATGGCCTCTAATTTCATCGTGATGCGCGATCCCGTGCTTTACCGCATCAAGTTCGCGGAACACCACCAGACCGGCAACAAGTGGTGCATCTACCCGATGTATGACTTTACCCACTGCATCTCCGATGCGCTGGAAGGCATTACGCACTCGCTGTGTACGCTGGAGTTCCAGGACAACCGTCGACTTTATGACTGGGTGCTGGATAACATCACCATACCGGTTCATCCGCGTCAGTATGAGTTTTCGCGCCTGAATCTGGAGTATGCGGTGATGTCGAAACGCAAACTCACTCAGCTGGTGACTGAGAAGCACGTAGAAGGCTGGGACGATCCGCGCATGCTGACCGTTTCAGGTCTGCGTCGTCGTGGATATACCGCCGCCTCTATCCGTGAATTCTGCCGTCGTATTGGCGTGACCAAGCAGGATAACATCGTGGAGATGGCCTCGCTGGAATCCTGTATTCGCGACGACCTGAACGAGAACGCGCCACGTGCCATGGCTGTGCTGGACCCGCTGAAAGTGGTGATTGAAAATCTGCCAGCAGGCCATAACGAAATCATCACCATGCCAAATCATCCGGGTAAACCGGAGATGGGCACGCGTGAAGTGCCGTTCAGCCGTGAGATCTGGATCGACCGTGCCGATTTCCGCGAAGAGGCGAACAAGCAATATAAGCGTCTGGTGCTGGGCAAAGAAGTCCGCTTGCGCAATGCCTATGTGATTCGTGCTGAGCGCGTCGCTAAAGATGAAGCGGGCAACATCACCTGCATCTACTGCACCAGCGACACAGATACGCTGAGCAAAGATCCTGCCGATGGCCGCAAGGTCAAAGGGGTGATTCACTGGGTGTCTGCGGATCACGCGCAGCCAGCAGAGTTTCGACTTTATGATCGTCTGTTCAGTGTGCCAAACCCGGCCGCGGCAGAGGACTTTCTGGCGGTAATCAACCCTGAGTCACTGGCAATCAAACAAGGCTTTGTGGAGCCGGGCCTGCGCGATGTAGAACCCACCACTCCGTTCCAGTTTGAACGTGAAGGTTATTTCTGCGCCGATAGTGTTTACTCTACGCCATCGCAACTGGTCTTTAACCGCACTGTTGGTCTTCGTGATACCTGGGCGAAAACCGGCGAATAAATTTTTTGAGGCTGACCTCATAAAATGACAAAAGGGCGATTTATCGCCCTTTTTTGTTGCCCCGATTTTAATCATTGCCGACGTTTATTCTGATCTAACCGAAACTGATTAAATACCGCATTGTGAGAGAAATCTGAGTTTAAAAAAATTAATCAATTTCCAGATGTGAATTATCCGCTTTCAGGTAGGCTATGCGCTCTCAGAGGTTGCAAAGCGGGTTACAGAAGGAAAAAAAATGACAGTTCTCGCCCAGGAAGCCAGAAACAGTGTGGTCGTTTTACATCAGCTCATTGAACGTATTTTTAACCAGCCTGCCGGATCTGATGACAGTTTTGAGCTGCTGATGTCCTATTTTCATCCTGAATTCCGCATGGTCACTCCAAAGGGCAGAGAGTGCAATCTGAACGAGGTCGAGGAGCTCTTCCGGCAGCTGCAGGGACAGCGCGAAGGGATGCGCATTGCCACCTGCGAGCACGTCATCCTCTCTCATCATGAAAAAGAGATCACCGTGCAGTATCGTGAAATGCAGATGATGAATGGCAATAATCAGAGCCGTATTTCGCTAGCGATACTGGACTGCAGCAGCTCCATTCCACGCTGGCGCTATCTGCAGGAGACGCTGGTCGCCTGATACAACAGCCAAAAACAGCCGAAAAAAAACCGGTGAATTCACCGGTTTTTTCATTTCAGGTCACGTTACTGGTCGTGCAGGGTTTCGTCTTCCCGGCAATCGCCCAGCGTACAGTGTCCATAGAGATAGAGACTGTGGTTGGTCAGCTTAATGCCATGGCGGGTGGCGATTTCACGCTGACGCGTTTCTATCGACTCATCGCTGAACTCAATAACTTTACCGCAATCCAGGCAGATCAGATGATCGTGATGATGCTGCTGTGTCAGTTCGAAGACCGATTTGCCGCCTTCAAAGTTATGACGGGTCACAATACCGGCGTCATCGAACTGGTTGAGAACACGGTAAACGGTAGCCAGGCCAATCTCTTCGCCGATGTCGATCAGGCGTTTGTACAAATCTTCCGCACTGACGTGATGGCACTCAGGTTCCTGAAGCACTTCCAGAATTTTCAGTCTG